>OOCM01001245.1_pt1 | contig 20943 bp, 19 predicted proteins | sample 1671111 | NCBI WGS metagenome assembly OOCM01 (sample SAMN06348123, study PRJEB24527) | human gut metagenome | biome: human gut; feature: ankylosing spondylitis patient; material: feces | host: Homo sapiens | place: China | collected 2015-10 | reverse complement strand
CCAGCTTCAGCCAGCCGGTGCGCACCGGCTGGGCCGACCTGCTGCTGAACTGCTTCTCGCCCTTTGCGCAGGAAGAGTTCCAGCGGGTATTGCGCCCCGGCGGACGCATGATCTATGTGGTGCCCGGCGCGGAACACCTCTACCAGATGAAGGCCGTGCTCTACGATACGCCTTACAAGAACCCGGTGCAGGAAGTTGCCTACCCGGGCTTCCGGGCCATCGGCGAGCGGGAAGTACAGGGCACCATCACGGTGCCCCACGACCAGCTGGAAGCGCTGTTCGCCATGACCCCCTATTACTGGAAAACGCCCCGCGACGGTACGGCCCGTCTGGCCGCCCTGCCGGAGCTGACCACCGACATCGCATTCCGGTTTTTGCTGTTTGAGAAGCTGTGACCCAAAAGCTCCCCTGACCACAGGTCAGGGGAGCTTTTTTCATGCGTGATATTCCATCCACTTGCCTTTCCAGGCGTACAGGGCCATAAGAACGGCCCCCAGGCCCCAGCTCACAGGGTACAGGATGAACACTCCGTCGATGGTGGGGAAGAAGGGCAGCAGGAACTGGATCCACACCACCCGGAACAGGCACAAGGACACCAGCAGCACCACCATGGGCGGCACACTCTTGCCGGTGCCGCGCACCGTACCGGCAAGGCCCTGCAGGATGCCCAGCATCCAGTAGAAGGGGCAGAAATAGAGCATACAGATCTTTCCGTAGGCAATGACCATTTCATCGCCGGTGAACAGGTGCATGATGGGGTCCTGGAAGGCGAGCAGCAGGATGCCGGTCAGGATGGTGTAAACGATGCACATGCCCAGGGTGACAAAGGTGCCCTTTTTGACACGGTCGATCTTGCCCGCACCAAAGTTCTGGCCCACAAAGGTGGTGGCCGCCATGCCGAAGCTCAGCACAGGCAGAATGTTGAAGCCATCCACTTTCATATAGGCGGCAAAGCCTGCCATGGCAGCGGCACCATAGCCGTTGACGCTGACCTGCACCAGCACATTGGAAAGGGAGATGACCATGTTCTGGATGCCGGTGGGCAGGCCCACCTTGATGATGCGAACCGCCATCTTTTTGTGCACGCGCACTTCCTTTGCCATCACGCGGTAATCATCCTCCACCCGCATCAGAAAACGCAGGGAGAGCACACAGGACACCAGCTGGCTGATATCGGTGGCAATGGCCGCACCGGCCACGCCCATCCTGCATCCGGCGATCAGAACAAGGTCGAGGACGATGTTGGTGATGGAGGCAACGCCCAGGTAGAGCAGGCTCCGCTTGGAGTTGCCGGCGGCGTTCAGGATACCGGCCGCCATGTTATACACCACGCTGAACAGCACGCCGCCAAAATAGAGCCGTATATAGAGCACCGCATCCTCCAGCACCTCTGCGGGGGTGTTCATGGCGGTGAGCAGGGCCCGGCTGACGGCAATGCCGCACACGGTCAGGATCGCACCCAGAATGGCCGAAAGGGCCAGCGAGGTGTGAACTGCAGTGTGCGCGCCCTCCCTGTCCTTAGCTCCCAGAAACTGGGACACCACGACACCGGCACCCACGGCAATGCCCTGGCTGAACCCGATGAGCAGGAAGATGGGCGAGCCGCTGGAGCCGACGGCTGCCAGCGCGTTGCTGCCCACAAAGTTGCCCACGATGATGGAATCGGCGGTGTTGTACAGCTGCTGCAGCATGTTGCCCAGGATCAGCGGCACCGAGAAGAGCAGGATGCTCTTCCAGATGCTGCCCTCTGTCATCAGCCGTGATTTTTTCTTTTCTTCTAAAATCGTCTGTGCCATAATGCTTCCTTTTTCACGCAAAGCTTCAACTCATATATCAATCGTCATACAGATAAACGATACCTTGTTTCTGCCAAAAAGTCAAGCAAAAGCGTAAAAAGGGGCGTTTTCACCGGTTCCGCCCTATTTCCACCCTCTCGCCGCTGGGTCCTGCATCTCGGCGGCAGAGTAGACCAGGGCGTTGCAGACTGCGGCGGCCACGGTACTGCCGCCCTTGCGGCCCATGGCCGCGATGGCAGGCACGCCGTGGGCGGCACAGGCGGCAAACAGCGTCTCCTTGCTTTCCACCACATTCACAAACCCCACCGGCACGGCAATGACCAGAGCAGGCCGCAGCCCGGCCTCGATCTCTTCCGCAATGGTCAGCAGGGCGGTGGGGGCATTGCCCACCGCAAGAATGGCCCCGGGGTGCTCCTGCGCCGCGCGGTGCATGGAGGCCACTGCCCGGGTGGTTCCGGTCTCGGCTGCGATCCGCGCCACCTCAGGGTCCGCCATATAGCAGAGGGCACTGCCGCCCAGCCGGGCAAGGGCAGGCTTGGAAATGCCCGAAAGTGCCATGTTGGTGTCGGTGATGATAGGGGTCCCGGCCCGCAGGGCGGCCACACCTGCTGCCACAGCCCCCGGCGTGAAGCGCAGATTTTTTGCATAGTCAAAGTCGGCGGTGGTGTGGATGACCCGCTTGACCACAGCGGCAGTCTCGGGCGGCGGGGTCAGGCCCTGCGCTTCCAGCTCTGCCGTGATGATGGAAAGGCTTGTCCGCTCAATGTCGGCGGGCAGATGATGTTGTGGGATCATTGTGCATTCCTCCGCGGGTTCTCCAACCCCATGGCCGCGTAAACGGCATCCAGATCCAGCGCACCGCGCACGCCATCGGCCAGCAGGTCAAACTGCTGCTGGCGGTACTGCTCCATCGGGATGAGGGCGGCGCTGTCCGGCGCAATGCCCTTGCGCCGGCAGAGCAGGGCCACCAGCTTCTCGGTAAGCTCCCCGGTATCAAACAGGCCGTGCAGGTAGGTACCGAACACATTGTCCTGCACACAGCCCTCGGGTATGCCGTCTGCCAGTGTGCAGAAGGGCACGCCCTGCACCTCGGTGCGGCCGGTGTGGATCTGGTATCCGGTCAGGGCCGCACCCGCAAAGGGGGCGGCGGTCACGGCGGCAGTGTCCTGGGTGCGGTGCTTCTGGCCGGTAAACACCGTGCGGGTGGGCAGCAGCCCCAGCCCCCGCACGGTCTGCGCCGTACCGCTCTCCGTGCCCTCAGGGTCGGCCAGCGTCTCGCCCAGCATCTGATACCCGCCGCAGACCCCCAGCACCGGCGTGCCGCTGGCCGCCAGCTTCAACAGGGCTGCTTCCAGCCCGGACTGCCGCAGCCAGAGCAGGTCATCCACCGTGTTCTTGGTGCCGGGCAGGATGATGAGATCCGGTGTGCCCAGCTGGCGGGTATTCTGCACATACCGCACGCCCAGCAGCGGGTGCTGCTCCAGCGGCATGAAATCGGTAAAGTTGGAGATGTGCGGCAGGCGGAGGATGGCCGCATCCAGCGGGTGGACCGTTTTGCCCGCATCCAGCCGGGTGGAAAGGGAATCCTCGTCCTCAATGTCCACCTTCAGGTAGGGCACGACCCCCAGCACCGGCAGCTGTGTTTTTTCTTCCAGCATAGCAAGGCCGGGGCGCAGGATCTCCACATCGCCGCGGAATTTATTGATGAGCAGCCCCTTGATGCGGGCGCGCTCCTCCGGCTCCAGCAGCGCCACCGTACCGTACAGCTGGGCGAACACACCGCCCCGGTCGATGTCTCCCGCCAGCAGAACAGGGGCATCCACCAGCCGGGCAAGGCCCATGTTGACGATATCATCCGCCTTCAGGTTGATCTCCGCCGGGCTTCCGGCCCCCTCAATGACGATGATGTCCACGGTTTCGGCCAGACTGTTGTAGGCCGAGAGGATCTCCGGGATGAGCGCTCTTTTCATTTTGAAATAGGCGGCGGCGGGCATCTGGCCCCGCACCTCGCCGTTCACGATGACCTGACTGCCCACGTCACTGCTGGGCTTGAGCAGGATGGGGTTCATCCTCACATCCGGCTCGATGCCTGCGGCCTGCGCCTGCACCACCTGTGCCCGGCCCATTTCCAGCCCATCCCGGGTGACAAAGCTGTTCAGCGCCATGTTCTGGCTCTTGAAGGGAGCCACGCGGTAACCGTCCTGCGCAAAAATGCGGCAGAGGGCGGCGCACAGCAGACTTTTGCCTGCACCGCTCATGGTTCCCTGCACCATGATGCACTTTGCCTTGCTCATTCCAGCACCTCCGCAAGAAGTTTCAAAAGCTGTTCGTTTTCAGGCCCGGTGCGCACAGCGGTGCGGTACCAGCCGGGGCCCAGCCCGGGGTAGTTCACACAGCTGCGCAGCACAGCGCCCCTTTGCCGCAGGGCTTCTCCCAGCGTCTCCGGGGCCTGAAACAGCAGGTAATTTGCTCTGCCGTCCAGCACCCGCAGGCCCAGCGCCCGCAGCCCGGCCGTCAGGCGGGGCCGTTGTTCGGCAATGAGGGCCCGGACCTTTTCCACATACGCAGTCTCCTCCAGTGCGGCAAGACCCGCCGCCTGCGCCAGACTGGACACGCCCCAAGGCTGGCCGCAGGCCTGCATCTGTTCCAGCAGTGCTGTGTCGGCACTCAGGGCATAGCCCAGCCGCACGCCCGCCATGCCGTAAAGCTTGGTGAAGGCTTTCAGGATGACCAGATTCCCCTCCCCCAGCAGACCTTTTGCCGTGTGCAGGGCATGGTCGGGCAGGAAATCGAGGAAGCATTCGTCCACCACCAGCAGGGTGCCGCACGCCGCGCAGCGGTGGAGGATCTGCTCCACCAGCGGCAGGGCCGTCAGCTGGCCGGTGGGGTTGTTGGGCTGGCAGAGGAACACCATGTCCACCCCCGGGCGGATGGCCGCACAGAACGCATCCGTAACCGCAAAGTCCTCCTGCTCCCGCAAAAAGAAGCGTTCCACCATGCAGCCGATGCTTTCCAACGCAGTGGCATACTCCGCAAAGGTGGGTGCAGTGACCAGCGCCCGGCGGGGCTTTTTGGCCCAGACCAGCCGGAAGATGAGGTCGGCTGCCCCATTGCCGCAGAGGATCTGCTCTGCCGGCACGCCCTCATGGAGCGCCAGCCTTGCCCGCAGCTCCCGGCACAGGGGGTCGGGGTAGCGGTCCGCCGTGGGCAATGCCGCCGTGATGGCCCGGGCCACCCCTTCCGGCAGGCCCAGCGGGCTGACGTTGGCCGAAAAATCCAGCGCATCCCGCCCGAACTCGGCCCGGTAACCGGCCCAATCGCCGCCATGTACTAGTTGCATGTTCGTTCTCCTTTTCCTGGATGGTTCTGGATCCCAGCTCTTGGCTCCTCCCTTTGGGGGAGCTGTCATGCAAGGCATGACTGAGAGGGCGAGGTCGTTACAAAATAGCCCGTATTGCCACGCCCCACGCCAGTGCAAAGGCGCTTGCCACGTACATCATCCGGTTGGCACGCAGGATATCCTCCGGTTCAATGGGACGCAGCGGATCGCCGATGGTGGGCTTGGCGTAGTATTCGCCAAAGTAATAGGCGGGCCCGGCCAGCTGCACCCCCAGCGCACCGGCGCAGGCGCTCTCGGTCTGGGCGCTGTTGGGGCTGGCGTGGTTCCGGCGGTCCCGCCGCCAGATCTTCCACGCCCCTTTTGCGTCATTGTGCGTAAAGGCCGCGGCAGCCACCCACAGCAGGGCGGCAAGGCGGCTGGGAAGGTAATTTGCCGCATCGTCCAGCTTGGCCGGGATGCGGCCAAAGTAGAGGTATTTTTCGTTTTTGTAGCCCAGCATACTGTCCATCGTGTTGATGGCCTTGTAGGTCAGGGCCAGCGGTGCTCCACCGATGAGCATATAGAGCAGGGGCGCGATCACGCCGTCGCTGGCGTTTTCGGCCACCGTCTCCACAGCGGCTCTGGTCACCCCCTCCAGCGTCAGATCCTGGGTGTCCCGCCCCACGATGCGGCTGACCGCCCTGCGGGCGGCAGGCAGGTCGGGCTTGACCAGTTCCCGGTAAACATTAGTGCTCTCCTGCGCCAGCCCCTTTGCGGCCAGTGCCTGCCCGCACCAGAACATCTGGACGGCCAGCCCCAGCCACGGGCTGACACGGGCAGCTCCCAGGCAGACAAGGCTCGTCAGCAGAAAGGTGCCCACCGGCAGGCAGAAGGCCACAATGGCCCCGCCCAGCAGTTCCCCCTGAGGCGTTTTGGGCAGGCGGGCCCGCAGGCGCTTTTCCAGCGCCGAGATGGCCTTGCCCATATACACCACCGGGTGGGGCAGCCAGGCCGGGTCGCCGAAGAGACAGTCCAGCACAAAACCGCCGAGTACTGCGTATTCGATCATCGGGCATCCTCCTTTGTGTACTGCACAGTCTTCAGCAGGTGCAGCACCCGCTGCTCCGCCCAATCACCTGCATCCAGAACGTAGCCGCCCGCATTGGGGGCGCACCAATGGTAATAATCCGCATGGGGCAGGGCGTAGCGCTCCATGGCAGCCATCTGGGTGCCGCCGTGGGCCAGAATGACCAGTGTCTCTTCCCCATCGGCAAGGGCCCTGTCCACCAGTGCGGCAAAGGCCCTGCACACCCGCTCCGAAAAGACAGCCTTGGTCTCGCCGTCCGGGCAGGGGCTTTCGCAGTTGGCGTTCACCCAGGCCAGATAATCCGGGTCGTGCTCCATCTCAATGAAATTGCGGCCCTCAAAGCTGCCGAAGCACATCTCCTGCAGGTCTTTCACCTCCACGAGCCTTGCACCCGGGAAGAGCACCTCCGCGGTCTGCCGGGTGCGGCAGAGCGGAGTGATATAGACCGTTTCCGGCCGGAGGTCAGCCTGCCGCAGCTGGGCGCGGCCCGCAGGGCACAGGGGGATATCCCGCTGGCCCTGATAGCGCTTTTCCGCATTGTAGGCCGTCAGGCCATGGCGCAGAAGATAGATCAGCATGGGGGCAGTTCTCCTTTCAATACTGTGGGGATGCCGCAGAACATCTGCACCACGCACCCGGCCCGGGCCGCCAGCAGGCAGGCCAGCCGCCCGGCAGCTTCCCGGGCGGCCCGCTCCCCTGCGTCCATGGGCACCACGCCGCCGCCCACCTCGGTGGCCATCACGATATCATAAGTGGAGAGCTCCTCCGCAAGCTTTTCCAGATCCTCAGCCTCTGCGGCCAGGGCCTGCACCTCCGCAATGCGGGTGCCGGGCAGGCGCTGGGCAAAGGTGCGCTTGCCGCTGTACAGCGGCCCGGTGATAAAGATCATAACAGTCCTCCCCACTGGCAGGCACACAGCGCCGCCAGCATCCACAGCTCGGCTTTTTGCAAGAACCACCCGGCCAGATCGCCGGTGATTCCGCCAAACTGCTTATCCGAAACAACATGGTAGCGTGCAAACACCAGCACTGCCGCCAACACCAGCGCCCAGCCGCCCAGTGCCAGCAGGGCGGCGCTGAGCAGAGCGGCCAGCGCCATCAGCACCCGGCGGACAGTAGTTCGATCCGCCGCCGTGGCAAAGGTGTGGGCAAGGCCTGTGTTCTTTGCCATCGGGAACGATGCCACGGCCAGGCCCGAGAGGGCCCGTTCCAGCACAAGGGCCAGTGTCCAGCACAGGCCCACCCGGGGCGTAAAGTTCACGCAGGCGCAAAGGGCAAGGTAAGCCGCAAAATAACTGCACAGCCGGATCACCGCAAAGGCACCGCAGTGGGGGTCTTTGAGGATCTCCAGCTTCTTTTCCCGGTCGCCATAGCTGGAAAGGGCATCGCAGGTGTCGGCGTAGCCATCCAGGTGGATGCCGCCCGTGACCCAGACCGGGATCAGGCAGAACCCCGCCGCCTTTGCGGGCATCGGCAGGGGCAGAGCGCCGCACAGGCACCACAGCCCGCCAATGACCACCCCGATGAGCGGGAAGGCACACATGGCATACCGCATGTTTTTCTGGTTCCACGCGAACTGCGGCACCGGCAGGGCCGAAAACATGGCAAAGGCCACTGCAATGGTCTGCAATCCAATCATTTTTCCACTCCTTTATAATAGACCGGGATGCCGCACACCACCCGCTCCACATGGTCAGCCCGGGCGGCAAGGGCATTGTTCACCTGCGCCAGCGCTTTCAGGTAGCGCCCGGTGTCGCCTGCATAGTCGGCACCGCCGCTGAACACCTCGTTGGAGACCACGATGAGGTGCGCGCATTGTCCGGCCAATTGGTCCAGTCCTTCCAAAATGGCCGAAGCCGCATTTTCTCCCGCCCCGGCGGGGTCGTAGAGCTCGTTGGCGGTCAGGTTGCCCAGATCCTCCAACAGTGCAGTTCCCCGGGCAGGCAGACGGATGTTCTCCAGATGCAGGGGGCACTCCACGGTCTCAAACTGCTTTGCCGCCCGCATCCTCCGGTGCTTTTCCACCCGGGCGGCACACTCGGCATCCCACACCTGCATGGTGGCGATGTAATAGCGCGGGAGCGCGGTTTTCAGCACCAGGCTCTCGGCATACCCGCTCTTGCCGCTGGCGGCACCGCCCAATACCAGCGTCAGCATTGGGGGGTGTACGGCGTGATGCCGCCCTCCGTGAAGGAATAGCAATCGCGGTAAACGGCCAGCGCCATATCCCACAGCGGGATGCTTGCCACCGCTCCGGTGCCCTCGCCGAGATGGAGCCCGGCGGTGAGCAGGGGCGCTTTGCCCAGCGCTTCCAGCACCAGCCTTGCAGCCGGTTCGGTGGAGCAGTGGCTGGCAAACACGGCCTTTTCCGCAGCGGGGCAGAGCCGCACCGCGCACAGCGCCGCCACCCCGCTGATGAAGCCATCCATCAGCACGGGCAGGCCTTCCAGCGCACCGCCCAGAAAAACACCGCACAGCCCGGCGATGTCGAACCCGCCCAGCTTGGAAAGCACGTCCAGAGGGTCAGCGGCATCGGGCCGATTCCGCGCAATGCCCTGCCGGATGGCATCCAGCTTGCAGGCAAGCCCCGCGTCGGAAAGGCCCGCGCCCCGGCCTGTCATCCGCTCCACGGGCTGCCCCAGCAGAACAGCGGCCACGGCGCTGGAGGTGGTGGTGTTGCCAATGCCCATCTCCCCCGTGGCCAGCAGCTGCACCCCCGCCGCCTTCTGCGCCCGGACAAGCCCCATGCCCGCCGCAATGGCATCCACCGCCTGCTGGCGGGTCATGGCAGGGCCGGTGGTGAAATCCGCCGTCCCGGCGGCAATGCGGCAGTTCTGCACCCCGGGCACCGGCTCCCCGGCCATGCCAAGGTCCACAGGCACCACTTCACAGCGGGCCGTTTTTGCCATCTGGCAGACACTGGTGCGCCGGGCGGCAAGGTTCTCAGCCACGGCCCGGGTCACGCTCTGGTCCGTCTGGCTCACGCCCTGCACCACCACGCCGTTGTCGGCGCAGAGCACCAGCACGGCCCGGCGGGAAAACGCCAGCTCTGCCGTGCCGGTCAGGGCGGCGGCATCCTCCAGCATGGTCTCCAGCCTGCCCAGCCCGCCCAGCGGCTTGGCCAGGCTGGCCCAGTGGGCGTGGGCGGCGGTTCGTGCGGTCTCGTCCGGCCGGGTGATCCTGGAAAGAAGCTGTTTCAGTTCAAGCTCTGTCATTGGTCCTGTTCCTCTTGATGATAGTGTGCGGCGGCATCCACGAACCGCCGGGGCAGGGCCGTGCCCGCCCAATACAAATGCGGGAAGCCCGCATAGAAATGCTCATTTGCAAAGCCGCAGTCCCATTGCTTCCCGTTGGGCTTTGCAGCGGTAAAGCCGGTGCCGTTGTCTGTAGAATCCCAGTGGTGGAACTCGTGCACCGGCAGACGCTCCCCGGCGCGGAACAGCATACTGTCGGCGTGGGCAGTCAATGCCGCGTATCCAAACCGCACCAGCCTCCCCACCCGGAAGCCCTGCCCCGGCAGAACGCCTGCCATGGGCCAGCGTTCTCCGTTGGCATCCTCCAGGCTCTGGCCCAGATAGAGAAAGCCCCCGCACTCGGCCACCGTGGGCAGACCGCGCTCCACAGCCCGGCGCACAGAGGCCAGCATGGAGCGGTTCGCACTCAACTGCCCGGCATACAGCTCCGGGTAGCCGCCGGGCAGATAGAGCCCGCCGATCTGCTCCGGCAGGGCGGGGTCCTGCAGGGGGCTGAACCAGCAGAGCTCCGCCCCCGCCCGCTCCAGCGCTTCCAGCGTTTCGGCGTAGGTGAAGCAAAACGCCGCATCCCTTGCAACGGCAATGGGAACGCGGGGGCGCTGTTCCTCTGCTCCCTGGGGCGGCAGCTCTCCCGCAGGGAGGAGCCGATCGGTGTGCACCAAAGGCGCTGCGCCTTCGGTCAGGATAGACAGCTTTTCCCAGTCCACCACCAGCGCATCGGCCATCCGGCTGATCTTCTGCTGTAAGTCCGCGATCTCCCCGGCAGTTTTCAGGCCTAAGTGGCGGCTCTCAAGGGCGGCATCCGGCAGGTGGGGCAGATAGCCCAGCACCGGCAGGCCGGTCTCCTGTTCCAGCATGGGAGCCAGCAGGGCATACAAATGGGGGGCGCAGTCATTGAGCAGGATGCCCGCCAGATGGCTGGGGGTGCGGAACTGCTTCAGCCCGTTGATCTGGGCCGCCAGCGTCAGGCTGGCCCCTCTGGGCTGGACCACCAGCAGCACCGGCAGGCCCAGCGTATCGGCCAGATGCCAGGCACTGGCGGTATCACTCACGCCGCCCAGTCCATCGTAAAAGCCCATGGCACCCTCGCACACAGCCGCCCCATGCCCGGCGGCGGCCTGCGCATAGAGTGCGCGCACCGTCTCCGGTGCGGAGAAAAACAGGTCGAGGTTGTGGCTCTCCACCCCCAGCACGGCCCGGTGAAACATGGGGTCGATATAGTCCGGCCCGCTCTTGAAGGAGCAGGGGTCCTGCCCCCGCCGCTTGAGCGCCGCCAGCAGAGCGCAGGTCAGTGTGGTTTTGCCGCTGCCGGAACAGGGCGCGGCCACAAGAAATTGGATCATTTACGTTCTCCTGTGATAAGGAAGATGGGGTTATTGGCCATCAGCAGGTGGAGCCTGCCCGCAGGCCGGGTGCGGCTGACCGCGATCTGCGTTACCTCCGCAGCAAGGCCGTGGGCAGTCAGTGCGGCCACGGCGGCACTCAGCGTTTCCAGCGCAATGGCAGAGATGCAGATGCGGGCGTTCGGATTCCGGGCAAGCACCATGTCCACCACAGCCTCCATGCCCCCCTTGGTCCCGCCGATGAACACGGCATCCGGGACGGGCAGGTCAGCCAGCGCGGCGGGGGCGCGGCCCTCTACCAGTGTCAGGTTGCAGGCGTGGAACGTTTCCCGATTCTGCCGGATGAGCCCGCAGGCCTCCGGGTCACACTCCACGGCATACACATGCCCCCGGGGTGCGGCCAGTGCCAGCTCCACGCTCACGCTGCCGGTGCCCGCGCCCACATCCCACAGGGTATCGGCAGGCTGCACGGCCAGCTTGGCCAGCGCCGCCGCCCGCACCTCCTGCTTGGTCATGGGCACCTCTCCCCTGTGGAAGGCTTCATCCGGGAAGCCGGGCACCCGCCGGGGCGGCTGAGGAAGATGCTCCACAAGCAGAACGCTCAGGCTTGCAAACTGCTTTTGCGCAAACTCCTGCGCCGTGCCGAACAGGATCTTTTCCTCTGCCCGGCCCAGCTCTTCGCCCACCAGCACATGGGCATCGCCCAGCCCGGCGGCAGCCAGCCGGCCGCAGAGGGAGGCGGGCGTTTCTGCCCCGCCGGTCAGGAAAAACACGGGCTTTCCCCCGGCTGTCAGGCACTCGGCCACCGGGTCGCAGGCACAGCCGTGGGCCGAGACCAGCTTCCACTCCTGCCAGGAGCGGCCCACTGCAGCGGCCAGCAGCTGAACGCTGGAAAGCCCCGGCAGCACCCGGCAGGAGATGCCAAAGGCCCGCAGCATCGGCAGCAGCTGGGCCGCACCGGAGTAAAACCCGGTGTCGCCGCTGTACACAAGGGCAGCATCCACCTCCGGGTCAGCCGCCAGCGCGGCAAGGACATCCTCAGGCTGATACAGGGCCTTCCGGTGTTCCGTGCAGCCCTGCGGCAGCTGTTCCAACAGGCGCTTTGCCCCCAGGATCAGTCCGGCGTTCTGCAGGGCGGCAAGGCCCTGCGCGGTCAGGCTCTCCGGCGTGCCCGACCCCATCCCGATGAGTGTGATCATTGCAGCATCTCCTTACAATGTGTCAGGATCTGTTCCGCCGTTTCGCCCTGCTCGGCCGGGCGGCGGATGACGATGAGCTGTGCCCCGGTGTCCTGCGCTGCCCGGGCTTTTTCTTCAAAGCCGCCCGCCGCGCCGCCGTCTTTGGTAACGAGGAAGCGGATGGTAAACTGCTCCATCAGTGCCCGGTTCAGCGCATAGGAGAACGGCCCCTGCATGGCGATGATGTTCTTATGGGGGATATCTGCCCCCTCGCAGGCGGCAATGCCCTCCCGGGTGGGCAGGACACGGGGAAAGAGCCGTGCCGGTTCCAGCACAGCAAAGGCAGAAAGCTCCTTGGCCCCAGTGGCAAGCAAGACATTTCCCTGCGTCCGGGCCAGAAATCCCGCCGCATGGGCCGCAGAGGCAAACACCATGCTCCCGGCGGGCAGCGGGCTTTCGGGCCGGAGCAGGCGGCGGTACTCCGTGCCCGCTGTTTTGCAGGCTGCCCGGATGTTCCGGGTGGCCTCCACCGCATAGGGATGGGTCGCATCCACACAGAGGTCAGCCCCCTGCAGCAGGGCGGTCATCTCCTCCGGGGTCAGCCGCCCGCAGTGGACGGTGATGCCGGACCTTTCGCCCTGTTCCTCGGCCCCCAGCGGGGTGGCCACGCTGACCAGTACCTCGGCCCCCAGTGCGGCCAGCTGCTTTGAAAACATGCGGCCCTCGGTGGTGCCGCTGAATATTACGGCCCTCATGCGCGGTACCCCCGCGGCGTGACCATCCGCCCGCTCAGCTGACGGGTCTGGGCGTTGCCGACAAACACGGTGGTGAACATATCCACCGGGGTGGTTTCCAGCGCAGCCAGCGTCAAAACGCGGCTTTCCTGCCCCTCCCGGCCAATGTTCCGCACAATGCCGCAGACCGTTCCGGGTGCTTTGCCGTTTGCCAGCAGGATGCGCACCGCCCGCGCCAGATAGTCCGGCCGCCCCTTGGAGGAGGGGTTGTACAGCGCGATGCAGAAATCCCCCATGGCTGCTGCCGCCAGCCGCCGCTCGATGACCTCCCACGGCGTGAGCCGGTCAGAGAGGGAGAGCACGCAGAAATCGTGGGCCAGCGGAGCACCCAGCACCGCACCGCCGCTCAGGGCGGCGGTCAGGCCGGGCACCACCTCCACCGTCACGTCCGGGAAGTGCTCGGCCAGCTCCAGCAGAGGGCTTGCCATGCCGTAGACCCCGGCATCTCCCGAGCAGACCAGCGCCACCGCCCTGCCGCTCCGGGCCGTTTCCAGCGCCCAGCGACAGCGGTCGATCTCCTTGGTCATGCCGGTGGAATAATAGAGCTTGTCCGGGAAGTAAGGGCGCACCAGATCCAGATAGACCGTATAGCCGCACAGCACCTCGGCTTGCGTTAAGGCGCTCTGCGCCTGTGCGGTCAGAAACCGGGGATCCCCGGGCCCAAGCCCGACAACAAAAACAACATTAGGCATCCTGCCACCTCCAATCCGGGGCAAAGGGACGAAGCGCCAGCGCAAAGGTCACGCCGCCGCCCGCCTGTTTGGGAAGAATGATCGTGCCGCCTGCCGCCAGCACCGCCGCCCGCTCGCAGACATTGTCCACACCGGTCACGCTCCGGACAAAGGCCGAAGGTGTGAACTGCCCGGGGGCGTTCTGCAGCTGTGCGGCAGAATAGAACTGCACCGGCCAGCCGTGGGCTCTGCAAAATTCCAGCAGGCCCGGCTCATGGGCTTTCAGGTCGATGCTGGCTGCCGCCGTGATGCACACTGCCGCAAGGCCGTGGGCCGCGCAGAACTGTGCAAAGGCCACTTCCAGCTGTGCGGCGCTTGTCCCCCGCCTGCACCCGATGCCCAGCACACCGATCTTCGGGATCAGGTGCAGCGCATCGCCCGCCGGGAAAAGGTTCAGGGCAAAGTCGGCGCGCTCTGCCTCCCCCGCCGGGACCACCCCGGCAGGGGCCTGCCCGGCGATGGGGAATTCCGACCGATACCGCACCGGCCCGCCCGCCAGCAGTCTGCTGCTGACGCGCTTGATGCGCCCCGGCTCCAGCACGGCACAGTTCTGGTGCCTGGCCCACGCATCCACGGCAAACACCCCGTTGGCATCGGTGGCCGTGGTAATGACCGGCACCGCACCGCAGACCGCCGCCAGCGCCCGGGCCAGATCGTTGGCCCCGCCCAGATGGCCCGAAAGGATCGGCACCGCAAAATGGCCACACTCGTCCAGCACCACCACGGCAGGGTCCACCGCCTTGTTCCGGCAGTGGGGCGCAATGGCCCGCACCGCAATGCCCACAGCCCCCACAAAGATCAGGGCATCCGCATGGGCGAACTGCTCCGCGGTCCAGTCGGCAAGGCCGGGCCCGCCATGGCCGCAGCGGGCCACAGTGCCGGGCAGGGCACTGGCCAGCTTTTGGGCCAGCGCCAGCCCTTTTTCCGTAAAGGCGAGATAGGCGCGGGTCACTGGTCTGCCCCCTTGCGGAACTCCGTCGTAAAGGTTGGGTCGTAGAGCTTGCTCCGCTCATACCGGGTGCCCAGAAACTCCCCCACCACGATGAGTGCTGTTTTGGTGATGCCGTTGGCGCGGGTGCTCCCGGCCAGCGTGCCCACGGTGCAGCGCACCACCTTCTGCTCCGGCCAGCTGGCCTTGTAGACCACGGCGGCAGGGGTCTCCGGCGTGTAGGCTCCGCCTGCCAGCAGGGCCTGCTGCACCTTGTCGATGAGGCCGATGGAGAGGAAGATCACCATGGTCGCCCCATGGGCGGCAAGGCTGGCCAGCTGCTCCTTTTCCGGCACCGGGGTGCGCCCCTCCATCCGGGTGATGATCACGGTCTGGCTGATGGTAGGCAGGGTGTACTCGGCGTTCAGCGCCGCCGCCGCCCCGCAAAAGCTGGACACGCCGGGGGTATCATCGTAGGGGATGCCATCCGCATCCAGTGCGTCCATCTGCTCCCGGATGGCCCCATACAGGCAGGGGTCGCCGGTGTGGAGCCGCACGGTGGTCCCGCCTGCGGCTTCCACCCGGCGCATCACGTCCAGCACCTGTTCCAACGTCATCTCGGCGCTGTTGTAAACGGCGCACTCCGGCTTCGCCAGCCCCAGCAGAGCCGGGTTGACCAGACTGCCCGCATAAATGATGCAGTCGGCTTCCTGCAGCAGGGCCGCGCCCCGCCGGGTGATGAGATCGGGTGCGCCGGGGCCTGCGCCTACAAAATGTACCATCTCAATGCTCCTTCCATTCGTTCAGCAGTTGTGCGGCAGTGTCGGTGGCTCCCAGCGGGCCGTGCTGGTTGGAAAACAACACCGCCCCCACCCGGAACGCCCCGCAGGCCCGCCGGTCAAGGTGGAGCTGGACTGCCCGCAGCAGGCTTTCCAGCACCGGAGCCCGCAGGCCGGCGCTGTCCAGGAGTTCCAGACAGGCATCGGTGGTGGCAGCGTTCATCAGGGCGGCGCAGACTTCCCGGGAAGCGCCGCAGAGCGCCGCATGGGTGCAGAACAGCTCGGTGCGGCAGTCAGCAGTGTGGGAATGGGTGTTCATAATACCGCCCGCCACCTTGACCAGCTTGCCCACATGGCCCACCAGAAGCACCTCTTCAAAGCGGGCCGCTGCAGCCATATCCAGCGTGTCACCGATAAAGTTCGAGGTTTTCACCACCGGGACAGTGTGAAGCTCCGGGTATGTTTCGTGCAGATAGTCCAGTCCGTAATTGCCGGGTGCCAGGATGAGCCGCCTGGGGCTGCCCGCCCGGAGAGCGGCCTGATTCATTTCCAGCTGGATGGTGTCCAGGATCGCCTGCTGGCTCATAGGCTCCACAATGCCGCTGGTTCCCAGCACCGAAAGCCCGCCCTCGACCCCGATGTGGGGGTTGAAGGTGCGCTTTGCCACCTCTTCCCCGCCCTCGATGGAGATGGTCACGGCAAAGCCGCCGGTGTAGCAGGCGCTCTCAGCTTCCCTTTGCAGGGCCTCAGCGATCATCTGCCGGGGCACATGGTTGATGGCGGCTTCCCCCACCGGCTGGTCCAGCCCGGCCTTGGTCACCCGGCCCACGCCCTTGCCGCCGGAGATGCGGATCTCGGTGGTATCGGGCAGCAATTCTACGGCGGCGATCACGGGCAGGCCGGTGGTCACGTCCACATCATCCCCGCCGTCCTTCTCAATGGCGCATTCGGCACCGGCTCCGGCGGGGCGGCAGTACAGCGGGGCCACCTCCACCACGATGCCCTTCGGCGTGCGCAGGGCAACGCTCTCCGGGGCATGGCCGGTGAGCAGGAGCCGCGCGGCCCCCGCCGCACCCAGCGCTGCGCAGGTGCCGGTGGTGTACCCGCAGCGGAGCAGCTTCTGCCCGCTGCGGACGTAATGTTCAAATTTTGGCCCGGCAGGCTTTTCCGGGCCGAACACGGCCTCGTACTGCTCCTTGGTCAGGCTGTACAGCGCCCGGATGTTCTCCGGGGCAAAGGCCTCCTTCGGGGTCAGCGCTCCCGAAACGCTGTGCGGAAACACGCAAACCACCGCATCCGCGATCTTCTGCGCCATGTCCAGCTCGTGCAGGCTGACGATCACGGCCAGCCCCTGCTCATGGGCCAGCTTCTGCAGGATGGTCAGCAGCTCGATCTTGCCCTTGACATCCAGAAAAGAGGTCGGCTCGTCCAGCAGCAGAACTCCGGGCTGCTGGCAGATGGCGCGGGCCAGCAGAACGCGCTGGCGCTGGCCGTCGCTGATGCAGTTGAAATCCCGGTCTGCCAGAGGGGCAGCCCCCACCAGCTCCAGCGCATCCCGCACGGCCTGCCGGTCGGCATCGGACAGGATGCCCAGCCGCCCGGTATAGGGGATGCGCCCGGCGGCGGCAAACTCAAAGCAGGAAGTCAGCTCGGTGCGGCGGGTGTGGGGCAGCATCAGGGCCAGCTTCCGGGCCCGGGCCGGGCCGGTGTAATCGGTCAGGCTGCGGCCATCCAGCAGGACAGCCCCACCCAGGGGGGCCAGCTGGCCCGCCAGCGTTTTGAGCAGGGTGGATTTGCCCGCACCGTTTGGCCCGATGAGGGCCAGGATCTGCCCCGGCACTGCCCCCAGCGTGATGCCGGAAGCAAGGGGCGCACTGCCATAGCCGATGGCCAGTTCTTTCGTTTCACAGCGGTATTTCATCGCACACCCTCCTGACCCCGGCGCACCAGCAGCCAGATGACCACCGGTGCACCAAACACTGCCGTTACGGCGCTGATCGAAAGCTCGGTGGGGGCAAACATACTGCGGGCGATGAGGTCGCACAGCAGGCAGAAGGCCGCCCCGCCCAGGCAGCACCCGGGCAGCACCACCAGCGGCCTTGCACTGCCGAACAGCTGCTTGACCAGATGGGGCACCGCGATGCCAACAAAGGAGATGGGCCCCGCAAAGGCCGTGACACAGGCGGCCAGCAGGCTGGAAAGCAGCACCAGCAGCCGGGAAAAGGCTTTGACATTGATGCCCACGCTCCGGGCGTAGGCCTCCCCCATCTGGTAGGCGGCCATGGGCTTGGAAAGGCAGAACGCTGCCGCCAGAGCGGGCAGCACCACCAGCGCCGCCGCCCGCACATTGCCCCAGGTCATGCCGGAAAAACTGCCCTGAGACCAGTTATGGAGGTTGACGATGTTGCTGTCCTGGGCAAAGGCCACCACAAACTCCGTGACGGCCGAGCAGATGTAGCCGATCATTACGCCGCAGATAACAAGGATGCTCATCCGCTGCACCCGCCGGGAGACCGCCAGCACAAAGGCCATGGAGGCCATGGCCCCCGCAAAGGCGGCTGTGATCAGGGTAAGGGAGCTGGTGAGCAGGCCATGGTTCAGAAAAGCCACCATGACCAGTGCCACGGCCAGCTTGGCCCCGCTGGAAATGCCCATGACAAAGGGGCCTGCAATGGGGTTGGCGAAAAAGGTCTGCAGCAGGTAGCCCGCCGCCGAGAGCGCCGCCCCCAGCAGCACCACCATCACGGCCCGGGGCAGGCGCAGCTGGGTGATGATGCCCACGCTCAGAGCATCCTGCCCGCGGCCGGTCAGGGCCGCCAGCACTGCCCCCGGTGTCAGGGACACACTGCCCCAGAACAGGTTGGCGGCAAACAGCACCGCCAGCAGCAGGGCAAGGATGCCGTAAGAGAAGATCAGGCGCTTTTTGCTGGTCATAGGTTACTCTACTTTCCTCAGAAATTGCAGGTCGGCGGGGTCATCCTCCGTAAAGACACGGTGCAGGTCGAGCACAAAATCGACCAGCGCCGTACTCTGCTGGAAAAAGCTCTGGGTGGTGCACCAGACACTGCCGCTCTGCACGGCCTTGAACTCGGCCAGCAGGGGGCATTTTGCCACCAGTTCCTCGGTGGTATGCACCACGCCCTCAATGGTGCTGTTGTAAAGGAGCACATCCGCATCCTTTGCACCGGCGTAAAAATCCTCCAGCGGCAGGTTCATGGTGGAAAGGTTGTTGCCGTTGTCGGTCAGGTCCGCAAACACATAGTCACCGCCCGCCATCCCGATCATCTGGGCCACATAGTCGCCGCCCTTGCGCACATTGGCAAGGTTGTTGGCTGTGATAGAGAAAAAGGCACAGCGCTTGCCGGTGGAAGCCTGTCCGGCCAGCGGTGCAAGGCGCTCCACCTGCCGGGCAAACTTCTGTTCCGCCAGCTCCTCTTTCCCCAGCAGGATGCCCCAGAACTTGAGCCATTCCAGCCGGGCCAGCGGGCCGCTCTCATAGCTGGAGCGCTCCACCAGCACCGGGATGCCGAACCGTTCCAGCTGCTCCTTGACCTCCGGGGTGTGGTAGATCATGGTGTTCTCAATGGCAAGGCCGCAGTTGGCCGCAAGGATCTTTTCGTAGTCCGGGGCGCTGTACTTGCCCGCATAGGCAATGCGCCCGGCCTCCATGGCGGCTCTGGCCTCATCCAGATACCAGCCCTCCGCCTGGGTGCCGGAAAGGGTCACGCTGTCCAGCCCATCCAGCGCGAGGAACAGGTCCATCACCGAGGTGGAGACAAGGTAGATGTTCCGGATGGGCTGACGCAGCACCGTCACGCTCTCGGGCAGGCCCTCCACCGCAGCGGCATCCTCCGGGGTCACAAGGAACTGCTCCCCCGATTCGGTCAGGGTCAGCATGGTATAGCCGCCCTCATAGCAGTCTGCAGTAAACTGTGTGGCGTAATCCAGCGGACAGGCATGGTCAAAGACCAGCTCCTCCGTGCTGGCAGGAGCCGTTTCGGAGGCAGCGCAACCCGACAGGGCCAGTACTGTAGCAGGCAGAACGCGCAGGAATTGTTGTCTCGTCAGTTTCATCCGTTCAGCGCAAAGGTCAGCGTATACTCGATCTCATGGGGGGTGCTCATGGCTACGGTATCGGCAGTGACAGCCAGCGGGGTGCCCAGTGCAGAAACAGGGATCTCAAAGGTGGAGTTGCCCTCGGTGTTGGTGGGCAGATACTTCTCGCCATCCACGATCATGTAATCATAATTGGGGCTGCTCCACAGGATGACAGCGGTCATTTTTCCGTCCGCCACGGTCAGGGCGGCAGGGCTTTCCACGGTGGCACGGCCAGAGCCGCCCTCCAGGGTCACATTCACGCTGTATTCACCGTCCGCAGGGGTCTCGGCAGCTTCCTCAGCCTTGGGCTGTGCGTTGCGGATGCTCACGGTGTGGTCATACCACTTGCCCTTGGTCCCGAGGAGTGCCAGCTGGAAGTCCTGGTCCACAGCGGCCACGGGGATATCATAGCCGTAGACCTCCTCCGAGGTGCCATCAGAGTAGGTGACGGTGTCGGTGGTGGGCAGCAGCCAGTCTGCCTTGTTGGCCTCGGCATCGGCGGCCATGCCAACATACAGGTTGACGATCTTCTTGGAGGCCAGACTGACGTGGAAGGTCATCTGCCCGTTCTCCACGGTCAGGGTTCCCATGCCATCGCAGGCTTCGTTGGCATGGAACATGCCGCTGTCGGTGTCGAACTCAGCCGTGTACACGCCGTCCGGCAGGGCGGCTTCGGTGCTTTCGGAAGCGGCGGCAGCGCTCACGGCAGAAGCGGCTTCCGAGCTGACAGCAGAGGAAGCAGTGGAAGAAGCCCCGCCGCAGCCGGTGAGAGCAGCGGCCAGCATCAGGGAAGCAACGGACAGGGAAACAAACTGTTTGCAGTGCATAAACAAAATACCTCAAAAATTCAGAATTTGAAATGGGAGTGTTTCTCCTCATGCGGGGAAGCTCTCCATGAAAAATGCCCGAAAAGATCTCTCCCTTCGGGCATTGGAATGCGGAATATTAGCCGTTCAGGGAATCAATGGCGGCTTTGGTGTGCTCAATGTAGCGCTGCTGGATGTCCTCGATCTCACCCAGACCGGCGATCTGGCACTCCACGGACGCGAAGTCGCCGGAGGCCTGGAACTGGCTCAGCCAGGAATCGTCATCCGCACCGGCCATATCGTTGTTGGCGTGGTCACCGGCAACGACCATCAGGGGGCGCAGGATGACCTTGGTGTAACCGGCGGCCTTGACAGCCTCGATGACGTTCTCGCAGGCGGTCTCCTCGGGCTCACCCTCCACCGTGCCGATGAACACGTTGCTGTAGCCCAGGGTCTGCATGGCGGTCTGCATCTGGCTGTAGCTCACCTTTGCGGTGTGGGAGGTGCCGTGGCCCATAAAGACAAAGGCGACCTTCTCCTCAGCAGCGGCATCCAGACTGTCGAAACCGGCATCCTTCACAGCGGCAGCGGTAACGGCCTTGGCAACAGCTTCCTTGTCGGCATTGATGACGGCAGCGTCGGCACCGACCTCGCCCAGCAGGGGCTCGGCAACGGCGACGTGCTCGAACTTGTCTTTGTACTCGTCGATCATCTCCATCATCTCGTCGTACTCTGCACCGTGCATCAGGTGGGTGGGCTGGACGACCAGGTTCTTCACGCCGTTGGCCACAGCGCGGTCCAGAGCCTGCTGCATGTTGTCGATCTTCTCGC
>OOCM01001231.1_pt1 | contig 21083 bp, 18 predicted proteins | sample 1671111 | NCBI WGS metagenome assembly OOCM01 (sample SAMN06348123, study PRJEB24527) | human gut metagenome | biome: human gut; feature: ankylosing spondylitis patient; material: feces | host: Homo sapiens | place: China | collected 2015-10 | reverse complement strand
GGTCGTTCCACTTAGCGTAGCGCTGCTACGCTGCGTTGCACTCCCGTTAGCCAGAGTGAAAAATTCGCGGCGCATCTTGGCACATTCTTATCTGGAAATAGTATAACCCCGTTTGAACGACTAAAGGAGGTATATTCCAATGGCAGTGAAAGTTGCTATCAATGGCTTTGGCCGTATTGGCCGTCTGGCGTTCCGTCAGATGTTCGGCGCTGAGGGCTACGAGGTGGTCGCGATTAACGACCTGACCTCTCCCGCGATGCTGGCTCACCTGCTCAAGTATGACACCGCTCAGGGTTCCTACTGCGGCAAGATCGGTGAAAACCTGCACACCGTGGAAGCGACCGAAGATTCCATCATCGTGGACGGCAAGGAAATCAAGATCTATGCCGAAAAGAACGCGGCGGATGCTCCGTGGGGCAAGCTGGGCGTGGACGTCGTGCTGGAGTGCACCGGCTTCTACTGCTCCAAGGCTAAGTCCCAGGCGCACATCGACGCCGGCGCCAAGAAGGTTGTCATTTCCGCTCCCGCCGGAAACGACCTCAAGACCATCGTCTTCTCGGTCAACGAGAACACCCTGACTGCCGAGGATACCATCATTTCCGCCGCTTCCTGCACCACCAACTGCCTCGCTCCCATGGCAAAGGCGCTGAACGATTACGCGCCCATCCAGAGCGGTATCATGTCCACCATCCACGCCTACACCGGCGACCAGATGATCCTGGACGGCCCCCACAGAAAGGGCGACCTGCGCCGTGCCCGTGCCGGTGCTGCCAACATCGTGCCCAACTCCACCGGCGCCGCCAAGGCGATCGGTCTGGTTATTCCCGAGCTGAACGGCAAGCTGATCGGCTCCGCACAGCGCGTGCCTGTTCCGACCGGCTCCACCACCATCCTGACCGCTGTTGTCAAGGGTGCTGACGTGACCAAGGAGGGCATCAACGCTGCCATGAAGGCTGCCGCTTCCGAGTCCTTCGGCTACAACGAGGATCAGATCGTCTCCTCCGACGTCATCGGCATGCGTTACGGCTCTCTGTTCGACGCTACCCAGACCATGGTCGCTAAGATCGACGACGACACCTATCAGGTTCAGGTCGTGTCTTGGTACGACAACGAGAACTCCTACACCTCTCAGATGGTCCGTACCATTAAGTACTTCGCTGAGAACTGCTGATCTCGTAGCTGCGATAAAAATTAAATGATTTGTCGACTGGAGTTTGTCTTGCTCAACTACGAACAAGCTTGATCTGGTACGACAACCATTTTAGAGATTTTTGCACCCTTTCTTTTGTGGTTTTTCCATGAGAGAAAGGGTGTTTTTTATGTGTTTGAAAGATCTCCGCGATGAATTTCTGTATTATGTTACTGTTCGACCTGCGCCAGCCAATCAAAGCGTATCGGTTTAAGGATTTGGAGGAATGGCTCTATGCGCACCTGAATCAGCCGATGAATCCAGAGAAGATGACAGCAGAAATCATGGGGTTTGGATATATTGAACGCTATTACGATAGAATGACGGGACAAGTGAAATTGAATGACTGCATCAAGGGTATGGAGTCAAGATTGTAAGTGACAGAGATAGAAAGCGCGGCGAAAATTATCAGAAAATGTTCGGTCGTTCCTCTGGTTGATTTTTTACTGACAACGTGAGATTCCTGCGACCACAACCGTATGAACCACATGATTCATGAAGCAAAACCCCGGTGGTGCGGATCACCAGCACTCCGGAGGTAGTTAAAAATCTGGTAAGGGACACTGACCCGGTAGAATGAGATAGTTGTTCCATCTCCCCAGACCGAATTAGAATCTAGCAGCAAAAGGCCTCTGCCTTTCACAGAAATGTGATGGGCAGGGGCCTTTTAGCGTAAAAAAGCCTGACCCATGCAAAAGAGCACAAATCAGGCTGACAATGGATATGAAATTCTAAAATTCACTTAGAAAAGAGAGTGCGCGTTGCAGGGAAAGCCAAGCAGATCGTTCGGTGAGCTATTGGATCTCTTGCTCCAGTTCATCGAACAGCGCACAGGAAAAGAACTGACCAAGCGTGATATCAAGACCATCACAGAGCTTTTTAATGGTGGCGATGGACACACGCTGACGGGATGGGTCGAGCATACTATATACCGTAGATGGTGTTACACCGGCACGGGTCGCTAACTCGTTGGGGCGTATCCCATGCTGGTTGCAGAGCTGTTCAAAGCGTTTGGCAACGGCATCTTTTACTGTCATGATGAAATTCACCTCAATAGAGGATGGTACAGAAGTTCGTGCAGTTTTGCGTACGCAGCTGCGTATATCACGAAAGAATTTTATACTGTAGAGAATACATGGCTGCGTAACGACAAAGAATATATTTAGCAAAAAGTATCCTCCACAGTGAAAATGGAGGATACCGTTCCTTTGACATCGTTGTCTAAAATCTCATCTTATTTTATCATGGTTATATCTGGGATTCAATAGAAAACATCATAAATGTATCACATTTGACCCTAAAAAAACATCGCGAAAGCCGGATTTTTTGTATTATGCCCAGTTCTGTATAATAATTCCAGCTGCAAACGAAGATGGAGAAAATAAGGGGTCAGATGAGGGTCTAAACAGCAGGAGGAAACAGCGATGGCGCGACGGGGAGAAAACATTCGTAAGCGTAAGGACGGTCGGTGGGAAGGCAGGTACATCAAGGCGCGCACACCGGAGGGGAAGATCCAGTGGGGTTACGTTTACGGAACGGCCTATGCGGAGGTCAAACGGGTACTAATCCAGAGAAAAGCGGAGGCGGGGTTCTACAACCTGAATCAAACCGGCCTAACCTTTGAAGTACTGTCCGAGGTGTGGCTGTGCTCCCTGAAAAACGCTATAAAAGAATCCACCTATTCGCATTATTCGTACACGCTGCACAAATATCTTCTTCCGGTTTTGAGCAAGGTGCCCGTTGCATCCCTTGAGGAAAGCTTTCTGGAACAGGCCATGCAGCAAATCATCACGCCCACAGATGCGGCACACAAGCCACTGGGAAACTCCTCCGCCCGGGAATGCCTCTCGATGCTGCGACGTATCTGCAAATATGCCGCTCATTTACGTTTGATTCGTCCAATGGAGCTGGAAGTTGCGCTGCCAAAAGCCATCGACAAAATTTCTACGCCTCTCTCCCCGGCGGAACAGCAGCGACTTCATCAATATGTACAGGCGAACCCCACGCCTCGCAAAATTGGCTTACTACTGGGGCTGGAATTGGGGCTCCGAATTGGTGAGATTTGCGGCCTGCAATGGGGCGATTTTGACCTGAAACTCGGCACGCTGAACATCAATCGGACGGTCTGCCGAATTTCCTGTGGAAACGGTCATACAAAGGTAGTCATTCAAACGCCTAAAACCCGCACCTCCCGCCGGGAAATTCCCATCCCAAAGCAGCTATCGCTGATGCTGAAAAAGCTGCGCGGAAGCGCCAGCAATACTGCATGGTTCCTGTCCGGCAGCGAGTCCAAGCCCACCGAACCCCGCTGCTATCGGAAAAGCATCAAAGCGTATCTGAAGCAGGCGACTGTCCGTCAAGTGCGCCCGCACGCGCTGCGCCACACCTTTGCAACGACCTGCCTGCAGGCGGGGTGCGATGTAAAGACCCTCAGCGAATTGTTGGGACACGCTAACGCCAACATCACCTTGCAGCGCTATGTGCACTCTGACCTGACCCGAAAGCGCAGAGAGATGAACCGGATATTTTCACATCAGGTGTCAATGAGGAGTAGGAAAACGCAAAGTCTAATGGAATAACGTTATATTTCGCTCATGGCCCTCCATTTTCACTGTGAAGGATACCCCTGAATTGCGGAAAGGGGTGAACATGGTGGCACTGCGTCTGTTTGAACACAACGAGAAAGCATATCATGCGGCAGTCTGGATGATGGAGCAGTATGGCAAGGCCGCCATTGTCCACCCGACCGGCACTGGAAAGAGCTACATTGCGTTCAAGCTGATCGAGGACAACCCGGAGAAGGTCGTGATTTGGCTTTCGCCCAGTGAATATATCTTCAAGACACAGCTGGAGAGCCTGAAAAGGAACGACCCGGATTTTCCGTTGGCAAACGTTCACTTTTATACCTACGCCAAACTGATGTGTTGCACGCAGGCGCAGCTGGACGAAATAGCAGCGCAGAAGCCTGCCTATATTATACTCGATGAATTCCACCGTGCCGGTGCGGAATGTTGGGGCGAAAGCACGGTGGCTTTGTTAAAGTTATGCCCGGAGGCAAAACTGCTGGGGCTGACGGCGACAAACGTCCGGTATCTGGATAATAACCGTGACATGGCCGAAGAGCTTTTTGATGGCCGTGTTGCGAGCGACATGACCCTTGGCGAAGCAATCGTCAGGGGTATTTTGCCTACTCCGAACTATGTGACCACCGTCTATCAGTACCAGAAAGACTTGGCACGTTATCAGACAAGAGTGGATAATCTGCGTTCTGCTGGGATTCAGGACGTAAATCAAAAATATCTGGATGCCCTGCGCCGCGCCTTGGAACAAGCAGATGGATTAGACAAGGTTTTTGAACATCATATCACGAACAAGTCCGGAAAGTACATCGTGTTCTGCGCCAACAAGGAGCACATGGACGAAATGATCTCTCATGTGCCGGAGTGGTTTGCAAAGGTGAATGCGGAAGTGGCGGTGTACGAAGCTTATTCCGATGACCCTGGTACAGACAAGGCTTTTGCAGACTTCAAGACGGATGAGAGCGACAAGCTGAAGTTGCTGTTCTGCATAGACATGCTCAACGAGGGCGTTCATGTAGAAGGCATTTCAGGTGTCATCCTGTTCCGGCCCACCATTTCACCCACCATCTACAAGCAGCAGATTGGACGCGCTTTGACCGCTGGGGAAAATTCTACACCGCTTATCCTCGATGTAGTCAACAACTTCGAGGGTCTGTGCAGCATTGCGGGGTTACAGGGCGAGATGCAGGAGGCAATCTACCGCCTGAATGCCAACGGTGAGGGCGATAGGATCATCACCGAGCGGTTCGAGGTCATCGAGCAGGTACACGACTGCCGGGTGCTGTTCGAGCAGCTGCAGGCAAGCCTTTCTTCCAGTTGGGATCATTATTTTTCGGAAGCAAGCATTTACTATGCGGAGCATGATAACCTGAATATTCCAAAACGTTATACCACTCCTGCGGGATTGAGCCTTGGTGAATGGCTGACGACTCAACGCCGTGTCCGTGCGGGACAGATTCCGGGGAACCTGTCCGAACAGCAGATCGCACGGCTGGACAGCATTGGCATGAAGTGGGGCAACCGCAACGATGCCGCATGGGAGTACGGCCTGGAAGAAGCGCGAAAATTTCGAGAGCAGTTTGGAAATTTGCAGGTCCCGGCGAAATACAAAACGAAAGATGACTATCCTCTGGGAAAGTGGATCAACAATGCGCGGAAACGCCGAAGCGATGGAAAGCTGACGGAAGAACGCATCCGACAGTTGAATCAGTTGGGGATGGCGTGGAAGGTATTTGATGTCCGATGGGAACAGGGATATGCACTTGCGGCAGTTTATGCGCAGGAGTATGGAAATCTGGATGTTCCACGAGATTATAAAACAGCAGATGGAAAAACGCTTGGCCGCTGGATTCAAAATCAAGAACTAGCCTATGAGCAGAAAAAGTTGTCTGCGGATCAGATCAAACGACTGGAAACCATAGGAATGCAGTGGGGCAGTCGCTATGACCGACAGTGGAATGAGGTTTATCAGGCAGCGAAACGGTACTTTGAGGCAAATGGAAACCTTGACATTCCGGTGGCATATATTTCGCCGGAGGGCTATGCTCTTGGAAAATGGGTGCGGCGGCAGCAGTATGCATATCGAAAACCCGAGAAAAGCAATGCGATTTTGTCTCCACAGCGCGTTGCATTGCTGGATGCCATCGGAATGCAGTGGGAGAAACATGACCCGTGGCAGCACCGGTACGAGCTGGCGCAGGAATATAAAAGAGTTCATGGGAATCTGGATATTCCGGCAAAATACAAGACTGCGGATGGCATTTGGCTGAGCCGATGGGTGTACAACCAGAAACGGCTGCTGCAAAGCGTATCGGAAAAATTAAGTGAAAATCAAAAAGAACAATTGGAAAAACTGCTGAACGATTCAGCGATAGAATTTGGAGAAAAAGTGGGTTCTGCGAAGGCAGAATGATATCTGAACGGGGAGAAAACAACTTTGGATAAGGAAAATCTGAATTATTTTGTGGAGTTTGGAGAACATTATGTCCACATAACAGAAAGACAAAAGCACTACTTAGAGATGCGGTCAGTAGTAGATCGGGTTCTTGCAGCGGCAGCACTGATTGTGCTATCACCTTTGCTTCTGGTGGTGAGTGTTGCACAGAAGATCAGTGCTCCAGACGAGCCAATCTTTTTTTTGCAGAAGCGCGTGGGCAAAGATGCACATTGCTTTAACATTATAAAATTTCGAACCATGAAGAGCACAGCACCTAAAAATGTAGCTACGGGTGATCTGGAAAGCCCCGAAATATATATTTCAAAGCTTGGCCGTATTCTACGTGATACTAGTATAGATGAACTTCCGCAGCTCTGGAATGTGGTCCGAGGTGAAATGAGCCTCATTGGCCCCCGCCCACTGGTATATACCGAGCGCGAGATCCGTTTTTTGCGTCGATGGTACGGTGTATATCAGGTGTGGCCTGGTATTACCGGTTGGGCACAGGTAAATGGACGGGATACCGTGGATATCTACGATAAAGTCTATTATGACCGTGAATATGTCCAGAATGTCAGCCTGAAATTTGATCTAAAGGTGCTCTGGAAGAGTGTTCTGGTGGTTCTGGGGCGACATGGCGTGGTTGATGGAAAGGTTGACCCGAAGTTCCGGCAGGAGAGCATCGTGCTACTGAAAGAGAGTGAGTGCTGGATGCTGAAAAATACAGACGATGAATGTACTCTCTCGTAAAGAATGTAGAGGATAGATGTCGAAATGATAAAAGTATCAGTAGTAACTGTTGCCTATAATAGTGAAAAAACAATCGCAAAAACGATAGAATCTGTTTTGAACCAAACGTATTTGGAAATCGAATATCTTATTATTGATGGTGCATCTAAGGATAGAACCGTCCAAATTGCAAAGTCCTATCAAAAACAATTTGACGATAAAGGCTACACATACCGTATCATTTCTGAACCTGATTGCGGCATGTACGACGCGCTGAATAAAGGTGTTGCATTAGCACAAGGCGAAATTATCGGCCAGATTAACAGTGATGATTGGTATGAGAATAACGCGCTTCAGCGTGTTGTAGAAACTTATGAAAAAGAGAAGTTTGACGTATTTTGGGCAGACCTCAGAATCATAAAGCCAACTGGAAATATTATCAAGCACGCTAAAAACTCTTGGTTTGCGAGCAGTAGATATTGGAACCATCCAACGACTTTTATCCGGGCAGAGCTCTACAAAGCAAATCCATATGCGCTGATTTCAATGTATGATGACTATGATCTTTTTTTAAGGTTGCGAAATCAAAATGCAAAAATTGTAACATTGAATGAAGTGCTGGCAGATTTCAACTTTGGTGGTATGAGCACACAAAAAAATTGGAAAGAAACCAAGAACAGGATACGGTTGAAGTGCAACAACTTCAAGAGGAATGGATATGGGTGGCCATATTATATAGATAGTATCCTGATCGAGGTTGCGAAGTATCTGCTTTCATAATTGACGAGGTTGCGAAATGCGAGTTCTGTTAATCAACGAAGTCTTCGGTACAACAAGTACCGGTAAAATATGTGCTCAAATTGCAGAACAGATGGAAGCTAAGGGACATGAAGTAAAAGTCGCCTTTGGTAGGTGGCCTGATGTTCCTGAAAAATATCAGCGGTTTGCGCACTACATTGGATCTGATTTTGATGTGAAACTTCATGCCCTTCAAACGAGACTTTTTGATACGCATGGGTTTGGTTCTAAACATGCGACCAAAGAGTTCCTGAAGTGGGCGGAGGAGTATAAGCCGGATCTACTGTGGCTGCACAATTTGCACGGCTACTATATCAATGTAGAAATGTTGTTTGGTTGGATCAAAAAGCATCCTGAAATGGAGGTGAAGTGGACGCTGCATGACTGCTGGGCATTCACGGGTCATTGCTCACACTTTACCATGGTAAAGTGTGAGCAATGGAAGAGCCATTGTTCGTACTGCTCTCAGCTTCGCCGTTACCCGGCTTGCTTCGCAATGAGTTCTGTCAGCAAGAATTTTGAACGCAAGCGGAAGGCTTTTACCGGAGTGAAAAACATGACCCTCATCACCCCCAGCAAGTGGCTTGCCAATTTGACCCACCAGAGTTTTCTGAAAGAGTATCCGGTCGAGGTGCATTACAACACCATTGATACCAGCATCTTCAAGCCGACTCCCAGTGACTTCCGGGAGCGCTATGGCTTACAGGATAAGATCATTGTGCTGGGTGTTGCTAACGTCTGGGAGGATCGCAAGGGACTGTTTGATTTTTACAAGTTGGCGGAGATGCTGGATGAGCGGTACGCTATTGTTCTGGTAGGATTGAGCGAAAAACAGATTAAAGATCTCCCGAAAAATATCAAGGGTATCCAGCGCACCAATAGCCCGCAGGAATTGGCTGCGATTTATACGGCTGCGGATGTGTTTGCAAATCCTACCTATGAGGATAACTACCCAACTGTCAATTTGGAAGCACAGGCATGTGGGACAAGGGTGGTTACTTATGATACGGGTGGGTGTAGGGAGACGTTGCACGAAAAAGGTGGAAAAGCAATTAAGTGTGGTGACATTAAAACGTTAAATAAAATAATCATGGATGTAAAGCAGGTAAGAGAATGAGTGAAAAAAAACAAATTCGAATTATTGCATATGAATTTGTTAGCATGCTAACGATTCTGATGGAATTACTTTTAGAGAGTAATAATACAAACAAAGAGATTTTGATTTTTGCAGGACTTTTTTGTATGGGGCAAATCATTTTTATTGCATGGAATCAAAAGAAAAATGCATTATTGTTTTTGATGAGCCTTTTTATAGCATATTTTTTGTATAGCGTTGTTGTGCAGGTATATTTGCAAGTTGATGATCTTCCGTATGTTTTTAGATATACAGCTGTAACAAGGACGGAGTTGTTAAAGAGTGTAGTAATTGTGCAAATTTTCCTTTGTGTTTATGTATATACAATTAAAGGTGGTAGTGAAATAAATCAAAATATATTTAAGGAGTCGGGACGATGCAATAAGTATATTGTATGGACTTGTGCGTTAGTGTGTTTGCTGTCGCCATTTCTCTTTTATGATGCGTCGAATGGCTATGGAAAGAGAGGTTCTATTTCATCACCACTCTACGAGTATACCTGCTTATTTGTGTTAATAGGGATGATGTATTCTGGCAGAAAGAAAAAGAATCTTTTTGCACTGGCAATGGCATCAGGATTTTGGTGTTTGCATGGACTGGCCTATGGCGAACGGGCTCCGGCGTTGACCGTTGTAATTATATGGGGATGTTATCTTATTCTTCCTAGAATAACATCCGGATTGATTCTTCTCTGCTCTATAGCGGGAATAACACTTTTTTCATTAGTGGGGAGTTTTCGTGGAATTTCCAATTTTTCACTTGCGGGGATTCAAGAAGCGTTGGGAGGTATGCTAACAGAACGGTTTGCAAGCGACACGGCATATTATGCATATCAGGCTGGTAATGCAATCGTTCGGTTTGAATCGTACAATTCTATGTTGGAAAGAATTCGTTACGGATTGGGTTATATAAAATACATCTTTGCTGGGGGAAGAGTACAAGCAGGAAATCTCTCGATGATAGTTCAAAATAATCCAGGAACCTTTCATCAAGGGGGAGGATGGATTATGTTTTATGCACATTTCTGGGGTGGGGCAGCCGCAGTGTTTTTAGTAGGGGCCTATGTTGCATTTATTATTAATAAGTCGTTTGCGCTAAAAAGCTCCAATGAAACCTATTGGAATTATCTTGCATTATATATTGTGGGTACAGTACCGAGATGGTTCTTATATTCACCTGCGCAAATAACAAGAGGCGTTTTTATTTACAGTATAGTGTATGGCTTTTTTTATTTAATATATAGATTTACTACAAAGTCAGTGAAACAAAGAATATAAAAAATAAGTGATGTTCTCTTAAATTATTCGATAGAGGAACTATGTCGCACAATACTTTAACTAGAACAGAAAATGTAACGAAAAATCTGGTATTTGGAGTTATAAGCAAAGTATTTCTTCTCGGAGCAACTTTTCTTGTTCGGACACTGTTTATCAGAATCCTTGGTGCTGAGTATACAGGTGTTAGCAGTTTGTACAGCAATATTCTGAGCTTGCTAAATTTGGCTGAGCTTGGATTTGGCAGTGTGCTGACGTATGAACTGTATAAGCCACTGAAAGACAATGACAAAGAAACTGTAGCAGCATTAATTCTTCTGTTTAAGAAGATCTATACAGCAATCATAGCGGTTATACTGTCCGTTGGCCTACTTTTGATTCCGTTTTTGAAATATATCGTAAAGAGTGATTTGAATCAGCAAGATCTTCTGATATACTATGTCCTTTATTTGGCAGATTCGGTAGCAAGTTATTTTGTGGCCTACCGGACAATGGTCATTGAAGCAGACCAAAAACGGTATGTAATCAATCTTACGGAGATCATTACAAAATTTGTGATGTATATCTGTCAGAGTGTGTATCTTGTGGTCACGAAAGATTTCTTGGGGTATCTTGTGATTCAAGTTGTATTTACAGTCATAAAGAACGTTTCGCTGCATGTTGCGTCACTGAAGATGTATCCATATTTGGGGCATATTTCAAAAGAAGCTTCAAGGGTTCAGCTGGAAACAAGCAGAATCTACAAAAATGCCAAAGCCATGTGCGTGACAAAAATCAGCACAGTAATTTTAAATCAAACGGATAGCATTATTATTTCGATGCTTCTTGGTACGATTTATGTTGGGTACTATTCAAATTACTACATGCTGATCGTGTATCTGAACAGCATTTATAACATTATTGTAACCAGCATTGAGGCAAGTGTAGGAAATTTAAATGCTGAACTGGATACCCAAAAATCTTATGGTGTCTATAAAAAAATTGATTTCCTGATTTTTTGTGTGAATGTCTTTTGCGTTGCGGAGTACGTTTGTATTGTTCAGGATTTTATTGCGGTATGGATAGGTGATGGGTATATTCAAAAAATATCTTTGGTTGCAGCGCTGATGATTACTTTTTACCTCCAGCAGGCAATGAACACAGTGGTGACATATCGACAAACGATGGGATTATTTGAGGCAACAAAGAAAGTATATCCGGTTATGGCGATTTTGAATATTGTCTTATCGATTGTCCTTGGAGCCAGAATGGGAGTTGCAGGTGTTGCGCTTGCAACAGGCCTTTCACGTTTTTTTACATCCTTCTGGTACGAGGGAAAAGTTGTTTTTGAAAGAATGGGGCACAGTTTGCGTGAATATTTGACAAAGCAATTGCTGAACGGTGTGTTCACTGTAGTCACTGTATTAATGGCATATTGGCTTGTATCCCTTATATCTTTAAGAGGGCTTATTGCAGTTATTATAAAGGCACTCCTGACAGGGTTGATTGCTATAGCAATGCTTTTCACTGTGTATCATAGCTCAGACGAGTGGAAATGGATAATCGGATATATCAATAAAAGGTTAAAGTTGAGAGGAAATATATGAATCCTAAGAGAAAAATTTATTTAATGATGAATAATGTGCCTGGACTGTCGGCGTTGACAAATATTGCAATGAAATTGAATCTTATGCTTTTTCATTTTGATGAGAGAAAACAGAGAAAACACTACGGAGGTGAGGACCCCGAAAAAACGTATTACGTTATCCGCTCTCGTGGCCGTCAGGAAGGGCTTCTTTCAACATATTATTATGTGATGAATGAGATGAAGTATGCCATTGATAAGGGCTGTATACCAGTTGTAGACTTCAGTACAGATTTATGCCAGTATCACATGGATGCTTTGATTGACGGAATAAACAATGCATGGGAATACTATTTTGAGCAGCCGCTAACGCTAAAAGAAGCAAAGCTAAACCAAAAGAAAAATGTTGTTCTCAATGGTTGGACACTTGGGAAAATATCGAGAGATCAGATAGATGACGAATGGAAAAGAAAGTTTTTTGATGAGATGTGCCCGATAAAAGCCAATGTACGAGAGCTTGCAGATGAAAAATATCAGAAACTGTTTGCAACCTGTGATATGGGGGGGGGGGCATCCTTGGCGTGTTCCTTCGTGGAACAGATTATGTAAGTCTACGACCGAAAGGACATCATGTTCAGCCTACAGTTGAACAGCTTTGCGATAAGATAGATGATTTTTTGAAACTGCATGTAATCAAAAAGATATATGTTGTGACAGAAGATTATGAAATCTATCTACAAATACAAAATCGATATGGCTCGATGGTGTTTTCCGCAGATGATAATTTTGTCAAGGAGTATAACCAGAAAGATTATCTTGAAAGTTCTTTGGATGGAAATGCATATACAAGAGGCCGGGACTATTTGGTGCGATTGATATTACTTGGAAGATGCGATTATTTGATTTCGAGTTTAGCTAGTGGGTCGGAATTTGTGCTGGACTATAAGAAAGACGAGTATAAGGATAGGTACTTATTTGATTTGGGCCTCTATAGCTGACGGAGAAAGAAAGGATGTGGGAGGAAAGATGGCAGACAAGAAGCCTTGGTTGGTAGATGTTCCGGTGAAGGTGAATATTTGGGTTCGACCGGAATGTCAAAGAAAACAGTTTGAAGTTATCAAACAAGCCCGGCCCAGCATTCTGTTTATTCAGTCTGACGGTGGCCGAAATGAACAGGAATGGAAAATCATTAATGAGCATCGCAAAATGTTCGATACGGAGATTGATTGGGACTGTACTGTTTATAAACTGTATGAAGAAACCAATCAGGGAATGTATACGATGGGAAGAAAGCTACACGACTTTGTGTGGAGCAAAGTTGACAGTTGCATCTTTTTGGAAGACGATATATTGCCCTCGATAAGTTATTTTGGATTCTGCGCAGAAATGCTTGAAAAGTATAAGGATGATCTACGGGTAAACGTTATCTGTGGAATGAATCATCTTGGCATCAGTGAGAACGTCAATTCGGACTATTTCTTTTCAAGGCAAGGTTCGATTTGGGGATGTGCAATTTGGAAAAGAACATGGCGGCAGTATCATGATTTTTCCTATGGAAAAGACGATTATGTGATGAAATGTCTCAGACAAAGGACAAAACATAATAAGATTTTCTGGAAGAGACTGAATGCTTATGCCAGTGGTGACATCTATGAAGGGCATGTTGCAGGAGATGAGTTCTTTTTTGAGTTGAGTATGTATGCGCAAAATCAGCTGCAAATTATTCCGAAATACAACTTGATTTCTAATATAGGGTGTACGGGTAATGCGGCTCATGCGAGTGAATTGGAGATGCTTCCTCGAGGATTAAGACAGGTATTTAATGCTAAAACGTATGAAATGACATTTCCATTGAAAGAGGCAAAATATGTGATCCCAGATGTAGAGTATGAGAAAAAAAGAAACCGCATAATGGGGTATAACTGTCCACTGATTTTTTGGTCTCGAAAGGTAGAAAGTTTTATTTTAATGGTACGCCATGGAAAATTAAAACAGGCTTTCAGAAAAGCTAAAAATGCAATTAGACCGCAACGTGAAAGTTGAATTTTACCTGGTGAGGAATTTGTACTTTGGAATTTTCAAGATCGTATTTAGAAAGAGTTGAGTATGGTGAAAAGTGTGAAAGTGGGGAAGTTTTAATGAAAATTTCGCAGGCGGTAAATTCCATTACGCCATCGTTGACGAGAGAGCTTTTTAATTTGGCGCAGGAATATGATGATGTAATTGATTTGACATTGGGAGACCCGGATATTCAGCCGGATAATAGAATCAAAGAAGCGGCATGTGCTGCTATCCGTGAGGGTAAAACTAGATATTCTGCAAATGCTGGATTGATTGAATTCAGAAAGGTGATTTCTGAACAATTTGAAAAAGAATATGAAATTGAAGTCTCACCGGAAAGAAATGTTATAGTCACTGTTGGTGGAATGGAAGCTTTATATCTCTCGCTACGCTGCTTGATAGATGAAGGTGATGAAGTAATTATTCCAGCACCCTATTACGTTAACTATGCTCAAATGGTTCGTTCCTGCGGAGGCATTCCGGTTATTATAAATACATCAGAAGAGTCTGGCTTTTCCGTAAGTGCAAGTCAAATCAAGAAAGCAATTACACCAAAGACAGTGGCGTTGATTTTAAATTCGCCCTGTAATCCAACCGGTCAGATTTTAGGGGTAGATACCCTACAAGAATTGGCCTCCATAGCAGTTCAGCATGATTTAGTTGTAATATCTGATGAAGTATATAAATCACTTGTGTATACGTCTTCGCCTTATAAAAGCATTGTAACATTTACTGGAATGAAAGAGCGAACGATCGTTGTAGATAGTCTTTCCAAGCGTTTTGCTATGACTGGTTATCGTATTGGATATGCGATTGGGCCGGATAATATAATTGCAAGCATGGTAAAGCTTCAGGAAAATGTCGCAGCGTGTGCGGCGCTTCCATCTCAATATGCAGGAATGGCTGCATATAAGTATTGTGCCAATGACAAATGGATTGCGGGAATATTTGAAAAGCGTTGCAAAAGCATGAGCGCTACGATTAATAAAATCGAAAATATTTCTTGCTTAGAGCCAGTAGCAACATTTTATCTGTTTGTTAATATTCAGAATACAAAGATGGATTCTATAACGTTTGCACGCCAGTTACTCAAACAACAGCATGTAGCGGTGGCACCGGGAATTACTTATGGTGATGCCTATGATGGATTTGTCCGTATTGCATGTACATTAAAGGAAGAAATTTTGCTTGAAGCATGCGATAGGATTGCAAAATTTGTAAACGAGATTCATTAATGGGAGGAAAATATGAAACAGAAAAAAATACTTCTTCTTGGAGGTTCACAGCAACAAATCCCGAGTATAAAAAAAGCCAAGGAATTGGGATTCTATACGATTACTTGTGACTATCTTCCTGAAAACCCGGGGCACAAATTTGCAGATGAATATTACAATGTCAGTACAACAGATAAAGAGGCAGTGTTAAGCTTGGCAAAAAAGCTTCAGATTGATGGCATTGTGGCGTATGCGTCAGATCCGGCAGCACCCACTGCTGCATATGTGGCAGAAAAAATGGGTTTGCCCGGTAATCCATATGAATCAGTAAAGATTCTGACGGAAAAAGATTTGTTCCGTGATTTTTTGCACAACCATGGTTTGAATTGTCCAAAGGCACATGGCTACACCAGCTATGAAGAAGCGACGAAGGATATAGAACAATTTCAGTTCCCGGTCATGGTAAAACCGGTGGATTCTTCTGGAAGTAAGGGCGTTGTTAAAATTTACAGTAGTTCGGAGCTGAAAAATGCTGTAGAGGAGGCACTTTCATATTCACGTAGCGGTCGTTTTATCGTAGAAGAATTTATAAAGAAAAAAGGCTATCAGATCTCCGGCGATGGATTTTCCGTGGATGGAAAGCTTGTCTTTACTAGTTATGGAAATGAGCTTTATAGCGGCCGAAATGGTACACGGGAGTATGTGGCGTTGGGCGAATTTTGGCCATCGCTTTTGGAACCTGGGATGAAAGAAAAGGTGGACAGTGAGTTACAGAAGTTAATTACAGCTCTCCACATGAAAACATCAGCATATAATATCGAAGCGATTGTTGATGAAAATGATACCGTGTATATCTTGGAGCTTGGACCCAGAAATGGAGGAAGCTATATTCCGCAGCTAATTAAATATGCAACGGGTGTGGATTTGGTTGATTATACAATCCGTGCGGCGATGGGAGAAGATTGTTCCTCGCTGAAAATGGTGCCTACAGTTGGGTGCTGGAGTAATTATATGTTGCTGAGCACGGAGAATGGAATTTTTGAGAATATCTGGTTTGATAAAAAATTCAAAGAAAAGAATCTTTTGAATGTATATTGCACAAGTGCTCCTGGAGATGCAGTACATGCTTATCAAAATACAACGCATTCTTTAGGAACAATGATATTTAAAGCAGATACTATTGAGGAAATGCAAGAGATTACCAACAATATTCAGAGCTACTATAGAGTGATAGTGAAGAAATAAGGATTGGGAAGGAGATTCCTAGTGAAGATTATAGTATTTGGAGCTAGCGGTGACACAGGAACATATTTTATAAAATATCTATTTGAAAATGAAATTTGAACGTCTAAAGGAAAAAGATGCTATTTATAGGGCGATACAAAGTTTTAGCACGGAATTTTCATCATTGGAAACAAGAGTGGATTTGAATCAATATAGTCAAAAGTTAGCGGAACATTCATATACAGTGTTACTGAAAGATGAAAATAGAGCGCTTGGAGTAGCTGCCATGTATGTCAATGATTTTGAGAACAAGGTGGCCTTTATTACATTGATTGGAATTCGTTCGCAGTTTCAAAAGTCTGGCTACGGAAGCATTCTGTTACAACATTGTATAGAAAAGGCTGTCGATACTGGAATGAAAAAAATTCGACTTGAGGTTGATAATGATAACCAAAAAGCACGTGATTTCTATGACAGAAACGGATTTCGATTTGAGAATACATCTGATCGAGATAGTACATTTCTGATTAAAGAGCTTATTTAAGGGTAGAACATATGGACAACAAAATATTAGTGACCCGCTCATCCATGCCAAGTGTGGATGAATATATTGAAGAAATCCGTCCTATTTGGGACAGCCATTGGCTTACCAACATGGGACCGGAGCATAAGAACCTGCAGGCAGAACTTCAACAGTATATGGGTGTGGAAAACGTGGAGTTGCTGACCAATGGTCACATGGCATTGGAACTTTCCCTTCAGGCAATGAATCTGCAGGGGGAGGTCATTACCACACCGTTTACCTTTGCGTCTACCACTCATGCGATTGTGCGCAATGGCTTGGAACCGGTATTCTGTGACATTGATCCGGTTACATATACGATGGATGTGACCAAGCTGGAACGGCTGATTACTGACCGTACTTGCGCTATCGTTCCGGTACATGTGTATGGAAACGTCTGCAACATCGAGGAAATCGAGCGGCTGGCACACAAGTACGAGCTGAAGGTACTGTACGATGCAGCTCATACATTTGGTGAGACCTATAAAGGTCAGGGTATCGGAAACTTTGGTGATGCATCCTGCTTCAGTTTTCATGCTACAAAAGTGTTCAATACCATCGAAGGTGGTGCAGTTTGCTATAAGAACCCAGAGCTGGGGCGTAAGCTGTATGAACTGAAAAACTTTGGTATTCATGGCCCGGAAGAAGTGGATGCTGTAGGTGCTAATGCCAAGATGAATGAATTCTGTGCAGCGATGGGCCTTTGCAATCTGCGCCATGTGGATGAAGAAATTGCAAAACGTAAGGCAGTTGTCGAACGTTATCGGGAGCATCTGAGCGGTGTGGATGGATTGCAGCTGAATGTGGAGCAGCCAGAGGTGAAGTCGAATTACGCCTACTTCCCGGTTGTATTTGACGAAAAGCTGTTTGGATCCAGCCGTAATGAAGTGTTTGATGCGCTGGCGAAGAATGGCATTGGTGCACGGAAGTACTTCTATCCGCTGACCAATACGTTTGCCTGCTTCCATAAAAAATACGATGTGGATGAGACTCCTGTGGCTCGGCGGATTGCCAAGCGGGTACTGACCCTGCCGCTGTACGCTGATTTGGCATTGGAGGATGTGGATCGTATTTGTGATATTATTCTGGAGCAGAAAATTTGAGATGAATAACTTCGTATATAAAAAGTTGCAAGTAAGTAGAGGTTAATATATGTCTAAAGTTGCACTGATTACCGGTATCACCGGTCAGGATGGTTCCTATCTGGCAGAGTTCCTTCTGGAGAAGGGCTATGAGGTCCACGGCATTGTCCGCCGGGCATCCATCTCTAACACCGCTCGTATCGACCACCTGATCGAGAAGAACGCTATCGCCCTGCACGATGGCGACCTGTCCGATTCTTCCGGCCTGATCCGTCTGGTGGGCGAGATCAAGCCCGATGAGATCTACAATCTGGCTGCACAGAGCCATGTTCAGGTTTCTTTCGATGCACCTGAGTACTCCGGCGATGTGGACGCACTGGGCGTTCTGCGTGTGTTGGAGGCTGTCCGTGTTTGCGGCCTGACCAAGACCTGCAAGGTGTACCAGGCTTCTACCTCTGAACTGTACGGCAAGGTCGAGGAAGTTCCTCAGCGCGAGACCACTCCGTTCCACCCCTACTCTCCGTATGCTGTCGCAAAGCAGTACGGCTTTTGGATGGTCAAGGAGTACCGCGATGCTTACGGCATGTTCGCTGTCAACGGCATCCTGTTCAACCATGAGTCCGAGCGCCGCGGCGAGAACTTCGTCACCCGTAAGATCACGCTGGCTGCCGGTCGTATCGCCGAGGGTCTGCAAGATCATCTGGAACTGGGCAACATGGATTCTCTGCGTGACTGGGGTTACGCTAAGGACTACGTCGAGTGCATGTGGCTGATCATGCAGCAGGATAAGCCGGAAGACTTCGTCATTGCTACCGGCGTGCAGCACACTGTCCGCGACTTCACCGAGAAGGCATTTGCCGCCAATGGCATCACCATCCGCTGGGAGGGCACTGGCATCGACGAGAAGGGTTATGATGCAGCAACCGGCAAGATGCTGATTTGCGTGAACCCGCAGTGGTTCCGTCCCACCGATGTAGATAACCTGTGGGGTGACCCGACCAAGGCAAAGACGGTTCTGGGCTGGAATCCGCAGTCCACTACTTACGAGCAGCTGGTGGAGATCATGGCGAAGCACGACCGTGAGCGTGCAAAGCGCGAAAAGGCACTCAAAGCAGTTCTGTAATTTGGAAAGAAGGCAATTCTGTTATGATGGAAAAGAATGCTAAGATTTATGTCGCAGGTCATCGCGGCATGGTGGGCTCTGCAATCGTCCGCGAATTGCAGCGTCAGGGTTACACCAATATCATCACCCGCACCCACAAGGAACTGGACCTGACCCGTCAGGATGCAGTGGAAGAGTTCTTCGCACAGGAAAAGCCGGAGTATGTGTTCCTTGCTGCTGCCAAGGTCGGCGGCATCGTGGCCAATCAGGAAGCACTGGCCGACTTCATGTATGACAACATGACGCTGGAGATGAATGCCATCCACTCTGCATGGAAGAATGGCTGCAAGAAGCTGGAATTCCTCGGCTCCTCCTGCATCTACCCCCGCATGGCTCCTCAGCCCATGAAGGAAAACTGCCTGTTGACCAGTGAGCTGGAAAAGACTAACGAGGCCTATGCACTTGCAAAGATCTCCGGTCTGAAGTACTGCGAGTTCCTGAACCGTCAGTACGGCACTGACTACATTAGCGTCATGCCCACTAACCTCTATGGCCCCAACGACAACTATCACCCCACCCACAGCCACGTGGTTCCGGCGTTGATCCGTCGTTTCCATGAGGCCAAGGAGCAGAATCTGCCCAGCGTTACCTGCTGGGGCGATGGCTCTCCGCTGCGTGAGTTCCTGTATGTGGATGATCTGGCAAACCTGTGCGTGTTCCTGATGAACAACTACTCCGGCAATGAGACGGTCAATGCCGGTACCGGCAAGGAGCTGACCATCAAGGAACTGACCGAGTTGGTTGCCAAGGTCGTAGGTTACACCGGAGGGATCAAGTGGGATACCACCAAGCCCAACGGCACTCCCCGCAAGCTGCTGGATGTGTCCAAGGCTACCAATCTGGGCTGGACTTACAAGACTGAGCTGGAAGACGGCCTGCGCCTGTCCTACGAGGATTTCCTGAACAACCCGATGCGTGCTGAACGCTAAAGAGTCACAGGGCCGCATCCTAAACCGGGGTGCGGCTCTTTCCGATAAGAGGAGAAGTTTATGAATATCATTTTGCTGTCGGGTGGTTCCGGCAAACGTCTTTGGCCGTTGTCGAACGACATCCGTTCCAAGCAGTTTATCAAGATTTTTAAGAAGGAAGATGGCACTTATGAGTCGATGGTGCAGCGCGTCTATCGTCAGATCAAGAAGGTAGACACGGATGCCACGGTGACCATTGCCACCAGCAAGACGCAGGTCTCCGCCATTCACAACCAATTGGGCGAGGACGTGGGTATCAGCGTAGAACCTTGCCGTCGGGATACTTTTCCGGCGATTGCATTGGCAACCGCATATTTGGTGGATGTGATGCACGTTGACCCTTCCGAATCCGTGGTTGTGTGCCCGGTCGACCCCTATGTAGAGGACAACTACTTCGAGGCGTTGAAAGAGCTGTCAGAACAGGCAGATAGATGTGAGGCAAATCTTGTGCTGATGGGCATCGAGCCGACCTATCCCAGTGAAAAATATGGCTATATCATCCCGCAAAGTGCGGATCATGTGGCTGAGGTCAAAACTTTCAAGGAAAAGCCGACTACGGATGTGGCTGAGCAGTACATTGCGCAGGGGGCGCTTTGGAACGGTGGTGTCTTTGCCTATAAACTGGGCTATGTGATGAACAAGGCCCATGAGCTGATGGATTTTACTGACTATCAGGACTTGTTCGATAAGTACGACACTCTGAAGAAGATTTCTTTCGATTATGCGGTGGTGGAGCACGAGCCGAAGATTCAGGTTGTCCGATTTTCCGGTATGTGGAAAGATTTGGGGACCTGGAATACCCTGACCGAGGCAATGGACGAAAGCATCATCGGTAAAGGCAAACTGAACGACAAGTGCTCCGGAGTCCACATCATCAATGAGATGGATGTTCCTGTGCTAGCTATGGGGCTGCATGATGTCGTTATCTCTGCATCGCCGGAGGGTATTCTGGTTTCGGACAAGGAACAGAGCTCCTACATTAAGCCCTTCGTGGACAAGTTCGAGCAGCAGATCATGTTCGCAGAAAAGTCTTGGGGTAGTTTTAAAGTTGTGGACGTGGAAACCACCTCTCTGACCATTAAGGTGACGCTGAATCCCGGTCATA
>OOCM01001221.1_pt1 | contig 21218 bp, 15 predicted proteins | sample 1671111 | NCBI WGS metagenome assembly OOCM01 (sample SAMN06348123, study PRJEB24527) | human gut metagenome | biome: human gut; feature: ankylosing spondylitis patient; material: feces | host: Homo sapiens | place: China | collected 2015-10 | reverse complement strand
TGCGCGTGAGGCCTGCGCATGGGGGAGAATATAGGGAGAATCGAACTCAAAGGCAAGGGAAAATATTACCCAGCCAATCTGGGCCACGGATTTTCATCCGGGATATACTGCAACGGCTTTTTTTCTTTTGTTAAATTTATGATTCCAGAGAAATCCGATTCGGCTGACGAGCTGATTCGACGAGAATTTTTCAAGCTGTCCAGATAGTTGGCCCACTCCTGCATCATCCGTATCCGTTCAGGGAGGTACTGGGCGTGATTGTAGGCTGCTCGAACCTGATTCTTATCCGTATGGGCAAGCTGAGCTTCAATGACGTCTGGACGATATCCCTGTTCATTAAGCAGCGTGGAGGCCATGGCCCTGAATCCGTGAATGCACATTTCATCCCGTCCGTATCCCATACGACGCAGAGCATTCAGAAGACACACGTCCGTAATCGCCCTGGTCTTGGAATGAGTCGAAGGAAAGATCAGCTCATGGCTTCCTGTCCAGGTATGAAGCTCACGAAAGAGCCGCTCCACCTGAGAAGCCAGCGGAACGACATGTTGTTTCTTCATCTTCATGTGTTCTTTAGGGATTATCCATAGATGCTTCTCGAAATTGATTTCCGACCACCTGGCAAGGCGAAGCTCCTGAGATCGAACAAATACGTAGGGCATGATGCGCAGAGCGTAGCGTGTGATGATATTTCCGCTATACTCATCAATATCGTGAAGAAGTCGGGCCACTCGTTCGGGCTCTGTGATGGTCGCCCGATGCTTTACCGGAGGTTTGGCCTCAAGCGCTTCCGTCATTCCGGTAGAGATGTCGTAGGGAATATCGCCGAGTAATCTGGCGTAACGGCATATCTGTCCTACGATCTGTCCGACACGTCGTGCCATTTCCGCATGACCTGTACTTTCTATCTGCTGCAGCATGGAGACAAGATCAGCCATGGTCAGTGACGACATAGGCTTATCGCCGATGACAGGGAAGACGTGCTTTTCAAGCCGCTGCATTTTCAGGCGACGCGTGCTTTCCGTTTGCACCTTGGTTCTTTTCTTATGCCATTCCAGGGCAACCACGCGAAAGGTTCTGGCATCTTTTTCCATCTGCTCCCTGGCAAACGTTTTTTCAGCCTTCTTCTGAACATTGGGGTCGATTCCCTGATCCAGCAGACCGGTAATTCTGTCCCGTTCCATTCTGGCCTGCTTCAGTGAAATGCCAGGATAATGGCCAATGGTGAATTGATCCTGTTTGTGATCGCTTTTCCATTTGACCCGCCAGACTTTTTTTCCAGAGGGGTAAACGACAAGCCAGAGCCTGTCGCCGTCTCCAAGCTGAATAATCTTGTCGGAAGGCTGTGTTTTTTTGATTTTTGTGTCTGTTAACTTGTTGATTCCACTCATGAAATACTCCTTGGGGATGTATGGCGGAAAGTGCTTTGGGATGCATGGATTCCATACATCCCTTCATACATCCCCAGAGCGGATATGCACAAGAATCAACTGAGACCAAGTGAGACTAACAGAATTAAAAAAGTGAAGCCCTATAAGGCTTTAAGTACCTTATAGGGCTTTCTGAGACTTTATTGTGGCGGAGAGAGAGGGATTTGAACCCTCGATACAGGTTTATGCCCGTATACTCGCTTAGCAGGCGAGCTCCTTCGGCCGACTCGGACATCTCTCCGCGCCATGAAGCGCAGTGTTATGCGCAACGGGGACATAGCTACACGAAGTAGCGGAGCTTGTCAAGTCCCGCATAACAGGAATTTTACGGTATCAGCGCATGTAGAGGGTGCTCATGTCGATGATGCCGTGCACGCCGTCGGCGTAGAAGGCGGTACGCAGGCCGGTGATGCTGACGATGGCCACGACGGCCTGAACGAGCAGAGTGATGCGGCCCATGTGGGAAAGGCCGATGACCACGCCGCTGAAGATGACGCCCATCCAGTACAGCTGGGTCTGCATCCAGATGATGGCGGACTTTCTCATGAAGGGATCGTCCCAGGCAACGCAGGGCGCGATGGCGGTAATGACGAGCATGATCCACAGGCAGATGCGCAGGGGCATGTAGAAGCGTCCGTAGCGCACGGCGGGATCGTCGGGTTCACCCATCTGCTTGAGCTGGGCGAAAACGGCGCCGAGAATGACGGTGCACAGGGGGAAGAGCACGAGCGGGAAGAGGCCGGAGGTGGAGAGGATGTCTCCGGGAACGGCGGCCAGCGCTTCGGACATGACGCAGACGGCGCCCGCAATCCAGGCGACGAGTCCGCAGACGGCGCATTTTTTCATGGCTGCAGCAGCGCAGACGAGAAGCAGCAGGCAGGCCGTCTGCGCGATGAGCATGCTTCCGGAGGCGATGCCGCCGAAGTTGACCAGAGCGGCAACGGAGGCAGCCGCGGCGCTCACTGCGGCGCTCTGCCAGGTTCTGGAGCTGGGGGAGTCGCCGTGCCGGTCTTTCCACCAGGCGAAAAAGGCCAGACCTGTGCCGAGCTGGGAAAGGACAGTGAAGAAGACAAGAGGCCAGTTGGTTATCATGGGAATCTCCTGCTGAGACGATGTGAGATATGTGAAAAAAGTGCCGGAAGGCGCTGCCTGATAAAAATGATTTTTAAGATCGGAGTCAAGTCGTTCCTGCGCGGGCGGCGGTATTATTTCTTATTATCATGCGCCTTCTGGAAAACACGCGTTCATGCTGCGCGCGGCAGGAATGCTTTGTTCCCGCATCGGCGGTGGGGAACATGACTCTTGAGATGCAGAAAAGGAGTCTCCGATCCCTTTGAATGCTCAGCGAAAAAGCAGACGGAATATCATCACAATGTCATGTTTTGCAGAGAAAGGAGGAGCAGTTGCGGGGAAAAAAATGAGAGCCGGGGAGAAGACGGCGCGGTTTTTCCGGAACAGCATGAGGCCTTCCCGGCAAAGGCGCTTTTTTCATTCCGCATATGGAGAACGCCGGACGGCGGAATTTTTTCCGGAAGCAAAGCGGCGCGGGAAAGATCTGGGGGCGCGTGAAACGACAGCCGCCCTGTCCGGCATGACCCGTAAACAGGGCGGCTGCGGAAAAAAGCAGCCTCGACCTGCGGAGCTTCCTCGATTTCAGAGGGCGGAGCGCGCCTGAGAGGCGACCTTGCCCGGAATCGGTCAGGAGTCCGCGCGTCGGGGCATGCGGAAGCTCTGCACGAAGCCGATGATCTGCCCGGAAAGAATGACGGTAAGCAGCGAGTAGCCCATGCGCTCCAGCGGAATGTAGGAGAGCGAGAGAAGCAGCACGATGAGATCGCTTGCAAGATAGGGCCAGCGAATGTTCCAGCCGGTGATGTGGGAAATGCTCATGGCGAGCGCGTCGTCACCGCCGGGCGCGCCCTTGGCTCGGACGCAGAGGCCCACGCCTATGCCCACGAAAACGGCGCCGACCAGCGAGGCGAGAAGGGGCATGTGGGCAAGGCCGGGCCAGAGCGGCGGGAAGGACTCGAAAAAGGCGTAGAAGAGAGAGAAGCCCGTGCCCGCCACGATGGAATAGAGCACGAAATCTCTGCCCATGAGCATCCAGCCGAGCAGGTAGCACAGCGCGTTCATGACAAGACCCGACCAGGCGGGAGAAATCTGAAACCAGTGCTGCAGAAGCAGCGTGGCGCCGAGTATGCCGCCTTCCGTGACGCCCGAGAGGGAATGGATGTTGTAAAGACCGAAGGAAAGAATGGCGCTGCCTGCGAGATTGAGAAGGCACAGCCGTGGAGAAATGCCGAAAAGCATGGAAACACTCCTGAAATGAAAGGATGCGGGCGGCCTGCCCGGAAAGGGCGACCGAACCTGCCTGATATCGCAGGGCGATGTCAGGAACGGCTTTGCGGCATGGAGTCCGAACGGGAGAAGGGAACCGGCTGCGCGGCAGGGAACGCGCTTTTCCGTGCGCGGATCGAGGGCGGTTGCCTCAACCGGGAAAGAAAGCCCTCGGGAGAGTGGCAGGGAGCGCGTTTGTTTCAGGAGGACAGCACGGCAGACGCTTCGGAATCGGATCCGATGCCGAAGCTCCTTTCTAAAGGTGGCTGCGCCAGTGGCGTTCCGCCATCATGGCAAAGAACAGCCGGGAGAGTATCCGTCTGTCATGGTACATGAAAACAAGGGTAGCCCACTCCGCAGAGGAAGGCAAGGCTGTCGGCATTTCCGTCTGCAGCGCTTCCGAAAAGCCCGGAGTCCCGCCGCGCAAACGGTGAAATGCGTCGGCAACGAGACTCTCATTCCGCGCGCCTTGCGAACGGACGGCCTTGCTGATATCACGGTATGGTGCCCCGTGGAGGGCTTTTTTCGAGCATCATTTTTCTGATATGTTGTTTATATGATGGATAAAGAATCGCTGCTTCGCAGGATGGAGGAGAACGCGGGTCTTGAGGTGTCCCGGGCGGGCTCCGCCACGCTGGCCCGTCTGGCCGTGGAAGCGGTGCGCGCAGGCCGTCATGCGGCGGTGGTCGTGCGCAGCCGCGATGCGCTTGCGGTCATGCGCGGCCTGACCACGCTGTTTACGCCGTCCCTTTCCGTCGGACATCCGGGAGGCTCCGCTTCCGGGGAGTCTGCCCGCCGCTGGACGGAGACTCCCGTCTGGGAGAAGCCGTGGGTATTTCTGCCGCCGTTCAGCGCGCGTTCCCTCAGCCGCGAGGGCTGGGCGGAGCGTTTTGCCGTGCTGTATGCTCTGCGCACGGGCGCGGCCAAGGGCGTGGTGTTTACGGCGGACAACATGATTCCGCTGCTGCCGCCTTCGGATTTTCTTGACGGACGCGTGATGACCGTGCGTCGCGGGGAAGACATCGCCCCGGAACTTCTTACGGATCAGCTTGCGGAGTGGGGGTATCAGCGCGTGCCCATGGTGGCGCATGCGGGCGACATGGCGCGGCGCGGCGACATTCTCGACGTGCTTCCTCCGGGCTATGACAAGCCGCTGCGGCTGGAGTTCTTCGGCGACACCGTGGATGAGATGCGCGTGTTCGACTTTGTGACGCAGCGTTCCGTGGGGCAGCTCGACGAAGTGACGCTGCTGCCGGTGACGCCGCTCGGTTTCGGCGAGGCGTGGAAGAAAAAGACGCGGGCCTTCTGGAAGGCGCGGGCCGGAGCGGGCAGCCTGAGCGAGGTGTCGCGCCACTCGCTGGAACACGCGCTGGAGCTGGACGACATGCGTCTTCTTCCCGGCTGCGTGCATGCTTCGGCGTCCACGCTGGACGACTGGCTTGCGCCGGATACCATGTGTTTTCTGCCGGGCCGCCGTGAGCTTCGCGAGGAGCTCGACGAGGCGGAGCGCCGCTGGCGGGAGCATTTCCGGGTGCAGTCGGAGGAAACCAGTCTCGTGCAGCCCGTGCACATGGCGCTGCGCAACGCGGACGAGGCGGAAAAGGCCTTTCTGAGCCGCCCCCGTCTGTATGCCGAGCCGCTTCTCATGGGCACGGAGCAGAGCGGCGAGGATCTGCTGGAGCGTTCGTTCCATTCCTTTGCCGATCTTTTCCCCGGCCGCACGGAACAGGACCGGCCCTGGCAGCAGCTTGCGGCCGGACTGAAAGCGTGGACGGCGCAGCATCGTCAGGTGGTGCTGGCCTTTGCCTCGGAGCGGGGGCGTCGGAAATTTCTGAAGCTGGCGGAGCAGGACGGCATACTGCCCACGTTGCGCTACGATCCTGCGGGGCGCGGCCTGTTTGCGGTGGTGGCGCCGTACCGGCAGGGTGCGGAGCTGGTGTGGGACGACTGCCTCGTACTCGGCGAGGAGCTGCTTCAGCCCAAGGCGGAAAGCTCGCATCGCATGGCCTCGGGGGCGTTCCGCGGACTCGACCGCTACGATGATCTCAGAGTCGGCGATCTTCTGGTGCACCGCGACTACGGCGTGGGACGTTTCGGCGGTCTGCACCGCATGAGTCCCGGAGGCTCCGGCGTGGACAACGATTACCTTCTGCTGGAATACGCGGAAGGAGCGAAGCTGTACCTGCCGGTGGACCGTCTTTCCGTGGTGCAGAAGTTCAAGGCCGACGGCCCGCCGCCTGCGCTGGACAAGCTGGGCGGCACGTCGTGGACGAGCAGCCGGGAGAAGGCGCGCAAGGCGGTGGAGAAGGTGGCGGCCGACCTCATGCAGATGTACGCCTGGCGCAAGGTGGCCAAGGGCTTTTCCTATTCGCCCGTGGGCGAGATGTATCACGAGTTCGAGGCGACCTTCGGCTTTGATGAAACGCCCGATCAGGCCCGGGCCATACAGGAAGTGTTTCAGGACATGGACCGCCCCGTGCCCATGGACCGTCTGATCTGCGGCGACGTGGGCTTCGGCAAGACGGAAGTGGCGCTGCGCGCGGCGTTCCGCGCGGCCTGCGACGGCAGACAGGTGGCGCTTTTGTGCCCCACCACGGTGCTGGCGGAGCAGCATTACCAGACTTTCCGCTCGCGCATGGCGGGTTTTCCCATCAACGTGGGGCTGCTCAGCCGCTTCGTGCCGAAGGCGAGGCAGACGGAAACTCTGAAGGCGGCGGCCCGCGGTCAGATCGACATTCTCATAGGCACGCACCGCCTGCTTTCCAAGGATGTGGAGCTGCCCAATCTCGGCCTGCTGATTCTGGACGAGGAACAGCGCTTCGGCGTGCGTCACAAGGAAAAGCTGAAGGAACTCCGGAAGAACGTGGATGCGCTCACGCTGACGGCGACGCCCATTCCCCGCACGCTTCAGCTTTCCATGTCGGGCATACGGGAGCTTTCCGTGCTGGAAACCGCGCCTGCCGAACGCAAGCCCGTGGCCACGGCCATCATCGACAGAGACCGCGCCGCCCTCCGTCAGGTCATGCAGCGAGAGCTGGACAGGCAGGGACAGGTGTTCTTCGTGCACAACCGGGTGCAGACGCTGCCCCGCACGGCGGCCATGGTGAAGGAGCTTGTGCCCGACGCCCGCGTGGGCATGGCGCACGGCCAGATGGCGGAAAAGGAGCTGGAAGAGACCATGCACCGCTTCTGGCACGGCGAGCTGGACGTGCTGGTCTGCACGGCTATTGTGGAGTCGGGCCTGGATTTTCCGCGGGCGAACACGCTTATCGTGGATCAGGCGCAGATGTTCGGCCTCGGGCAGCTCTATCAGCTCCGCGGCCGGGTGGGGCGTTCCGACAGACAGGCGTATGCGGTCTTTGTGGTGTCCGACGTGGAGCATCTTCCGTCGCTGGCCCGGGAGCGGCTGCGCATCATTCTGGAAATGGACTATCTCGGCGCGGGCTTTCAGGTGGCCATGGAAGATCTGCGGCTGCGCGGCGCGGGCAACATTCTCGGCGAGGCGCAGTCCGGACACATGGCCCGGGTGGGACTCGATCTCTACCTGGAAATGCTGGAAGACGCCGTGGCGAAGCTCAAGGGCGAAGAGGAGCTGCTGCGCACGGAAACGGAAATCAATCTTGCCATTCCGGCGCATATTCCCGACACCTACATTGAAGATGCCCATGAGCGCCTGAAGTATTACAAGATGCTGTCGTCTTCTGTGGACGCCGCGGCGCGGGAGAACGTGGAGCTGGAAATCCGGGATCGTTTCGGCGCGTTTCCCGAGGCTCTGGAAACCTTCCTTGCGGTGCTGTCCTTCAAGGAGAGCGTCAACGCGCTGGGCGTGGCGCGTGCGGACATCATGGCCGACCGCGTGCGCGTGACCTGGGCGGACGGGCAGAAGAAAGTGCAGCCGGAAGCCATTGTGCAGCTTGTGGTGGCGCACCGCGACCGCATACGGCTTCAGCCTCCGGCCACGCTGGAGCTTTCGCTTCTGAAGGAAGGCTCTCCGGCGCGCAGGCTGGATGAGGCGCGCGATCTTCTGAACGGGCTGCGCCGTCCTGCCTGACGATTTTTTCCGGCAAAGGTCCGATTCCGGCATTTTCTGCCGGAAGGGCGGAAAAGGACAATCCCCGGTGACATCGCGGTGACCGGGGATTTTCTGTTATGAGCCGATTCTTGCGGACCCTGGCAGAAAAAGAGCCGCAGGAGCCGGTGGGAGGTTAGAATTCCAGAGGCTTGCAGTAGCCGATGTCTCCACGCTCGGCAAAGAGACGTCTGCGGATGATGAAGTAGGCGACGAGCATGATGACGCCGGTGATCGCCCAGGAGACGGGGTAGACGGTGAGCAGCATTTCGTAGGTGGGATACAGGGGGAAGACGGTGTAGACCCATACGATGCGCAGCAGGCACGAGCCGATGAGGGTGACCACGGCCGGAAGCATGGAAACGCCCATGCCGCGCAGGGCGGCGCCGCTGATTTCATAGGTGGCGGAAAGCCACTGCATGCTTTCCACGATGCTGACTCTCGTGACCGCCTGCCGGATGACTTCGGGATCGGAGGTGTACAGTCCGGAGAAGAAGGCCGCGCCCAGCGTGAAGATCAGACAGGTGGCACCGGAGAGCAGAATGCCGCAGGCCATGCTTTCGCGGAAGACCTTGCGGCAGCGTTCGAGCTGACACATGGCGTAGTTCTGGCTGGTGAAGGTGACGGTGGCCTGACAGAAGGCGTTGATGAAGAAGAAGGATATGAATTCAAAGTTGATGGCCGTGGCGGAACCGGCCGCCGTGGCGGAGCCGAAGCCGTTGATGCCGGAGAGAATGCACACGTTGGACAGGGAGAAGATCATGCCCTGAAGGCCGGCGGGGGCGCCGATGCGTATGACCCTTGAAAGGTGCACGCGCACGATGGTCAGCTTGCGGAGGTTCAGGCGGATGAGATCGTCTTCATTCAGCAGAAAATAGACCACGAGACCGGAGCTGATCAGGTTGCCCGTAAGGGTGGCGATGCCAACGCCAGCCACGCCCATGTCGAAGCCGATGACGAGAATGAGGCTCAGCGACACGTTGACCACGCCTGCGGCGATGAGGCTGTACATGGGGCGTTTTGTGTCGCCCACGCTGCGCAGCACGGCGGCTCCGAAGTTGTAGACCATGATGCAGGGCATACCGATGAAGTATATGCGCAGGTACAGCACGGCGAGATCCATGACGTCGTGCGGCACGTCCACGAGCCTGAGCATGAGGGGAGCGAGGAACTGCCCCGCAACGAGCAGGAAAAGTCCGCTCAGCAGAGAGACGGCCATGACCGTATGCACGGCGGACTGGGATTCGTTCACGTCTTCTCTGCCTACATAGCGCGCAATGACCACGTTGGCGCCCACGGAGAGACCGAGAAAGAGGTTGATGATGAGGTTGACGATGGGGCCGTTGCCGCCTACCGCCGCAACGGCCTGCGCGCCGACGAAATGTCCGACGACGGCCACGTTCGCCGAGATGAAAAGCTGCTGCATGATACTGCTCATGGCAATGGGCAGGGCAAACATGATGAGTTTGCCCATCAGGGGGCCGTGCAGCATATCCATGTGCTGGGAGTGTCCCATCGGAAGTCTCCTTCATGCCGGGAAGGTCAGAGGGTTGTCCGCCGAAAGGCAGCGTGGAATACGGTATAACGTATCACTTTCCGCCGGTATGTCCAGCAGGGAAAATGTATTGGTCTCAGGTACATGCGTGCAGACGAGAAGATGCGCGGCATGTACCTTGACCTGCAGCCGGGCGCAAGCTCCGAACGTTATGACCGGACAAAAAAAAGCCGCAGAGCTCCGGCGTTTCGTGCCGACGGCTCTGCAGAGAGAGTTTCCCGGAAAAGGGCAGGGAGGCCTTGCGAAGCGGCGGGAGCGTTTCGTGAGGCGGTTTTTGCGTGACGCTGCGTTCTGCGGGGGAGGAGGCTCTCATGCCGCCGGATGCAGGGGGTGGTCCGGGAAGGAAGACGGGCGGCCTGCCGGGCGGGAACGCAGAAACGGAAACGCGGGTTGATGAGGAGAAAAAAAAAGCCCCGCAAACCATGTTTGCAGGACCTTGAATGGCGAAGCGGATGGGACTTGAACCCACGACCTCCGGCGTGACAGGCCGGCGTTCTAACCAACTGAACTACCGCTCCCCTTTTGTCGCATGGTGGGCAGTACAGGACTTGAACCTGTGACCCCCGCCGTGTGAAGGCGATGCTCTACCAACTGAGCTAACTGCCCATGCGCAGGTATGTGTTTATGGAAAATGGCCCCTTCTGTCAACAGAAAAATGAGGCTTTTTTTAATTTTTTTTGGAGAAAACAGGAAAAATGTACTTAATCTATTGATTTTACTTTATAATATTCTTTATGCCCGATTCTGATGAAAAAGACCGCGCTTTTTCAGTTCCACTTCGAGGCAGGCGAGAGCCGCCGGAGTCACGCCGGAGATGCGTCCGGCCTGTCCGAGGGTGAGCGGACGCACGGCGTTCAGCTTTTCCTGAATCTCGCGGGAAAGCCCGGCAATGCCGGTATAGTCCATGTCTTCGGGAAGGCGTACGGACTCCAGTCTCGCCGCCCGGCGCACGAGCTCATCCTGCAGTTCCAGATAGCCGGAGTAGCGCAGAATGATTTCCGCCTCCTGCAGAATGTCTTCCGGAGCCTCTTCCATGGCGGGCAGGAAGCGGGAGAGTCGGCGCAGGGGCCGCTGCGGACGTCGTCCCAGATCGGCCAGCGTGACGGCCTGCGTGGGGCAGGGCTCGTCCATGTCGGCAAAGGCGGCCTGCGTAGCGGCGTCGGGCGTGAGGCGCACGGAGGAGAGGCTGTCCATGAGGGCGTGCAGGCGCTTCTGCCGGTCGCGGAACGTGTCCCACTGCTCGTCGCCCACAAGGCCGATGTCGCGGCCGCGCGGGGTGAGGCGGGAGTCGGCGTTGTCTTCGCGCAGGAGCAGACGGTATTCCGCGCGGGAGGTGAACATGCGGAAGGGCTCGTTGGTGCCCTTGGTCACCAGCTCGTCCGCCAGCACGGCCATGTAGGCTTCGCTGCGGGCGGGCAGGAAGGGTTCGCGTCCCCGGATCTTCGCATCCATGTTGAGGGCGGCCCACAGGCCCTGAGCCGCGGCTTCCTCGTAGCCGGAGGTGCCGTTGATCTGACCGGCCAGCCACAGGCCCTCGACCTTGCGGGTTTCAAAGGTGGGACGCAGCTGCACGGGGTTCACATAGTCGTATTCGATGGCGTAGCCCGGACGCACGATTCTGGCTTCCTCAAGACCGCGGATGGAGTGAACCATCTTTTCCTGAATGTCCAGCGGCAGACTGGTGGAAATGCCGTTGGCATAGTATTCCTGCCGGTTCAGGCCTTCCGGCTCGATGAACACATGATGGCGTTCCCGCTCGGGGAAGCGTGCCACCTTGTCTTCCACGGAAGGGCAGTAGCGCGCGCCCACGCCGGTGATGACGCCGGTAAACAGCGGCGAGCGGTCCATGCCGGAGCGGATGATGTCGTGTGTGTTCTCGTTGGTCCAGGTGATGTAGCAGGGCACCTGCGGAAGCACCGGGCCTGGGCCGCAGAAGCTGAAGCCCTGCGGCGGATTGTCGCCGTACTGTGTCTCCATGGCGTCGAAATCGATGGTGCTGCCCAGAAGACGCGGCGTGGTGCCGGTTTTCAGGCGGCCGAGGGTGAGGCCCAGCGAGCGCAGGGAATCGGAAAGCTGCATGGCCGCGGAGTCGCCGAAGCGGCCCGCGCTGTAGTGCACGAGGCCCACGTGCACGAGGCCGCAGAGGAAGGTGCCCGTGGTGAGCAGAACGTGCTCGGCGGCAAATTCCTTGCCGAGCTGGGTGCGCACGCCCTTTACCCTGCCGTTTTCCGCAAGAATGTCCGTGACCATGTCCTGCCAGATGGTGAGTCCTTCCTGTGCGAACATGTCGCGCTTGGCGGCGGCAAGATAGGATTCGCGGTCGATCTGGGCGCGGCGGGCGCGCACGGCGGGGCCCTTGCTGGCGTTGAGCACGCGGAACTGGATGCCGGACTCGTCGGCCCAGCGGCCCATGCAGCCGCCGAGCGCGTCGATTTCGCGCACGAGATGCCCCTTGGCGAGGCCGCCTATGGCCGGATTGCAGGACAGATGACCTATGCGGTCCACGTTGCTGGTGATGACGAGAACGTCATGGCCCAGACGGGCGAGCGCCATAGCCGCTTCACAGCCGGCGTGTCCGGCCCCGACGACGATGCAGGAATAATGTGTCATGGCAATAAAACGTTGAGCGGAGAAAGGTTGGCAGGCAGCCGGGAAGGAGAAGGTCGCCGGAAGACGCGTCCGGGTTCTGCCGCGGAAAGGGCCCGGTATGCCATGAGGCCGCGCAACCGGAACGTGCCGGAGGGCAGCCTCATGGAAAGGGGAGAACCAAAAGCGCCGGAACGCGTTTCCCGTGCAGACGGAGGAATCTGCGGAGGATGCGTTCCGGGCGCCGGATCAGTTTTCGTAGAAGGAACGCAGGGTCTGGCTTCTCACCGGATGGCGGAGCTTGCGCAGGGCCTTGGCTTCGATCTGACGGATGCGTTCACGGGTGACGTTGAAGAGCTTGCCCACTTCCTCGAGGGTGTGGTCGGACTTTTCTCCGATGCCGAAGCGCTTGCGCAGCACCTGCTCTTCGCGGGGGGTGAGGTCGGCAAGCACGGAGGCGATCTGCTCGGAAAGCTTGGTGTTCACCACTTCCTCGGCAGGAGCCACGGCCTTCTTGTCCTCGATGAAATCGCCGAGGCTGGAATCTTCCTCGTCGCCGATGGGGGTTTCGAGGGAAATGGGTTCCTTGGCGATCTTGAGCACCTTCTTCACCTTGTCCACGGGATAGTCCATGCGTTCCGCGATTTCCTCGGGGGTAGGATCGCGACCGAGCTCCTGCACCAGATAGCGGGAGGTGCGGATGAGCTTGTTGATGGTTTCGATCATGTGCACGGGAATGCGGATGGTACGGGCCTGATCGGCGATGGCGCGGGTGATGGCCTGCCGGATCCACCAGGTGGCGTAGGTGGAGAACTTGTAGCCGCGCTGATACTCGAACTTGTCCACGGCCTTCATGAGGCCGATGTTGCCTTCCTGAATGAGATCGAGGAACTGCAGACCGCGGTTGGTGTACTTCTTGGCAATGGAGACCACAAGGCGCAGGTTGGAGCGGATGAGTTCCTGCTTGGCGCGCATGGAGGCCACCATGCCCCGGCGGATGCGCCAGAGCACTTCTTCAAGATCGTCCACGTCGTGGCAGCACTTTTCGCGCAGGCGCTGGAGGCTTTCGATCTTGCCGACGATGAGTTCCTTGTAGGAGAACATCTTGTCCACGCTCATGTCGAGCTCGGCGGCCACGTCCTGCATGGAGCGGGTGCGGTTGTCGAGGGCTTCAAAGAGGGCCTGCAGTTCTTCCTGCGTCTTGCCGGTGGTGGCCACATAGGCGTCGAGTTCGCGCTGATAGTTCTTCATCTGGCGCACGTAGTCCTCCACGGTTTCCACGATGCGGTCGATGAGGGTCTTTTCCAGCTTGATTTCGCGCAGACGTTCCACCACTTCCTCCTTGTACTGGAGGATTTCCTTCTGAGTGGCGGTCACGCGGCGTTCGAGCGTGCAGCAGGCGTCGAGCTTCTGATAGATCTTGTGCTTCTTCTTGTAGATGGCCTTGATCTCGTCGAGAAGCAGAATGACGCGCTGACGCTGGTTCATTTCGTCTTCGGTGGGATCGTCTTCCTCGATGGTCTTGACCACGTCCTTGAGCTTGATGCGGTTCTGCTTGAGGTCTTCGCCCACGTTGATGAGTTCTTCCACGGCCACGGGCACTTCCACGAGCGCGTAGAGCACGTCCTGTTCGCCGGTTTCGATCTTCTTGGCGATGACGACTTCTCCGTCGCGGTCAAGAAGCGGCACGGCGCCCATTTCGCGCAGGTACATGCGCACGGGATCGGTGTTGCGGGCGGCAAAGTCGCCGGTATCGTCCGCGGAAAGATCCAGAGGAAATTCCAGCGAACCGTCGTCGGTCTCGTCGAACACGATGTCCACCGGATCGTTTTCCGCGTCGGCATGGTTGACGACGATGGACTTGCCTTCCTTTTCCGTATCCACGATGGCGATGTCCAGCTGGTCGAACATCGCGATGATCTCTTCAAAATTTTCGGGCGTGCTCATCTCCGCGGGCACGGACTTGCTGACTTCCTCGATCGTGAGGTAGCCGGCAGACTTGCCCTTGGCGATAAGAGCCTTGACCTGCTGGATTTCTTTAAGATTATTGGTCACTACGCCTCCCTCGCGCTTCAAGAAGCGCGCGCATGTATTCCCGTTGTGTTTCCTGACTGGCCGTGCCCTGGCGGAGAGCAGCCACCACGGAAGCCATGTGAGATGTCTTCTGCAAGTTGATAAGCATCTGCCTGATGGCGGCAAGTTCGCCTTCCTCGTTGTCGAGCGGAGGCGCGTCTTCGCCGCGGCATCGTATCCAGAAATTTCTTTCCTTCGGATCCAGCGCGTCGAAGGCCTGTTCGGAACAGTATTGAGCCACTTTTTCCCAGAGCCTGAGCGCCCAGGGATTCGTGAGGGCCAGATCCGCGCCTGCGGCCTGAAGATCCGGCAGACGGTGCGGATACCGCACCGCAAAGGTCATGATTTCCTTGTCGCGGCTGATGGCGTGGGGCGCAAGGTTTTTCTGCGTCTCCCTGCCGCGCGCGGCGGCCCCGCGACGTTCCAGCACCCCGCCCCGCAGGTCGGCCTCGGAAAGACCGAGACCCGCGGCCAGCTGAGCCGCGAAGCGGTGAAAAAGTTCCGGCATGTCCACCTGCGAGAGAAAGCGTCTCGCCCATTCCACGGCCTCGCGCGGAGCCATGCCGCGCAGCACGGAAATGCAGAAGGCAATGCCGTCCTGCGCATGGGCGCGCAGATCCTCCACGGCGTCGGCGCCGAAGGTGTGGAGCATGCTGTCGATGTCGTTGTCGTCGGGAAAAAGGACGACACGGCACGAAAGTCCCCGCGAGAGCAGCATTTCGCAGGAGCGGAAGGCGGCCTTGCGACCGGCGTTGTCGCCGTCGAACATGAGCTCGAGGTTCGGACTGAAGCCCGAAAGTCTCTTGATCTGCTCCGGCGTGAGCGCAGTGCCGAGCACGCCTACGGCCTGCGTGTAGCCGTACTGGTGCAGGGTGATGACGTCCATGTAGCCTTCGGTGAGAATGATGTTCTTCTTCACCGCGATGGAGGGCCGTGCCTGAAACAGACCGAACAGATGCTCGCCCTTCTTGTAGATGGGCGAATCGCTGCTGTTGATGTACTTGGCGTCGTCCTCGCGGGCCAGCGCGGGAAGAATGCGGCCGCCGAAGGCGATGGCCTGCCCGGAAAGATTGCGGATGGGGAACATGAGCCGGTTGCGGAAGCGGTCGAAGGTGCGTCCGCCCTGGCTTTTCGACTGAAGACCGCATTCCACGGCCGCGTTCAGGGAAAATCCCGCGCGGCGCAGGCAGTCGGAAAGATCCTGCCAGGAATCCATGCTCCAGCCGAGGCCGAATTTTTCCACAAGCTCCGGAGAAATGCCGCGCTCGGCAATGTAGTCGCGGCAGGCCGCGGCCGAGGACGCCGCAAGATTGCTGTGGAAGTGCGAGGCCGCAAGCTCATGCATTTTCAGCATGTCGCGCTTCTGGGAGCGCTGCTCGCGGAATGCCGGATCGGAGCGGTAGGATTCGAGCCGCACGCCCGCTTCTTCGGCGAGCGCGGCGAGCGTTTCCTTGAAGTCGAGGCCGTTGAGCCGTCCGTAGAAATCGAAGATGTCGCCGGAGGCCTGGCAGCCGAAGCAGTAGAAGGTTCCCTGTTCCTCGTTGATGGAGAAGGAGGGCTTGGTTTCCTGATGGAACGGGCAGGGCGCGACAAGACGGGAGCCTGCGGGACGCAGCTCCACATAGCGCCTTGCCATGTCGGCAAGGCTGATGCGCGATTTGATCGCCTGTATCACATCAGTATTCTTCATGATAAATGCCCGTGCCTCAGCGGAACAGTACCTGGGTCATGCCGTCGCCGCCCTGATCTTCGGGAGCGGTGTGAAAACTCTCCACGCCGGGGAAGGTGCGCAGAAGTTCATGCACGGCCTTGCGCAGCGCGCCGGTTCCGCGTCCATGAACGATTTCCACGCCTTCCACGCCGGAAAGCAGGGAACGGTCGAGGAACTGTTCGAGTTCCGCCAATGCTAAATCAGCACGTTTTCCTCTCAAGTCAAGACGCAGGAACGAAACAGGCTTTGAAACCTTTGCGGTCACGCTGCCCTTCGGCGTGGAAGGCGCGCCGGAGGCGGGCTGAAGATCGGAGAGCGGCGCCCACATGGTCACGCCGTTCAGGTCGATTTTGCCCCGGCCGTTCTTCTCGTCGAGTTCGCGCAGCACGGCCTTGCGGTTCCACATGCGATGCGTGACTTCGCCGCCCACGGTGAAGCTGGCGGGATCCACGGCGGGCCGTTCCTCTTCCATCTCCTTTGCGGAGCGGGCAAGATCGGCCCGGAGCTTGGACATCTCCTTCTGCGCCTGCTTGGCCGTGGCCTTGCCGCTCTTGTAGTCGCGCATGAGCTCCTGCGACATGCGGCGCACTTCCTCGTCGAGGCGCTGACGTTCCTTCTCCAGCTTCTGCTGCAGCGATTCGCGCCTGTCGCGCAGACGGCGCTCCTCGTCCTTCAGACGGGCAAGTTCCTCCTCGCGCTGACGGGCGAGTTCGTTGAGCCTGTCCATGACGGCGGTGGCGTCGTCGCCGTCCATGAGAAGATAGTGTTCCGCACAGCGCAGCACCGATTCGGGAAGTCCGTGTTCGCGCGCCACGTCGAGGGCCTGGCTTGCGCCCACCTGATCGTAGGCCAGATGGAACAGCGGCTTTCTGGTGGAGGCGTCGAACAGCACCGAGGCGGCGCGAACGCCGTCGCGGGTGAGCGCGTAGCTCTTGAGCGCGGGAAAGTGCGTGGCCGTGATGGTGTAGACCTTCTTTTCCAGAAGTCCGTCCAGCACGGCCTGCGCCAGCGCCGCGCCCTGAGAGGGATCGGTGCCGGAACCGAATTCGTCGAGCAGCACGAGGGCGTTCTCGTCCAGTCCTTCCCAGATTCTGGAAAGATGACGGATCTGCCCGGTGAAGGTGGAAACGTGATCGTCGAGGCTCTGCTCGTCGCCTATGAAGGCGTACACGCGGCTCCAGAAGGGCAGCGTGGAGCCGGAATCCGCCGGCACGGGCAGACCGGTCAGGCTCATCAGGGTGATGAGGCCGAGCGTTTTCAGCGCCACGGTCTTGCCGCCCGCGTTGCCGCCGCTGATGACGAGCACGCGGTCGTTTTCGCGCAGAAGAATGTCGGCGGGTTCGATGCGGCGGGGGCCGGTGTAGTTTCTGTCTGCGGCGTGGCGCACGGCTTCGAGCACGAGCAGGGGGTGACGCGCGCCGGGCAGGCGCACGGGAGCGCCCTTTTCAAGCGGCACGCAGCAGCCGGAAATCGCCGCGCCGAGAGCGCACTTCGCCTGACCGAGGTCGGTTTCCACGAGCAGCTTCCAGGCGGCTTCCACCTGCGGCATTTCCTGAAGAAGCAGACCCGCGATCATGCGCAGAACCTTGCGCTCCTCCTCGCGTTCCTGCTGCTTGAGTTCCTGCAGGCGGTTGTTCTGCTCCACAAGGAACATGGGCTCGAAGTACAGCGTTTCGCCGGTATTGGAATAGTCGTGAATGATGCCCTGAATGCGGCCCTTGAAATTGGCCTTCACCGGCAGCACGTAGCGGTCGGACGAGAGCGTCATGTAGTCGTCCTGCAGGTAGCGGCCGATATTGTACTTTTCGGCGAATTCCTTGACGCGGCGCAGGCAGTTCTGATGAATGCCCCTGAGCTCGCTGCGGACAAGCATGAGACCGGGGGAGCTTTCATCCTTGAGATAGCCGTCGTCGCTCACGCAGCGAAACAGCGCGGAAAGGGAAAGTTCGGGCAGAGGCTGACCGCAGGCCAAAGCGTCGAGCAGGGGCCGGCGTTCGGCTCCGGCATGGATGCTCTGCGCGATGCGGCGGGCCAGACCGAGGGTTTCCTTCAGCGCCCAGAGGCCGTCCATGTCGAGTATGGGATCGGCATGGGTGCGCACATGGGTGAGAAGGCCGGAAATGTCGGGGAAGGAAACGGGAGAGAAGTCGCCTTCGGCCAGCCAGGAGCGCATTTCGTCGTAGAGGTGACGGGATGCGCGCACACTGTCCTCGTCGTCCATGGGGCGCAAGGCAAGAGCGGCTTCCTTTCCCGCCTCGGAGAGGCAGAAGTCGGAAAGTCGCTCAAGGACGCGGGGAAATTCAAGAGCGAGAAGAGTCCTTTCGTCCATAGATCAGCGCGCCTGCTGAAGGCGGGCCTTCACCGCGGCGCTTACGGCCTTGCCGTCCACACGGCCCTTGTATTCGGCCATGATGGCGCTGATGGCTTTGCCCATGTTCTTCATGCCGCCGTCGAGCAGGGGAGCCACGGTTTTTTCCACCACTTCGGCGAGTTCCTCGTCGGAGAGGGGCGTGGGCAGATAGGTCTGGAGCACGGCGACTTCGGCGGCTTCCTTTTCGGCCAGATCGGCGCGGCCGGCGGAAGTGTACTGCTCGATGGAATCCTGACGCTGCTTGACCTCGCGCAGAAGCACGTCCATGTAGTCGTCGTCCTCGAGGGGACGCATGAGTTCCACCTGACGGTTCTTGGCCGCGGTCTTCAGAAGGCGCAGCGTGCCGAGTCTTACCTGATCCTTGGCCTTGTAGGCCTGGATGTAGTCCTTGTCGATCTGTTCAGCGATACTCATAGCGGTCTTCTTCCTTCGCCGCGAAAGGGACGGACACGACCCTTGCGGAAGACGGAATGGAACCGATCCGCCGCCGGAAAGGCCGGCGCGGAACGATTCCGAAAAAAATGGCAAAGGAGCCGGAAATCAGCCCGATAAAAGGTCCAATTTCCGGCTCCGAAACCGGTCTGCATACGGTTCAGAACCCATGCGAACCGTTGTCGTCGAAGATTACCCCATGTTCACCTTGCGCATCTTCTTCATGAGGCGCTTGCGGGCAGCGGCCTTCTTCTTCTTGCGCATGACGCTGGGCTTTTCATAGTGCTGGCGCTTCTTCATTTCGGAAAGAACGCCGGCCTTTTCCACCTGCTTCTTGAAGCGACGCAGGGCGATGTCGAAATTATAATCGTCTTCGTTGAGAAAAACTCCGGGCACAGAAATCACCCCCTTTTCAGCGAATCTCTTGTTCCGTCCGATCCGCCAGTTCTCAGGGAGTGAACCGAAAGGAAAAACGGAAATGTGGTCCCTGTCTGCTCCGCGCCGTCCGAACGTTCCGGGGCTGCGGATTATTATGCAGGGAGAGAAGAAAACTAAAACAGTTTACAGCAAAAAGCAAGTCCCCCGGGGGCCTCCCGCGGGGAAAACTTCAAAAAAGGCGGAAAAAATAAGCTTGCGGACAACGTTCCTTCCGCTCTTATCCTCCGAAGGCGCGTTTTTCCGTTGTTCTTCATGCACTCATCCGGCTTCGCGCGCCTTGCCCGGAAGGGCGGAAGAAGCGGCGGAGCGGGCCGGAGCATGAACCGCCCGGAAAACGCCGCAGCCCGCGGGAAAGAGACTTTTCCGCGGCGCTGAAGCGTACGTTTCGGAGGAAGTCAGCGGCGGCCTAGTGATCCTTGTGCCCGGCGTTCTTGCTGTCCCTGATGGCGCGGGCAAACGCCAGCGTGATGCCGATGCCGAGAATGAGGATGACCGAGTAGAGCACGCCGAAGAAAATGGCGTAGTCAGGCTGCCACAGGGGCAGATCCCAGGGGAAGGGGCTGTGTCCGTTTTCACCAGGTATAAGCATGAAGACTCCTTAGCGGCTGGAAGGTCAGCAGTTCCGAGGGCCGGAACAAGAACCGTCCCGCTACTGTATCTGCTTTTTCAGATTAATGCCAGCCCTGAATTTCACGACCTTGCCGGCGGGAATGGTGATGGTTTCGCCGGTGCGGGGATTGTGGCCCTTGCGTTCCTTGCGTTCTTCGACCACGAGGGAGCCGAAGCCGGGAAGAGAAAGCTTGCCGTCGGAAGCGAGGGCTTCCTGTATGGCTTCGAGCAGGGCGTTCAGGGACTGCTCGGCGCTGCTTTTGCTGATGGAGGCCTGTTCGGCAATCTTGGCGATGAGTTCGGCCTTGGTCATGAGAGCTCCTTTCTGCCTGAAGGCAGACATACGAAGGAATTTGGGAGATGCGCTTTTCTTTTTTAGGTACACATTTCCCGCCCATCGTCAAGAGAGACGGGGCGCTCCCGGATGATTTTTTCAAGAAAAAAGCGCATCGGCCAGTTTCTGGAACTGTTCTACGGCAAGGGTTTCCGGGCGCTGGGCCGGATCGATGCCGAGCGGAACGAGCACTTGCGGCGAGAATGTCTGCGGAAGCGCGTGGCGCAGAATGCTCTGCAGCTGCTTTCGGCGCTGCTGGAAGCAGATCTTGACGAGCCGGGAAAGACGTTCGGGATGCTCGGGACGCCGTTCTTTGGGCAGCGGCTCGAACACCACCACGGCGGAATCCACCTTGGGCGGCGGAGAGAAGGCCGCCGGGCCGATGACGAAGCCCTTTCTGGTGGCCACGAAGCTCTGTATCCACACGCTGAGCGCGCCGTAGTCCTTGGATCCGGGACGGGCGGTGAGTCTGTCGCCCACTTCCTTCTGCACCATGAACACGGCGCGGGCAAGATCGGGCGTCTGCCACACGATGTCCCACATGAGCGGCGAGGCCACGTTGTAGGGGAGGTTCCCTGCGATTTTCCACGGGCCTTCCAGACTCCGCCAGGGATAGGCGAGAGCGTCGCCCGCCACAACCTCGAGCCCTTCCAGAGGCCGGGCCGCGTGTTCGGCGGCGTAGTGGTCGTCCTTTTCCAGCAGCAGAAGTTTTTTCCAGGGCAGGGGACGCAGCAGCGCGGTGAGCGCGCCGGGGCCGGGGCCTATTTCCATGATCTGATCGCCTTCTTCCACGCGCAGAAGATCGATGATGCGCTGCACGACACGCTCGTCGCGCAGAAAGTGCTGGCCGAGGCTTTTCTTGGCCCTCGCGGCCGTGAAGAGATTGATGTCGCTCATGATGATCCGGTGTTGTCTGCCGCGCTCCCCTGCAAAGGGACGCGGCGTCGTTGGCTCGGGATGCGACGGAATTTTTCTTCCGCCGCGGAAGATGCCCTACATGGAGTCGTAGTGACGGAAGCGCATGGTGAAGCCTGCGCGGCCCTGCGTGGCGGAACGCAGCGACGTGGAGAAGCCGAAGAGCCTGCGCATGGGCGCGATACCGGAAAGGTAGCGCATGCCGCCCCTCTCGCCGAGATCCTCCACCTTGCCGCCGCAGTTCTGGAACAGGCTTATGGACGCGCCGAGCGCTTCTTCCGGCGCCACGATTTCCACGTTCATGATGGGTTCGAGCACCGTGGCGCGGGCGTTCGCCATGGCGTCGCGCACGGCGGCAGCG
>OOCM01001217.1_pt1 | contig 21257 bp, 20 predicted proteins | sample 1671111 | NCBI WGS metagenome assembly OOCM01 (sample SAMN06348123, study PRJEB24527) | human gut metagenome | biome: human gut; feature: ankylosing spondylitis patient; material: feces | host: Homo sapiens | place: China | collected 2015-10 | reverse complement strand
CACCCGGGGCTCCAAGGTCAAGGGTTTCACCGGAATCCGGCGGGCGTTTTCTTTTTCCGCGAAAAAGCACATACATAATTTATTCCAATAAGTAACGAACATCCTGCACCAAACAGCTTGGTGCAGACGGCAAAAAGCGTCTTCCCAACGCCTCAAAAAAGCGAGCATCGGTATGCTGTGTGAATGCGAAAATCCCCCTCCTCGGTTCGCGCCGGGAGGGGGATTTTTTTGTGTCTTCAATCCGACTTTTTCGCCACGAATCGGATCTCGTCAGGCCACGGACATTTCGGATCGTCCGGCCCTTCCCAAGGGAAGCCCTCCTGCTGCGGCAAATCACGGAGTGCTTGCCTGTACGTCAACAGTGCGGCATAGTCTTCCCCGGTTATCGAAACGTCGATATTCCCTGCGGTCTGTTCCTTGTGCCGTTCGACAAGCCATGTCGTCGCGTCAAGGCGGCGGTCACGCTCGGCACGGAGGGCGCTGAGCTTATCCAGCGCCGAGGGCATGAACTTCTGCCCACCAAAGCCCGGCTCCACGCTCATGACCAGGACGAGGTCCAGGTCGTCGAGGTAGGGGTAGACAGCCTCGGCCGGGGTGCCCGGCTTGATGCTGATGCCCACCTGGCAGCCGGCGGCACGGATGGCGGCGATGGTCTCGGGGACAGCATCGGGCACAGCCTCCAGATGGAAGGTGATGAGGTTAGCGCCCGCCTTGGCGAAATCCGGCGCGTACCTGACCGGGTCGCTGATCATCAGGTGGACATCGTAGAATGCTGCGGGCATCCCCTTGTGCAGGCTTTTCAGCACCGGCACGCCAAAGCTGATGTTGGGCACAAAGTGGCCGTCCATCACGTCATAATGCAGCATCTGCGCACCGGCATCCAGCACCATGCGGCAGTCTGCGCCAAGCTGATTGAAATCAGCCGAAAGGATCGAAGGACTAATGATCGTCATTGTGTTTTATACTCTCCGTTATTTTTCAGAAAGATTACACCATCCGTTCTGCCAGAGCACCTGTTTTGGGGCCGGAATGCAGGGCGGGCATGGTTACTCTTAGTTTACATGAAAACACGCAAAAAATCAAACCCGGAGCCGTGTTTTTCACGGAAAAGTCTCAAACCTGCCCCTGTATCCATCCAAAATCCATTCCAAAACCAAAAACGACCAGACCGCCCCGCCCGTTTCAGGGGGACAGTCTGGCCGCGGATTCAGTTGACAGGCTTCATGCTGGCGGGGTCCTCCACCGGCACAGGCTGACCGGATTCGTCCGGCAGGCGCTTCATGCCGCTGGGGTTGGGGGGCGTGGCGGGCAGGGTGAACACGAACTGACACCACTCGCCCTGCTGGCTCTCCACACGGATCTGGCCTCCGGAAAGGTTGACCAGCACCTTGCAGATATTCAGGCCAAGACCGGCCCCCCGGGCGTGCAGGCCGCGGGACCTGTCCTCTTTGTAAAAGCGCTGGAACACATAGGGCAGCGCCTCGGGGCTGATGCCCTGACCGGAATTCCAGATCGAGATCTCCACCTCGGGGCCCAGCTTCTCCACATGGAACTTGATGGTGCCGCCCGCCGGGGTAAACTTGATGGCATTGTCCAGAATGTTATAAGCCACCTGATGGATGAGGTCGGGGTCTGCGTAGACCAGCACCTTTTCATCCATGGTCAGGCCTTCCAGATCGATCATGCCGTCATTGATGCGCTGCTCCGCCGAAAGGGCCACACCGGTGAGCGTCTCCCAGATGTTGAACATCCGGGCGTTCACCTGATACTCGCCGCTTTCCAGCTTGGAGAGATCGAGCATGTTCTGGATGAGCCGGGCCAGGCGGCCGGTCTCCTCGCTGACCAGCTGCAGGTAGTGGTTCTGCATATCGGGCGGGATGGTGCCGTCCAGAATGCCGTCCACAAAGCCCTTGATGGTGGTCATGGGGGTGCGCAGCTCGTGGGCGATGTTGCCCATGAACTGGCCGCGGGAATTGTCGTTGGACTGAATGTTCTCCGCCATCTGGTTGAAGGTGCGGGCCAGATCCACCACTTCGCCCTCACCTTCCACGCCCTCAACACGGACAGAGAAGTCCCCGCCGCCAAACCGCTGGGCGGCATCGGTGATCTTCTGGAGCGGGTCTGTCAGCTTCCGCATCAGGAAGGAGGTCAGCACGCTGGCGCAGAGCAGCATGATGCAGGCCGAGAAGAAGAAGTTCGACCAGAACTCCTCCTTGAAATCGGTCAACCGCGCACCGGAGGAGCAGAGGAAGAGATAGCCGCTGTTGTTGCCCTGGGCATCCTGCATGTGCCGCACCGAGACATAGCTCTTCTCGGTCAGCACACCGTCCAGCGTGCTCAGGGTGTGGTAGGGCTGATCCCCGGCAACTTTTTCCATAAGCTCCGGCCCCACAACATCTGTTCCCACCATCTCGGGGTTGGAGGCAATGAGGACCCTGCCCTCTTCATCGGTGAAAAACAGGTAAGCCTCGGCGCTCTCGCCGATAATCTCCAGCTTGGTGTTCAGGGCATCCAGCTCGGCCCCCTTGGGCAGAGCCGCCTGCTGCACGATATAATCCGCCGCGCGCTGCGTCACATCCGCCACGCTGTCCAGCGTGTCGTACCGCTCCTGGGCAAAATAGCGGCTGAACAGCAGCCACTCGGAGCAGCCCAGCACCGCCGTGCCCAGCACCAGCAGGGTGGCCACCATCGAAAAGAAGGTGACCGAAATACTTTTGCGCATTACTGACGCACCTCGAACTTATAGCCCACGCCCCAGACGGTCTTGAGCTCCCACTTGTCGGAAGCGCCCGCCAGCTTTTCGCGCAGGCGCTTGACATGGACATCGATGGTGCGGCTGTCGCCGTAGTACTCAAAACCCCACACCTCGTCCAGCAGCTGGTCGCGGGTGTAAACACGGTTGGGGTGGGAGGCCAGGCAGTTCAGCAGCTCCAGCTCCTTGGGGGGAGCCTCCACCACCTTGCCCTTGACCCGCAGCTCGTAGCTGTTCATGTCCAGCCGCAGGTTGTCGAACTCGATCACGCCCTCGGTGCTCTCGGTCTGGGCGGTGGTGGTGGTGCAGCGGCGCAACACCGCCTTGATGCGGGCCACGACCTCCTTGGTGTCAAAGGGCTTGACCATGTAATCGTCTGCGCCCAGCTCCAGGCCCAGCACCTTGTCAAAGGTCTCGCCCTTGGCGGTCAGCATCATCACGGGGGTGTTGCCCAGCTTGCGGATGCGGCGGCAGACCTCCAGACCGTCCATCTTGGGCATCATCACATCCAGCAGCACCATATCGGGCTTGACCTGATTGAACTTGTCCAGACCTTCTTCGCCGTCGTTCGCGGTGGTGACCTGATAGCCCTCCTTGGTCAGATAAAGCCGCAGCAGCTCGCAGATGTTGGTATCGTCGTCCACGACGAGGATCTTTTCGTTGGCCATAGTGGTTTCCTCCCCCAATTCTGTATGTTCCGGCCCTTTCGGGCCTTGTGACAAAGTATCCACTTCTTATTATACGGAATAGTTATGACAAAATAAAGAAGGTTTTGTATGATTTTTGGGACGCAGGCTCCGCCGCTCAGCTCATCATCAGCCGGATGATCTCCTCATTGGTCTGCCGCATCCCGTCCTTGCCCAGACGTCCGATGCCCTTGATGGTGGTCTCGATGTCCTTCATCACGATGCCATCGCCGCCCTTGAACTCCTGATTGCACTTGTACATGTTGTAGCCCAGCAGCGCCGCATCCACCGAAGATGCGATCTTTGCGGCGCAGGAAGCCTTGGCTCCGTCGCACACGATGCCGGACACAATGGCAAGGGCGTTGACCACCGTGTGGATGGCAGCCTGATAGCCGTCGCCGCACAGGTACACGATGCCTGCGCCTGCACCCGCACCCGCGCTGACCGCGCCGCAGTAGGCAGACAGGGTGCCGATGCCGGTCTTTTCGTGGATGGCCACCAGATTGGAGATGATGAGGGCGCGGTAGAGCTTTTCCTTGCCGCTGTGCAGCTCCTTGGCGTACTCGATGAGGGGCACCGAGCAGGTGATGCCCTGATTGCCGCTGCCGGAGTTGATGATGACCGGCAGCTCGCAGCCGTTCATGCGGGCATCGGAGCCGGCGGCGGCCTTGGCTTTTGCGCGGTTGGAGACATCGTTGCCGTAAGTGGTCAGCAGCACCCGCCCGATGTTGGCGCCGTAGTCGCCCAGCAGGCCCTCTTCTGCAATGGCGTTGTTGTAGCGGATCTGCCGTTCCAGCAGGTCTGCCACGTCCCGCAGGTCGGCGGTCTCGGCAAAGTCCCAGATGTCCTGCATGTTCAGCAGGCTGCGGTCGGCGCGGGCATCCTCCTGCACGGTCTCGTCCAGCAGGGGCACCTCGTACAGCACCGTGCCGTTCTTCTCGATGCGGCAGATGTTGGTGTGGTAGTCCGCGATGCGCACCCGGGCGTAGTCCTGCCCGCAGCGCTCGGTGACGACGATGTCAAACACATGCCCCTGCTCGGTGTGCTCGATGGTGATGGGCACCGTCTGCAGATAGTCCCGGATGGCAGACTTCTTTTCCTCGCTGACCTCCGAGATGACCTCCAGCTCCTTCTCGGCGGAACCGGCGATGATGCCTGCCGCCACCGCCGCCTCCATGCCCTTCAGGTGCCCGGTGTTGGGCACGATGACGCTTTTCACGTTCTTGATGATGCTGCCGCTCACCTGCAGCTGCACGCTGTCCGGCAGCACCCCCAGCACCTCGCGGGCTTTTGCCGCCGCATAGGCCAGCGCGATGGGCTCTGTGCAGCCCATCGCCGGGATCAGCTCCTCCTTCAGGATCTCCACATAAGCCTGATAGCGCGGGTCGTTGCGTTCCATAACATCCTCCTGCCTTCCCTTCCGGAAATCGGTTCGTATTTTAAGAACAGTATAATATAGAACTCCCGCCGTGTAAATCCGTTGTTTTGCGCCCATCCCCTTGCGCTCCGGGTTTTCATCGCGTATAATGATAGTTGTATCGTTATGCCAAAAAACGTGTAAGGAGCGTATTTTATATGAAGTTAGGTATCGTCGGTCTGCCGAACGTCGGCAAGTCCACTCTGTTCAACGCCATCACTTCCACCAAGAACGCGGAAGCCGCCAACTACCCCTTCTGCACCATTGAGCCCAACAGCGGCATCGTGGCCGTGCCGGACAAGCGGCTGGACAAGCTGGCTGAGATCTGGCAGACCAATAAAAAGACACCTGCCATCGTGGAGTTTGTAGACATCGCCGGTCTGGTCAAGGGTGCCAGCCAGGGTGCCGGCCTGGGCAACAAGTTCCTGGGCCACATCCGCGAGTGTGATGCCATCGTGCATGTGGTGCGCTGCTTTGATGACGACAACATCATCCATGTGGTGGAGGACGTGACCAAGGCCGAGGCCGTGGACCCCATCGCTGACATCGATGCCATTGACTACGAGCTGATCCTCTCTGACCTCGAGGTCGTTCAGAACCGTGCGGGCCGGATGGCCAAGGCTGCCAAGAGCGGAAACAACAAGGGTGCTGCCGCAGAGGCTGCCTGGCTGCAGAAGCTGGCCGACCACCTGAGCGCAGGCAAGCCCGCCCGCAGCTTTGACTTTGACGAGGGGGATGCCGAGCAGCAGGCCGTGCTGCACGAGATGGGCCTGCTGAGCTCCAAGCCCGTGCTCTACGCCTGCAACGTGGGCGAGGATGACCTGATGGAGGGCATCGAGAACAACCGCTATGTCCCGCTGGTGGCCGCCCGCGCCGCCGAGGAGGGGGCCCGCTATATTCCCATCTGCGCCAAGACCGAAGAAGACATTGCCGACTACTCCCCCGAGGAGAAGAAGGCTTTCCTGGCCGAGATGGGCATCGAGGCCAGCGGCCTGGACAACCTGATCACTGCCAGCTACGACCTGCTGGGCCTCATCTCCTTCCTGACCGACGGCAAAAAGGAGTGCCGCGCCTGGACCATCCGCAAGGGCACCAAGGCTCCTCAGGCCGCCGGTAAGATCCACAGCGATTTCGAGCGCGGCTTCATCCGCGCCAGCGTCATCGGCTATGGCGACCTGGAAGCCAACAACTTCGATTATGCCGCTGTCAAGGCCAAGGGCCTGCAGCGCACCGAGGGCAAGGAGTACGTCGTGAAGGACGGCGACGTGATCGAGTTCCTGTTCAACGTCTGATGTATGATAAAAGTGTCTCCCGCGCGGCGCGCGGGAGACACTTTTGCCCGGGAGAAAGGACATCTATATGATTATCGGAATTATGGGCGCAATGCCCGATGAAGTCGATCAGCTGTGTGCAAAACTGGAAAATGTCACCGTGGAACCCTACGGCGGCGTGGAGTACCACAGGGGCACGCTGGCAGGCAAGCAGGTCGTGGTCTGCTGTGCAGGCATGGGCAAGGCCAATGCCGCCGCCACCACTCAGGTGCTCATCACCCGATACGGTGCCGAGAAGATCATCTTCTCCGGCATTGCAGGCAATATGACCAGCAAGATCGGCATTGGTGATGTGGTCATTGGCAAGACGGTGCTCTACCACGATGCCCAGCTGGACATGATCTGCCAGAACCCGCCCTACCTGAAGGAGTACGCCGGTGATCCGGCCCTCATCGCCGCCGCTGAAAAAGCCTGCGCCGAGGCCGGGGTCAAGGCCCTGACCGGCAAGATCGCCACCGGCGACCTGTTCGTTGGTGACAGCGAGACCAAGGCCGCCATCGAAGCCAAGTGCGCCCCCGACTGCGTTGAGATGGAGGGTGCTGCTGTGAGCCAGATCGCCGCCAAGAACGATGTGCCCTGCGTCATCCTGCGCGCCATGAGCGACAATGCCGACGAGGACGGCCACGAGGTGCTGGTGGTGAAGAAGTTCAGCATCGCCGAGTACGTGGCTACCGCCACCAGGATCGTGGCAGCCATGGTAGAAGCACTCTGAGCAGCCGGAGCGGCCTTTACAGAAACTGCTCCAGTTTCAGCCGGTTCTCTTCCTCCAGATCCTGCAGTTTCTGCATCAGGCGCTTGGAGCCGGGGGCCGCATCGGGATAATCCTTCTGGCTCTTGATGCAGTCCATCACGCCCTGACTGCTTCCCTCGCTGAGCATTTCGGCCAGATTGCGGGTAGATCTGTCGGTGAGCGTTTTCATCCCGATGCCCATTTTGGTGTTGAGCTTTGCCATGATGCTCTGGCCCTGAGCCGTGCCGCCGCAGGCCTCGATGGCGGTGTGGGCCTCCTGATTCAGTTCCCGGTAGAGGTTCCGCTCCCGCAGGAGCTCGGCCCGGAAGGCAGGGTCCTCGGTCATGGGCACGATCTGTTCCAGCGTGTTCTTGCCCATCTCCGTGTTCTGCACCACCGCTTCCAGCAGATTCAGGTTATCATTTTTCTGATTTTCCATACAAAAATCCCCCTTTGTGGCACTAGCTTGTACCGCAAAGGGGGATTTTATGCATTCGGTTTATTTGCTGCAGATCTGGTCGCCGCCGGCGGCCTGGGCCGCCTTCAGGCGCTGCTCACACAGCTGATACAGTGCGTCCCAGTTTTTGCCCCGCACCTCGCCGGTGCAGGCGCAGCCGATGGACTGGGTAAAGGGCACCCGGCGCATCAGGCCCACCGATGCCACACACGCGCGGGGCATCTCGGCATAGATGCCGTTCAGCTCCTCGGCCAGCTCTGCGCAGTTCTTATCCGCACAGCCGATGGCGAACAGCGTGTCCGTCAGGCGGCAGACCACCCGCTCTGCAGGGCGGTCGTAGTGCTTTTTCCACTGGTTGGCCACAAAACAGACCAGCTGATCCATCACGGCATCGCCCTGCCGGGCGCGCATCCCGTCCTCATCGTCCAGCGCCACCAGCGCCAGCGAAGCGCAGCGGTGGGCATCCGTCCACTCATCCAGCCGGGTGCAGAACTCCGTTTCAAAATAGCGGCGGTTGAACACGCCGGTCAGGAAATCGTGATTCATATCGTCCCGGCAGAGCTCCCGCTCCCGCGCGGTCATCCGATCCTCCGGCAGGTCGCTGCCCGCCAGCGGAGCCGTCATCTGCAGCTGCCAGAGCTTGCCGTCCGCCTCGATCAGGCGGCGCAGCACGCAGTCCACCTGCCCATTGCGCAGGACATAATCCACCTGCAGGCCATCGTCCTGCCAGGTGTCCGCGGCCTCCTCATCGGCTTCCGTCAGGGTCACGTCCTCAAAGGCGGTCTGTGCGTTCTCTGCAAAGGCGCGCAGATCCTGTTCCGTCCATTCTTTTTTCATGCGTTTTTCCCCACTATCCGGTGCCGGACTCTCTCCCTTCCGGCACAGCTTTGCCACACGGCCGCTGAAAGCGCAGCCCCTATTACCGGAATTATACCATCTCGTGCCGGGCGTTTCCAGCAAAACGCACAAACTTTAACGTAATTTTTTACATTTTCGTCAAACTGCTAAACACACTCCGGGTTTCCGGCCCGGTTATGTACGGCAGTACACGGCGCACTCCGCCAGAATGCGCTTGGCCAGCGCGGCAGTGTCGAACCCATCGGCGGCGCGCCAGCTCCAGTTTCCGCCCAGCTTGCCGGGGCTGTTCAGGTGGGCTTCCTCGCCCAGGCCCAGCCAGTCGGCCATGGGGATGATAGCACGATCGGCCACAGAGCCCAGCGCGGCCCGGAGCAGCGCGGTGCGGGCCGCCTCTGTTTTGACAGCGGCCACCTCCTTTGCGGTGGGCTGACAGCTGGTCAGATGCAGGTAGGCGGCAGCCACAGCCTTCTCCTTGGCCGATGCGCTCTCGTCCCACCAGGCGGTCAGCGTCGTGTTGTCGTGGGTGCCGGGGTAGACCACGCTGTTCTTGACGTGGTTGTGGGGCAGGTACTCGCTGTCCCCGCCGCCGAACGCGAACTGCAGCACCTTCATGCCCGGGAAGGTGCTGTCTGCCAGAAGCTCCCGCACACTGGGGAACAGCTCACCCAGATCCTCGGCGATGATGGGCAGTTTGCCCAGCGCACCTTCCAGCGCGTTGAACAGCTCCATCCGGGGGCCGGTCTCCCACTTGCCGGTCTTGGCGGTAGTGCTGTCTGCCGGGATGGCCCAGTAGGTGTCAAAACCCCGGAAGTGGTCGATGCGGAGCAGGTCATAGATGCCCAGCGCATGGCGGACACGCTGGATCCACCAGGCATAGCCGGTCTGCTTATGGTAGGGCCAGTTGTACAGCGGGTTGCCCCAGAGCTGGCCGTCTGCCGAGAAGTAATCCGGCGGGCAGCCTGCCACCCGGGCAAAGCCGCCGTCTGCATCCAGCTCAAACAGCGGGCCGCCCACCCAGGCATCCACGGAATCTGCCGAGACATAGATGGGGATATCGCCCAGGATCTGCACGTTGTTGGCGTTGGCGTAGGCTTTCAGCTTCTTCCACTGGATGCTGAACTCGTACTGCAGAAACTTCCAGAAACCGATCTCTTCCTCGTTCTCTGCCTTAAAAGCTTCCAGCGCCTGCGGCTCCCGCTTGCGGTACTCCCGGGGCCACTGGGTCCAGCTCTTCATGCCGTTGGCGGTCTTGAGGGCCATGTAGAGGGCATAATCCTCCAGCCATCCCTCGTTTTCCAGCGTGAAGGCATAGTACGCATCCGGATAGTAATGGGCACAGCCGTGCCGGCCTGCACACTGCCTGCGCCAGGCGGCATAGGCGGCACGCAGGATCTTGTAGCGGCTGGTGTACAGGGTACCGTAATCCACGTTCAGCGGGTCCTTGCCCCAAGGCTCGGCCTTGAGCTGGGCGGCTGTCAGCAGCCCCTCGGCTTTCAGAGCATCCAGATCAATGAAATAAGGGTTGCCCGCAAAGGCAGAGCAGCTCTGGTAGGGGCTGTCCCCATAGCCCGTGGGGCTCAGGGGCAGGATCTGCCAGATCTTCTGGCCTGCCGCCGCAAGGAAATCCACAAATTTTTCTGCCTTTTTGCCAAAGCAGCCGATCCCGTAGGGGCCGGGCAGGCTGGACACCGGCATCAGAATACCACTTTCACGCATTGTAAATCCTTCCTCGTCTCAAACTTTTTGCTGGGGCTTGTCTGTTTTCTATCATAACATAACTGCAGACTATTTTCCACAGGCAAAAAACGTGGTATACTTGTTTTTATATTAGGAGGTGCTTATGCAGCCAACCGAAAAATACTATGAACACGATGCCTACCGCCGGGAGGCGGTGGGGCATATTTTAGCCGCAGAGCCGGACAGCCGGACCGGCGGCGGGCGCATCGCGCTGGACGGCACGGTGTTCTACCCCGAGGGCGGCGGCCAGCCTGCCGACCGGGGCACCCTGACCCTTGCCGACGGCACGGTGCTGACCGTCACCGATGTCCACGAGCAGGCGGGTGTCATCTGGCACATGGTCACTTCCCTGCCCGCCGGGGCGGTGCCCGGGGCCGAAGCCGCACAGGCCCTCGACTGGGCATGGCGCTTTGACAAGATGCAGCAGCACACCGGCGAGCACATCCTCTCCGGCATCCTGCACAGCATGTTCGGGGCCGAGAATGTGGGCTTCCACATCGGCTCCGATGCCGTGCGGATGGACACGAACGTCCCCATCTCCGCCGAGGGGCTGAAAGCAGCCGAGACTGCCGCCAACCGCATCATCTGGGAAAATGTGCCGGTGAACATCACCTACCCCACCCGGGAGGAGCTGGCCGCCCTGACCTACCGCTCCAAAAAGGAGATCGAGGGGCAGGTGCGGATCGTGACCATCCCCGGGGCGGATGTCTGTGCCTGCTGCGGCACCCACACCGCCTTTACCGGTGCGGTGGGCCAGATCAAGATCCTGGCCGCTGAAAACTATAAGGGCGGCGTACGCCTGAGCATCGTCTGCGGCGGGCGCGCGCTGGAAGCCGCACAGGCCATGCGGGCACGGCAGGCAGAGATCGGTGCCCTGCTCAGCGCCAAGGCCAGCGAGACGGCCAACGCCGTGCACCGGGTGTATGACGAGTACACCGCCCTGAAATTCACCCACTTCGGGCTGTGCAGCCAGCTCTTTGACGCGCTGGCCGCGCAGGCAACGCCCGGTGCGGATGCCATCCGCATCGTGCCGGGGCTGGACCCGGACGGCCTGCACCGGCTGGCTAGCCGCCTGAGCGAAGCCACCACCGGCCTGTGCGCGGCCCTGACCCCCAACGAAAAGGGCACCGGCTACTGTATCGCCCAGGCGGGCGGTGATGTCCGTGCCCTGACCAAAGCCCTGAACGCCGCCCTCAATGGCCGCGGCGGCGGCAAACCCGGCATCTGTCAGGGAAGCTGCGCCGCAGAGCCGGAACAGGTGGAAGAATTTTTGCGGGAGCAAGACCGGTAAGCATCCTCGCCCTCTCCGTCTTTGCTTCGCAAAGCCACCTCTCCCAAAGGGAGAGGCTTTGGCAGTGCGGAAAACCATCCGTTTTTGCCAAAGGCTCCCCCTTTGGGGGAGCTGGCGCGTCAGCGCCTGAGAGGGCGAGCCACGTTAATTTTAAGGAGAACAACAAACTATGAGAATGCGTTTCAAACCCTACGCCCACGATGAGCTGATGGCCGCCGATTTCCACGTCCACGAGCCCCTGATCTGGGGCGGCAAGTGGCACGCACAGTATGCCCGCCCGGAGCAGCCCTTTGTGCTGGAGCTGGGCTGCGGCAAGGGCGGCTTCCTCTCCCAGCTGGCCTGCGCCCACCCGGAGAACAACTATTTGGGCATCGACATCACCGACAAGGTGCTGATCCTTGCCAAGCGCAAGATCGAGGCCGCTTACACCGAGGCAGGCCGCCCCATCGACAACGTGAAGATCATGAGCACCGACATCGAGCGCATCAAGGGCGTGCTCACCGCCGAGGATACCGTCAGCCGCATCTACATCAACTTCTGTAACCCGTGGAGCAAGAACGCTTCCTCCAACAAGCACCGGCTCACCTATCCCCGCCAGCTCATCCAGTACCGCGAATTCCTGAAGGACGGCGGCGAGATCTACTTCAAGACCGATGACGACGACCTGTTCCGCGACAGCCTGGAGTATTTCCCCGCTTCCGGCTACGAGATCACCTGGAAGACCTTTGACCTGCACGAAAACGAGCCGGAGTGGAACATCCGCACCGAGCACGAGGGGATGTTCACCGAGATGGGCATCAGGATCAAGGCCCTGATCGCCAAAAAGCTGTCCGGCGATGCCGCCGTGACCTGGATCGAGCCCAAGGTCCTGAAAAAAATGAAGGCTGCGGAGGAAGCCGCTGCCGCCGCAAAGGAGGAGTAAGATGTCCTTTTTTGTCAACACCATGGTCTGCGGCTTTTCGCTGTATCAGATCCTGGCGTTTTTCCTGATCTACTCCTGCCTGGGCTGGTGCCTGGAGGTCATCTATGCCGCCGTTTCCACCGGCCAGCTGGTGAACCGCGGCTTTCTGAACGGCCCGGTCTGCCCCATCTACGGCTTTGGCATGATCATTGTGCTGTTCACCCTTTCGCCGCTGGCAGACAACCTGCTGCTGCTCTATCTCGGCGGCGTGATCCTGCCCAGCGTGCTGGAGCTGGCAGGCGGCTGGGCGCTCTACAAGCTCTACCACACCCGGTGGTGGGATTACAGCGACTTCCCCTTCAACATCGGCGGATATATCTGCCTGGAGTTCTCCCTTTTGTGGGGCGTGGGCACCGTTGTGGTGATGAAGGCCGTTCACCCCGTGATCGCGGGCTTTGTGGAGATGGTTCCCCAGATGGTGGGCTTTGTCCTCATGTGCATCCTGTACGCCTGCTACGCCGCCGATGTGGTGGTGACCGCCTTTGCGGCCTCTGACCTGGCCCGTGAGCTGGATGCCCTGGAAAAGGTGGCCGACAGTATGCACGCCGTGTCCGATGCCATGACCGAGCTGCTGGGTACCACCGCCATGGATGTGGACCAGAAGATGGACGAGAGCCGCCTGCAGCTCAAGCTGGCGGCTGCCGAGGCCCGGAACAATGCCGCCAAACTGAGCCCCCGGGATGCCGCCGCCGCCCTGCGCGCCAAGGCCGACGAGGCCATGGAGGCCGCCCGCAAGTCCTCGCAGGAGGCCCGGCTCAATGCCTCTGAGGCCGCCACTGCCGTCAAGCTGGCCGCCAGGGGCACCGCAGAGCGCACGGCAGAGCTGCTCCGTCTGGAACAGCTGGCCGAGGAGCTGCAGGCCCGCAGCGAGGAGATGCGCGCCCGCACCCGGAGCTCCAAGTACTTCGGCAAGGGCCGTATGCTCCGCGCTTACCCCAAGCTGCGCCACGGCGAAAAGCACCGCTCTCTGGACGAGCTGCGGGAGCGCCTGAAGTACGAGCGCAGGCACTGACCCTGCCCGTTGCAGATAATACAGCAGAAGCCCCCTCGGTATTCGCAGTACCGAGGGGGCTTCTTGTTGCTTTGGTGATCCTATGGATATCACCTTATTCTCTTTCGCATTCCTATTATATGCGTTGGAATGCCAAAAGTCAAGAGGGCCGCCACAGATTTTGTTTCGCTCCTGCGCCTGTTTCAGCTTATCACGCCCACAGATCCTCGGGGTACAGGCCCTCCTGGGTTTTCTGGGCGATGGCGGCCACCACGGTGGGCTTATCTTCGCGGTAGGTCACACCGTACCACTTATCGGTGCTCTTGAGCACGGTGACCGCTGCCTTGCCCTCATCGATGAGCTCGCTGGCCACGGTGGGCAGGAAATACTCGCATTTGAGGGGGTTCTTGGGCAGATTCTCACGCAGCCAGCCTGCAAAGCGGTGGTCAGCCTCGTCCAGGAAGCTCTTGCCGAAGCCCCACAGGTTCATGCTGACAGGTGCTTCCACCGGCAGGTCATCCGTGCCCTCACCGACAAGAGCGGTGCAGCGGATGCCGCCCTCATAGGTCTCAATGCCGGTGCGCTCGGTCACGCTGTGCAGGGTGCCGTCCGGGTTCACCACGCAGACACCGCGGGAGACGGTGCCGTTCTCGGAGACGGTATTTTTGAGCAGGTAGCTCACCATGCAGTAATCGTAAACTGCGCCGTCCTGATGGGTGGACAGATACTCATAGATGACCTTGAAGGCCTCGGGGCCGTAGTAATCGTCCGCGTTGATGACGGCGAAGGGACCATCGATGAGGTCTTTTGCGGCCAGCACGGCGTGGCAGGTGCCCCAGGGCTTAACACGGCCCTCGGGGATGGTGAAGCCTGCGGGCAGCTCATCCAGCTGCTGGAAAGCGTATTTCACGTTCATGCCCTGAGAGACGCGGTCACCGATGGCGGCTTTGAAGGCCTCCTCGATCTCGTGCTTGATGACAAAGATCACAGTCTCAAAGCCTGCGCGGTGGGCATCGTACAGGGAGTACTCCACAATGGGCTGCCCCTTGGGGCCCACCGGGTCGATCTGCTTCATGCCGCCGTAACGGCTGCCCATGCCGGCAGCCATAACTACCAATACCGGTTTGTTCATTTTTCTTTCCTCCTGCGTCAGTGCGCTGTTCTTTGAGTCTATTATACTCCAAAATTTCCCGGGCAACAAGGGATAGCTTTTCCTTGAATTTTTGCATGGATTCTCATCCGCTGCCGTGATAGAATAGAGGCAATGGAGTTTCCGCAGAAAAGGAGAATGCTTATGTCAACCAAAACTGTCTGGATCACCGGCGCTTCTTCCGGCATCGGGCGGGAGTTTGCCCGCCGCTATGCCCGGCTGGGCTTCCGGCTCATCCTGACCGCCCGCCGCCGCGACCGGCTGGAGACCCTTGCCGCCGAGCTCCGGGCGAAGCACGGCACCCTCTGCCGCATCGTACCCGCCGACCTTGAGCAGGATGCGCAGGTCACCGCCCTGTGCGAAGCACTGGCGGGCGAGCGCATCGACCTGTTCATCAACAACGCGGGCTTTGGTGCCTGCGGTGCCTTTTCCGAGACGGACGAGGGCAAGGAGCTTTCCATGCTGCGGGTAAACGTGCTGGCCATGCACCGGCTGTTCAAGTTCACCCTGCGCAAGATGGAAGCCCAGGGCTTTGGCACCATCCTGAACGTGGCATCCTCGGCGGGCCTGCTGCCGGGCGGGCCCTATATGGCGGGCTACTATGCCTCCAAGGCATACGTTGTCAGCCTGACCCGCGGCGTGGCCGAGGAGCTGCGGGAGCAGCACAGCCCGGTCTATGTCTGTGCCCTCTGCCCCGGCCCTGTGGACACCGAGTTCAACGACCGCGCCGACGTGGTGTTCGCCCTCAAGGGCATCACCCCGGAGCTCTGCGTGGAGGAAGCCATGCGCGGGATGCTCCGCCGCAAGATCATCATCGTGCCCAGCACCCTGATGCGCCTTGCCACCACGGCCCAGAAGCTCGTTCCCACGCCCCTGCTCATGCCCATCGTGGCCCACCAGCAGAAGAAAAAGCTGGGCTGATGGCCGCTTGACAGCGCACCGCCGCTCATGTATCCTAGAGGTATCTGAAAAACAGGAGGAATGTTCCATGAAAATTGCACTCATCAACGAAAACAGTCAGGCCGCCAAGAACGGCATCATTGAAGCCGCCCTGAAAAAGGTGGTGGAGCCCATGGGCCACGAGGTGGTCAACTACGGGATGTACGCCGTCGACGATGCTGCACAGCTGACCTATGTGCAGTGCGGCATTCTGGCTGCTATCCTGCTGAACAGCGGCGCTGCGGACTACGTCGTTACCGGCTGCGGCACCGGCGAGGGCGCTATGCTGGCACTGAACAGCTTCCCCGGCGTGATCTGCGGCCACGTGGAGGACCCCGTGGATGCCTACACCTTTGCCCACGTCAACGACGGCAACGCCGTTGCCATGCCCTTTGCCAAGGGCTTCGGCTGGGGCGGCGAGCTGAACCTCGAGTACTGCTTCGAGAAGCTGTTCGGCTTCGGCCACGGTCAGGGCTACCCCAAGGAGCGCGTTGTGCCCGAGCAGCGCAACAAGAAGATCCTGGACGGCGTGCGCGCTGCCACCTTCAAGCCCCTCATCGAGTGCCTGAAGAGCATTGATCAGGAGCTGCTGAAGGGCGCTGTGGCGGGTGCCAAGTTCTCTGAGCTGTTCTTCGCCTCCTGCAAGGACGAGGAGCTGGCCGCTTACGTCAAGACCCTGCTGTAAGCTGCGGAGGAGATCATGCAAGGACTGACCCTGTTCAACCTGAACCTCACCCACCTGCTGGATGCCTTTCTGGAAACTGCAGTGCCCATGATCGCCGGTCTTGCCGAGGTGGTGGGTCTGTTCATCATCATCACCAGTCTGGCCAAGGCTACTTTTTACTATGTCCGCGCCACCTTCTTCAACGACCACCGGGACTTCCACCATGAAATGAGCAGCGGCCTGACCACCGCGCTGGAATTTCTGATGTCAGCAGAGATCGCCAAGACCTTCCTGCTGCAAAATCTGGAGTCGGTGGTGCCGCTGGCGGCTACCTTTGCGCTGCGCGCTTTGATGAGTATGCTGCTGCACTGGGAGATGGAGGGCGGCCACCGCCCGGCCAACGCCAAGGAAAAGGACAAGTCCGGCTCTCCGAAGGACGGCAAAAACGGCTGACAGGCAAAAGATTTGCCAAACTTTAGCACGGCAGAGTTTCACCGTGTTGTGAAAAACGTAAAACCTTGAGATGAATACTTGACAGGTTTGCACAAAGAGACTATACTCGTGCCATCGAAAGCAAAGGCGCTGACGGAAGCAATTCCGCCAGCGCCTTTTGTGTTTTCGGGGATACTGCCGCACGGAGAGAATAGAGGGCTCCCTGTGCAAAAAAACGACCGTAGGAGGTAGGAAAGTATGTTTAGCTCCGTCAACACCTGCTGGACGCTCGTAGGAGCGTTTCTAGTGTACTTCATGCAGGCCGGATTCGCCTTGTGCGAAGCCGGCTTCACCCGGGCAAAGAACACCGGCAACATCCTGATGAAAAACATGATGGATTTCTGCATCGGCACGCCCTGTTACTGGCTCATCGGCTTCGGCCTGATGTTCGGCGGCACCGGCGCACTGATCGGCGGTTTCGATCCCTTCATTCAGGGCGATTACAGCCACTTGGGTCTGGATATCCCCCTGTGGGTGTATATCGTGTTCCAGACCGTGTTCTGCGCCACGGCAGCCACTATCGTCTCCGGCTCCATGGCCGAACGCACCAACTTCAAGGCCTACTGCGTGTACTCCGCCGCCATCTCGCTGGTGGTGTACCCCATCTGCGGCCACTGGATGTGGGGCGGCGGCTGGCTGCAGAGCATGGGTTTCCACGATTTTGCAGGTTCCGCAGCCGTGCATAATGTGGGCGGTGTCATCGCTCTGCTGGGCGCTTGGATGCTTGGCCCCCGTATTGGCAAGTACGATAAGGATGGCAACCCCCACGCCATTCCCGGCCACAACCTGACCGCCGGTGCTCTGGGCGTGTTCATTCTGTGGTTCTGCTGGTTCGGCTTCAACGGCGGCTCTTCTCTGAGCCTGTCCACCGATGCCACTATGACCCTGACCGGTCTGGTCTGCTTCAACACCAACCTCGCCGCAGCCGTTGCTACCTGCGTGACCATGATCTTTACTTGGCTGCGCTACGGTAAGCCGGATGTCTCCATGACCCTGAACGGCTCTCTGGCAGGCCTTGTGGCTATTACCGCAGGCTGCGATACCGTCTCCCCCTTCGGCGCTTTCTTCATCGGCTTTGTGGCTGGGTTCCTTGTGGTGCTGAGCGTGGAATTCTTCGATAAGATCGCCAAGGTGGATGACCCCGTAGGTGCTGTTTCCGTCCACTTTGCAAACGGCGTCTGGGGCACCATTGCGGTGGGTCTGTTCTCCACCGGCTCCAACACCGCCCATGCCGGTCTGTTCTACGGCGGCGGTCTGGCACAGCTGGGCACCCAGCTGCTGGGTCTGGTCTGCGTGGATGCCTACGTTGTGGTGGTGATGTTCATCATCTTTAAGATCATTGATAAGACCCTCGGCCTGCGTGTGCCCGCCGAGGTGGAGATCGACGGTCTGGACATCCACGAGCACGGTCTGGCTTCCGCTTATGCAGGCTTTGCCATCTCGGATGCAAACTCCGCAGCCATGACCCCCAACGAGAACACCGATCTGGGTGAGGACGATGTCGCCAAGGCTTCGGCAAAGCAGATGGATGCTGCCGTGCCGGTGGTGCGCGAACCTGTGATCCACGATGGTGTTTACGACACCGGTATGCATAAGGTGTCCATCATTGCAAAGCTGGCAAAGTTCGATCAGCTCAAGACTGCTCTGAATGATCTGGGCGTCACCGGCATGACCGTGACGCAGGTCATGGGCTGCGGCATCCAGAAGGGCACGCCGGAAAAGTACCGCGGCGTGCCGGTGGATACCACCCTGCTGCCCAAGATCAAGGTGGAAGTCATCGTCTCCCGCATCAGCGTGGACGCTGTGGTGGAAGCTGCCAAGAAGGCGCTGTACACCGGCCATATCGGCGATGGCAAGATCTTTGTCTACAACGTGACCCGCGTGGTCAAGATCCGCACCGGCGAAGAGAACTACGCCGCGCTGCAGGATGTGGAGTAACCTTCCACAAGCTTCTCCGCTGTTCCCGCTGCGGCGGCAGCCAGGCTGCTCCGACACAGTCCCCGCCGCCCGGCGTGACAGATAGATCGTTCTCCTTTTTCCTTTTCCTTTTTTGTCCGAGTTTACAGTAAGCCAAAAGCCCCGCTCCTGCGCACAAGGGAGCGGGGCTTTTGCTATGCCGCAAATTTGTAAATTTTATATGCAGTGTATTGCAATCTTCGTGCAATACACTTATAATAAAGGCGAAAGGAGCTGATCTGTATGGCAACTACCAATGTCAGCATTCGGATGGATACAGACCTGAAGGCGCAGGCCGATGCGCTGTTCGCAGAGCTGGGCATGAACCTTTCCACCGCATTCAACATCTTTGTACGGCAGTCCTTGCGGGAGGGCGGTATTCCCTTCGAGATCCGCACCGAGCGACCGAACAAGGAGACCATGGCCGCCATGCTGGAAGCAGAGCATATCGCGGCAGACCCGAAGGCAAAGAAATATCGGGATCTGGATGAGCTGTTTGCGGATCTGGAAAAATGAGAGAAACAAAGCTGACCATTATCCCCACCACCCAGTTCCGCAAGGACTATAAGCTGGCCAGAAAACGGGGACTAAAAATTGAACTGCTGCAGGACGTGATTGCCTGCCTTGCCATGGGAGAGCCGCTGCCGGAGAAGAACCACGACCACGCCCTGACGGGCGATTGGGTCGGGCACCGGGAGTGCCATATCCAGCCGGACTGGCTGCTGGTCTATCGGGTGCAGAATGATGTTCTGGTGCTGACCTTGACCCGCACTGGCACCCATAGTGATCTGTTTGGGAAGTAAATCTCTTTTCTCTGTAATCAAAAAACGAGGGCGCTGCACAAAACGCTGTGCAGCGCCCTCGCTCTATTATACCTTACAAGCTGCGGGTGCGGATCTCGGTGGTGACCTTGGCGATGAAGTCCTCAAGGCTCATCTCGGTGGTCTCGCCCTTGCGGTCGCGCACGGAGATGTTGCCTGCCTCGGCTTCCTTGGCGCCCAGCACCAGCATATAGGGCACGCGGTCCACCTGCTGTGCGGCACGGATCTTGTAGCCGATCTTCTGGTTGTCGTCGTCCAGAGCCACGCGGACACCGGCCTCCACCAGCTTCTCGGTAACATCCTGAGCGTAGTCCAGCGTCTTTTCGGACACGGGCAGCACCTTGACCTGCGTGGGAGCCAGCCAGGTGGGGAACTTGCCCTTGGTCTCCTCGATCAGGTAAGCCATGAAGCGGTCCAGAGAGCCCAGAATTGCGCGGTGCAGCACCACGGGGGTCTTTTCAGAGCCGTCCTTGTCCACATAGGTCAGGTGGAACTTTGCGGGCAGGCAGAAGTCCAGCTGGCAGGTGGACAGGGTGTACTCGGCACCCACGGCGGGCTTCACGTTCACGTCCAGCTTCGGGCCGTAGAAGGCAGCCTCGCCGATCTCCTCGGTGAAGTGGATGCCCAGCTCGGTCAGCACTTCGCGCAGGGCCTGCTCTGCATGATTCCACATGGCATCATCGTCGTGGTACTTCTTCTTATCGGCAGGATCACGCAGGCTCAGCACGCAGCGGTAATCGGTGATGTTGAAGTCCTTGTACACCTCAAAGATCAGGTTGCACACGTCTGCGACCTCGCTCTTGATCTGCTCCGGGGTGCAGAACAGGTGAGCATCGTTCTGGCAGAAGTGACGGCCGCGCTCGATGCCCTTCAGGGTACCGGAGGACTCGTAGCGGAAGTCGTGGGCGATCTCGCCGATGCGCATGGGCAGGTCACGGTAGGAGTGGGGACGGTTTGCGTAGATCATCATGTGGTGGGGGCAGTTCATCGGGCGCAGCACATAGCTTTCGCCCTCCATCTCCATGGCGGGGAACATATTCTCGCGGTAGTGATCCCAGTGACCGGAGGTCTTGTACAGGTTCACAGTGCCGATGCAGGGAGTCATAACGTGCAGGTAGCCGCGTGCACGCTCCTTCTCCTTGATATAGTTCTCCAGCTCCTGCCAGACGGTGTAGCCTGCGGGCAGGAACATGGGCAGGCCGCGGCCCACCAGGTCATCGGTCATGAACAGGCCCATCTCCTTGCCGATCTTGCGGTGATCGCGCTCGCGGGCCTCCTGCTGCTCCTTCTCCCATGCGTCCAGCTCCTCCTGATTGCGGAAAGCCACGCCGTTGATACGGGTCAGCATCTTGTTTTCCTTGTCGTTCTTCCAGTATGCGCCGGACTGCTGGGTGATCTTGAAAGCCTTCAGTGCCTTGGTGTAGGTCAGGTGGGGTCCGATGCACATATCCACGTACTCGCCCTGCTGGAAGAAGCTGAACTCGGTCTCATCGGCCAGATCAGCCATGTGCTCGATCTTGTAGTTCTCCTTGCGCTCTTCCATCAGCTTCACGGCTTCGGCGCGGGGCAGGATGAAGGGCTTGATGGGCAAATTCTCCTTGACGATCTTGCGCATCTCTTTTTCGATGTTTGCCAGATCCTCGTCGCTGAGCTTCTGGTCGCCCAGATCGACGTCGTAGTAGAAGCCGTTCTCGGTAGCGGGGCCGAAGGCGAAATCAGCCTGCGGATACAGGCGCTTGATGGCCTGCGCCATGATGTGGGCTGCGGTGTGGCGGATAACGTGCAGTTCCTGATCCTGCGGGCACTCGTCCACATGGCCGTCCTTATAGATGATCTTCATAATGTTTGCTCCTTTGACAGATAAAGTAAAACAAAAAAGCGCTTCATCCCGCACACTTACTCACGGGATGAAGCGCCTGAAAAAATCAGAAACGTTCCACGGTTCCACCCGAATTGCACGCCTCTGCGTGCCACTCGCTGTGCTGTAACGGGCGCACCCGGCAGAGGTTCTCCTCTGCGCTCTG
>OOCM01001213.1_pt1 | contig 21277 bp, 16 predicted proteins | sample 1671111 | NCBI WGS metagenome assembly OOCM01 (sample SAMN06348123, study PRJEB24527) | human gut metagenome | biome: human gut; feature: ankylosing spondylitis patient; material: feces | host: Homo sapiens | place: China | collected 2015-10 | reverse complement strand
AGGGTAATGCGGTTGAAATCGGTATGGAATCCGGTTATGCCCGGTAGCGGCCGTGGTAGCTGTCGTGCGGATTTTGCAGCCGGGCCTTCTTCCGTTGGGAGAGGGTGAAGACGACCAGCGTGACGACCAGCGCCAGCAGGGCCAGGACGATCATGATGAAGAGAAATGTAGCCATGATAATTATATATATTATAATTATGTTGTGTGTGTTTCGGGATGTAGCTGCAAATTCAGAGCCGTTTGAGCGACATGCGGACGGTCTCTTCGACCGAGATGTCGGGTTGCTCTTTGAGAATGGCCCGGACGACCTTGTCCGAAGCCGCTTTGGGGAAGCCGAGCATCACCAGGGCCGCCGTCGCTTCGTCGTAGACGGCGTCGCCGTTGCCGGCGACGGGCAGCGGACCGGCGTCGCCGTCGAACAGGGCCGTGAGTTTGCCGCTCAGCTCGACGATGATCTTCTGGGCGGTTTTCAGTCCCAGCCCCTTGACGTTTTTGAGCAGGACGGCGTTTTCGGTGGTGATGATGCTTTGCAGTTCGCGCGGCGAATAGGTCGAGAGAATCATGCGTGCCGTGTTGCCGCCCACGCCCGAAACGCTGATCAGCAGGCGGAACAACTCGCGCTCGACCTTGGTCGAGAAGCCGTAGAGCAGCTGCGCATCCTCGCGCACGACGTAATGGACGTAGAGCCGGGTCTCGGTCTCGTGTTCGATCGCGGAGTAGGTTTCGAGCGAAATATGGAGGTAGTAGCCCACCCCGCCGACGTCGATAACTGCGTAAGCGGGAGCCACTTCGGCGACTGTGCCCTTGATGTATTCGTACATGTGTTTCAAATTTTGCTGCGGGTTGGGCAAAAGTAAAGATTTTTTTTTACCTTTGTGTCTCAAATGCTGAATAATTAACTAAACAAACCAAAAAACGATATGAAAAAAACTCTCTTTCCGGCGCTGGCTGCGGCTCTCGTCCTCGCGGCCTGCGGCACGAAGACCACCGGGCAGGCCGAAGTTGCGGCCGAGGCGGCGGCGCAGCAGGTTGTTTCGAGCGACATCGCATACGTTCAGGTCGAAGCCGTGCTGGCCCAGTGCGACCTCTACAAGAACGAAGGCGTAGCGCTTCAGGAGAAGACCGAGAAGGCGCAGAAGAGCTGGGCGCAGCGCGAACAGAACCTCCAGGCCGAAGCCGCCCAGTTGCAGCAGAAGTACGAAAAGGGACTGATCACCTCGCGCGACGCGCAGGCACAGCAGGAGAGCATCCAGAAGAAGGTGGCCTCCTACCAGAGCAACGCCCAGAAGGAGGCCCAGACGCTCGACGAGGAGAACTACGTATTCACCAACCGCGCCCAGGACCTGCTGCACCGCGCCGTGCAGGAGATCAACAGCGGCAAGAAGTACAAACTGATCCTCAACGCCTCGGCGCTGATCGACGCAGACACGACGCTCAACATCACCCCCGCCGTGCTGGCGAAGGTCAACGAGCTGTATGCCGCCGACAAAAAGGCCGAGAAGAAGTAGCCCCGCCCGCGAAAAACAAAAAAACCGGCTTCCCCGCACGGCGGAAGTCGGTATTTTTTATATCTTGGGCGTCGTAACGACACTGTCGGAAAGTCGCGGCGTTTTGCCGAATCGCATGCGGTCCGGTTTTGCAGCGGCCCAACTTTTTCGTATCTTTGTGCGATAACTGAAACCTGATAAATTTTCTGATACACGATGGGATTCGTTCCGTTCACATTCGTCGACCTGATAGACATCATTCTGGTGGCCGTGATCATGTACTGGATTTACCGCATGACCAAGGGGACCAATGCGCCGTACATTCTCTCGGGAATCATCGCCGTCTACCTGCTGTGGGTGGTCGTCCGGGCGCTGAACATGGAGCTGCTGTCGACGATCCTCGGACAGCTGATCTCGGTGGGAGCCATCGCGCTGATCATCGTCTTCCAGCCCGAACTGCGGCGCTTCCTGCAGATGATCGGCATGCGCCAGAAACATTTCAACTTCATCACCCGCATCTTCTCGACGGGCGAGGACACCGTGCAGACCAACGTCGTGCCGATCGTCACGGCCTGCCGCGAGATGTCCGAGACGAAGACCGGGGCGCTCATCGTCATCGGTCAGCAGAGTGACCTGCGGCTGATCGCCGAAGGCGGCATCGCCCTCGACGCCAAGGTGTCGACGTCGCTGATCAAGAACATCTTCTTCAAGAACGCCCCGCTGCACGACGGCGCGGCGCTGATCGAGGGCGACCGGATCGTGGCGGCCAAGTGCATCCTCCCGGTGACGCAGAGCGACGTGCCCAAGTCGTTCGGCACGCGGCACCGCGCGGCGATCGGCATGAGCGAGATTTCGGACGCCATCATCGTCGTCGTCTCGGAGGAGACGGGCGACATCTCGATCGCACAGGGCGGCGAAATCCGCCTGAACATCGACCCCGTGCGGTTGCAGCAGACCCTGCAACGCTACCTGACGATCAACACGCGCAAACGCTCGAAAAAGGAGGTCGCCGAATAAGCGGCGCCGGCGCAAGACGCCGGATTCAGGGGCGGCGGGAGGTTTCCGGACCGGCCATTCCGTTCCGCGCTTCCGCGACACTCCCCGAACACCCAAAACAAGCAAGTATGCTTTACCCGTCCCGAACGGCCCGCCTCGCACTGCGCGCATGGCGGGAGGAAGACCGGCCGGCTTTCGCCGCCATGAACGCCGACGAGCGGGTCATGGAGTATTTCCCCGCGACGCTCACCGCCGAAGAGTCGGCCGACCTGCTCGACCGCATCCGCGACGAGTTTTCGACCGAAGGATTCGGTCCGTATGCCGTCGAACGTCTTTCGGACGGAGAGCTGCTGGGATTCACCGGACTGCACCGCGTGACGTTCTCCGGCGGGCTGGAGGGCCAGGTCGAGATACTCTGGCGGCTGCGGCACGACGCCTGGGGCCAGGGTTACGCCACCGAGGCGGCCCGGGCATGCATCGCACACGCCGCGAAACTCGGCATTCCGGAACTGGTCGCCTTCACGTTCGTCGGAAACGGGCGTTCCCGGCGCGTGATGCAGAAGCTCGGCATGACGTGCGTCGGAGAGTTCGACCACCCCGCCCTGCCCGAGGAGCATCCCCTGCGCAGGCACGCTCTCTATCGCATCCGGACCGAACAATGAAAAAGTCCGCGACCTGTCAGAGGTCGCGGACTTCTCCTTTCCGGCTGCGGAATCATTTCAACTCGAATTCCACCGTGCCGCGAATATCGTCCGACGCGGCGCCCACATAGGCCGTGAACGCGCCCGGCTCGGCCACCCACGCACCCTTTGCGTCGTCGTAGTACTGCAACATCCCGGGGGTGATCTCGAAAGTCACGGTCCGCGTCTGCCCGGGATTCAGCGAAACTTTCTGAAAACCTTTCAGCTCCTTCACGGGACGCGGCAGCGACGACTGCTCGTCGCCGATGTAAAGCTGCACGACCTCGGCGCCCGCACGGTCGCCCGTGTTGGTCACGTCGGCCGAAATACGGATGCTGCCGTTCGGGGCGAGCGTCGTACGGTCGGCCTTCACGTTGCCGACGGCGAAGGCGGTGTAGCTCAACCCGTGGCCGAAGGCGAACAGCGGCTTGAGCTGCTCCTTGTCGTGCCAGCGGTAACCGACGAAGATGCTCTCGTTATACTTCACCTTGTCCGCGCCCGGGTATTCGCCCAGCGCATGCGCGCCGTTGTCCTCCAGCCGCACGGGGAACGTGAAGGGCAGCTTGCCCGAAGGGTTCACCGCACCGAACACCACGTCGGCAAGCGCATTGCCCGCCTCGGAACCCGAGAACCACGCCTCCAGCACCGCCGGAACACGGTCGATCCACGGCATCGCCACGGCGTTGCCCGAGACGATCACCACCGCCAGATTGGGATTGGCTTCGGCCAGCGCCCCGATCACTTTGTCCTGCGCATACGGCAGGCCGTATTGCAGGCGGTCGTCGCCTTCGCAGTCCTGGTGGTTGCTCTTGTTCAGCCCCCCGACGAAGATCACCGCGTCGGCCTTGCGGGCCGCGGCCGCGGCATCGGCGATCAGCTGCGCCTCGGAACGGCTCTCGCTCAAATCCTGCCCGGTCTTCACCCCGTTGTAGTCGCCCGTCACGTCGCCGACGTAGCCGCGTTCGTAGATCACCTCGGCTTTGCCGGCCGCAGCGGCGCGGATGCCTTCGAGCGGCGTATATTCGTGCCGCACCTTGAGCGACGAGGAGCCGCCGCCCACGGTCATCATCTTGATCGCATTCTCGCCCACGACGGCGATGGTCTTCGCACGCCCGAGGTCGATGGGCAGCACCCCGCCCTCGTTTTTCAGCAGCACCATGCCCTCGCCGGCGATACGGCGTGCAGCGGCCAGATGTTCGGGCGAATTGAGCGACCCGAACGGTTTGCGGGTGTTCATCGCCGTGCGGAAAATCAGCCGCAGCACCCGGCGCGCCTTGTCGTCGAGCGTCGCCGTCGAAGCCTCGCCCTTGCGGAGCATATCGAGGTAGGGGGCGGCGAGGTAATAGTTGTCGTAGGCGTTGCTGGCACCCCAGCTCAAACCGTCGGTCCACGAACCGAACTCCATGTCGAGACCGTTCTCGGCGGCCTGCTTCGTGTCGTGCGTGCCGCCCCAGTCGGAGACGACCACGCCGTCGAAGGCCCAGTCGCGTTTCAGAATGTCGTTCAGCAGGTAGCGGTTGTGGCAGCAATGTTCTCCCTTGTATTTATTGTAGGCGCCCATGACGGCCCATGCGCCGCCCTCCTGAACGGCGGCTTTAAACGCCGGGAGGTAGATCTCGTTCAACGCACGGTCGTCGACCTCGACGTCGATGCCGTGGCGGTGGGCCTCCTGATTATTGAGTGCGAAATGTTTCACGCAGGCGGCAACGCCGTTCTTCTGCACCTCCTCGATGTAGGGAACGACCATCCGCGAAGAGAGGTAGGGGTCCTCGCCCATGTACTCGAAATTGCGGCCGTTGAGCGGCGTGCGGTAGATGTTCACGCCGGGTCCCAGCAGGATGTCCTTCTCGCGGTAGCGCGCCTCCTCGCCGATGGATTTGCCATACAGCGCCGACATTTCGGGATTCCACGTCGCGGCAAGGCACGTCAGCGCCGGGAAAGCCGTGCAGGAGTCGTTCGTCCAGCCGGCCTGGTCCCATTCGTCCCACAGGACCTCGGGGCGGATGCCGTGAGGGCCGTCGGTGCACCACACCTCGGGAATGCCCAGGCGCGGAACGCCCGCCGACGAGAATTTCGACTGCGCATGCAGGATGGCGACCTTCTCTTCGAGGGTCATGCGCGAAAGGGCGTCTTCGACCCGCTTTTCGATCGGCTGCGACTCGTCGAGGTAGACGGCGACGCTGCCCTGCGGCCCCGGCCCGCCTCCGCAGGCGACCGCCGCCAGGGCGCACAGCCCGGCGAGACTCTTCAACAGAATTTTATTTTTCATGTCTGGAATGGATTAGTGCATATTCACAAACGGAGTGCACAGTCGAGAGGCCGCGCACTCCGTTTGCAAAATTAACGATTATTTCTTAACCAGCGACAAAACGGGGTTGTCTTTTCCCGCCGTCACGTCGAGTGTCAGACGATAGGTTGCGCCCTCCTCAAGGGTGACTCCCGAGGCGATCTCGATGTTGCCGTCCCCGGCGATCGAGAAGAACGCCTCGGCGCCCGGCGCCAGCGTGAAGGCTCCCAGACCGTCCCAGCCGCGGTTCCGGAAGAACTTGCCGCTCCAGCCGCTCACGCGGAAACGCTGTCCGAGGGTCGTGCTGCCTTCCAGACCCGCCTGGGCCGTCATCGTGTAGATGCCGGGAGCGGATTCGGGCACGCAGACGCCCTTTTCGGTGGTCCAGCCCGGTTCGTTCACGGCCGCGGGCGAACCGATGCCGTAGCCGATGAAATAAACCGCCCCGTGGCCGTCGTCGCTCAACGTGGCAAGCCCCGAGCCGTCGGCGTTGAGCACCAGCGCATCAATCACCCGGGTCGCCAGATTGGCCGTGATGCGGTATTTGCCCGTGACGGGAACCAGTTTGACGCTCGTCGCGGAGGCTGCCTCGAAGAAGTCGGGATTGATCCACGCCGGCGTGAAGGCGTCGGCGCCGCCCAGCGTCAGCGTCTGGCCCTGCGTCAGGTCGAGGTCCAGCTGGTAGTTGTCCACGTCGAGCTGGGTCATCGGCGTTCCGTTGACAGTGATGTCGGCCGGCGGAAGCTGTTGCTCGCCCACCTTCTCGACGGTCAGCACGGCCGCCGTATTGCCGCCCGTGATGTCCACCGTGAAGCGGTAGATGCCGCCCAGGTCGAGCGTCTTGCCCTCCACCAGGCCCAGGTTGCCCGAATCGCTGATCTTCACCAAATCGCTCGCGGTCGAAATGTCCTTGCCGCCGAATTCCCCGCCCCAGGTCTTCTGGTGGAAGAACTTGAAGTCGAACGAAGAGGCGTTGAGCGAGATTCCCGCAACGAGCGTCAGCTGGTACTTCTTGTCGGCGACGCGCGCCAGACACAAGCCCCCGTCCTCGGGACTCCAGCTGGCGGCGTTTTTCAGCGTCGGCTTGCCGACCTCCATGCCGCCGATGGCCCAGATGGCTCCCGAACCGTCGTCGTTGAGCGTGGCAAGCTCCGTCGCCGACTTCATGGCCTCGATCTTCAGGTAGCGGTGCTTGAAATTGGCCGTCACCTTGTACATGCCCGTCATCGGCAGGAAGGTCAGCGTCTCGGGATCGGAAACATCGGCGCGTTCGAAGAAATCGCGGTCCACATCCCAGTCGGCGAAGTCCGAAACGCCCGTCAGCGTGTAGGTCCGGCCCTTGGTCAGCGTGGTGACGATGCTGTAATTGTCATTGTCGACCATCGTCATCTCCGTCTCGCCGAAGAGCAGTTTGATGAAAGGAGAACCCTCGAAGGTCAGCAGGTTGAAGGTGATCGTGAACTCCCCGGCATTCGAATTGGCGAAGGGAATGGCGTCGGTGGAATCGGAGACGATGCCGCCGGCTCCAGAGTCGTAGCCGAAGGTCACCACCGAGCCAGCGGCGTCGAGTTCGGGCGTCGCGATATAGCCCTGCGGCTTCTGCGGGAACTCGTCCGTCACGGCGTATTCGTAGTCGTTACCCGTAGGCTCCATGCGGTACTCCGCGTCATCGAGGAAGAACGTCAGGTAGGCGGGCTTGGGACGCGATACGGCGAGCGGCCGGTCGACGGTCGTCGTTCCGAAACGCACGTTCTGCCCCACAAAGCGCAGCGTGGCCTCGCCGTCGGGAATGTTCTTGTAGAAGGGAAGCGTCACAGCCCCCGTGTAGGTTCCGTCGCTTTTGGTGCGGATCACCTCCTCGGCGACCATCTCGTCGTCGAAGAATACCTGCGCCTTGAGCGTCGAGAGCGCATAGCGGTCGGTCATCGTCACCTCGAAGTCGACCTTGCCGCCGTAGACGCCCGACGCATCGGCCGAAACGACGGTCATCTCGGGACCGACGTCGGTGGTGAGCAGTTCGGGATCGTCCTTGCACGCCGTCGTCGAGGCAGCGACGAGCAGCGACAGTGCGATGTATTTCAGCGTTTTCATGTTCTGCGAATTTTAAAGGTTAGTTTTCGGCTCCGGCGCCCCAGCGGAACGAGGCGATCGACTTGGCCGGGATGGTGTATTTGAACGAACGGTCGGCGTTTTCATACACGGCGACGGTCTGTTCGCCGGCGCTCCTGTTGAGCGCCACGAAGGCTTTCGATCCGTCGGGATTCCGGAAGGCCAGGTAGGTCAGCCCCGACGCCGTGTAACCCGACGCGCCGATGCGCACGGCACCCGGCCGGATGACCTTGGCGCACTGGGCCAGGTCGTAATAGTGGCTGTTGTACTTGAGCGTCTTGTAATCCGACGAACTGATCTCGATGGCCCCGTAGCAGGTCGTACAGCCTCCGGGGCGGTTCGGAGCGCCCTTGTCGTCGAGCATCAGGTTCCACAGCAGAACCCCTTTGCCGTAGCGGCTCAGCGTCCCCAGGAAGATCGACTCGAAGTCGTCGATCACGCAGCTCTCGAAATTGTAGTTCCACGTGCCGATCGAAGCCTCGGTGAAGTAGATCGTCTTGTCGGGCGCGGCGGCGCGGATGTTGTCCAGCTCGCTCACGCTGCCCCCGTAGTTGTGCCAGGCCGAGCCATCGACCCACTGCGCAGCATCGGCGTCGGCGTAGATGTTGAGCGGGTAGTTCTGCTGGCCGGCGACGTTATCGTAGTTGTAGTTGTGGTCGTAGCAGAGGATCTTGGTGTCGATGCCCGCCTTGCGGAATGCCGGGCCGAGCTTCTTGACGAAGGCCAGCTGGTCCTCCCACGGCATGTAGAGCGACATCGAATTGCCCTTGTTCAGCGGCTCGTTCTGCATCGTGATGGCATAGATCGGGAATCCGTACTCCTCCATCTCGGTCACCCACTGCACGAAATACTCGGCGTAATCGTCGTAATAGGCGGGATTGAGACGACCGCCGGTCCACGAATCGTAGGGTTTCGAGGGGTCGGCGACCGTGCCCTTCATCCATTTGGGGCACGACCACGGCGAACCCATGATCTTGATTTCGGGATTGATCTCCAGAATCTCTTTCAGCACCGGAAAGATGCCATCCTTCTCCACGGCGGGAATGGCGAAGAATTCGATGCCCTCCCGGTCGCAGCAGGTGTATTCGTCCATCGAGAAGTCCGAGCCGCCGATATGCACGCGGATAAAGCTGAAACCGGCTCCGGTCTCGGGGTCGAAGCACTTCCGGAGGATCGCCGTGCGGTCGGCCTGCGACATTTGCAGCAGGTTGTAGCACGTGGCGCCGGTGATGGCCGGGCCGAAACCGTCGACGGTCTGGTAGGTCGTCGAGGGGTCGATCGTGACCCGGTAGGGCGACATCGAGACCTTCGAGTAGTCGAGTCCCTCCTCCGTGAACAGGCGGTTGCCGTCGGCCGAGGTGACGTAGGCGAGAACATCGCCCGTCACGGGCGAGGGATCGGGGCCAGGACCGGGAGCCGGCGTGTCGCCATCGTTCCCGCTGGAACAGCATACGGCTCCGGCGAGCAGCAGCGGGCAGGTCAGCAGGCGCAGGTTGTTATTGATCGTGAATTTCATGGCAGAATCGCAATTTTAAGGTTAATAGCCCAGGTTTTGTTCGATGTTGGTGTTATCCTCCAGCACTGAAGTCGGCACCGGCATCAGCACGCGGTTGTCGTTCATCGCGCGGCGGGTCTGGAAGTAGGAGTCGTAGGACGCCGAGCCTTTGATGTTGACGCCGTCGCAGATTTCGAACAGTTTCGAATAGTCGTCGCCGTAACGCATCAGGTCGAACCAGCGGAAGCCCTCCATGGCCAGTTCCAGACGGCGTTCGTGGAGCACGGCTTCACGCATCAGGTCGGCCGACGCGCGCTGCGCCGCAGTCAGCTTGCCAATGCCGGCGCGGCCGCGGATCTCGTCCACGATGTCGGCGGCGCCTCCCGGATCGTCCGTATTGGCCAGCGCTTCGGCATGCAGGAGCCGGATCTCGGCCAGACGCATCAGGTAAACCGGGGTCACGTTGGTCGGGAACTTGTGCATGAAAGCGTATTCGTCGCTCGGATAGTGGTACGACCAGCCGCATTCGTCGTAGACGACCGACGCATTCTTGCGCTCGGTGTCGCCCTCGGCGTCGTAAGCCTTCGTCAGGTTACGCGACGGCGTGCACCACTTGGCCCACGAGAAACTGTCGCCCGGGACATAGGCGTTGCGGTGGAACATCATCCACATCCACGAACCCGAGGTCTGGCTGGTCCACTGCACCTCGAAAATCGACTCGCGGGTGTTCATCGCAGCCATGCCCGTATCGCCGGTGGTGTAGGCCCACAAGTCGCCGTACTTGTCGCAAAGGCTGTACCCCATCCCTTCGACCGCTTCGCAGGCCGAGACGACCTTCGACCAGTCGCGGAACTCGCGCATGGAGTAGAAACGGGCCATCAGGCCGTAGGCGAAGCCCTTGGTGATGCGGAACTTGTTCGAAGCGTCCATGTCGGGGGCGTATTTGCAGGCATACTCCTCGATGTCCTTGACGATCTGCTCGCCGACGGTCTGCTTCGACACGCGGGCCGGGAAATAGAGCGGATAGACCTCCTCGACGTTCCCGGCGTTGATGGCGGGCGGGATTTCGGTCAGCATCGGGATTTCTCCGAAAAGCTGCATCATGTTCATCCAGATATAGGCGCGCCAGCAGAGCGCTTCGGAGAGCCACTCCTGGTACTCCTTGTCGGTGAGCGACGGATCGTTCTCCTTCACCAGATCGATGTTGCAGATGACCTGGTTGGCATAGTCCACGGCGTTCATCGAGTAGTTCCACAGGTTCGAGGCGAATTCGTTGTCGCTGTCGATGTGGTTCGACTCGACGCTGACGACCTTCGTCTCGGCCATGTTGCCGCCGTAGGCATTGTCGGCGCGCGCCTCGGCGAGCGTGGTCAGCTGATACCAGTAGGTCTGGAGATCGCCCTTCATGTAGTTGTACATGGCCGTAAGCTGGCCTTCGAGCAGTTCGCGGGTGTTGATGGCCGTCTCGCTGTCGCCCGTGCCGGAGGTGTTGTTCTCGGCATACATCGTCTCGGGGAATTTCTCAAGGCTGCACGACGTGGTGGCAACCCCCAGCGAGAGACCCGCGGCAATTAAAAATATCTTTTTCATAATCGGTTCTTTTTTCAGCGGTTAGAAAGTAAGATTCAGACCCACGACGACCGTGCGCACGTTGGGATAGGTTCCCCAGTCGATGCCCATCTGCGTGGCGCTCTCCGACTGGCTCACCTCCGGATCGTAACCCGAATAGCCGGTCCAGGTGATGAAGTTCTGGAGCGAGACGTACGGCTGGATGCGCGTGATGTTGATGCGCTTGAGCTTCGGCGAGGTGATGTCGTACGACAGGGTGATGTTCTTCACCTTGAGGTAGGAGCCGTCCTCGACCCAGTAGGACGAATTCTTCACGTTCCAGGCGGGGTTGTCCGAGCGGAACACGTCGGTCTGCTGGCCCGGAATGCGCCAGCGCCGCAGGACCGTGGTGGTCTGGTTGTTGGCCGAGGCCATGCCCTCGGTCTCGATGCGCGAGGCGTTGAAGATGTCGTTGCCGTAGGAGCCCGTGATCAGAATGTTCAGGTTAAGCCCCTTCCACGAGAAGTTGTTGGTCATGCCGAAGGTGAACTTGGGATTGGCGTTGCCGATCCAGGTCTTGTCCAGCGGCGTGATCTCGCCGTCGCCGTTGCGGTCCTCGTAAACCAGGTCGCCCGTCTCGGGATCGACCCCCTTGGAGACATAGCCCCAGAACATCGAAAGCGGGTGGCCCGGAGTCATGCGCACGACGTTGTCGTTGGTCGCGTCGGAGGTCGTGGCGTAGTAGTATACCTGCTTCAGGTTGAGTTTTTCGACCTTGTTGCGGTTGAGCGAAACGTTCAGGTCGGTCGACCAGTTGAAATCCTTCCGGGCGATGTTGACCGAGGAAAGGGTGATCTCGAAGCCCTGGTTCGACATCTCGCCGTCGTTGCGCGTGATGTTGGGATAGGGCGAGGGCAGAGGCACGCTCATCAGCATGTCCTTGGTGTACTTGTAGTAATAGTCGAGCGAGAGGCTCAAACGGTTGTTCAGCAGCGCGAAATCGAGTCCGACGTTGGTCTGCGAGGAGGTCTCCCACGTAAGGTCCTCGTTCTTGATGTTGCTGCGACCGCCGACCGTCGGCACGGCCTGCGCATTCTCGGTCAGCGTCCAGTCGTAGTAGTTGGTGCTGTACTGCTGCATCCAGCCGTACTCCGCCAGACCCGCCTGGTTACCGGTCTGTCCCCAGCCGGCGCGCAGTTTCAGGTCGTTGATCCACGACACGTCGCGCAGGAACTTCTCGCCCGAGATACGCCACGCGGCCGAGAACGAGGGGAAGTAACCCCAGCGGTGGCCGGGAGCCAGCTTCGAGGAACCGTCGGCGCGGAAATTGGCCGTCACGAGGTACTTGCTGTCGTAGTTGTACGACACGCGCGCCAGATAGGACATGATCGACCACTCCGATTTGCCGTAGCTCTGGCCGCGGACGCCGCCGTTGTTACCGCCGTTCAGGTTGGGAATGGCGTTGTTGTTGGTCGAGGAGAAATAGGAGCGCGAGCCGCTCAACTGCTCCCACACGGAGGTCGTGGCCGACGTGCCGGCCATCACTTCGAGGCCGTGGCGGTCGAACGATTTGTTCCAGGTCAGGATGTTGTCGTAAATCATGCGCATATCGTCGGAACGGGTGTCCGAGGCGGTTCCGTGCTGCGTCCGTCCGTAGGAGGTGCGGATCGGGTCGAGGAACGACGACGAGTGGACCCAGCGGCGGTCCATCGAAACCGTCGACTTGAAGGTCAGATCCTTGGCCAGGTAGAACGTCAGGCCGCCGGAGAGCAGCAGGCGGTCGGTGACATCCTGGTTGTAATCCGTGCGGGCCATGTTCTCACGCGGCGAGGTGAGGTTGGCGCCGTAAAAATTATTGTAGAACTGCTGGGGATTCTCGGGGTCCCAGATCGGCGCGTAGGTCGGAGTCGTGATGGCCGACACCACCACGCCGGCGCGGTTGGCGCCCTGACCCGAGATGATCGTGCCCTTGGTGGTGTAGTGCGAGAAAGTCGTCGAGGCGTTGGCCGAAACCCATTTGAAAATCTTCTTGTCGAAGCTGGCCTTCACGTTGTAACGGTCCGAAGAGGTGGTGTTGATGATGCCCTTTTCGTTGGTGTAGCCGCCGCCGAGGTAATAGGACGAGTTTTCATCGCCGTTGGAGACCGAGAACTGGTAGTTCTGGTTGACGCCCGTCGAGTAGGTTTCGTCGAACCAGTCGGTCCGGTCGGTCAGATCGGCCGGAAGCCCCGACACGGCGCCGTTCTCCTCCATCAGGTCGCGGTACTGCCGGGCATTGAGCACGTCGTAGCTCTTGGTCACCTTCGAAATGCCGACGAAGGTCGAGAACGAAATCTCGGGGCCCCGTTTCCGGCTGCCCTGCTTGGTGGTGATGAGCACCACGCCGTTGGCGGCGCGCGACCCGTAGATGGCGGCCGACGAGGCGTCCTTCAGCACCTGCATCGACTCGATTTCGTTGGGAGAGAGGTAAGCGATGGCGTAGTTTCCTTCGCCCACGGGAACGCCGTCGACCACATAGAGCGGGTCGTTGCTCGACGAGATGGACGAAGCGCCGCGGACGCGGACCACCATGCCCTGTCCGGGCGAGCCGTTGGGCTGGATGACCTGCACGCCGGCGGCTTTGCCCTGAAGGGCGCCCGAGGCCGAAGTAATCGGGCGGCGGGCCAGGTCGTCGGTCTTGACGACCGAAACGGCCGTCGTGAGGTCCTTCTGCTTGACCGTGCCGTAACCGATCGCCACCACAGCATCGAGGGCCACGGCGTCTTCGGCGAGTTTCACGTCGATCTTCGTGCGGCCGTTCACGGCGACCGTCTGCGAAACGAATCCGAGCGACTGGAAAATCAGGTTAGCAGAATTCCCCCCTCGCAGTTTGAGGGAATAAGAGCCGTCCACGCCCGTCGTAGCGCCGTTCGTAGTTCCCTGCTCGATGATCGTGGCTCCGATAACGGGCTGTCCCGACTGGTCGGTGACCGTTCCCGTCACTGTCGGCGCCGACTGGGCGAAGGCCGCCGGCGCAAAGACGATCAGCATCGCCGTCAGTGCCAGCATCCACCCTCTCCGGCAGTCCGCTTGCAGTTTCTTGCAAAAATGTGCCATAGGAATTTAAGGTTTTTAAGTTTTAAGTTAATATTATAAATAGGTAAGGCGCAGTTCTTAAAAAATCGACACTTCATCGCCTTATTTCCGCTTAAATAAAAGTAACTATCCTCCGCGACATGAAAAAAATTTAAACAGCAAATTGTAAACTCAAAACCCGTTTATAAAAATATACCTACTTGATATTCAATATATTAATTATTTGACGATTGCAAAAAAAAGTAGATTGATCGGAATTTTCACAACCGCCTCGGAACCCCGGAAGCGGCATATAATAAAATATTTTAAATAAATCCGGCTCCCGGAGCACGTTCCGTTCGCCGGGCCGGCCGCCCGTCCTGCCGGGAAAAACGGCCGGACGGTCCGATCGGCGGAAAGCGCGCCGCCCGGTATTGATTTTCCCGGGATTATTCCTATCTTTGGTGCCGTAACGACACTTTTATCAGCCGGAAAGTACCGCACCGTACCCGATTCGGTCTTGGAACCATCCGTCCTTTTTCCGATCTTTGTCAGGAACAAACCGTGAACCGTCCGCACATGAGAAACCTTCTGTCAACCGTACTGCTGCTCGCCGCAACGCTCGCCGCCTCGGCCCAAAACGACCTGAAAAGCGTGCTTTCACAGCTCGACGCCACCCTTTCGCACCGGGACTCCTACATCGCCGGACGCGAACAGCGGATCGAATCGCTGAAAAACATCCTCCGGAAATCGGATTTCTCGGACGCCCAGCGCTACATCCTCAACCAGCAGCTGATCGACGAATACACCCCCTACCAGGCCGATTCGACCATCGACTACCTCTACCGCAACATCGCCCTGGCGACACGCATGAACGACGCGGGGCACCTCAACGAGAGCCGTATCCAGCTGGCCTACCTGTACAGTTCGGCGGGTATCTACCTCGAAGCGGCGAACATGCTGAAACTGGTCGACACCACGGCGCTGGACCGCAGGCAGCTGGTCGACTACTACATCGCCCGCCACAAACTCAACGACGAACTCCAGCTCTACTCCCACGACTCGGCGCAGGGACACGAATCGTGGCGGCTTACGGTGATCTACGCCCAGCTGATCGTGGAGAACACCGAACCGGAGTCGGTCACGCACCTCAACTTCCGGCTCCGCCAGGCGATCGGCGCCCGCGACTACCCGCAGGCCGTGGAGATTTCCGAACGGCTGTGCAGCACCCTGCAACCCCTTTCGCGCGAATATGCCGAGGCGTCGTACATGCGCGCCCTCGTGGCGGACCTGATGGACGACACGCCCACGGCGCAGGTGTGGTTCGCACGCTCGGCGATGACCGACATCCAGCTGGCGATCCGCGACAACGCCGCACTGAAAAGCCTCGCCAACACGCTGCTCGACGACGACAACATCCAGCGCGCCATGCGCTACATGCGGATCGTGATGGACGACGCACGGTTCTTCAATTCGCGGCTCCGCCCGTGGCAGGACGCACTGGCGCTGCACGTCATCGAAGAGGCCTACCGGGTCCGGCGGCAGCGGATGGACGCCATGTACAACATCTTCGTCGTGTCGATCGGCTGCTTCATGCTGCTGGCCCTCGGGGGCGTGGTCTTCGTCCTGCGGCAGAACCGCAAGCTGAACCTTGCGCGGCTCGAATTGCAGCAGGCCAACAACCGGCTCAACATCTCGAACAAAGACCTCCAGCACATCAACAAGCGACTGGCAGGACTGAACAGCCAGATTTCAGAGGCCAACGAAGTGAAGGAGGAGTATATCGGCATCTTCCTGACGATGTGCTCGGAGTACATCGACAAGATCATCGACTCGCGCCGCCACGTACGCCGCCTGCTGCGCGACGGCCGCGTCGACGAACTGCGGAAGGAGTACTCCCCGACCGACGGCGACAGCCGCGAACTGGAGGAGTTTTACCGCAACTTCGACACGACGTTCCTGCAACTCTACCCCACGTTCATCGAGGATTTCAACTCCCTGCTGGACAAGGAGGCGCGCATCGAGCCGAAAAAGGGCGAGCTGCTGACGACCGAGCTGCGCATCTTCGCGCTGATCCGGCTGGGCATCAACGACTCGTCGAAAATCGCCGCGCTGCTGCGTTACTCCGTGAGCACGATCTACAACTACCGGTCGAAGATCAAGGGGCACACGCTCGTCTCGCGCGACGATTTCGAGGAGCGGATCAAGACCATCGGGGCTTTCAGTCCGCAGCATCTCTGACCGTTTTCGCCCAAGGGGGGGGGCACCCTCCCGGAGCGATTCGAAGCGGCACAAAAAAAGCCCGCGGAGCATCCCGCAGGCTTTTCCAATACATGAATCGGAGAGGTTCCGGCCGTACGCAAAACACGGGCGGGAATTCACCGTCCCGTTCCGGGAGGCAAACAACCTCGGATATTGCAAGGCGGCCCCTCCGGGGTCTCTGTTGCGGGACCGTTCCGGCCCCCGATGAATCGTCCCATGCGGGACCTCCTCCGGACGGGCGAAAAAAAGACCGCGGAAAGAATCCACGGTCTTCTATAACGGCGAAGTCTCCCCCCCCTCCGGCGTTCCGGACGGAGCGCGGAGGCTACTCGGCCTGCTGCTCGGTCTGTCCGGCAGAGGGAATCTCGGCCTGCGGCATCGTAGCGGCGGCCTCGGATTCGATGACCCGCTCCTGAAGCGCCTTGGCGTCCTTCGAAATCTCCAAATTGCTGTCGGCGACCAGACCGCGGTCCATGGCCAGCGTAGCCGCAAGGCTCAAAACCACGATGGCAATAGCCATCGACCAGGTGAATTTCTCCAGGAAGTTCGTAGTCTCGCGCACCCCCATCACCTGGTTCGACGCGCCGAAATTGGCGGCCATGCCGCTCTTGGGGTTCTGCACCAATACCGCCAGGATCACCAGTACGCTCGCAACGAGTATCAGGGCAATGCAAATCGTGTATAACATATTACCTTAAATTTTAATATTGTTTTCTATTTTGCCAATAAGTTCGGCAAAGTAAACACTTTTTTCGGGATTTCGCAAACTTAATTTGCGATAAATCGCCACGGACTTGTCCCGAAGGCCTTGAGCGAGATAGATTTCGGCCAGCTCCTCGGTGACCACCTCGTCGTCGTCGTCCAGTTCGGGCTGCAGAACGACCTCCTCCTCGGGTTCGCCCTCGCCGGCGACGATGCGCAGGTCCTCTTCCTGAAGGAAACGGTCGATGATCTCCTCCGAGGAGAGCTGCGTGAGCGCCGAGGCGTCGACGGCGGCCCTGCGCAGCGAACTCTCGGCCCGCCACGGGGCCGTCAGCGCCACCCGCGGATCGGATTCGCCCGTAAGCGTCTCGCGCAGGATACGCCCCGGAAGGAACCACGGGAAGCGCACCGCAAGGTCCCCGGCTTCGGCAGCGGAAGGCGTCTCCGCCCGGCCGGGCGCCGCAAAGTATGTTTTCAGGTCGGACATCGCGCGTCGGAATTACCAGTTGGAGGCCGCGGCCTGGAAAATGTCGGTCACGATCTTGTCGACGATCTGGGGGATCAGCTCGCCTTCGACCTCCGTAAGCAGTTTCGTGGAGTCGTAGTCCTCGTAGGCCTGGAAGGTGCGGTTGAACGACATCTTCTCGTCGAGGGCGTTGGTGAAGCGCACCTTGACGGTGATCGTCAGGCGGTTGAGCAGGGCGTAGTCGTCGCTCGAAACCGAAGCCGTCGTCGAGGTATAGTTGACGATCTCGCCCTCGAAGGCGAAGTCGCCGCCCTCGTCGACCTGCATCAGGCGCGTGCGGCGCGTGAACATGTCGACCAGCGCCTCGGTGAGCGTGGAACTCAAAATCGGCGACACCATCGTGGCGTTGTTGGGGAAGTAGGCCACCGAAAAGGTCTTGGCGTCGGGCGGAATCGAGGCGCCCGACAGCGAGTATTTGATGGACACGCCGCAGCCGGTCATCACCGCGGCGATAGCCAGCAATGAAAAACGGAAAATGAAAAATGAAAAATTATCTCGGAATCTGCGCATTCTTTTAATTCTTAATTTTTAATTGAAGTCAGGAATTGTCTTCAATTCCTAACTCCTTTATCTTGCGGTATAGTGTGCGCTCCGACATGAAAAGTTCGGCAGCGGCCTCGCGGCGGCGGCCGTTGTTGCGGCGCAGGGCGCGGATGATCTGCTCGCGCTGCATGTCGGCCTTGGTCATCTCGCGGGGCGGCTCGTCGGTCACCTCCTCGCTCTCGGCATAGACCGGAGGCTGGGGATAGGAAGCGACGGCCGGAACGTAGCTGCTCTGCGCCGTGGTCGGCAGCAGGGCCTTGACGTCACGGACCGGCTCGGGGCACGGCACGCCGCCCTTCATCAGTTCGGAGATCATCCGCTTGAGGTCGTTGATGTCGGCGCGCATGTCGAACAGCACCTTGTAGAGCAGTTCGCGCTCGGTCGACATCGTGTCGTCCATGCGCATCGTCCCGGCGGCCATCGGCGCGCCCCCGCCCTGCGGGGGCAGGTATTTCGCCAGCACCTCGGAGGTGATCACCCGGGTCTGCTCGATGGCCGAAATCTGCTCGGCGACGTTCTTCAGCTGGCGGATGTTGCCCCGCCAGTAGTAGTTCTTCAGCATCTCGCGCGCCGCATCGTCGAGCGTCACGGCGGGCATGCGGTACTGCACGGCCACGTCGGCGGCGAACTTGCGGAACAGCAGCGGAATGTCCTCCGGGCGTTCGCGCAGCGAGGGAACCGTGATGGGGACCGTCCCCAGACGGTAGTAAAGGTCCTCGCGGAAACGCCCCTGGGCGATGGCCTCCTGGAGGTTCATGTTCGTGGCGGCGACCACGCGGACGTTGGTCTTCTGCACCTTCGACGAACCGACGCGGATATACTCGCCCGTCTGAAGCACGCGCAGCAGGCGCGCCTGCGTCGGATGCGGCAGTTCGGCCACCTCGTCCAGGAAGATCGTGCCGCCGTCAGCCTCCTCGAAATACCCCTTGCGGGCCTCCACGGCGCCGGTAAAGGAGCCTTTCTCGTGGCCGAACAGTTCGGAGTCGATCGTACCCTCGGGAATCGCCGCGCAGTTGACGGCGATGTATTTGTTGTGCTTGCGCGCGGAATAGGCGTGGATAACCTGCGGGAAAAACTCCTTGCCCACACCGCTCTCGCCCGTAACGAGCACCGTCAGGTCGGTAGGGGCCACACGCAGGGCCACCTCCAGCGCCCTGTCCAGAAGCGGGGAGTTGCCGATGATGCCGAAGCGTTGTTTTACGGTGGTGATCTCTGTCATTTATTCGGGTTGTTCGGGTTGGGACGCGGCGGACGGGAGTTCCGCCGCCTGCGGAAGTTCGATGTATTCGTTTTCGGCCTGCTTCTCCCGGGCGTCGCGCCAAAGTCCGAAGGCGATGGCCGCCACGGCCAGCAGGGCGGCGATCACGGCGATCCAGATGAACCGGTCGGCGCGGCGGCGCGGCACGCGGTCGACGTAGCGGTAGGCATCGGTGTTCTTCGGCGGCTTGCCGTAGCGCAGCCCCCGCACCGAAGGATCGGGATTCATCTTCGCCGAAGTCGACACGCGCGGCTCCGTGAAAGCCGTCTTGACGGCCTCGGCCACCTTCTCGGGTTGCAGCGGCTGACGTTTCCCGGCAGCCGGTTCTTGCGCGGGGGATTCCGACGCGGGTTGCGGCTCGTAGACGAAGGCGATGGTCGCATTGGGACCGGGTTTCATCACCCCGAAGCCCTCCAGGCGGTACTCCGAGCCATGCTCCACGGCGTGGCGGATCTCGAAAACGAAGCGGTCGATCTCGCCCGCGGCCTCCAGTTCGCCCATCCCCCCGGCGCGGAGAAGCCCCCGCAGCACGCCGTCGTCGCGCTTGAGCAGTTCCGAAAAGACGACGCTCCGGCCCGGCTCCTTGACGATGAACGTTCCGAGTTGGGGTACGACGAGCCGCCTGTGCGACTCCAGATATTGTATCAGGGTATGAATCAGCACGGTTGAAAATCCTTTAAATCCGGGTTCAAAATTACCCTTTTTCAGCGGAAAAAGCAATATTCCGGAGGGCTTTTTCAAAATAATCGGGCAAAGTGTTGGTTATCCGAAAAATATTCGCCTATTTTGCATCCCGATTTTTTCCAAAATCCGGGCGAGCTACTTTCGCCCGAAAATTGCAAAGTAACCGGGCCGGATTGCAAAAACTTTACCGAACGAGCCATGAAAGACAAGTACATCGACCTGATCGAACAATCGTTCGATTTCCCGCAGGATGAGTTCTCCGTCGAGGACAACGAGCTGAATTTCCACGACATTCCGCTGATGGAACTGATCAAACAGTACGGAACTCCGCTCAAAATCACCTACCTGCCGAAGATCTCCCAGCAGATCAACCGCGCCAAGCGCATGTTCAACGTGGCGATGGCGAAGGTCGACTACAAGGGTTCGTACAACTATTGCTACTGCACCAAGTCGAGCCACTTCTCGTTCGTGCTGGAAGAGGCCATGAAGAACGACATCCATCTGGAAACCTCGTCGGCCTACGACATCCACATCATCAACGCCCTCTACGACGGCGGCATCATCGACAAGGACCGCTACATCATCTGCAACGGTTTCAAACGCCCGCAGTACGTCGAGAATATCGCCCAGCTCGTCAACGACGGTTTCTCGAACACGATCCCCGTGCTGGACAACAAGGAGGAGCTGGAGCTGTTCGAGGACTCGTTCACCAAGAAGTGCAAGGTCGGCATCCGCATCGCCTGCGAGGAGGAACCCAAGTTCGACTTCTACACCTCGCGGCTGGGAATCCGCTACAACGACATCGTCGATTTCTACAAGGCAAAACTCCGCAACAGCAAGAAATTCCAGCTCAAGATGCTGCATTTCTTCATCAACACCGGCATCAAGGACACGGCCTACTACTGGAACGAGCTGTCGAAGTGCATGAACGTCTACTGCGAGCTGAAGGCCATCTGTCCCGAGCTGGACAGCCTCAACATCGGCGGCGGTTTCCCGATCAAGAACTCGCTCAACTTCGAATACGACTACGAGTACCTCACCGAGGAGATCGTGGCGCAGATCAAGAACATCTGCCAACGCAACGGCGTCGAGGAACCCAACATCTTCACCGAATTCGGCACCTTTACCGTCGGGGAGAGCGGAGCGACCATCTACGAAGTGATGCACCAAAAGGAACAGAACGACCGGGAGCGCTGGGACATGATCAACTCCTCGTTCATGACCACCCTACCGGACGCCTGGGCCATCAACCAGCGTTTTGTCCTGCTGCCCATCAACCGCTGGCGCGACCCGTACGAACGGGTGCTGATGGGAGGGCTGACCTGCGACTCGGACGACTTCTACAACTCCGAACAGCACGTCAATGCCATCTACATGCCGAAATTCAGCGAGAAAAAACCGCTTTACATCGGGTTTTTCAATACCGGAGCCTACCAGGACGAACTGGGCGGGGTGGGGGGCATCCAGCATTGCCTGATCCCCCAGCCACAACACATCATCGTGGACAAAGATGCGCAGGGGAACTATACGGATCGTGTCTTCCGCAAGGAACAGACAGCCGAGGAATTCATGAAGATCCTGGGCTATATCGAATAAAAGATCCCCTGTGAAAGGCTTCGGAATGCTTTTTTGCGGTTTTCCGGAAA
>OOCM01001212.1_pt1 | contig 21296 bp, 22 predicted proteins | sample 1671111 | NCBI WGS metagenome assembly OOCM01 (sample SAMN06348123, study PRJEB24527) | human gut metagenome | biome: human gut; feature: ankylosing spondylitis patient; material: feces | host: Homo sapiens | place: China | collected 2015-10 | reverse complement strand
ACTGCATGGAAAACGACTGCGTGACAAAAACAGAGTTCGGCCTGCTGCGCCGCTTTGACCCGCCGTTCCCGGTGCAGCAGCAGGAACAGAGGATGATGTAAGCAAAAGCGGCTCGATCCATTTGGATCAAGCCGCTTGCTAAGCAGATAAATCCGAATTGGTTTTATAGAGGCCTTTGCAAATACACCATATCTACAAGGTGTACACCACACTCATATATCGGGTGATCATAATGATCCGTAAAGAAATTTGGCACGATATACGAGCGTACAAAGCCACATTTTTCATAAAAGGGTATCGTCAATGGGCTGTCGCCGGTTCCCACTTGCAGTATCGAAAATTGTCCACGGTATTTTTCAACAAGAAATTCAATCAGTGCTTTGGCATAGCCTTTTCGCTGAAATGGGGGAACTGTAGCGATATTCTTAATTTCAAGTATTCCAGTCCCTTCATCCGTTACGACACACTCGCATTTCACTCCGTCATCATCGAGAACATACATTTTACCTTTATAGAGATAACGGTCAACCATATCTTCCTGCTCATCCGCCAATAGGAGCAAATCAAGATATTGTTTTTTGTTTTCTGTAACTTCTACAATTCTCATCAATCACACCTGCAAATCCCGATTTCTTTACCTCATCATAGCGTATCCCCAGTAATGTGTAAAGCCAAATTCTACACCGAAAGGAGACCAAAATCTTGAAAAATGCAACACAATTTCATATCCGACCTGCCCGCCCGGAGGAGGCGGGCTTATTTTATACCCCGCACCCCGAAGAAGATAAGCGGCTGGGTACCGTTGGCCATGTCCGCATGGATTTCGGGCGCAGCGGCAATGAGTTCTGGCATACATGGTGGCCCCGTGGCCCGGAGGAGCTGAATAGCCCCGCGTTCAAGGCGGAGCTACAGCAGGTCGTGGACACGCTGCGAGAGAGCGTCTTAAAAAATCGTTTTGCAATGGAGCGATTCTGCTATGAACACGGCGGGAAAATCAGCGGTGGCTGGACACAGAACTACGGCTACATCGTGGAAACCGAGCATTACCGCTACTGCCTGCGCTGCAATCCGTCTCCGGGCGATTATAACTGCTACTGTACGGCCTATGATCTGACCGTCCAGCGGCAGAACATGGCGCGGGACAAGCCGCTGGTGGGCCGTGTTACCTATGCCAATGGAGATGCACAAAAGTTTACCGACGCTGAAGCCTTTCTCAAATGCATCCGGGAAGAATTGCCGTACCGCCCGACCACAGGCTTCCGTTACGAGGCGCTGATCGATGATCCCGCTGTCCGCAAGGCAGTGGATGACATCGTCTTCGATCTTTATGGCGAGGAAAATCCCCGTCAGTTGGAGGAATATCAAAAAACGCCCAAACAGGGCATGACAATGGGAGGTATAAAGTGATGGACAGAAAAATGGTGAATTTTATCAAGGAGCAGTATCCCCCCGGCACCCGCATCCGGCTCAATTCGATGGAGGACCCTTATCATCCCATTCTTCCCGGCACGGAGGGCGAAGTGGACTTCGTGGACGATAAGGGGCAAATTTTTATGAAGTGGGACAATGGCCGCACGCTGCCGCTCATCCCAGGCGAGGACAGCTTCACGGTGCTGCCGCCCAAACTGACCACCCTCAAGCTGTATATGCCTCTGACCGCCGATCTCTACGAGCGGAACGAGTACGGCGAATTTGACGATAGCAGCACACTTCTGGAGGGCCGTGAGCTGCGCGGCTACCAGGATCAGATCACGGCGGCGCTGGTGAAAAACCGGATGCCGGAGGAGGCAGAGCGCGGCATCATGCATTGGTATGATGAGGCCGACAGTGTCAATCGCAAGGTCCACTCTGCCGTCTTCGCCGCGGAGGAGCGTGATCGCCAGCTCTGGGGCGTGGCGGAATGCCGTGTCGCCGGGGAATTGTCGGACACAGAGCTGGAAACCTTAAAGGAATACCTCACCGGACAGGCTTCGGACGGCTGGGGCGAAGGCTTTGAGCAGCGGGATATCCTTGTGGATGGCGGAAGTGAATTGTATGTCCACCTTTGGAACTCGGACGAGTGGAACATCCAAACGGAGCAGGAATTGTTCGCCCCCAAGCTGGCGGAGGGTCTGCCGGAGCTGTGCTTCTCCACCCTCCCCGGCACCGGTGAGCTCATCTGCATCAAGCGCGGCGAGAGCGGCTACTATCCCAGCGATTGGAACACAAACGATCCTGCGCATAACCGCGAGATAGCGGACTATAACAACGAGCGGCTGGGCGTTACCCCTGCGCAGGAGGAAGCCATGAAAACGGGTTCCATGTTCGGCTGGGGCGTCCCTGGCGCAGACCCCGGTTACTATGAGCAAAAGATGGGAGGGATGAAGTTTGGCTAAGAAGGTGTTTGCCGTTTATCTGGCAAAGGAGGGCAATCCTAACAGCGATGCATACGCAAAGCTGGACTTGCCCGCCTCCCCGTGGGTGCTGTGGGACGCACTGGACAAGGTACGCCTTCAGACAGATGACATCCTGTACATGGAGATTGAAGACTACTATGCCTTTGCGTATCTTGCGCCCCATTTGGACGGGTTAGAAATCAGCCTCAACGAGCTTAATGATCTCGCCGCACTTCTGTCGGCGCTGGACGAGATACAGAAGGTCGCCTTTGACGGTTTCCTGCGCATGGAGGTGCAGCATAAAGTCGATACCAACGGTGGCGTCATCACGCTGCAGGATCTGCGGGATCTGGCGGTCAGCGCAAAAACCGACTGCTATCATGTGGTGGAGGCCGCGGATGACGCCCAGCTTGGCCGCTTCTACGCGGAAAACGGATTCATCCCCGATCTGGACGGCATATCCGACGAGGTATTCGAGATGCTGGACTTCGCCGGCATCGGAAGAATGATGCGGTGCGGCGAGAACGGCGTTTTTGTGGGCAGCCTGTATGTACTGCAGGACGGTGAGCTAACAACCGTGCCACCCTGCCCAAAGGAACTGCCGGAAAAGCCGGAATACCTCTTCCGACTCACGCTTGGACTGCATCCCGACATTGGCGATGAGCGCACGGTGACGCTGGAGCTTCCCGCCTCGGAGAAAGAACTGGAGGATGCGCAGGAGCGGCTGGGTACGCTGCAATGGGAAAATACCGTTGTGCTTGACTATGATGGCATCATCCCCAACGCAGCCATATTTGCCGACCTGCCCATGGAGATAGAAGCCTTCAACGAGTTTGCCAAAGCAGTGAAGGATATCCCTGTCCGGCAGGTGCAGCTCCCAAAGCTGAAAGCATTGCTGGAGCAGTTCGAGGTGCAGGACATCGGGACAGCTATCCTTCTGGCAGAGCATCTGGACGATTATATCCTCACGCCGGAGCTGAGCTCCCCGCAGGAAACAGCCGTAGACCAGCTTCACTTCATGACGGATGACCACTCGGTGGAATTGCTGATTTCCCATGTAAACCTCTACGCCTACGGCTGCGACATCATCAAGGAGGACAATGCAGTGCTTTCACCCTACGGCCTGCTGCATCGCGCGGACTATCAGCCCATGCTGTCACCTGTCCAACAATCCCAGGAAATGGAGATGAAAATGAAGTAATACCATCTTGACACGCAGAAGCCATTAAAAATCATTTTAGGGGCCGATTTTCCGAAAGGGGATCGGCCCCTTCTTTTTTTATCTTCTTTTCGGGAAATCACCCCGGAAAGGAGAAAACATGCGCGATGAACAACTGTTGGCACATTGCAGGAAGTTTCGTTTTGAACAGGAAAACCGTGCTGACGGGATAAGGTGCAATCAGGAAGAAAAGGAGGTCGGACATGGCTAAGCCGCCCTTTCCCTGGATCGGTGGCAAGGAGAAGATCGCACCCTACATCCTGCAGCTTTTCCCGCCCAAGCTGAAGCAGTATGTGGAGCCGTTCGGCGGCAGTGGCGCCGTGCTGCTGGCTTTGCCGCCGGACCCAAACCGATTGGACATTTATAACGACTTGGATGCCGAGCTGGTGAACCTGTTCTCTTGCATCAAAGAATGCTCCAATGTTTTGCTGCGGGAACTGAAATTCCTGCCCATCCACGGCCGCAAGCTCTTCGAGTATTACCGCGACTTTGTTGCCCACAAGGAGGTCTACTTTCAAAATGTGCAGGCAGAGATCGAGTGCCTGGGAGATCGCTCCTGCTTTACGGAGGAGCAGGCAGGAGAACTGCTCCCCATCTTTCAGGAACGACTGGCGCTTTACGATGTAAAGCGGGCAGCGGCGTATTACCTTGCCATCCGCGGCAGCTTCAGCGGGACGATCAACTCTTTCGGTGTCAAAGGATTGGATGTCGAACGCTTCCTAAAGCTGTTTCCACCGGTGTCCGCACGGTTAAAAGATGTGCCGCTGGAGAACAAAAACGCCTTGCAGCTCATTCGGGAACGAGATAAAAAAGGCAGTCTTATCTATGCCGATCCGCCCTATGTCAAAACGGAGCGGCTCTACCGGGTCGCTGGGAAGCTGGGACGTTTCCGCAGATTCCATGTCCGGCTCTGGCAAATACTGTCCGCCTGCGACGGCTATGTCGTTCTCTCCTACAATGACTGTCCCTTTATCCGAAAGCTCTATCAGGATTGGTACATCTTATCCTTCCAGCGCAGCAATCCGCTCTCTCAGAAAAAGGGCTCGTCCTTCGGCGAACTCATCATCACCAACTTCGATCCGCATCCCTACATGACCCACCAGCTAAACCTCTTCGACGAGCCTCTGGGCGAATGGGAGCTGAAGCTGGTCTATATCCCAAAACATCCACCGAGGAGGAAAACAGCATGAAATTCAATTTGAACCATGATCCTAACAATAAAACTCTTTCTATTCCTCGCGCCGCTTTGCAGCTCTCCGGACTTGCAGGCGTCAGCGACCTGATCCTCCATACCGACAGCGGCTGTATTCTGCTGCTGCCGGGAGATCCCACCGTAGCGGAACTGCTGAAAACCATTTCTCTCATCTCCACCGTTGCGCCGCAGATGATCTCCCGTCTGGCGGAGAGAAGCCAGATGGCGCTGGAGACTGGAATGTCGGAAACAGCGTGCGGTGCCTGTGAACACGAACCACACTGCTCCGGCCTTGAAATTCCGCCCTGCCAGCTGGCGGAGGCAGGGATCTCGCCTAACGCCGCGCTGGAGTCTTTCGTGGAGGATGGCAAAGTCATCGTGCAGGCAGCAAAGAAAACCGCCGCAGATATGCTCATCGACGAGCTGGACGATGATGTTCGCACCATGCTGGAGGATTCCGGTGTGCAGATGGAGGGCGTATGCCGTCTGTTGGAAAAGGAGGAGATCTTAGGATGAATGAAACCTATCCCTACCCGTATTCCGCTGCTGAGGCAAGAAAGCGGAACGAGCTTTCCCTTTGGTGGGAGAGCCATAAGGCAAACATCGCCTGCCGAAATGCTATCGAGGATGCCATCCGCCAGAACTTTGATGGCATGAACCTTCAGACAGATTGTTTAAAGGCCGTGCTGGACGAATACGGCTACAAGCGCACCGCATGGGTGCTTGCCAATACGCTGCACGAACTCAAGTGAGATGGGCGTTTCAGCTACGCCAACAAGCATTGGGCAGAGAAGATATATATTCCCACAGATTTCAACCACAACAGCGATTTTGTTGTCCGAAGCCATCCGGCTGTGCTGGATGGCTTCGTCAGTTTCTACCGCAAGGCGGTGCAGGCGTTAAATCTCTTCGGCGCGGAGCATTGTGTCGGTGACCGCGCCGAGCAGGACTATACCGGCAAGGTGCTGGTGCTGTCACCGGATACCCTCAAGGAATCCTGCTGGAGTCAGGAAAACCAGCTCTGGTATGCCCATGACGGTTTTGGCTGTTCGCCTCACGCCATTGGCCGCTCGGTGCGCTGCACCTGCCTTAGCGACGGGGAGATGACACGCTGGAACCGCAACGAGTTCATCGGCGTACTGGATGACAAGTTCCTTCCGGAATGGGCAAAGCCGAAGCTGGCAGAGCTTCAAGCACAGGAGCAGACCGATGCCCCCACGATGGGCGGCATGAATATGAAGTGAGGAGGACATCTGAATGTGCATGACCTATTACACCGTGGACGATCTCCGCCCCGGAAGACCCGGATGGGATGTGAGACAGTTCTCCGCACTGGCGGAGGCCATCGACCATTACCGGACGCTCCCCATGGATGGGACCCGTGTCCTTGGTATGATGGATAACGCCCACGCCTACGAACTCATCCGCTGTGTGCGTCTTTTCCCCGGCGACGCCCAGGGCGAGGATGTTCTGTCGGCAGATTACCGGCGCAGCGGCTTGGCGAAAAAGAATGCTGACCTGAAAACTGCGCTGGATATCTGCTTAGAAGCTCTGCATCCCCGCTTTCTGTTGGAACCGGAGCGTTTGGTGCCCGTTCCCCAGCGCAGAAAGCTGCGGGAAGAGCTGCGGGAGGCGCTTCTCTGGCAGGGTTATGAAGAAAACTACGATTCCGCCATCCGTTCCGTTTTTGTGGGCGGCGTTGGTTGGATCTCACCTCAGGACGTGAAAAAGCAGCGGCATCTTCCACTTGTGCTGAGCTACCGGGTAGACGGTATGTCGAAAGACGGTGCCTACCTCTCCTTAGAGCTGGAGCCTTGGGAATATGACCTTCTGCTGGAGCAGACGAAAAATCACTATAAAAATAAAGAAAAGAGGAACACAAAATGAAACGAATGTTATCCCTCTGCGCCGCGGCGCTGTGCCTGACTTTGGCACTGACACCTGCTGCGCTGGCGGCGGACTTTGAACCCGCAGTGCCGGACGCCAAGGTCTGCTACCCCACCGCCATCGTCCGAAGCGACGATGGCACAGAACTGAAGAAAATCTATGATCTGAGTCCGGAAGATGATCCCGCAGGCATTCCCCGCTCGAATTTCCAGCAGGATGGCTTCCAGTACAACCTGACGGACCTTCTGAAGCAGGAGCTTCCAGAAAACGAGAGCCGCCAGCATACGGAGCATGTTTCTATCGAGAGCGCCAAAAAGGATATGGAATCCGTGCTGGCACTGCTGCCGCAGGAGCGTGAGTTCATCACGGACGATGGGCTTATGGGAACCCTGACACTCCGACTTGACACCGTGCAGGTCGAGCCGTCTGGCTATGGCAGTTCTACAAAGCAGCTTTCCGTCAAGCGCAGCTATCCCAATCTTGCCGAGCAGGATACACAGTACATCCCCAAGAGCATTGAGGACGGCGGCAAAAACCTGACGCTCTCCGACATTCAGTGGCAGACCGACAATACCGCCAACATGGACGGTTATGCCGTGGCAGACCGCTATACCGCCGTCGCCACCTACACCGGCAGCACCACCAGCAGCTACGTCAAGGGTTACACCGTCACGGCGGACTATACCGGCACGGTGAGCCGCATCGCATTAAATCGCGTTCGCTATGTTGCCATTTTCGAAGGCGTGCCTATCCAGCCCGCAGAGCCTGCAAAAACCGCCGGCGCAATGTCCTCGCTCCGCTGGTCCTATGTGCTCATCCCCATCGGAGTCGTGGCCGCGGCAGGCGCGGGCGTCGGCGGCGCGCTGCTGGTAAAACGCAAAAGAGAAAATGCAGATGAGGAGGAGACAGAAGAATGAAAAAGATCATCACCCTTTGCCTGAGCCTTTGCATGACAGCAGCTCTGGCGGCTCCGGCGTATGCGCTGGAATACAGTATCGATGCGCCGGACGATTACGACTTCGGCAGGAATACCTCCATCGATGTCATTCACACGGCGGATGGCGGCGCCATGCGCAACGAAGATGTGAGCAAGAACGCAGCGCTCATTCCGCCCGTCTTTGGCTCGGAGAGCATGAATGCGCTGCATACCGGCGAATACCTGACGCCGAATCTTGCGCCGCGCACCCTTCCCACGGCTGGCGCCGTGATCAGCGGCAACGGCGATGTGGTTACCCCAGGGAGTACGGTGAGCAGCGGCAACGGCTATCAGCCCGCTGTGCTGTTCACAGATGTGACGAGTGAGCTCTACTACATAAACGGTTCCCTCGGCAAGATCGAGATCCCCACGCTGGGTCTGAGCGTGAGGATCTATCAGGGAACGGATAGCAAGACGCTTGCCAAAGGCGTTGGGCATTTTGAAGATACCTCCATCTGGGAGGGCAATGTCTGCCTCGCCGCCCACAACCGCGGCGCCAACAGCTACTTCGGGCAGATCCACACGCTGAACATCGGGGACAAGATCACCCTGACGACCAAGCTGGGGACGCGCACCTATAAGGTGACGGACGTCAGCAAGGTCAGCGAGACAGACCGCAGCGGTCTTGCGGACGCAAGTGAAAACCTGCTGACGCTTTACACCTGCGTTCGCAATCAGCGCGACCAGCGCTGGTGCGTCACCGCAGTGAAGGCTTGATTTTTCTCCGTTTTGCCAGATCGGTTCTGTTCGACTTCTGCCCATCGCCTGTGATATGGTGAAGCTGCGAGAAGGATTTCCACACACATTTAGAATGGAGGCAGAACAATGAACAGAGCGAAGAATACCGGACTCGTCCTCTGCGGCCTTGTGCTGGGGCTTTCGTTGAGTGCTCCTGCGGCGCAGGCGGTGGAATCGCTGAAAGCGACGCTTTCCACCAACCGCATCCTTGTAGACGGGCAGGAAGTCCGCCTGACGGCGTACAACATCAACGGAAATAACTATGTTATGCTGCGCGACATCGGCAGAGCGGTCGGCTTCAATATCTACTGGGACAGCGATAGCAAATGCGTGCAGGTCGAGTCGGACAAGCCTTACACTGGTGAAGCACCGGTAAAGTCCACTACGACAAAGCCTGTAGAGCAGCCTGCGCAGACAGACGTTGCCGCTGCAAAGCAGGACATCATTGACCGCACCAATGCGCTGCGGCGCGAAAATGGTGCTGCCGCGCTGCGCGTCAACGACAAGCTCATGCAGGCGGCGCAGGTCCGGGCCGACGAGATGGCCTCCAGCAGTGTCTACTCTCATACCAGACCGGATGGACGACGAAACACCTCTGTTACCGATTGCCCGTATGTAGGAGAGAATATCCACCGCATCGCAGATTGGGCGCTGCAGGGTAAATCGGTATCCGAGGCCGCCGTGTGGTCATGGAACCTCTCCGGTGGACACCGGGACAATCTCCTCGAAAAGAATTACGCCGAAACCGGCGTGGGACTTTCAAGAGGAGTCAATGACAGCGGCGAGGCGTGCTGGTACTGCGTCCAGCTCTTCCTATGGAATGGCTACTCCATAAGTTGGGTAGATACTCCGGCAGCCAAGTAAAATCAAACAACATCAACGTGAAGCAGACCGAGAAAAACCGGTCTGCTTCTTCATTATCTCTAAATGACAATAAGGAGGAACCAACCTTGAAAACACTTAGAACAAGGATCATGTCGGCGTTTCTTGTCATTATGACATTATTGACGCTGCTTCCGACTTCTGCACTTGCCGCTTCCAGCACCGGAACCGGCATCAAGCCCACCAGCAACACAAACTACTGGACAACGCGGCTTCTCCATGACGGTACGCCGTACAGCTATAAGCCGCCGATGGCGGCAGGCAAAATGCTCTACTGCATGGATCGCGGCTATGGCTATCGCTGGGGTACGGCATCGTTCCTCAACTCTTACACCTATACCTCTGCCACCGGCGCGGACGCAGACGCTGTCCTGAAAACGGCGCTGGCGCAGAGCGGCATGGGTGAGCTGGACGCCCAGCAGCTTGAAAACTTCAAGTGGATGATGACCTATATCGTGGACTATAAGGGTGACATCCCCGGCAGCCTGTTCATGGCCGCGCAGACCTATGTATGGGATCACCAGTCTTTCAAGGGCGAAGGCGATGGTGACATCGATGGCGGCGGCTACGCCAACGCTGATACCTATGAAATGTACTTGGGCTACACCGACTGGATGTTGAAAGAAAAAGCCAAGGAGGATGCGGAGTTCCAGAAGCAGATTGAGGAGTACGCCGCCAAAGGCATCATTGCGTCTGTCGTTGAGGATGAAGCCGCAAAATGGGCGGTGTGGGCAAAGTCCAGCGTCAAGGGACGCCAGAGCTTCTTCAATTACTATGCGCCCCGCAAACTGGTGGTGAATGATGCTCCCGTGCCGGATAAGCCCACGCCTCCTGCCGGCGATGCGGACATTACCTTGCGAAAGGTGGCTGCTGGAACGACCCGCGGGCTGGACGGTGCAAAATTCAACATCTACCGTGACGGTCAGATCGTCGGCAGCGATGTGACCAAAAACGGCGGCATTATCGAAGTCAATAACGTGACGAAAGGCTTATGGTCTTTTGTAGAAGTGGAAGCTCCGGCAGGCTACTGCGCAGATTCCACCCCACTCAGCGTCTATGTGGACACCACGGATGGAGACAAGCAGTATACCGTTACCGCTACGAACTATGAACTGCCCAGCATGAAGATCATCAAGACCGATGCGCAGACCGGCACACCGATCCCCGGTACGGTGCTGTCCATTAAATCCGTGACCGGCAGCTATTCTACCTCCGTCACCACCGGCTCGGACGGTTCGGCAACCCTTTCAGACATCCCCGCTGATGTGTATGTCGTCCGGGAGGAATCCGTGCCGGAGCCTTATGTAGTGTCTCACACCGAGCAGACCGTAGCGCTGCGCCCCGGCAAGACCTCCGAAGTCATCTTCGTTGACTATGAAAAGCCGGGACTCGAAATTTTGAAGAAAAACATTGCCACCGGAGAGCCTATCGAGGGCGTGACCTATCTCATTGAGCAGATCGACGGCAGCTACTCCACCAGCGCCACGACGGACAGCGCGGGGCGCATCTTCCTCGATTCCATCCCCGTGGGCAGCTATCGCATCACGGAGAAAAATGTGCCTTCCAATGTCATTCTCTCTGAGATCCCGCAGGAGGTACATCTGGAAGCAGGCTGCACCAGAACGGTGACCTTCTTCAACGCGGTCAAACCCTCCCTGACGATCCTGAAGCGAAACAGCGTCACCGGTGATCCTCTCTCCAATGCCAAATTCCATATCTATTATGGCTCGGATAATACCACCACCGGCGAGATCAACGACCTCGGTGTGTTCACAACGGCCTCCGACGGTAAAATCACCATCACCGATGTAAACCGTGGCTGGTACAAACTGGTAGAGGAGTCCGCTCCCAAGGGCTTCGGCATTCAGGGCAGCGGGGTCACCGAGTTCTATCTGGAAGCCAATACCTCTAAGACCGTGACCGTGGACAATGTTCCTCACAGTGCCCTTGTTGTGTATAAGTACGATGCAAAGACCGGAAAAGGACTGGAGGGCTGCCGATTTGAACTGAGATATTTAGGCGGCGGCGCTTCCGGTACTGGCGGTACAGTCATCGGGACCTATCTGACCGGACCCAACGGAGCGTTCACCGTGACAAACCTCGAAAAAGGCACTTATATCTGCCAGGAGATTGAGAGCGACGGAAATCACATCATCGACCGCGAACCCCAGACGGTGTGGATCTCCGGCGAGGATCAGGATGTGGTGACGCTCCGCTTTGGCAATGCGCCGCTCGGCAGCCTGCTCATTACAAAGCTGAGCAATGACAGTAAGCACGAACCGCTCTCCGGCGTAGAGTTCCTTTTGACCGACAGCAGCGGCCATTATCTCGGCAATGACAACGGCCGCTTCACCACCAATGCCGCGGGCGAAATTCTGGTGGATGGTCTGGAACCCGGCATGACGGTCATCGCCCGTGAAGTCCGGGCAAAAACGGGCTACCTGTTGGATGACAGCCCCCAGCACGCGCTCATCAAGAGCGGCGAAACGGCGCATCTGCAGTTTCTGAACCAGCCTGCCGGTAATCTCATCATCCGCAAGGTCAGCTCCGGCCCCAACGGGGAGCCGCTGGAGGGTGTCGAGTTTAAGATCACCTATGCGGATGGCAGCTTTGTCCCGGACGCCAACGGCGAACTGTCCAGCAACGGCATTTATTACACCAACAAATCCGGTGAGATCAGAATTTCCGGTATCGTTGGCACCGTGGTAGCAACGGAAACCAAGACGATTCCCGGCTACACAATCGACGAAGCCAGCCGCACCCAGACTGTCGTGGTTAATCCCAACGACACGCAGACGCTGACCTTTTACAACAAACCCACTACAACATTGATTCTCCAGAAATACATTTCCGGCACGAAAAATGAACCGCTTGCCGGGGTACAGTTTCTTGTGACAGACTCCTCCGGCGCGGTAGTCGGCCCCAACAACGGCTACTATACCACCGACGCTGCAGGCCAGATCGTCATTGAGGGTCTGACCGACGGCATGACTGTTACCGCAAAAGAGGTCAAATCTGTGGATGGATTCGTGTTGGACGGGACACCGCAGAGCATCAAGATCGACCAGAGCCAGTCTCCCCAGCGCATGACCTTCTGGAATGAGCGACAGGGCGCGCTCATCATCAACAAGCTGTCCTCTCTGGACCGCAAGACGCCGCTGGAGGGCGTTACCTTCAAAATCACTACGGCTACCGGCGAGTTCGTCCCCGACGAAAACGGAAAAATCAGCTCCAACGGTCTGTACTATACCGACGAAAACGGGCAGATCATTCTCAAGGGCGTCACCGGCACACTGGTGGTGACAGAGGAAAAATCTATCTCCGGTTACACCATCGACGAGAATACGCGCACGCAGACCGTGGTGGTCACCCCCAACGACACGCAGTCCCTCTATTTTTATAATACTCCCATCGGCGGGCTGGAGCTGGTGAAAGTGAATGCGGCGGACAAGACCCAGCGCATCCCCAACACCACCTTCGAGATCCGCCGTGTCAGCGATGGCGGTCTGGTGGACACCGTCACCACCGGAACGGACGGCCGCGTGTATGTGCCGCTGGAAAGCGGCAGCTACTATGCCGTGGAAACCGAGGCGGGCAAGGGCTTCCAGCTGGACAATACCCCCATCTATTTCGCCGTGGAAGATGGCAAAACCACAACCAAAACGGTGACCAACAAAGCCATCTCCGGTATCCTGATCCACAAGGTCGATTCGGCCACCGGCGAGGGCATCTACGGCGTTTCCTTCATTCTCTACGACAGCGGCAACAATCCTATCTCGCAGGAGACAAGCGATGACCGCGGTTATGTCCGTTTTGAAAATCTGACCACTGGCCGTTTTTATCTGCGTGAATTGGAAAATGAGGGATATATTCCCGACACGCAGAAAAAGACCGTGTATGTAAAGTCCGGCGAAACCACAGAAATCGAGTGGAAGAATACGCCCATCACCGGCCAGATCCAAGTGACGAAGGTCAGCGCGGACTACAACGCCATGAATGGCTGGCCTGCCGGGACGCCCATTCCCAACACTGTCTTTGAGATCTACAACGCCCGCACCAATCGTCTGGTGGATACCATCCGAACGGACAAAAACGGCTTGGCGGTGAGTAAGCCTCTGCCGCTGGCGCGGTACAAGATCGTGGAATCCAAGGCGGCGGAGTTTTACGGGCTGGATAAGACACCCATTGAGGTAGAAATTGAGTATGCCGGTCAGATCGTCAAGGCGGCTATGACCAACAAGAGTCTGTCTACCAACGTTTCCATCAAGAAAACCGGTTATGTGGAGGTCATGCCGGGGCAGCTCGTCCGCTACAATTTCACCGGCATTGCCAACAATTCCACCACGGCGCTGGAATCTTTTTATTGGAGAGACACTTTGCCCGTCAAGGCGGTTCGGCTCCAGACCATCTACACCGGCACATGGAATACCCTTGGAAACTATAAGATCGTGTACCGCACAAATCTCAGCGGCGGTACATGGCGCACACTGGCGGATAACCTGAGCACATCCAAAAACTATGTCTTGGATGCCTCTCCTGCGGCGCTGGGACTTGCTTCCAATGAGTATGTGACGGAGTTCATGGCGGCGTTCGGCATCGTACCTTCAAACTTCCGTCAGGTAGAAGCGCCCCGCGTAGATTGCAAGGTGCTTTCAAAGCTCACCGGTGGTACGCAGTTCGTCAACACGTCGGATGCGGGCGGAGTCTACAACGGGCAGTGGATCATGGCGACCTCCCGCTGGGTCACCCGTGTCTATGCCCCCAGCAAGCCCCTGCCTCGCACCGGCTATTAAGGACTAACAACGGATGCCGCTCCGCAAGGGGCGGCATCCCCATTTTAAGGAGGTTGAGATTTCTTGAAATACAGAAAAATGATTATTCTGACATTGACGCTTTTGCTTCTGACCTTTCTCTGCTGCACCTCGGCGCTCGCTGCGGGCGGGGATGTTGCGGGAGCGGTGGAGCAGACATGGACGGAGGCGGCCAAGCAGATCAAGAGCGTGGTGGAGAAGGTGGTGTTCCCTGCGCTGGATATGATCCTCGCCATCGCATTCTTCGTGAAACTTGGCGGCGCGTACTTTGACTACCGACAGCGAGGCCAGTTTGAATGGACCGGCCCCGCCATTCTCTTTGCCTGCCTGATTTTCAGCTTGATTGCGCCGAAATACATCTGGAATATCATTGGGATCTAATTTGTGAAGAAGAAATTCAAAAATCAAATCCGGACTCTCCTGCCAGAGGCAACGAATAAGACACAATGGTTGCTTTGCCGGCGAATGATGTAGGCCTATAAAGTCACCTTTTACACCTCACAAAGATAGGCTTGCATAAAAAGTGTTATCTTGATATAATACTATCAAGAAATTGATAAGGAGGTCTTTCTATGCAAATCAGACCATCCTCCGCCCTGCGGAATGAGTACACGCAGATCTCTGAGCTGGCAAAGGCATCCGGTGAACCGATCTTCATCACGAATAAGGGTGAAGATGATGGTGTTTATATGAGCATGGCAGCATACGAGGAGCGGGAAAAAATGTTCCGACACCGCGACAAAATTTATGCTGCGGAACTCAGCAGACTGAGCGGAGAGCCTGTCTGCACGCCGGAGGAGCTTGACGAAAGAATGGAGGAGCTGTTCCGTGCCTACGAAAAGTAAACTGGTCTATCTTCCACTTGCTCAACACGACTTCGAGGAGATCGTAAAGTATCACATTACGGAGGCAGGAACTCCCTACGCGCGAAAAATCTACAGCACGATGAAAACGACCATAAACCGTCTGCGGGATTTCCCGCTGATGGGGCAAACGCATCCGGACCCGATCCTTGCCGCAAACGGATACCGAAAACTGGTTTTGACAAAAACCTATGTGGCGGTCTACAAAGTGATTGGCGACACCGTTTACATTTATGCGATCGTCAATGGCACGACAGACTATCCCCGTCTTTTGAAGTGATCACTGTTTTGGGATGATGAATATGTCGACAGAAAACGAGTATTTAGCAAAGACGGAATCCTTGCAAAAAGAATTGGAGCCGGTGTGCCGGGTTATCACGGAGACAGTCAAAGCCGAGGCGATTTATCTCTTTGGCTCCCGTGCTTATGGTACGCCAACCGATGATAGTGACTACGATTTGTGCGTCATTATCCCGGAAAATTCCATGCGTCCGGTGGATGCGGTCAAGGCGATCCGCCGTGCGCTCCTGCCGCTGCAAACCATGTCTTTGGATATACTCGTATACCGTGCCGATACATTCTTCCGCCGCGCACAAGGCGTGACAATGGAGCGTAAAATCAAGCGGGATGGCATCCCCCTATACGAGAACTTTTCCCACAAATCATAATACCAATTATCGCGACAAGGCCGTCGCCCGAAAGGGCGGCGGCCTTGTTGCGTCTCTGGAGGTGAACGAAGATATTTATTTGGGATTTTGTCGCCGCGACAGTCCTGGATCAGCTCATGGACTGGATCTATGGGCAGGCCATAGGCTTTCTCGGCAACTTCTTTGCCCTCATGGGCAATATGGGCGTGGAGCTGTTCGAGCTGGAATGGGTCAGCGCCATCATTCTCTTTTTCTCCCGCCTTGCGTGGGCGCTGTTTACCGTCAGCGTGGTAGTCTGCGCCTTTGAGTGCGGCATTGAATACTCCACCGGCAGGGGGAATCTCCAGCAGTGCGGGATGAATATCATCAAGGGCTTTCTGGCGGTGAGCCTGTTTACCGTTGTCCCCGTCCGGCTCTACGCCCTATCCGTGTCGCTGCAGGGTACCTTTTCCGCGGGGCTTACCGGCTATGGACGGAGCATTGGTGAGGTGGGACAGGACATCATCACCGAACTCAGCGAGATACAGACACTTGCAGATGTGGTGAACAGCTCCCACTTCGGCCTTGGCATCATCACCAGCCCCATCATGCTTCTCTTTTGCGTGATCCTCATGGGCTACGCGGTGCTGAAGGTGTTTTTCGCCAATCTGAAACGCGGGGGCATTTTACTCATTCAAATTGCGGTGGGCAGTCTTTATATGTTCAGTGTCCCACGGGGCTATTTGGACGGCTTTATGGGCTGGATGCGGCAGGTCATCGGCTTGTGCCTGACGGCCTTCCTCCAGTCCACCATCCTCGTTGCGGGGCTTATGGTGTTCAAGGATCACGCACTGATGGGCGTGGGGCTCATGCTCTCCGCCGGTGAAGTGCCCCGCATTGCCGGCAGCTTCGGTCTGGACACCACAACAAAGGCCAATATTACGAGCGCCGTGTATACGGCGCAGTCCGCGGTGAATGTGACAAGAACCATCGCCGCGGCGATCAAGTAAAGAGGTGTATATAAAATGACTCAGCCAACACGGAAACTTACGATGGGGAGCCTGTTCGATGGAATCTCCGGCTTTCCTCTGGCTTCGGTGCGGTATGGCATCGAGCCGATCTGGGCCAGCGAGATCGAACCGTTCCCCATACTGGTATCAAAGATCCGTTTTCCCCGCATGGAGCAGATGGGGGACATTACAAAGCTGAGCGGCGCGTATCTGCCGCCTGTGGATATTATCTGCGGAGGCAGCCCGTGCCAAGATCTCAGCTGTGCTGGCTTGCGGGCTGGTCTAACCGGCGCACGATCTGGCCTCTTTATGGAACAAATACGGATCATTCAGGAGATGCGAGATGCAGATAGAAAATCTGGAAGGACAGGAATCCATATTCGGCCGAGATTCGGGATCTGGGAAAATGTCGTCGGTGCTCTCTCAAGTGGGCGGGACGCTGAAACGGGTCAAAAAAAGCCTGGGGCGGATTTTCAAAAAGTCCTCGAAGCGTTCCTCCAAGTTGAAGAACCATACCTTCATGTTGTTAGACCTGAGACCGGGCGCTGGGAATATGCTGGGGGCATATTGGGAGTACGATCCTCCATGGCTTGGATCGTTTGGGATGCTCAACACTTCGGAGTGCCCCAAAGACGCCGTCGAGTGTTCCTTGTGGCAGATTTTGCAGGCTACAGCGCCATCCCGATACTCGCTATCCCAGACAGCGTGCCTGGGTATCCTGCGCCGCGCAGCCTGCCGCGGCAAATCGCTGCCACCCTTATTGGAAGTAGCTTTGCGTATGCAGGCAGGGCTTGACCCGCCCGCGCCCATATCCGGCGAAGCGAAAGCCTACCATATCAATCAGCGCAATGAAGGCATTGACCTGGACGGTGTGTCCGGTGCATTGATGGCAACGCAGAACCTCCAAATGCAGACCTTTATCACAAATCCAAGCAGCAGTCAGAATGGTCCGCAAACGCAGATCGCATTCGCCGCCAACCAGCGGGACGAGGTGCGGGATCTGCACGATGTGGCGGGTGCGCTGGGCGCACAGCCGGGGATGAAGCAGCAGACCTTTGTCGCTGGATTTTCTGCTGGAGCTGGCGCGAGCGCCGGGACCATTGGATATCAGGAGGATGTAGCGCCCACGTTGAAAGGCAGCCCCAGCGGGAACTGTATGCCCAGCATCCTCTGCATCAACGATCAGGGCGGGCAGATCATGGAGTGCAGTGAGAACGTCACCGGAACCCTGCGGGCACAGGAACACGGGCACCAGCCTCTGGTGCTGCGTCCGACAGGGCCCAAAGTTTATGAAAACCATGGCATTGACGGAAGATACACGGGGCCGCACGATGTAGCCCCCACCATGTCCGCCCGCTATGGGACCGGAGGGAACAACATTCCCCTTGTACAGCAGGAGGAAGTCATCTGCATTGCAGGCAACGCCATTGACCGCCAGCCACAAAACGGCGGCAACGGCTTCGGCTGGCAGCGGGACATTTCCTATACCCTGACCACCTCGGATCGCCACAGCGTCTATGCCCGTCAGCGGGTAGATCAGTTCAAGGACGATGAGATTGCCTCCACGGAGAGCGCGCGGCAGCATAAAGATGCCACGGACCTTGTCTGCCAGCCAACCTCTACCTGGGATGCGGACTGCCGGAATCTCATTCGCCGCCTCACACCGCTGGAGTGTGAACGGCTCCAGGGCTACCCGGACGGTTGGACCGATGTCCCCGGCGCTTCGGACTCCGCACGCTACAAAGCCCTCGGCAACAGCGTGGCCATCCCCTGCGTGGAATACCTCATGCAGCGGGTGGCTATGGTCATTACGCTTGATTTGGAATGGGATTTTTAGTTGGCTTTGGTAATAGCTTTCGCGCTTGCTTTCGGGTATCTTGGCTTTACCATTAAAAAGATCGGAGGAACTGCTATGGCAGAAAAAACACGCAACCTCTGCGCTGAGATCCCCTTGGAGCTGCATACCAAAGTACGGCAGCGACAGGCGGAATCCGGCGAGACACTGAGCCGGTACATGACCGCGCTCATCACCAAATTTTATGAAATGGAGGAAAATGTGAAGATGGACAAGGACAATGTGAGGACGGTGGCGTTTCAGGTGCCCACCGAGCTGTTTGAGCAGCTCAAGGCATACCTCAAGCGGAACGGCATCAAGCAGAACGCCTTCTTCCTGGACTGTATCCGGCAGGCGCTGGCGGAGGACACCGGCACTGCCGAAGAATAAGAAATACATCGTGCGAACCGCTGCTGAAAATTTCGGCAGCGGTTTTGCTTTGGAGGAACAAAATGTTTATTTACCCCGAAAACCTGAAAGCCAAGCCCATGCTGTGGCTCTGGCTGCTGCGGGACATCGCCGTGATTGGCATCGGCGCTTTGCTCTCTGTGCTGGCGCTGACCCAGGGCCTTGGCATGGGACTGCTGGTGGTCACGGTGCTCTACGCCTTCCTCACCATTCAGGTGGATGGCAGCAGTATTCTGGACTTCCTGCGCCGTGCCGCCTGTTTTCTCTTCCTGCGGCAGCAATATTACGAATGGAGGCTGGACCCATGAATCGGAAACAGAAAAAGGAACTGCGCCAGCGCCAATCCACCCGGCAGCTCATGGGGATCGTCCGCGTGACGCCCCACGGCATCGTGACAGACTCTGGAGAGCGGGTCTTCTTCCTGATCCAGCCGGACAACCTCTCCGTCCTGTCCCCGGAGGTCATCCGGGGCCGCGTCCGCTCCCTCACTATGCTTCTGAGCACCCAACCAACCTTGGAAATTCTGGCTCTGGATTCCCGCGAGTCCTTCCAGCGGAACAAGGAGTATTACCTGCTGCGCTTGGAGGAGGAAACGGAGCCTGCCGTGCGGGAGCTGCTGGAACGGGACATGGCCCATCTGGACGCCATTCAGTTCTCCTCCGCCTCCTCCCGCGAATTTGTACTGGTGCTCCCACTGGATGAAAAGGCCGGTGCGGATGAAGGTGCGCTGCGGCAGTTGGAGAAAGCCATCTGTGACCACGGGCTCCGCGTGCGTCTGGCGGAGGAGCAGGATGTGAAGCGCCTGCTGGCGATCTACTACCGGCAGGATCTCACCACGGAGGTATTCCGTGATTTCGATGGAGAGGAGTATATGGCACATGGCTAAAAAGAAACAGAAGAAGAAAAAGAAGATGCCGGAACAGGTTCAGCGCCCGAAGGACTTTCTGGATATGATCGCGCCCGCGGCGGTGAAGTTCAACACAGATCACTTCATCCTCGGCAGCCGCTATCACACGGCAATGGCGCTGAAAAGCTACCCGCCCATGACGGATGAGCTGGCGCTGCTGCGGGGCCTTGGCGATATGGGCGGCGTCAATCTGCGCCTGACGGCGCGGCAGGTCACGCCCGCCGAGGAGGATGCCATCCTCCACGCCGCCACCAACAAAAGCCGCATGGAGCGGAGCAACACCAACGATTACAAGCAGAGCGTCACGGCGGAAGCCAACCTGCGGGATATGGCGGAGCTGCTGGCAAAGCAGCGGCAGGAAAAGGAGCCGCTCATCCACTGCGGCGTTTACTTGGATATTGCCGCCACGGATACTGAAAAGCTGCGCGCGGCGCGGGACACGGTATCCACACAGTTAGTTCGCTCCCGCATGGGCGCCGATCCGCTGCTCCTGCGCCAGCGGGAGGGCTTTCTCTCTGCCAACCCCGCGGGCGGCAGCCAGCTTGCCAATTTTGCAGAACGTGTCCTGCCCGCCAGGAGCGTTGCCAATCTGTACCCCATGAACTATTCCGGCAAAACCGATCCCAAGGGCTTCTTCATTGGTCGGGACCGCTTCGGCTCCAATATCATCGTGGACTTCGACCGCCGTGCTTCTGACAAGACCAACGCCAGCGCCTTGATCCTTGGCAACACCGGACAGGGCAAAAGTTATCTTCTGAAGCTCCTGCTCTGCAATGTGCGGGAGGCGGGCAAAAGCGTGATCTCTCTGGACTCCGAGCATGAGATGGAGGATGAATGCCGCGCCCTGGGCGGCTGCTTTTTGGACTACTTAAGCGGACAGTACCGCATCAACCTGCTGGAGCCCCGCTGCTGGGACGATGGCAGCGGGCCGGAAGACCCGGACGCGCCGGACGCTTTTCGGGGGACGCTGCTCTCCCAGCACATCTCCTTCCTGCGGGATGTGTTCCGCGTCTACAAGGGCTTTGACACGCCCCACATCGACACGCTGGAGCTGATGGTAGAGCGGCTCTATCAAAAGTGGAACATCACCGACCGCACGGACTTTGCCGGAATGCAGCCAACCGATTACCCCATCCTCTCCGACCTCTATGACGCCATTCAGGAAAGCTATGACCATTACGAGGCCGCAGACAGTCTCTATCCGCGGGAGATGCTGCGGGATCTGTTGCTGGGACTCCACTCCATGTGCCGCGGCGCAGACGCCCGGTTCTTCAACGGGCATACCAATATTGACCGTTCCAAATTCCTCGTCTTTTGTGTCAAGGGGCTGGATAACATGGCGGAGAATCTGCGGAACACGTTGCTGTTCAGCCTGCTGTCCTATATGTCGGATCAGCTTCTAACGCAGGGCAATTCCGTAGCGGCCATTGATGAGCTGTACCTGTGGCTGTCCGATCCCACCGTCATCACCTACATCCGCAACGCCCTTAAGCGAGTACGCAAAAAGGAATCCGCCCTGTTTCTCGCCAGCCAGAATTTGGAGGACTTCACTCAGCCGGGAATACGGG
>OOCM01001197.1_pt1 | contig 21447 bp, 20 predicted proteins | sample 1671111 | NCBI WGS metagenome assembly OOCM01 (sample SAMN06348123, study PRJEB24527) | human gut metagenome | biome: human gut; feature: ankylosing spondylitis patient; material: feces | host: Homo sapiens | place: China | collected 2015-10 | reverse complement strand
TGTCTTTGTGGCTTTTACTGCTCCTGCAGCTTTTTCACGATCTTTTCGAAGTGCATCGCATGGGAAGCCTTGACAAGCACGGCGTCCCCTTTTCGGATCTCGCCGATCCCCTTTTCCAGAAATTCATCCAGATCCGGATAATACAGATGTGTTCCGTTATATCCGCCCCGGCTGCTGACATCACAAATGCCCTCCTCATAGTTTTTCGCAAGGGAGCCGATGGAAATGATCACGGAAATGCCCTTCTGTGCCGCATACTGACCGACCTCATAATGCAGCTTCGTCTCATCTGTACCCAGTTCAAACATATCTCCGATCACAGCGACCGTTCTGGCATCCTCGACCTCATGAAGTACATCAATGCCTGCCTTCATGGAGACCGGATTAGCATTGTAGCAATCGTCCATGATTGTCATACCGTCTGTCTGTATGATATGACCGTGACCACCCACCGGCTCATAGGACTCAATGCCCTGCCTGATCTGCTCACTGATGCGGCTGCAAGCGCATTGGAGATCATATGCTTTCCCGGTGCCGGTACCGTCACTGAGATCTCTCCCTCCGGAGTATGCAGCGTAAAACGGCTTCCGGCCAGTCCGAGACTCTCACAGTCCTTTGCCTGAACAGACGGTGCCTTTGACGCACTCTCATCCCCACTGATTCCATAAAATACCGGCTCCGTGATCCGCGGATCCTTATCAAGTGTACTAAGCTTATCGTCATTCCAGTTTAATACAGCAGTCCCGTCCGGCTTCAGATAATCAAAAATCTCTGTCTTCGCTTTGAGAATACCGTCCCTGGAGCCGAGATTTTCCAGATGGCACTGCCCGATGTTGGTGATCACGCAGTAATCCGGTTTAGCCACCCTGGCAAGACGTGTCATCTCTCCGAAATCACTGATTCCCATCTCAAGCACTGCTGCCTCGTGATGCTCTCTGATCCGGAAGATCGTTAACGGCAGACCAATCTCATTATTGAAATTGCCGAGTGTCTTTAAGGTATCGTACTTCTGTGAGAGAACCGCGGCGATCATTTCCTTGGTTGTCGTTTTGCCGACACTTCCCGTGATACCGACTACCGGGATCGTCAGATTCTCCCGGTAAAACTCCGCCATATCCTTCAACGCCTGCTCACAGGACTCTACACGGATATACGGCTTTGTCTCATCCACCGGCGGCTCTGTTGACATACAGCAGCACGCTCCGTCCTTATATGCCCCCGGGATAAATGTATTGCCGTCCACGCGCGCACCCTTGATCGCCACAAACAGTCCGCCCTTTTCTACCTGACGGCTGTCGATCGTAATGGCAGTAAGCTCCGTATTCTTCCGGCTCTCCGGTCCGGTATAAACACCGCCGACCGCCTGCGTTACTGCCTCCAAAGTCATTCCCTTCATAATCCGGTCCTTTCTGGTCAATATCTTCATATCCATTGTGAATGCTTCATCATCTCTGCTGTATTATTCGTATTTCTTCATTGCCTCCTGAATGATCGTCTCACAGAGTGTGCCGTAATCAACACCAACTGCCTTTGCTTCCTGCGGAAGAAGGCTGGTCGGTGTCATGCCCGGAAGGGTGTTGGCTTCCAGACAGTACATCTCATCGTTATCATTTAACAGGAAATCAATTCTTCCATATACCTCAAGCTTGAGTGCATGATAAACGTCCAACGCATACCCCTGCATTCTCTTTGTAAGCTCTTCACTTAACTCAGCCGGGCATACATCCTCTGCCATGCCGGCCTGATACTTTGTCTTATAATCATAAAAGCCGATCTTTGGAATGATCTCGATCACCGGAAGTGCCCTCCCCGCCACAACGCCGGCAGAAAATTCTCTTCCGTGAATGCACTCCTCAACGACGACCTCATCCTCATAATGGAAGGCAAGCTTTAATGCCTCCTCATACTGCTCCTCGTTCTCCGCAAAGCTTACACCGACACTGGAACCACCGCAGCAAGGCTTTACCACGCACGGGAAACCAAGCTCCTCTTTCACTCTCTCCGCAGTGTCCTTTGCTCCCTTTTTGAAGGAAAAGCCCTTCGGCGTCGGAACATTCGCTGCCTGAAACATCTTCTTGGCAACGCCCTTATCCATCGCCATGGCACTGCCCAGATAACCGGATCCTGTGTAACGGATACCCATCACATCAAATGCCGCCTGCACCTTTCCGTTCTCTCCCTCGGCACCATGAAGTCCCATATACACAATATCCGCCATACGACAGATCTCGATCACGTTTGGTCCAAACAGACAATCCGGATCGCCCTCTCTCATGGCACGGATCTGATCCAGATCCGGATCGACAGACTGAATCTGATCGGACAGCTTTGTAAGCTGTGGATCCCCGTCAAAAATACCGGTCAGATCGTCACCGCTTTTCCCGTGTCCCAGAAATATATCAAGAATCACCGCCTGATGTCCCTTTTCACGCAGTGCTTTGCAAACCTGTGTTGCAGAATTGATCGATACGTCTCTCTCTGTGCTGAGACCTCCTGCTAATACTACTATTTTCATTACTAATCCTCCTTTTCCGCTGCTTCCGTCTGTCGGAAACGCTCCGGCGTTCCTTCTTCTCTATAATTTCGTATAATGACTAGTATACGGGACAAAATATGCAATAAATATACGGAAAATGTTATTCACTTTGCAAATCCTGCTCCTGCATAAATCCATCATACACCATATCAATATATTCCCAGATTTCCTCCCTGCCTTCCTTTGTCATGGAAGAATACGGAATCACCGGCGTTCCCTCAACAACGCCCAGCGTCTCCTTGATCTGCTTAATCTGCTTTGCCTTCTGGGAGCGTTTGATCTTGTCCGCCTTTGTGGCAATGATGATCGGGTGGAATCCCTGATATACCATCCACTCGTACATCATTTTGTCATTTGCGGAAGGCTCATGACGGATATCCACCAGCAAAAATACAGCACGCAGCTGTTCGGAACTGTTCAGATAATTCTCGATCATGGTGCCCCATTTTTCTTTTTCCTTCTGAGATACTTTTGCAAAACCATATCCCGGAAGATCAGTCAGATACAGTTCGTCATTGACATTGTAAAAATTAATGGTCTGTGTCTTACCCGGCTGACCGGAAGTACGCGCCAGTGCCTTGCGGTTCATCAATGCATTGATCAGGGATGATTTTCCCACGTTTGATTTTCCTGCAAAGGCAATTTCCGGCTTCGTATTTTTCGGTAATTTGCTGGTATAACCACATACCGTTTCCAGTGAAACATTTTTAATGATCATTGTTTTCTCCATTCATTGCTATTTTCAGCACATCTTCCATTTTTTTCACGTAACAAATCTGCAGACCTTCTTTGATTTCCTCTGAAATCTCTGCCACGTCCGCTTCATTCTGCGCCGGAACACATACGGTACGGATTCCGGCTACTTTCGCTGCCAGCAGTTTTTCCTTCAAGCCACCAATTGGCAGTACACGACCACGCAGTGTAATTTCTCCGGTCATCGCCACATCCGCACGCACCGGTTTCTTTGTGATGGCAGACAGCATTGCCGTTGCCATGGCAAATGAAAAATATCATATCGATCCGCCACTTCGGCTTGAGGAGATTGATACCTGGGAAAACCGTGGACGTACAGGTATTATCAGGGAATTTTACGAGGACGAAGAACTCTATGCACGCCAGCAGGTTCCGGAGAAAAACAAAAAAGCTGTGTACCGTCTGATGGAAATTGCGGATGTTTATTTTATCACTGCGGTAGCACCGGCATTTATGGGAATCCGTGCAAAACAGATTCTTACAGCATTTCCGGAATTCCCGCCGGAGAATATTATTCTGGGCAATGCCAAGAATTTAGTGCAGTTTGATATCATCCTGGATGATGCCATTCATAATGTACTTGAAACACCGGCCACGTATCCGGTACTGATGCGTAAGCCGTGGAACTGGAAGATGACAGGACTCCTGTCCGTGAATCAGATGAGTGAATTTGTTTCTCTGGTCAGGCAGATCATCCATGCCTCGCAGACGCGCACGATGGAAATAAAAAATCCATCGGTTCTGGCACTGGTAGGACCGTCCGGTTCCGGAAAAGACGCATTGACCAAAAAATTATGTCAGGAGGATCGCTTTGTCAATCCGAAAACCTATTGCACCAAGAAAAGCAGCAAGCATCATTATCTGACAAAAGAACAGTTTGCACAGCAGGATTTCTTTGAACGCACCATGTACGCCGGGGTGCATTACGGAACAAAAAAGGAAGATATCCAGGCGGTGCTTGACGATGGCAAGTATGCCGTCATGTCCCTGGATATGTGTGGCGCAATTGCCATGAAGCGGCATTTTCCGACCGCAATTATCTATGTGGCAAAAGATAAAGAAGACATGATTGCGGATATTGTGCAGTCGGATTTCCCTGTCGGGGAGAAAACCCTTCGTCTGTTGTCGCTGGATGCGGAGAAAAGGAATCGGGAGATCTGCGATTTTGTTATTGATAACCGGGATGAACAGGGGAGTGAGCGCATTCTCCAACTTCTGAATTTTTGACAAAGTGACAATCAGATGGTAAATGAAAGATATCATCGTGGTCTCTGCACAAATAAAATAGATTTGAAAGATACCATCGTGGTCTCTACACAAATAAAATTGATCTGAAAGATACCATCGTGGTACCTATATACTGAAAATTTAACATTTAGATACCGAAAAGTCTCTATGGAGAAAAAATTGCTTTCCGAGATACCATTTTTTGAAAAAAACGGTATCTGGAGAAGCAATTTTTCTTTTGTAGGTGACAGTTCCTTATTTCACACTTTGAAAATAAGAAAATGTGTCACCTTAGACATTAATTTTTTGCCTATAGACCCCAACATTTTATCGCTGAATGTTTCCATAACATTCTGTTTGTCGTTCTGATCCACAAAATTTGCAGAAACAATTCTTTCCCTTATATTTTTCCCAATCCACAGGAAGAAGGGGTACATTTCTTTCGGAAGAACAAATTTACAACTGCACCGTAGTTCCATCATGTAACGTTAATAGCATAAAAGTAAAACCTTTGCCAAACCAACCTGAAATCAACATCGGCGCTGACTTGTAAATTTTTCTGTAGAAAGAGAATGTCCCCCTCCTTCCGTCGCATAGAGAAACCTTATATCTAAAACAACTCCCCCGCAAATCCGTCCCACTTGCCAAACCCAAAGGCTCCCAGACCCCGCAGTTAACCAGCAATTTATAAAGTTTTGAGATACTCCACAATACTTGTCACACTGTTGGCACCATCCGCCACCGCGGTCACAATCTGACGCAGCTTCTTGGTGCGGACATCTCCTGCCACAAAAAGCCCCGGCTGCTCCGTCACCCCGTCTTCTCCGGCACGCACATAGCCATGATCTAAATCCAGCACAGAAGCCACCGCATCGGTCTGCGGATTCATACCGACTGCGATAAAGATACCGCTGACCGGCAGTTCTTTTTCTTCTCCTGTTCCGGTGTTTGCGATTACCAGATGATCGACCATCTGCTCCCCACAGATTTCTTTCACCACGGTATCCGGCAGGAAGGTGATCTTCGGCTCATTTGCCACCTGTTCCTGCAGTACCTTCGTACCACGCAGTTCCTGTCTGCGGTGAATCAGATACACTTTTTCACATCCGGCTGCCAGATACAGGGCATCTTCCAGTGCCACATCTCCACCGCCGACAACCGCCACTGTCTTGTTACGGAAAAAAGCTCCATCACAGGTTGCACAGTAAGACACCCCGGCTCCTGCCAGTGTTTCTTCTCCCGGCACCCCGAGTTTCCGGTGTCCGGCTCCAGTTGCCAGCAGTACCGTTTTTGTCTCATAGACGGTTCCGGAAGCACCGGTGATTTTCCACGTTCCGTCTGTATTTTTCTCTACGTTATCCACTTCATCGCTAATGAACGGAACCTCCAGTGCCTTTGCATGCTGCTCAAATTTCTGCGCCAGATCAAACCCATTGGTTTCCGGCAGCCCCAGATAATTGTCTACTTCCTGTGTGTAAATCATCTGTCCGCCGCCCATCGGCTCTTTTTCTAAAACAACCACATCCAGACAGGCACGTTTTGCGTACACTGCTGCTGAAAGTCCTGCCGGACCGCTTCCTATAATGACTAAATCGTACATGTTATTCCTCCTGATTTTCAAAAAAATCTATTTCATAAATAATGGCATTTTTATTCTTTCCTATTTTACCATACCCCTATACAATGCGCTATTTTCTTTTCTCCAATAATAACAAAATATGCTCCTTTTACAAAAATTTTACGTGATTTTGGGTTGAAAAATCCATTTACAAATGCTACCATAACCAAGGATTTAAATCCACAATCATAAAAATCTGAGTAATGGAGGTGAAATTCATGGACAGTAACGATAGTTTTGGGCGAAGTAGACATTTGAATGCCGATGCTTTTTTCACTGGCAAAATTATCGTTTTCACTGGAAAATGAATTTTGCCGATTCATGATGTTTAAAGCACCGGTAGGTGCTTTTTTTGTGCCTGAATATATAAAACTGTATACCTGAGCCCTTTTCTATTGTGCATATCCGCAGCATGATGTAGCTTTTGTTGCACATGATGACTGCACACACAAGGAAAGGAGAATTCATATGAACAAGAAATATTTAGAGCTTACAAAGCTGATCCGAAGCAAACAAAATGACCATGAAATCTTAAAATGCTTATCTAATTATCACGAAAACGACATTGCCGATATGCTTACGGTTATGACTCCAAAAGAAAGGAAACGTATTTATACGCTTCTGGAGCCACAGAAGATTGCGGAAATCTTCGCATATCTGGATGAACCGCAAATCTACTTTTCCGAACTCTCCGTCAAAGATGCCGCCAAAGTAGTTTCCCTGATGGATTCCGATGATGCCGTTGACGTCCTCGAAACGCTCGATGATAAAAAGAAATATGAAATCGTGGAAAACCTGGACAAAGCAGCCATAAAAGATGTAAAAATGCTGCTTTCCTATGACGATGACGAAATCGGAAGCTGCATGACAACCAACTACATCTGCATTCCAAAGGGACTTTCCGTCCGTCAGGCAATGAGCGAACTGGTCCGTCAGGCCGGGACCAATGACAATATTTCAACCATTTATGTACTGGATGAATCTTTGAAATTTGCCGGTGCTATTGATCTGAAAGATCTTATTATTGCAAGAAAACATGATGTGCTTGACGATATTATCGTCCGTTCCTATCCATCGGTAACCGATCACGAAAAAATTGATGACTGCATGGAAAAAATCATGGATTATTCGGAAGATTCCATTCCTGTCCTGTCGCAGGACGGTCATATGCTCGGTGTTATTACATCCGAAGATATCGTAGAGATGGTTGACAATGAGATGGGGGAAGATTACGCAAAACTGGCCGGTCTCACCGCCGAAGAAGATCTCAAAGAAACCACGGCACAAAGCATGAAAAAACGTCTTCCATGGCTTATCATCCTGCTGTTCCTCGGGATGATCGTTTCCTCTGTTGTAGGTGTCTTTGAACATGTTGTGGCTGTGCTTCCGATTGTAATCTGTTTCCAGTCTCTTGTACTTGACATGGCCGGGAACGTTGGTACCCAGTCTCTGGCAGTTACCATCCGCGTCCTGATGGATGAAACACTCACCGGAAAACAAAAACTTTTCTTACTGGTAAAAGAAATGAAAATCGGTCTTTTAAATGGTGGAATCCTTGGTATTATGGCACTTGCACTGCTTGGCATCTACATCCACCTGTTTAAGGGATACACCTGGATCGGAGCATTTGGCATCTCTGGCTGCGTCGGCATCTCGCTTCTCGTGGCAATGGTGATCTCAAGCCTCGTAGGTACTGTGATTCCCATGTTTTTCCATAAGATAAAAATTGATCCTGCGGTTGCATCCGGTCCACTCATTACAACCGTCAATGACCTTGTGGCTGTTGTGACTTATTACGGTCTGGCATTTTTGTTACTGATCATGTAAAAAGATAATCTTTGCACCATACTACCGAAAAATGCTGCCTGACAACAATATGTTACAGGCAGCATTTCTATTCAACAATTTCTAAGCTGCATAGGAGATATCGCTTACGCGAGATACCCCAGATAGAAAATCTATCCGCAGACGGATACCCTTTACTGAATAACCAGTTCTTCAATCGTCACATTTTTCTCTTTGTCAATGTCAAAAGCTTTAAGCACCGGCTGATCCATATCCATCAGGGAAAGAATCAGGTAATTGACCGTCGGATCATACGCCAGACGCTTATCTTCCTCGGACGGGCGTGACGGCGATTCCGGATGGGAATGCCAGTTGCCAAGCGGTACCAGATGGTTTATGCGCATATCTTTAACTGCGGCAAGCTGTTCCTTCGGGTTCATGGAAAAATGCTCATTGGTGTGATCCACATTCTCCAGAAGGTACACCTTCTCGATGATCTTTTTGTCACCGTCTTTGGTGCCTGCAATCAGACCACATGCCTCTTCCGGAAGGTTTTCCTTCGCATGAGCTAAGATTTTTTCATAGTCTGCTTTTTTCATGGTAAGCATAAAATTTTCCTCCTTACCTCTTTCAATGATCCGGGCACTCGATCTGCTCGTAATCGATCAGTTCTGTGATGGTCGGATGATCGCCACAGATTGCACACTTATGATCTGCCTTTGGCAGTTTGATCGTGTGGAATTCCATCTTTAACGCATCAAAAGTCAGAAGCTTTCCGGTTAAGAGATCGCCCACACCGATCAGATATTTGATGGCTTCCATCGCCTGTAAGGATCCGATGACACCGCCCATTGCGCCGATGACACCTGCCTGCTTACAGGTCGGAACTGCATCCTTTGGTGGTGGATTCTTGAATACACAACGATAGCACGGTCCTTCTCCCGGAACATAGGTCATGAGCTGACCCTTAAAACGGATAATTCCTGCATGGGAGAATGGCTTCTTTGCCATTACACAGGCATCGTTGATTAAGAATTTTGCCGGGAAGTTATCGGTTCCATCAATGATGAAATCATAATCTTTAATGAGATCCATAATATTTTCAGAAGTAACGAACTCACGGTAGGTATTTACGGTCACATCCGGGTTCATTGCGTTCATGGTCTCTTTTGCAGATTTTACTTTTGCTTTTCCTACATCCGCAGTGCCGTGAATGATCTGACGCTGTAAGTTGGACAGATCCACTTCATCTGCATCCACAATACCGATGGTGCCCACACCGGCTGCGGCAAGATACATTGCTGCCGGTGCACCAAGTCCGCCTGCACCGATAATCAAAACTTTTCCGTTGAGGAGCTTTTTCTGTCCCTTCACACCAACCTCCTGCAGGATGATGTGACGGCTGTAACGCTCCATCTGCTCATTGGTAAATGCCATTAGAAGCTTCCTCCTCCCATGAAGTATAAGAATTCAACTACATCGTTTTCCTTTAATGTTACGTTTGCAAGATCGTGATTTTCTACAAAATCATCGTTTACGGTAACGGTCACATATTCCGGATTTTCAACCTTCTCGTCAACAACGAGCTGTGCCAGCGTGGTTCCCTCTTTGATGTCTTTTACGTTTCCTGCGATTGTTACTTTCATCGGTAACTCCTCCTAAATATATTTTTTCACAATTTCTTCCAGTTCCGGCTTCTTAATCAGACCGCGCACACGCTCTGCTTCCTTTCCATCTTTGAAAAACAGGATGGTCGGAGAAACCATAACGGAATACTGTTCTGCCAGTTCCCCGTCAAAATTTGCATTGACTTTGACCACTTTTAAGCGATCCTCATAATCATCTTCGATATCGCCAAGAATCGGTGACATCTGTTTGCACGGAATGCAGGAATCGGAATAAAACTCCACCAGTACCGGTATAGAAGCCTGCAAAACCTCCGCTTCAAAATTATCTTTACTTACTCTTGCTGCCATGCGCTTAACCTCTCTTGTCTACTCTTCGAGTTTCTTTACAATAAGGTCATAAGTTCCATCTTCATTGTCGATCAGCTTTAATACCTGCTGTCCCTCTTCCTTGAAACTTCTCGGTACGTTCTGCACCGGCTCTCCATCATTCATATGTACGGAAAGCACCTGTCCGATCTCTAACTCTTCCATGGCCACCTTTGCCTTGACAAACGTCATCGGGCAGACCACATCCGTAATATCTACAGTTTCATCAATTGTAAAATCAGCCATTGTATGCCTCCTTTATCTTCTCTTCAAATTTATCAAGTCCCACTCTCTCGAGTGTCATGCGGAAACGCTCTCCTGGATTGGCATTGTCATCAAAGAACTGGATTGCCGCATCGGTAATGCGGAATAACTGTTCCTCGGATGTCACAAGCGGAAGATAATTCTCGCCTTTGTATACGCGGTTTCCAAACAGTCCACCGAAAGATACCTCAAATGCAGGTGTCGCTTTCCATGCATCGGTCGGACAGGCCTTTACACAGCGTCCGCAGTTGTTACATTTTTCCTCATCGAGAACGATTTTTCCGTCCACGGTGCTGATTGCATCCACGCGGCAGGTCTTCTCACAGATCCCACAGTTGATGCAGGCTGCTTCCTCCCATTCCACAATGGATGCACCCTTGATTCCGACATCATTTTCTTCTGCCTTTAAGCAGTTGTTCTGGCATCCGGTTACACCAAATTTAAACTTATGCGGAAGTTCTCTTGCAAAATAACGCTCATCCAGTTTTTTTGCAATATCATAACTGTCAATATTTCCACTAGGGCATACCGCCGATCCCTGACAGGCTGTAATCGTACGGACACGCGGTCCACACACACCCGGCTTACATCCCCCGGTTGCCAGCACTTCCTTAACTTCTTCTACATCGTCAAGTTTGATAAATGGGATTTCCACACTCTGACGGGAAGTCAGATGTACGTGTCCGTCTCCGTATTTTTCTGCAACCTTTGCGATAATCTGTAAATTCTCTGCTGTAAGATTTCCACCTACCACAGCCAGCCGCAGGGAAAAATTATTTTTTTGTTTCTGGCGCATAAATCCGCCTTTTTTCAATGTAGCATAATCAACAGCCATTACTCTCTCCTTTAAACCTTGTGTATTTTTCTTTGTTTATCCGGCGGTATTTTGGATTGCTGCTGTAAAATCCTGCTTCAGATCTTCGATATCCTCAATACCGACACTTATTCTTATCATATCATCAAATACGGCGGCGTCAATCTTTTCCTGCTCGGTTGAGTGTGCCGCCAGTGTGGATTCCGGATGTACGATCAGTGTCTTGGTATCTCCGATATTGGATACGATCTGCGGAATGGTCAGCGCATTCATGATTGCAAAAGCGCGTTCCTTGCTTCCCACGCGAATGGTTAAAATTGCTCCAAATCTTCCATCCAGCAACTGCTTTGCCACACCGTTCCACGGACTTGATGCAAGTCCCGGATAGTTTACGCTGATTCCCGGAATGGTTTCCAGATAAGCCGCAAGCTGCATTGCGTTGTCACACGCCCGCTCCATACGAAGCCCCAGTGTCTCCATACCAAGCAGATTATAGTATGCAGTCTGCGGCGCCATACAGGCTCCCATATTGCGGAACAATCCGTTTCTCAGTTTTGCAGTAAAGGTAAATTTTGCAAACTTTTTATAGTCTTTCATGCCCGGATACCGCTCCAGATCCCATTTGAATCTTCCCGCATCAGTGATCACACCACTGATGGCACTGCTGTTGCCGTTGATGTATTTGGATGTGGAATTGATCACGATGTCTGCGCCAAGTTCGAGCGGACAAACGAGAAACGCGGTAGCTACCGTATTATCGATCATGAGCGGAAGATTGTGCCGCTTTGCAATCTCGGCAAGTGCCGGGATGTCGGTCACATCCAGCTTTGGATTTCCAATCGTCTCCGCGAAGATGACTCTCGTCTTATCCGTGATCTTGGATTCGAGATCTTCCAGATCATTCGTATCTGCAAAAATTGTTGTAATCCCAAACGCTTCCAGATCGTGGTAAAGATCAATCGTTCCTCCATACAGGCTGGTGCTTGTGATGATCTCATCACCACTTCCTACGATATTCAGAAGGGCATTGGTAATTGCCGCCATGCCGGATGCACAGGCAACGGATGCCACACCTTTTTCCAGAACCGTCATGCGTTCTTCAAATGCTGCGATGGTCGGGTTATTGATTCTTGTGTAAGAATATCCAGCCGCTTTGTTGTGAAACAGCTTCTCATGCTGCTCTGCCGATGGCTGAAAGAAAGCACTGGACTGGTACACCGGGGTAAGTGTGGCTCCGGTCACCGGATCTCCGGTTTTTGTACCATGTAGTAGTTCTGTGTTGAATCCCATTTCATTTCCCCTAATTCATACTTATCTAATAGGTTTAATATGTTATAGTTAATATACCGCAATCATACCCTATTGTCAACCTTTTATTTCCACTTATTTTTCCGGCAAAAAAATCCCCGCTGGTTAAAACCAGCAGGGATTCCATTCTCATAATAAAATGATTATTCTGTCCAGTGCTCATCCTTAAATACGATGCGGCGGTAAGTCTCAAAATCAACCCACTTATTAAAGAAGTTCTCAGAAATCTCCCTGCCCTCTGCGGAAAGCTCCTTCTTGAACGCATCCACATCTGCGGCACTTGTTACATGAACTGCAAATCCACGGCCGTTGATGACAGGCACATCGTTGTATGCAAAGTCAGCAAGCGGAATAATGGCAGTAACCTTCTGGTCACGGATGGATACCGCTACCTGCTCACGCAGAACAACCACATCAAAGCTGTCCGGATACTGATACGTCTCACCCTTGACCGGAATCACATCACCGATCGTGTAAGTTTTATCGGAAGGCTGTACCTTAAAGACGTTCATCGCCTCAAGGTCATAGTAATATTCCTCGAAGATATCTCCGTTTGCCTTGAGATTTCCGTGGGCAAATGCGCATTTTAAGTCTTTCGTCTCATCGAGCGTTGGATTTTCCACAACACCACATGCGGAGGTCATGTTGGAAATACGGTCGATCAGGATCAGTTCTCCCAATGTCTTATGCTTTGCAAAAGCATCAATGACGATCTCTTCCTGCAATACCAGATCGCAGACCGCAATCTCGTTCTTGCGCAGGCGGCCAACCGGAATAAATTCACCGGTGTTGACATCAATCTTGTACTGGATATTCTTTAAGATACCCGGAATCGTACGTGTACCGAGTTTTACGAGATAATCTTTGCCGACGGTCAGTTCCTCATCGTCCATCCAGAGGATTGTTGCGGTAAATTTCTTGCTGACCGGAAGCTTCGTATCTTTTGCGAGAACACATCCGCGGGATACATCCACTTCCTTGTCAAGCTGGATGGTAACTGGACGGCCTGCATCTGCAGTCTGTGCATCTTTATCTCCGACTAAAATGCTCTTTACTTTTGCATGCTCATTGCTTGGCAGAGTCACGATTGTATCACCGACCGATACAGCGCCACTCTCGATCTGTCCCTGGAAACCACGGAACGTGTGATCCGGACGGCAGACACGCTGTACCGGCATATAGAAGCCTTCTTCCTGCTTCTTTTCGCTCACATCGATATTCTCTAAGTAAGCAAGCAGTGGCTCCTGCGTATACCATGGCATATTGTCGGAATGGGTGGTGACATTGTCACCCTCGGTTGCAGATACCGGAATGATCTTGACACTTGCTAAATGCAGTTCCTTGGAAAGTTCCTGAATTTGGTCAACGATCTCCTTGAAACGCTCCTCACTGTAATCGACAAGATCCATCTTATTTACAGCAAATACAAAGTAACGGATTCCCATCAGTGCACAGATTCTGGCATGTCTTCTGGTCTGTACGAGCACGCCCTGCTTTGCATCCACAAGGATAACGGCAAGGTCTGCAAAGGATGCACCGACTGCCATGTTTCTTGTGTACTCCTCATGTCCCGGAGTATCTGCCACGATAAAGCTTCTCTTTTCGGTTGTAAAGTAACGGTATGCCACATCAATGGTGATACCCTGTTCACGCTCTGCCATCAGTCCGTCCAGAAGGAGGGAATAATCAATTGCGCCGCCGCGGCTTCCTACTTTGGAATCCAGCTCCAACGCTTTCTCCTGATCTGCGTAAAGCAGTTTGGAATCGTATAAAATATGTCCGATCAGTGTGGACTTTCCATCGTCTACACTACCGCAGGTAATAAATTTCAATAATCCGCTCATTTTAGAAATAACCCTCCCTCTTTCTTCGTTCCATGCTGCCGGCTGCCTCGTTGTCAATGACACGGGTGGTCCGCTCAGACTCTACAGCACTCAAGGTCTCGTCAATAATCTCATCTAATGTGGTCGCGTTGGATTCGATTCCACCGGTCAGTGGATAGCATCCCAAGGTACGGAAACGCACATTCTTGTATTCAATTTTCTCACCCGGACGAAGTTTCAGACGATCATCATCCACCATGATAATCTGTCCGTCACGCTCAATCACCGGACGCTTTGCTGCAAAATACAGCGGCACGATATCGATGTTTTCTCTCTTTATGTACTCCCAGATATCCGTCTCCGTCCAGTTGGAAATCGGGAACACACGGATGCTCTCACCCTTGTTGATCTTGGAGTTATAAAGTTTCCACATCTCCGGTCTCTGGTTCTTCGGGTCCCATGCATGATTCTCATTACGGAAAGAGAAAATTCTCTCTTTTGCACGGGATTTTTCCTCATCACGACGTCCACCGCCGAATGCTGCAGTAAATCCGTATTTATTCAACGCCTGTTTTAATGCCTGTGTCTTCATGATGTCGGTGTACTGGCTGCCGTAATCAAACGGATTGATGCCACGCTTTACACCGTCCTCGTTGATATACTCGATCATGTTAATCCCTAGTTTCTTTGCCGTCTCATCACGGAACTGAATCATTTCCTTGAATTTCCATGTCGTGTTCACATGTAAAAATGGAAATGGCGGCTTCTCCGGATAAAATGCTTTCATGGCAAGATGAAGCATTACCGAACTGTCCTTTCCTATGGAATAAAGCATTACTGGTTTTTCACACTCTGCCGCTACCTCACGGATAATGTAGATTGCTTCCGCTTCGAGTGCATCAAGATGAGATAATTGACTCATGATCTTCCTCCTTAATATTTATTCGAATCCTTTTTATTCACAACAATTGTTTCTATTGTACCATCTGTTTTTTTAATTCGCCAGTGTAACAGATCTCCTTCGGTATGAACGGTCATCTGGCTTCCCATGCCGCCGATGTCGGCACCCAGGTAATAGGAGATCGCTTCAAATGGACACTCCTTGATACAGGAGGCACATCCCCAGCAGTCCTTCGGATACCGGATCACGGCTTTTTTGTCTTCGCCGCGCACGATCAGGCTTCCCGGACAGACATCCAGACATTTTCCACATGCCCTGCATTTCATGGAATCAATCGCGATGCTCATAGGTTTCTCCTCCTTTCACCAGATCTCTGCGGATCATCGTAATCTGGTCCCCGTTCTTTTTCGAGTTTACATAGCAGAGCCATGCATCACTCTTCTCCGGATAATCCAGATTCTCCGCGAAACTGTGCCAGCGTGTCTCCTTGCGTGCACGCAGATGTGCGATCACAGTCAAGCACACGGTCAGGCGTTCTTTCAGCTCATAGATAAACATCAGCTCATGCATATCGGCTGCCGCAAGTCCTTTTGCAAGGATCTGCAGTTTCTTTATTTTTTCTTCCGCCATGGCAAGCTGCTTTTCGTTGAACTGGTAATGGGTTCCGATTCCGCCTGCATACTGATCCATGACTTTCTGCATGGCTTCCTCGAGTTCCTCAACGGTAAATGCCGGGTCCTGCTTTGTGAGAAATGCATCATACTCGGCAATTTTATTTTCAAGAACCGCTTCTTCATCAGAAGCCGCCGTATCTGCCACCTGTTCTTCGTTTAATTTCTGCACGATGGAATGGGCTGCGATCTCGCCCTCCACCAGTGCGCCGGTTACATATTTCTGTGGACAGCCGCCTGCCACATCTCCGGCAGCATAGAGTCCGTGGATCGTTGTCTCTCGTTCGGTGTCTACCCAGTAACCGCTGGCGGTATGACCACCTACGATGTACGGCTCGGTTCCCTCAATTTCCACGTTCTGCTCACTTGGATTTTTCCCGGATTCCACCCACTTGAGTGTCTGTCCCGGTGCCATGTTTAAGTATGCTTTTAAGAGCGATTCATCCTGCTCTGCGGAGATGCCTTCGGTGCGAAGATAACATGGTCCGCGTCCCTGTACGTTTTCTTCAACAGTTCCGTACACACGCTGGGAAGTAGTCAGACCGTATTTTGTCTCATACACTTCTCCGTGTGCGTTAATCTGCTTTGCTCCGACACCCTGTGCAATCGTTCCGGTCGGAGCGATCGTATCTTTACAGCGCAGGGCGATAAAGCGCATCTCAAATGTGGTCATCTCGGCTCCGGCTTCCATTCCCATGGCATATCCGGCTCCGGTGTTAAACGGCGGATACCACATTTTATGACGGGAAAAGCCCGGATTGTTCGGACGGTAAAGTCCTGCGGCTCCTCCGGTTGCGATCAGCACTTTTTTTGCGCGGATCTCGTAGGCCGTACCGTCTGCAATGGAAAAACCGACGGCTCCTTCGATCTTATTATTGTTTGCCAGATAATCGGTGATGTTTAACTGGTTGATGACGGTCACATCGTCTAATTTGCTGACAGCATCTGCAAGAAGCGGCTTGAAGTTTTCGCCGTTGATCTTGATATTGCGGTTTCCTCTTGCCACATACTCGCCGTTTTCGTCTTTTAAGATGACCAGACCAAGCTGTTCCATTTTGGCGGTCACACGGTTGAGTCCTTCGGACATGGTCAAAAGCAGATCCGGCCGGACGATGCCGTCGGCATCTTTTGTGGCGTAGTCCACGTAATCCTGCGGAACATGACCTTTGGTGATATAGGCATTGAGCGCGTTGACTCCGGCTGCCAGACAGCCGCTGCGCTTGATGTTGGCTTTTTCTGCTATGATTATGGAATAATCGGATTGTTCACGGATGGTCATTGCCGCGTAGCAGCCTGCTGTGCCGCCGCCGATGATGAGGACATCCGTATGGAGTATTTTTTTTCCCTCGATTTTCATAAGTAATCCTTCCTTGTGATTAAATGTAGAAGACCTCGCCTTCCTGCATCTCTCTATTTTCTACGAGATAGGTCTGGTTTTCATCAAATATGTAAAGCCGGTAGATTAAGACATACACTTTTTCACCGATCTCTACCGGATCTTTTTCAAGTGAGCGCTCGGTGACGATCGGGATACCTCCCACATCAACGACAACATCCAGATGATTTCCTCGGAATATCACATCTTTTACGATTCCACGCTCGGCGGCACTCATATGCTGCGGTGGCTCGCTTCTGGACATGCGGACAAATTCCGGACGGATAACTGCGTGGGTTGCGCCCTCGACCGGATCAAATCCAAGCAGGCGCTCATAATGCTCTACGATCGAGGAACGGCCGATAAACTGTGCCACGAACGGGGTGTCCGGTGATTTATAAATTTCCATCGGCGTTCCCATCTGCTCGATATGTCCATGGTTTGTGATGATAATCTCATCGGCCACCTCGACGGCTTCATCCTGATCATGGGTGACAAAAATGCTTGTAATGCCAAGCTTTACAACCATCTCGCGAAGCCAGTTGCGAAGTTCGGTGCGGACTTTTGCATCGATTGCCGCAAACGGCTCATCGAGAAGAAGTACCTGCGGATTCGGTGCAAGTGCGCGGGCAAACGCCACTCTCTGACGCTGCCCGCCGGACAACTGGTTCGGATAACGCTTTTCCATTCCGCTTAATCCGGTCAGTTCCAACAGTTCGGTCACGCGCTTTTTGATTTCTTTTTTCGGCACCTTGGCAAGTTCGAGACCAAAAGCTACGTTGTCGTAGACGGTCATATAACGGAACAATGCATAGTTCTGAAATACAAAACCGATGCCTCGTTTTGCCGCCGGCACATCGTTGACACGCTGCCCGTCAATATAGATATCGCCGCTGTTTGGTGTCTCAAGCCCCGCGATCATGCGAAGCAGTGTGGTCTTTCCGCTTCCGGAAGGTCCAAGCAGTGCGACTAATTTTCCTTTTTCAATGCCAAAGCTGACATGGTCGGAAGCCCGGAAGTTTCCGTAATTTTTACAAATATCTTTCATTTCCACGTACATAGCCTGACTCCTTACTGTATCCCTTTACTGTTTTTACTTCTATATTCAAAAATGTTTCTGAGTATCAGCACGATCACCGCAATAATGACCAGAATGGAAGATACCGCAAACGCGGAGGTGATGGAAGTATCTGTCCCCGACATATATAAGGCATCAATCTCCAGCGGCAGGGTAAATGTCTGCCCTCTGGTCTTTGAGAGTGCATTGACTGCTCCAAACTCGCCTAACGCACGCGCCGTACATAAAATGATACCATAGATCAGTCCCCATTTCATCTGGGGAAGGGTAATTTTCCGGAAAATCGTAAATCCCCCGGCTCCCATCAATGCTGCAGCCTCTTCTTCGTCTTTGCCCTGTGCATTTAAGATCGGGATGATCTCACGCGATACAAACGGGAAAGTGACAAAAATTGTGGCAAGCACCACACCCGGTAACGCAAACGTAATGCGGATGTTTGTTCCAAAAAACTGGTTGATCGCCCGGATTGCCGGATACGTCCAGCCGAGTCGTCCGAAGGTCATCAAAAAGGCAAGACCTACAATGACGGGAGAGATCGAAAACGGGATATCGATCAGCGTGGCAAGCACCTGTTTCCCACGGAAAGAAAACTTTGTCAGAAGCCATGCCGCCATGATTCCGAAAAACGTATTGACAACTACCGCGATCACAGTTGCAAGCAATGTAACCAAAAGAGCCGAACGCACATATTCGGTTGTGACCGCCTGTATGTAAAAAGCAAATCCTTCTTTCAATGCACTGAAGAGAATCGAAAACAGGGGAAGAATCAGCATAACAAATATGAAAAGAACGCTGATGGCTATTAAGATGTATTTCGTACTTTTCTTTTGTTCCATAAAAACGAACTTCCTTTCTTAAAACAAACTGGCTGGTTTCCCGTTGTACTTACACATTGTTGGTTCTGGCTGCCTGTTTCATCTGTACGATATTCACAGCAAGCAGTAAAACAAACGATAAAATCAACATTACCAGCGCGATTGCCGTGGCACTCGCATAATCAATATACCCAAGCTTCTGCATGATCACATAGGAGATCACCTGCGTATGTTCCCTTGCACTGTTTCCGGATATGTAAATGACACTTCCGTACTCACCAATCCCTCTGGCAAAGGCAAGCCAAAATCCGGTTAAAACCGGGGGCATCATCTCCGGCAGAAGCACTCTGCGGAAGGTCTGAAACCGGTTGGCTCCAAGCATAAATGCCGCTTCCTCATACTGTCCGTCGAGTTTTTCAAGCACCGGCTGCACGGCACGGATGACAAACGGAATTCCGACAAACACCAGTGCAATGACCAGTCCCAGATGTGTGTAGGATACTTTGATGCCAAGTTTTGCAAGCGGAGTCCCGAGGATTCCGTTTTCGGAATACATTTTAGAAAGTGTGATACCTGCTACCGAAGTCGGCAGTGCAAACGGAAGCTCAATACAGCCATCGAGGATACGTTTTCCCGGAAACTCATATCTTACAAGCACCCAGGCAATGATCACACCGAACACACTGTTTATAAGTGCCGCAATAAACGAACATCCGATGCTGGTCGCAAATGCATGCCGCACGGTCGGCTTCGTGATCAGGGACCAGAACTCTGCTGGACGCAGTTTTAATGCGGAAACCATCACAGATGCCAGCGGGATCAGCACAATCAGGGAAAGCATTGTCACTGTAATTCCCAATGTGAGGTGATACCCCGGTATCACACGTACTTTTTTTGTCTTATTCGTTGCCGTAGATTTCATCAAACATTGCTCCATCGTCAAAATAGTTCTTATATGCTTCGTTCCAGCCGCCGTAATCTTTGATCGTATATAATTTCACGTTCAGGTCAAAACGGTCGGAAAATTCCTTCAGAATTGATTCATTGCTCGGACGGTAACCATACTCTGCCGCCAGCCGCTGCGCATCATCGGTGTACAGATAATTCAGGTACTCGCGGCTCACTTCCTGCGTGCCGTTGGCATCCGCATTGTCATCCACAATCGCCACACTCGGTTGTGCCAGAATACTGACACTCGGCGTAATCATCTCATATTCATCCGGATAACTTTTCATCGTGGTAATTGCCTCATTTTCCCACGCGATCAGCACATCCCCTTTCTGGTTTTCCACAAACGTGGTTGTGGAACCGCGCGCTCCGGAATCCATGACGGAAACCTGCGAGTAAAGTTTCTGCAGAAATGCTTTCTGTTCCTTCTCATCATCGGTCTGCTCCTTTATATAGGAAAGTGCTGCTAAAAAGTTCCAGCAGGCACCACCACTGCTCTTCGGGTCCGGGGTGATGATCTCGACCTTTTTATTTACCAGATCGTCCCAGTCTTTGATCTGTTTCGGATTGCCTTTCCGGACGAGGAAAACAATCGTCGAAGTGTATGGGGAACTGTCATCGGCAAATTCCTGTTCCCAGCCTTTTTCAATCAGTCCGGTCTGCTCGATCAGTGTGATATCATGCTCCAGTGCCAGTGTAACGACATCAGCATTGCATCCTTCCACAACAGAGCGTGCCTGTGCACCGGAACCTCCGTGGGATTGAATAATATCCACTTCTTTTCCCGTTTTTTCCTTATAATATTTCTCAAACAGAGGATTATATGCTTCATAAAATTCTCTTGTCGGATCGTAGGAGACGTTGGTGATTGTCCGTACATGACTCTTTTTGCTTCCGCATCCGGTACATCCAATCAACAGAATTGCCGCCATGGACAGTACCGCTATTTTCTTTACCATTGAAAATAATTTTCGCTTCATGTTTCCGCCTCCCTCGACTTTCGTTTATCATACCCCTTAATTCCTATCATGTCAATAGGTATTGTAGGAATAATTTTCCTTTCTTTCTACGGTACCATGGAAAGATTGAATTTTGCTTGAATCTCAATACGTGGATTTTTATAGCCAGTTAAATTGCTGTTTAACTGCGTGGTCTGGAGCCTTTTGTTTTCAGTGGGACGGATTTGCGGGGATTGTTCTAAATATAAGTTTTTTCGATGCGACGGAAGAAGGGGGGCATTCTCTTTCTACAGAAAAATTTGCAAATTAACGCCGATATTGATTTCAGGTAAGTTTAATAAATATTTTACTTTTATGCTATTAGCGTTATGTGATGGCACTACGGCGCAGTTGCAAATTTGTTCTTCCGAAAGAAATGTCCCCCTTCTTCCTGTGGATTGGAAAACTATAAGTAAAAGGATGATGCCCGCAAATCCTGTCTATGTGACAAATATAAAGGCACCAGAATTTGCAGTTAAAGGCTCTCCCGGAAGGAAATGCGTGCAATGAGCGTTTACGGTAAAGTGATAAATACTTTG
>OOCM01001192.1_pt1 | contig 21579 bp, 16 predicted proteins | sample 1671111 | NCBI WGS metagenome assembly OOCM01 (sample SAMN06348123, study PRJEB24527) | human gut metagenome | biome: human gut; feature: ankylosing spondylitis patient; material: feces | host: Homo sapiens | place: China | collected 2015-10 | reverse complement strand
ACGATGCCCGGTCTCGGCGGAGGCGGAGGAAGAATGCCGGGCCTCGGCGGAGGCAGAGGTCTCGGCGGCGGGAGCACGACGACGGGCGGCCTGTGCGGCGGAGGAACCACGACGGGCGGCGGGAGCACGGGAAAGACGAGCGATGTGCCATAATAGGTATGAGGACCCCAGGTTCCCGTGCCTACGCTGACACCGCCGCCGTAAAAGCCTCCCGATCCCACGGTGACGCTGCCTGCCACGTCCGGTCCGTAGGGATCGGCGGCGCAGCCGGAAAGGGCGAGAACGGAAAGAAGGGCAAGAAGACCAAGCTTCATGACAGCCTCCCTGAACGTGCTCCGGCCGGGAAAGACCGGACGCTGCGCGAATGCGGCGCGGAACCGGTCCCCTGTGCCGCCGGAGCGGACTCGGGATGAGAAGGGCGGGGAAATCCCGCCCTTACTTATAAAATCATAGTCGTTCTGCCGGAAAAGACAAGGCTCACTTCGACTCGTTCAGCGCCTCGCGGATGCGGCAGACGCCGCATATTTCCGTGGAGGTGGGGTAGCCGCAGCGAAGGCAGGGAGAGAGTTTTTCGCCGCTGACTTCCTCTTCCTTCCGGAAGGCGGGCTTTCCGCGTTCGAGGAAGCCGTGATAGAAGTCCATCTTGCGTCCGGGCATTTTTTCTTCCAGATCGATCCACATGCTCTTCAGCGTGGAGAAGCTTGCGCCTTCGCTGTAGGGGCAGGGCGCGTAGTGGTTTTCTATGCCCATGAGAAAGGCGTAGTTGGCGGTTTCAAATTCGGTGAGGCGCCAGAAGGGCTTGACCTTGCGGGTGAATCCGTCGGAATCCTCCAGAAGCGGGCCCTGATCGCTGAGATAGGCGCGGTCCCAGCGCAGGGTGTTGCTGGTGAGACGGGCGACTTCGTCGTCGAGATTATGCCCCGTGGCCAGCACGTTGAAGCCGCCTTCGCGGGCCGTCTGATTGAAGAAGTAGCGCTTGATCTTGCCGCAGGCGGAGCACACGGGTCTGCGCAGGGTGGCCTTCACCCTGGGAATGGCGAGTCCTTCGGCGGTCATGTCGCGCACAATGAGGGGAAAGCCGTACTTTTCGCAGAAGCGCTCCACCACGCCGCGCGCGGCGGGAGAGGATTCCGGTATGCCGAGGTCGATGTGCAGGGCCGTGACGTCGTATCCCTGACGGCCCAGCTCCAGCATGAGAGCCAGCGAGTCCTTGCCGCCGGAAAGCGCCACGAGCACGCGATCCTTCTTTGTCATGAGGTTGTGCTCGCGTATGCCTCTGTCCACCTGTTTGGAAAAGAAGTCGAGAAAGCAGTCCGGACAGAAGGCGGTGTTGTGACTGGGCAGGGCTACGACGGCGCGTGCGTGACAGCGGCGGCACTTCATGGAAAAACCTCGTGAAAAGCTGACGATTCATGGCTGCGGAAGCGCCAACGATGCCGTTTGCGCACTTCACAGATGCAGAGGAATACGCTAAAACAGGGAAAGTGTAAATTTATCGTATTCTCAGCTTCCGGGCCCGCCCGGAAAGACGGAGTCCCTCCCATGGCTCAAACTTCCCGTCCCTTCCGTAATCTTGCCGCGTGTGTTCTTGTTCTGAGCTGTCTGGGAGGAGTCTGGTGGCTTCTTCTGCCCGAAGGAACGGAGAATCCTGTGGACGCCGTCGTGCAGATGGCCGAGAATCTGACGGGCGGCTCCGATGAGGCGGATCCCGCCGGAACACAGACGTCCGGCTCGGAAAACGAGACCGCCGGACCGGCTCTGAGCGCTGCGGGAGAAGAAGCGGCGAAGAGCGGCCAGGCCGCTGAAGAAGCCGCCGGAGCGGATACCTCTTCCGCCTCCTCCGCTGCAGAAGGCGGCATGGAGGCTTCCGGTCGCATTGCGGCATCTGCCGGCCCGCAGGAAGTGTCGGCCGCGCTCAGTTCGGGCGGCGCGCCTGTGGCTGTCGATCCCGAGGCCGAGCTTCTGGCCCGTGTGGAAAAGGCCATGCAGCAGAGCGGCACGACCGTGCCCGGCGGCGACAGCGTGTCCGGCACGGTGGAAAACCGTCCGCCGCAGCCGGGGGAAGAACGGCAGGATTCCGTGGTCACGGCGGGCTTTGCCCGCGACATGGGGGCGTGGCTGGCCTCCGGCTATGTGCCGCCCCGAAAGGAAGGCGAGAAGGGACGCACATCCCGCACGCTCATCAACGCGAATTTCCGCTACAGTACCTCCGGCACCCTGCGCAGCGCCGAGCGCGATCCGCTGAAAGGGCGGGCCGGAATTCTGAATTATGTGTTTTCTTCCGGCATGATGGAAGCGCTGTTCCGCATGTATTCTCCCTCCCTGCTGGAGGAAATGGAACGCTCCGCCCGCGACGAAAAACGTCGTATTCCACTGGACGACGCCCATGTGGCCGATATGTTCATGGTGTATGCCGATGTTTTCCATCGGCTCGGAACCTCGCTGGAAGCGGCGTCGGGCGTGGATCTTGCCGCGCTTTCCGCAGCCGTGCACCGCGAGGCGGCGCGTGAAGCCGCCGCCAACGACGATTTCGCCAGAGCCTACACCGCGCTTTCTCAGGCGCGGGAGAGCGGCCGCAGCGACGAAGTGGCCATACAGAGCCGCCGCATGGCGGAAAGCACCCGCATTGCGGGCATGTACGCCGACCGGCAGGAGCGGGCGAGAAACGACATGGTGTACGCCATTCGCCGCAATGCTTCGGGCAAAACCCTTTCTTCGGCGGAGCTTCTGTTCCTCGGCGAATGGCTGAGCCGCCGTCAGGCCACCCCGGAAACCGTGCTCGCCGCCGGAGACATCTGCCTCCGCACCGCGGAACTCATGCGGCAGCGCGCGGAACGCATTCTTCACCCGGAAAGCGCGCCTGCCGAAGCTGCGGCTCCTGCGCAGGAAAGCGCCGCTCCCGCAGAGACGGCCGTGAAGGAAGCCGAGCCGGAGAAGGCATCGCCTGCCGCGTCCACCGGCAGAAGCCGCGTTTCGATTGCAGACCGCTCCTCGTCGGGTACGGAAGCCTACGGCAAGCTGGTGAAGGATGAAATGCCTGCCGCCGAAGCTCCGAAGGCCGCCGCGGAAAGCGCGCCTGCTTCGCCCGCTGAGACTGTTGAACCTGCTCCGGCTTCCGCTTCTTCCGCTCCTGCGACCCCGGCGTCCCCCGTTGTTTCCACTCCCGCGGCTTCTTCTACTCCTGCCGCCGCAAAATAAGTCCCGCGTTTTCCCTGCCGCAATGCAGGCCGGGGACTGGAAAAAAGCATAAGGAAAGGCCGGACATTTCATGAGAAATGTCCGGCCTTTCGTATGTACCGCTGCTCCGGTGCCGCGGGGACGGAGAGCGGGCGGCGTATTTAAGGAGGAGAGAACCCGGCGGGAGCCTGCGGCCCCCGTCCGGGACAACGCCGCCCGCCCGTCCGGAGCAGTCCGGCCTCCGGGCTAGAAGCGGGGAGCCTCCTGCCGCTGACGCGGAACTTCGGGCCAGGTGAAGTTGTCCATGTAGCAGCGGTGCGGCTTGATGGGATAGCGTTCCACGGGCACGGGCACGGTGTACACTTCCCGGTGACCGTCCACGAGGCGCTGTTCGATCCACTTGAGCCAGTGGGCGTCGTCGCGCTGGGGGAAGTCCTCGCGGTAGTGACCGGCGCGGGATTCCTTGCGGAGCAGCGCGGCCTGCAGGCACAGCTCGGTGAGCAGAACCGTGGAGGTGGCTTCAAAGAGCTTGGCGAGATCGTGAGGATCGCGGGCGCCGAGGCGGGGCAGGATTTCCGTCTTGACTTCCTCGACGCGGTCGAGTCCGCGGCTCAGGCCGCGACCCGTCTTCATGAGGGCGATGTCGGGAGCGCTCATCACGGCGCGCATGTCGGAAATGACGTCCTTGGGCGTGATGCCGTCGCGGCCGAGCTTCGAGATGAGGTAGTCCAGACGGTGGGCCGCATAGGCGTAATCGTGGTCGACGTCGTCATGTCCGAGCACGAAGTGGGCCGCCGCTTCGCCGGAATCGTAGCCCGTGGTCGCGGTGATGCAGGTGGCCCAGCCGCCCATGTAGACGCCGGGATCGGGATAGCGGGCAAGACCGGCCGCATACAGACCGGGAACCGAGGTCGCGCCTTCGATGTCGGCCACGATGCCGCCGTAGGTATGGCGCAGCTGCGGCATCCATTCCAGCTGCTGACGGAAGAAGTCGATGCCGATGGCTCTGAGCTTCTTGTCGTTGAGTCCCATCCAGCCCGCGGAAGGACGCATGATTTCGATGTCTTCGGGCTTCATCTTGCTGCAGTCGAAGCGGATGGGACCGTTGCCCGCCCTGACTTCGCACACCATGCCGCGGGTGTTGTAATGCGGATCGGACTTGGCGCCGAAGCGCGGGGAGTACTTCCACATGAAGTCCTCGCCCTTGTTGTTCAGGAAGCGGGCGCCCTTGGGCAGCAGACCGGTCTGACCTTCCCAGGCGAAGTCCACGGGCACGTTCCACACCTTCCAGAATTCGAAGTTGCGCATGGAGCAGCCCGCGTTCCAGGCGATGGACACGCCTTCGCTCGAGGGCGTGTTCTGGTGATACGAAGGCTTCCAGCCGCCGGTGTTGGTGGCCAGAATCACGGCCTTGGCCTTGATGTGCACAGGTTCGCCGCTCTGCGTATGGAAGCCCACCGCGCCGGTGACGCGGTGACCGTCGGTGATGACGTCGGTGATGACGGTGCGGCCGAGTCTGCGCACGCCGAGTCTTTCGCATTCCTGCTTGAGCAGACGGGCCTTGTCCATGCCGCCCATGCCGTAGGGATGATAGTAGTAGTAACGCATGTGGTCGAGCGCGCGCTGCGGAATGAAGCACAGCTCGCCGTCGGCGTTGCGCACGAACTTGTGGCCGAGATTTTCGAAGTCGAGGAAGCGGTCGTAGGACTTCGTGAGAATGTGGCCCAGAAGTTCCTGATCGGCCAGACCGTCGTAGTAGTAGACGAGATCTTCCAGCAGATCATCGAGCTTCATGTCGGGCTGCTTGACGATCATGTCGCCGCCGGAAAGGCCGCCGAGGCCGCCCCAGTCGCGCGGACCCTTGTCGACCACGAGCACGTCGCTCAGAAACTCCTTGGCTCTCTTGGCCGCCCACATGCCGCTGAAGCCGCACCCGACAACAAGAAGATCGGTAGTATAGCAGAATCCTTGTATTCCTTTCATGAGATGTCTCCTGTCATTTCGAGCCGGTTTCACTGATGACGTCGACCTGATCGAGCGTTCTGGCAAAGCGTTCCTTGAAGGGGTGCACGTAGATGGCTTCCGACGGGCAGTTGATTTCGCAGTTGAAGCAGGTCATGCAGTCGTCGGTATAGGCGATTCTTGCCGTGCTGCCGCAGGTCATGCAGCGAAGCGCCTCGGCAAATCCGGCCTCCATGTCCAGACCCCGGCTGCTCTCGGCAAAGGGAGCGGCGGGATCCGTGTCGAGCTGGGTGACGTTGTGCCGGATCTCCTTGCGGACGCCCTTGCCGGGCAGAGCCTCTTCCGGCAGCACGGGTCTGGGCTTGTCGCGCTCTCCGGTGAGATCCGCGCCCTTGAGCATGCGATCGATGGAATCGGCGCATTCCCGGCCGCCGCCGATGGCCGCCGCCACCGAGGCGGGACCCGTGGCGGCATCGCCCGCGGCGAACACGCCCCACACCGAACTTGCGCCCGTGACGGCATCCGTCACGATGCGGCCGCGGGATGTTTCGATGACGTTTTCAAACGGCGCAAGATCACTGTACTGACCGATGGCGAAAATCAGTCTGTCGGCTTCGAGGGTCATGGTTTCGTCGCCGAAGGCGGGAGAGAAGCGGCCTTCGGCGTCGGTGACGGACAGGCAGCGCCGGAACACGGTCGAAGCGCCGTTTTCGTGATCGGTCACGGCCTCCGGACCCCAGCCGCACAGAAATTCGATGCCCTGACGGACGGCGTCCTGCTGATTGTGGGGATAGGCGGGAAGATGTTCACGGTCTTCGAGGCTGACGATGGTCACCTTTTCGCTGCCCAGACGTCTGGCCGTGATGGCCGCATCCACGGCCACGTCGCCGCCGCCCACCACAATGACGCGTCCGGCTGCGGGGAGCGTTTCGCCGCAGCGCACGGCACGCAGAAAATCAAGACCCCAGAGCACCTTGCCTGAGTCGATGCCCGGAATGTCCACATGTCTGGCTTTGCCCGCGCCGGGAGCGAGCATGATGGCCTTGAAGCCCGTCTTCTGAAGTTCGTCCAGCGTAAGATCGCCGCCTTCGCCTATGCTGGTGCTGCAGCGGAAGCTGATGCCGGATTCTTCCAGCGCATGGATGTGCGCGTCGAGCAGTTCATCGGGAAGACGATAGGCGGGAATGCCGTAGCGGAGCATGCCGCCGGCCTTGGGCATGGCCTCGAAAACCGTGACCGGATAGCCCATCTGATTGAGGAAGTAGGCGCAGGAAAGACCGGCGGGGCCGGAACCCACCACCGCCACCTTGGTGATGTGACGCACGGGCGGCACGGTGACGGGCATTTCCAGGGCGTAGTCGCCGAGGAAGCGTTCCACGCCGTTGATGTTCACGGCTTCGTCCACGGTTCGTCTGGCGCAGGCTCCCTCGCAGGGATGGAAGCAGACGCGGCCCGTGATGGCGGGGAAGGGCTGGCGGCGGCGGTAGTTTTCCACGGCCTCGGCAAGGCGGCCCTGCTGGATGAGGTAGTGGTTCGTGCGTATGTCCACGCCTGCCGGACAGGCGTTCATGCAGGGGGACAGCTCCTGCCTGTCCGTGTTCAGACGGAACACGTCGAGCGGGCAGGTTTTCGTGCAGGTGCCGCACCCTGTGCAGGCGCTGGTGTCGATACTTTTGATCATGTTGCCTCCTCTCTGGACGGCTCAGGATGGAAAAAAAGTGTGCAAAAGAGGCGGGAGCATGGAAGCCATGCTCCCCCGGAAGAAGTGAAATGTGTGGAAGATCGATTACTTGGGAAGATCCGCGAGAATCTTGTTCATGCGGGCTTCGTTTTCGGGAGTAAGGTCGCCGTGTTCGCGGTAGAAGCGCATGGCGCCTTCATGCAGAGGCGGGGTATCGTCGGTGACATGGCCCCACTGCTTGGCCTTGGCGGAAACGTGATCCCATTCGCTGCGGCGTTCGATGAGCAGCTTCGACAGTTCGTACACCACTTCGGGATCCATCTTCGAGGAGCAGTAGAGGTTGTTCTTGAAAGTGAGCACGTTCTTCATGGGTTCGGTGTTCTTCACCGCTTCCCAGTTGGCGGGCAGATCCATGAGGAAGTAGCCGTCGGGAATCTTGTCCTTGATTTTTGCGGCTTCCTCATCGGTGAGACCGATGGTCAGACATTCGCCCTTGGCCTGGCGGATTTCCATGACCATGCTGGCCTGGGAAGGCGAAATGGAGGCGTCGGCGCGGCCTTCGATGAGGGCGCCGGTGGTCTCGCCCACGTTGACGCGGATCATGGAGGCCTTGAGGTCCTTCTGCGTCAGACCTTCGGTGGAGAGCAGCAGGTTGGTCAGTTCCTCGAACATGGGATTGCCGGGGTCCTTGGTGTAGACGACCTTGCCCTTGAGATCGGCGATGGTGCGGATGCCGGAGTCGGGCGTGGCGTGCACGATGAAGTGGGCCATGCTGCCGGGAATGAGGGTGCGCACGAACACGGCGGGATCGGTGCCTTCGTAGCTGTTGCGGGCGAACATGGCGTCCACGATGTCGGGGCCGTTGTGCTGGGCGAGGTCGACCTGACCCTTGGCCATGCGCGGCAGCCAGACGGAGGGGCCGCCCATGGGCTGCATGATGACGCGTTCGATGGGCGTGTTCTTTTCAATGAACTGGGCGATGGAGGCGTTGATGAGGTAGCCCGGGCCGCCGCCCATGGAGACGGCCATGACCAGGCGTTTGGGCCACTTGATTTCCTTTTCTGCAAGGGCGCTGGAGGGGAGCAGGAAGAGGCAGCTCAGGGCGACGACGGCGGTTTTAAACAGGGTGTTCATGGTTCCTCCGTGATTGGGGTGTGTTTTCAGGACGGACGGCGTTTTCCGCGGAGCCAGAGAGCGGCGGCCAGCAGGGCGGATGCCGCGAGCAGAACGGCTTCGGCGGGTCTGTCGAAGGGATAGATGCCGGCGGTGCCGAGCAGCACGCAGGCGATGCGGACGGGCACGCCTATGCGGGTGAACAGGAAGCCGCGTATGCCGGAAACGAGGAAGAGGAGGCCGACGAGGGCGCAGCAGAATTCAAAGAGAATGAAGATGGCGGGACCGGCGAACATGATTTCCGGCTTGAATACGAAGAGCCAGGGCACGAAGTACATGGCCAGTCCGAAGACCACGGCCTGCCAGCCTGCGGGGTTGGGATTGCAGTCGGCGATGCCGGAGGCCACGAAGGTGGCGATGGCCACGGGCGGGGTGATGCCGGAGATGTTGCCGTAGTAGAAGAGGTAGAGATGGGCGGCCAGGGGCGGGATGCCCGCGGCGATGAGGGCCGGGCCGAGCAGGGTGACGGTGATGAGGTAGCAGCCCAGGGCGGGCATGCCCATGCCGAGCACGAAGGAGGCGAGGGCGGCCATGAGAAGCAGCAGGAAGATGTTGTTGCCCGCGAGCGTGGCGAGCGCGCCTGAGAAGCCCGTGCCGCTGCCCGTGACGGTGACGGAGGCGATGACCACGCCTATGATCATGCACATGGGGATGATGCCGCACAGGCTGAGGGCGGTGTTTTCCAGAACGAGCAGGATTCTTCTCGGCGTGAGACGGCTTTTCGGAGAAAGCGAGGTGCAGACGAGCAGCAGAATGATGGTGTAGAGAATGCTGGTTTCCGCGGTGTAGCGCAGGTAGCCCATGCAGAAGATGAGCATGAAGATGGGCAGCAGGTAGAACCAGCCTTCCTTGAGGGCGGCGCCGGCTTTGGGCAGCTGATCTCTGGGCATGCCCTTGAGCCCCATGAGGGCGGCTTCGGCGTCGACCTGATAGAAGAGGGTGAGGTAGAAGAGCAGGGCGGGCAGGACTGCGGCGGTGCACACGGCCCAGTAGGGGATGTTGAGGAAGTCGGCGATCATGAAGGCCACGGCGCCCATGATGGGCGGGGTGATGACGCCGCCGCTGGAGGCCACGGCTTCGATGGCGGCGGCCTTGTGGGCGGGATAGCCGGTCTGCTTCATGAGGGGAATGGTGATGACGCCGGTGGTGGCCACGTTGGCGGCCGCGGAACCGGAAATGGTGCCCATGAGCATGCTGGCGAGCGTGGCGGTTTTGGCGGGGCCGCCGCGGTAGGAGCCCATGAGGGCCGTGGAGAGGTGACTGAAGAAGTCGCCGGCGCCGGTGACCTGCAGAATGGTTCCGAAGAGGATGAAGCAGGGGATGAGCGTGGTGGACACGCCGATGATGGAGCCCCAGAAGCCTTCGCCGCTCAGGAAGATCCAGCCCGTGGCCTCAGGCAGGGAGAATCCGGTGCTCATGAGAAAGCCCGGGGCGTAGTCGCTGTAGATGAAGTAGACGAAGCATACGAGGGAGAGAATGGCGGGTGCGGCGCCGAGAGCGCGGCGCACGGCTTCCACGCCGCCGGCGTACAGGCCGAGGAAGAGCACGGTTTCCATGGGGGTGGCGTCGCTCCACATGGACAGCAGCTGTTCGGAGTGCAGAGCGATGTATCCGCAGGCGGCCATCGACCAGACGATGAGCACGACGTCATACCAGGGGAGTCTGGAGAACTCGCCCTTTCTGGCGGGTTTGGAGAGCAGGCAGACGGCAAGCAGCGCGCCGCAGCAGATGGCCCGGTGCGCCATGGGGTAGATGATGATGCCGAGATAGAAGAAGACCTTGCACATGGTCAGCACGATGTACAGCGACCAGGCCACGGCGATGCACATGCAGAGCTTGGAGCGCAGACCGCGCTTTTTCCACGGCAGGGAGGAGTCGTAGCGGGTTTCCTGGGGGGTGGTGTCGTTTTCTTGCCCGGACATGATGGTTCTCCGTTATGCAGAAGGATCAGTCGTTGCAGTGGGAGCGGGACTGATGCATGATGTGGAAATTGACGGGAATGCGCAGACTGAGGGCGCCGGCGGGGCAGGAACGCACGCAGGCGTTGCAGTGCCAGCACTCGTCGGGATAGGTCACGCTCGGCACATGGCCGGGGGTGCTTCCGTAGAACACGTCGGACATGCACAGATCGGCGCATTTTCCGCAGCGCCTGCAGAGTTCTTCATTGATGACAGGAGGCATGGATTCTCTCCGTGGTTGCGTGGTGAACGCCCGTTGCGGGCGGGGACAAGGGAGATCTGCGGCTGCTTATTTGCCGACGGAGCGCCATTCCGACACGGGTACGCCGTTTTCCTTGTGGAAGACGAGCAGCTTGTTCAGCTTGGGATGGGTGAAGGGGTAGTCGGTGCGTTTCTGCTTGCCGCGGCTTTCCTTGCGTTCACGGGCGGCGCAGAAGAGGAGCTTGCCCACTTCCATGAGATTGAGCACTTCCACGCAGCGGGCGAGTTCGTGGGGATTGGCGGCGGCGAGAGTGGCCTTGGCCTTTTTCTCCACCTGCGTGAGACCTTCGAGTCCTGCGACGAGCAGGGTTTCGGAGCGCACGGCGCCGGCGTAGTCGTTCATGATCTGCTGCACGGCGTGGTTGACTTCCTGCCACGAGGCGGAACGGGAACCGCCGGGACGGGTGCGGAAGGCGTCGATGAGCTGCGTGATTTCGGTTTCCTCGTCGGTAAGGCGCAGGGAGGAACCGGCGCAGTCGGCCGCGGCGCTTTCGCCGGCGATCATGCCGAACACGGCGGCGCAGGAAATGCCTCCGTGGAATTCGTCGCCGCCGGCGTAGAGTCCGGGCAGGGAGGTTCTGGCGTTGTGATCGTAGAGAATGCCGCCGTGCGGATTGCGTTCATGATCGTAGGGCCGGAACTCGAAGGGCGTGGTGCCGATGTCGATGCCTTCGCGGTCGAGTTCGTCGAGCAGGGCGGTGTTGTTTTCGTTGTCGAGCCAGTGGCGCATGTAGTCGACTTCTTCAGGAGAGAGGCCCGTGCAGTCCATATAGATGGGACCGGTGCCTGCGGCCTGGCTGTCGATGAGAAGGTTCTGGTAGATTTCGCAGACCGGATCGCCGTACTTGTTGTCCGGACGGGAGACAAAGGGGCCTGCGGGCTTTCCGGAAGGATAGCGCAGCACGCCGCCCCAGGTGGCCTTGCCGCCGCGCACGAAGTAGGTGATGCCGCAGCTTGTGTGAGGCATTTCCAGACTGGCGATTTCCGCGCCGGCGCGATAGGCCATGGCCCGACCGTCGCCGGTATTGTTGGGGCAGGTCTTGGTATTGAAGAGATTGGCGGGCGTGGCCGAGGGGTAGAGACGCATGGCGGCGCCCGTGCCGCAGAAGACGGCCTTGGCGCGGAAGGTGACGTGTTCGCCGGTGCGGGTGTTGATGCCGAGCGCACCGCAGGCGCCCTTTTCGTCGCGGAGAATGTCGTAGCACATGACTCTGTTGACGATGCGCACGCCGCGCTTTATCGCCTGTTCGGTGAGCACGAGCTTCTGATCCCTGCCTGCATAGTGCAGGTGATTGAGCATGTCGCCGGGCATGCCGTGACCGGCGAATTCCCAGTGACCGTTGTACTTCATGGGAATGCCCCATTCCTCCCAGAGACGGACCACTTCATAGGAGCGTTCCATCCAGGTGCGGATGAACTTCATGGAGCGTATGGTCTTCTGCTGACCGCTCTGAAGCTCCGCTATGCAGGCGTCGATGTCGTTGCCGTGATACTCGGGAATGTAGCACTGAAAGTGATCGTTGCCCGAGGCGCCTGCGCCGCTGTAGCGGGAATTGCACTTTTCCGCGACGATGACGCTCAGTCCGGATTCTGCGGCGCGTATGGCCGCCATGAGTCCGGCGATGCCGCCGCCTATGCAGAGAAGATCGCTTTCCATGCTTGTTGCGTTTCTGCCCATAACCTGTCCTCGCGTGTTGTTGTGACATCAGAAATCTGGACGATACCTTGATAATAGCAAGAATCATGCCATGATGTAACCTGCTGGATTTCAAGGGGGAAAATATTTTCTTCCGACAGGATTGACATATTTGTACGGTAATCCGTATTATTTTTGTGTAGAGGAGTCCGGTTTTTCGTACAGAGAGGAACGCCATGCCATACGACCTGCAGAAACTGAGGGCATCCGGTTTTCGTGAACTGCTGGAGGAACTGCTCGGCGACGACTTCGACGGCGAGGTTCTGCAGCAGGTGCTGCCCTGGCCCCATGATCTGCCGCCCCTGAACCGCACCGGTGTCCGCAGCGGGCGCTCGACGCCGCTTTCCCGGCATCTGCGTCTGCACGAAGTCATGGCTGCTCACGCCGCCTGCGCCGGCGTGCTGGCGCAGCTTCCCTTCCGCAGGGGCTTCATGGGTTTTCTCAAGCTGGCCGCCGAAGGCCGGGAGCTGGACGCTCTTGAGGAACTGCTCGTCTTCGGCGTGGGCGTGGTGGATACCGCGCCTTCGCGCTGCGTGAACGCCATATGTCTGCTGCTCGTGCGCGGCATGCTGGGGCTGGACGGCAGAAAGCCGGAAAACCGCGACTTCGCCCGCTGCTGCGCCATATGCATGAGCGCGCAGAACATGATCGTGGGCGCGGGCGTGAGCATAGAGGCTCTGCCGCTTTTTCTCTTCAAGGGACTGGGCTTTGCCCGCTGTTCCAAGGATCCGGAACTCATCGCTCTTTCCGAGCTTCTGGTGGGCACGGTCAACGTTTCCAACACGCCCCTGCACAACAATGCGGTGTTTCATGCCGTCATGGCCCGGGGAGCCTTCTACGTCGAACACAGCAACAGCACGGCGCTGCTCATGAAGGCCGTGCCCTATCTCGGACTCTACTATCTCATCGAGGGCAATTTCCGTCAGGCGGCCACGTTTCTGCTCATCGCCGTTCAGCAGGAGGAAAGGAACGGACACCGCATGCTTGAGATGTTCTACGGCCGCCAGTGGAGCCATGCCGTGTCCTGCCGGGGCGATTTCGATTATGCCGGAGGCATTCTTCAGGCCAAGCTGCGCCGCAGAACGCTGCGGAGCGACAGTCAGCTCGTGCGTTCCTTGCGCGGTCAGCTCGCGGCGCTCTATCTTCGCACGGGCCAGCTCGACAAGGCCATCGACCAGCTCGACAGCGCCAAGGAAGGCATTTCCCCGCAGAGCGACATCGTCAGCTGGGTGGCCAACTCCCGCCATCTGGCGCATTATCACATTCTGTGCGGCAATCTGCCTGCGGCCTATTCGGTGCTGCAGAGCGCGCTTTCCGAGGCCGACAGACAGGGCTATGTGCGGCCGGTGTATCTGGGCAACGCGCTGCTTGAAATTCTCATGGAATTCGAGACGGCGGGTTTCCCGCCCGTGCCGTGCTACGATCTTTCGGATGAGCTTCAGCGCTGCATCCGGGGACCGAACCGTCTGCTTCAGGGCGTGGCCAGGCGTCTTGAAGGGAAAAGAATCATGCTTGCCGGAGGAGACGGGGCGCTGGCGGAGCAGAGTCTTGCCGAAAGCGCCGAGGTGCTTTCCAAGATCGGCGCCGCGCTGGAGCTGGCCAAGACCAGACTGGTGCAGGCCTCGCTCTGCCTTGCGCGCGGCGACAGGGAACAGGCTCTCTCCTTTGCTCTGAAGGCCTGGCCCCTGTATCCGCAGCTCAGGAATTTCTACTGGCCCGCCGGGATACTGGATCTGATCCCCGCCGAACTTCGGGAAGAGCGGGGCGCTTCGCCTTCGCCGGACTTCATGATGGAGGAGTACAAGAAGAGTCTGGCCTCCCTTTCGGAAATCAGGGACAGCGCCGGATTCTTCCGCATGCTGCTGAATGAATCCGCCAGACTGTGGGAGGCCGGGGAAAGCTGGCTGTTCCGGCGCGCCTGGCGGGATGCGGGGCTGGAGCTCGTGGCCGTGCACAGAAAGGATCAGCGCGGCGGCAGGGAGGGCAGGGAAAAGGTCGAGGAACTGAAGGAGCTGGCGAACTTCGTCATGGAGGGCGTGCCGCTCATCATGGAAGGCTGGCAGCTGTCGTCCTTTTCCGGGCAGAGCGGGGACATTCTGTTCGGCATTCCCGTGGACTGCCGCCCGTCGGGCATGTATGCGCTGGTTCATTACGGCAGCATGCCCGCAAGACGGGAGCTTATCGAGGAGGACTTTCTGGAAAGGCTCGGAAGAATGCTGGCCTGGGAGGTACAGCATGCCGGTCTGCCCGAAAGCGGCCGGGAAAAGGAGGTCGGCGGCTGCGAGCTGATATGCGCATCGCCTCGCATGGAGGATCTTCTGAGCCGCGTCGATCTTGCCGCCCCTACGGAGGCCTCGGTGCTGCTTGTCGGCGAGTCCGGCGCAGGCAAGGAACTCATTGCGCGGCGCATCCATGAAAAGAGCGCGCGCAGGGGCAAGCTCGTCACCGTGAATGCGGCCAGCCTCGGCGACGATCTTTTGGAAAGCGAGCTGTTCGGTCATGAAAAGGGCGCGTTCACGGGCGCCTACACTTCCAAGGTCGGTCTTATGGAACAGGCCCACGAGGGAACCCTTTTCCTCGATGAGATCACCGAGGCCAGCCCCCGCGTGCAGGCCAAGCTGCTGAGGGCCATTCAGGAAAGGCATTTTTACCGCGTGGGCGGCGTCACGCCCGTGCGTGCCGACTTCCGGCTGATCACCGCCTCCAACCGCGACGTGGTGCGCGCCGTGGCCGACGGCCGCTTCCGTCGCGACCTCTTCTTCCGCATCGGGGTCATCTGTCTGCGCATTCCGCCGCTGCGCGAGCGCCCCGAGGACATTCTGTCGCTCGCCGGATACTATCTGCATTTCTTTGCCCGCCTGCACGGCAGAGTCTGCGTTCCGGATTTTTCCCCCGAGGTGCAGGAAAAGCTGCGCCGCTATTCTTGGCCGGGCAACGTGCGGGAGCTGCGCAACGTGGTGGAACAGTCCGTGGTGCTTTCCGGCGGCAAGTCCGTTACCTTTCCGGCCGAGGATCTGGGCTTTTCCGGCGAGCAGGAACGCTCCTTCGACGTTCCCTCTGTCGACGGCAGAGAGTGGCCCAGTCTGGAAGAACTGGAGAAGGACTATCTTAACCGCGCGCTGGAGCACTGCCGCTGGCGTATCGACGGCCGGGGCGGCGTGCTGGAGCTGCTCGGACTCAAGCGCTCCACACTGTACGACAAGCTCAGGCGGCATGGACTGAAGAAGCCTTCCTAGGATACGGAACGGGACGAGTACCGCGCGGCAGACGGGAAAATTTCGGAAAATCCTTCCCGGACAGGCTCCTCAGCCACTGGACGAAATCTTTTTTCCCCTCTATGTATGTCCGGTCCGCGTCTCGGAGGGCGCGGTCGAGCTGTGCCGAGCCATAATCGGTTCCTTTCGTCCTACGGAGTTTTCATGCCTGTTTCACCTTTTAAAAGCGCCGGGGCGCGTCTGTTCATGGCCTCCATTCTCGGTTTTCTGGCTGCCATGGGCCCCCTGTGCACGGACCTTTATCTTCCCGCTCTGCCCGAAATGGCGGAGGAACTTTCCAGCAGCGCTTCGCAGATGCAGCTCAGCATCACGGCCTGTCTGCTGGGACTTTCCCTCGGGCAGGTGGTGCTCGGCCCCCTGAGCGATGCGCGGGGCCGCAAGCTTCCGCTTCTTGTGTCTCTTGCGGTGTTCATCGCAGCTTCCTTTCTGTGCAGCCGCGCCACGAGCGTCGGCGAACTCATTGCGCTGCGCTTTCTGCAGGGCCTTGCCGGCAGCGGCGGCGTGGTGCTTTCCCGCGCCATTGCCTGTGATCTGTTCCGCGGCACGGAGCTGACAAAATTCTTCTCCCTGCTCATGCTCATCAACGGCGTGGCCCCCATCTTCGGCCCCGTCGTGGGCGGGCAGATCCTGAGCCTTTCCAGCTGGGCCGGCATCTTCGTGTTTCTTACCGTCTGCGGCGTGGCCCAGTTCTCGCTGGTGGCCTTCGGATGCCCCGAAACCCTTCCCCCGGAACGCCGCGTGCAGGGCGGCATGGGACAGTCGCTGCGCGCCATGTTCCGTCTGTTCGGCAACCGCGTCTTTCTGGCCTACATGCTCATTCAGGGCTTCGTCATGGCCGGATTCTTCGGGTATATCTCCGCCTCACCCTTCGTGCTGCAGAACATCTACGGTCTGTCCGCCCAGCACTATGCCATGTGCTTCGGTCTGAACGGTTTCGGCATCATGCTCTTCGCCCAGATCACCGGCAGAGTCTGCACCGCCTGCGGCGACAGAACCGTGCTCGGCGCAGGCGTGGCGCTTTCGCTTCTGGCCTCCTGTCTGGTGGCTGCGGTCAGCGTGCTGCATCTTCCGGCGCCGTTCATGATCGGCGCGCTGTTCCTGTTCGTTTCCTGCATCGGCATCACCACGACCACGAGCTTCTCGCTGGCCATCGCCTCCCAGAAGGAAGGCGCGGGCAGCGCGTCCGGCCTGCTCGGCGTGACGTCCTTCGTGTTCGGCGCGGCGGCGTCCCCGCTGGTGGGGCTCGGCGGCGCGGATACGGCGTTGCCCATGGCCGCCGTGGCGGTGCTCTCCAGCCTGCTCGTGCTTTTCTTCTTCCGCATGGCGGGCCGGAGAAAGGCGGAAAGGGCCTGAGGCCATTCTTTATGATGCGGCCCTGAGCCGCGGGCGCTTTTGTTTTGCATGAGCGCTTCTGCATGACACAAAAAGCGGCTTCCTCTGCGGAAGCCGCTTTTTTCAGTCCCTGCCTCTTCGGCGGGAGTCTTATCTTTTTCCGTCCCCGTCCGGGGCGGTTTCGGCGTGCATGACATGCACGGCGCAGCCCAGTCACGGATCAAAGGCGCGGATCAGCCTTCCGGCGTTGACCGGACTGGATTCATAGGGCACGGTCACGCCCACGAGCGCTTCCTCCATGGGACCGCGCAGTCCGGCGTCGTCGCGGGGGGATGCGTTCCACAGCGTGGCGGGCAGCACCTGATAGAAGCTGAGTCTGCCGTCCCGCACCTGCAGGCTGTGAAGCAGCGAACCGCGCGGCGCTTCCGTGAGCGAGTAGCCGTCGGCGTTTTTCAGTTCCGGCAGGGGCATGAAGGCCTTTTCGCCGGGAACCAGCGCGTCGAGCCAGCGCTCCATGACGTCGGCCACAAACCAGGTTTCCTCGGCGCGGGCCAGATGTCTGCCCATGATGGAGAACACGAACGTTTCTCCGAGATCGCGGAAGCGGACGGCCTTCACTCCGAGGTGACGCTTCGCCAGTTCCCGGCCCGCCGGGGAAAGCTCCAGATTGCCGATCCACATTCTGGCGTGCGGGCCCACTTCCACGGGCATGCCCCTGTAGCGTGCGGCCTTGGAAAAGCTGTAGGCGCCGGGCTTGTTCAGATCCACGGCGGGCGGCGGCGCGCTGAAGGGGCTGCCGCCCGAGGAGGCGGTGAACCAGCTGTAGCGCACGTTTTCCACAATGTTTTCCGGATCGAAGGGATACTCCCTGCCTCCGGCCCACACGCCCGCCTGTATGGCGTTCTCGCCCGTGTCCGGATGCGGAAACACGCCCATGCACATGGCGCTGGCCCAGCCTTTGCCCATGCGGGCAAGATCGTCGTAGACCTGCGAGAGCATATAGATCAGGGGCAGATAGCGCTGCTCCACGAAAGCGCGCACCGTTTTCAGCCGGGACCGGAATTCCTGAATCTGTCCGGCCGTGGCCGTGGCGGAGGTGCCTCCGGGCACGATGCCGTGCACGTGCGGCATGCGGCCTCCGAAAATGGCCGCCATTTCATGGCACAGCGCCCGGATGTCCAGCGATTCCAGATACTGATCGAGCATCATGCGCGTGGCCGCCTCGCCGAGGCGGAGATCCGGCTTTTTCTGACGGGGAGAGAAGGGCGGCGTGTCCGGCCCCTGGAAGAAGTCCTGACTGGAGAGCTGATAGAAGCTCAGAATGTGCGACTGAAGAAAGTTCGCGCCCTGCATGAGATTGCGCAGAATCCGTCCCTGCCTCGGCGGCGTGAGGCAGGCCGCGTTTTCGAGCGCCATGCACGAGGCCAGCGCGTGGGAGACGGGGCAGACCCCGCAGATGCGCTGCACAAGCTGCGGCGCGTCGGCAGGATCGCGGCCGAGAAGGATGTTCTCAAAGCCGCGGAACATGCCGCCCGTGAGACGCGCGTCCTGAATGACGCCGTCTTCCACGTCGATATGGGCCTTGAGATGCCCTTCAATGCGGGTGATGGGATCAATGGCTATGGATACGGCCATGTTTTTTTCCTTGCATGCTTGGTGTTGTTCCCTCGCCGTGAAGGGCGGGGTGAGGCGCTACCAGAGATTTTTCCGGTAGAAGGGCGACTGACCGTCGGGAAAGTCGGGCTGCACGCAGCCTATGCACAGGGCGTTTTCCACGCACCAGTTCACGCGGTCGTTCCAGCGCCGCAGGGGCGAGTCGCACCAGGCTCCCGGCCCCTTGCAGCCCAGCGCATAGCGGCATCCGGCCTTGTCCGGAAAGCTTTCCGCCATGCGTCCCTGATCGAAGAGATACAGATAGGGGCAGTTCTCGTGGGTGGTGCTGCCGTAGAAGGCCTTCGGGCGTCCCCAGGCATCCAGCGTGGACGCAAGTTCCTCCACGCCTGCGGTAAGTCCCTTCTTTTCCGCGGCGGCCAGCAGCAGGAGAATGGATCCCACCATCCAGTCCGGATGCGGCGGGCAGCCGGGAACGTTGACGACCGGCGTGCGGATGCCCTTTCTGCGGAAGAACTCCTGCACGCCGACGGCTTCCGTCACCGAGCCCTTCGCCGCGCTCACGCCGCCGTAGGCCGCGCAGCTGCCCACGGCCAGCACAACGGCCGCATGCGGCGCGATCTTCTCGAGCATGAGGGAAAGCGGCAGTTCCTCGTGTCCGGCCTCGCCGATCACGCAGAAGCGTCCGCCCTCCGCTTCGGACACCGCGCCTTCCTGCACCAGCATGAAGCCGCCGTCGTTTTCTTCGGTCGAGCGCAGCATGAACTCCAGGGCGCCTTCGCCCTCGTCGGCCATGAGGGTGGGATGAAAATCCATGCGGATGACCTGAAGCAGCACGTCCGCAATGCGCGGATGAAGACTGTTCAGCACGGACACGGAGCAGCCCGTGCAGCCCATGCCCTGCAGCCAGAACACCGGCGGCCGCTGAAACGTGAGCGTTTCGGCCAGGGCCTGCTCCACGCAGGGAAAGAAGGAACGCGTCACGCCGGCCAGCGCCGCGGCCAGAAGCGAGGTGCGCAGAAACGTCCGTCGCGCGGGCGAAAAGCATGTGGAGTCGGGGTCTTTGTCCATGAAGCCTCCTTGCGGCGTGATGAAGGAACGCCGATGCTCCGACCCTGACGCAGCAGCCGTGATAGAACCATGATTTTCCGGAGGCGAAGAACGCGAGGCGAGGGCGGATCGCAGCTGAGGACCGGCACTTGCGGGGGAGTCGGAAAAAAATAACGGGAATGAATGAAAAAATGCTTATTGACAATCATTCTTATTATTGTTATCAAAAAGTCACCAGTGATTTTGAGGAGCAAATATGCCCAAGACAAGAATGACGAATCAACGCCGGATCATTCTTGAGGAACTGCGCAAGGTGAACACTCATCCCACGGTTGATGAGCTGTACACCATAGTCAAGGCCCGTATGCCGCATATCAGTCTGGGGACCGTGTATCGAAATCTCGATCTTCTGGCTGACATGGGAGAAGTATTAAGGATAGACTCCGCCGGGAACATGCGCCGCTTTGACGGAAGAGTGGAACCTCACCGCCACGTGCGCTGCCATGCCTGCGGCAGGGTAGCCGACGTGTTTACCGACGGAAAGGATGAACCGGTCATAGGAAGCCTTCGTGTTCCCGGTTTTCGGATCACCACCGTGAGGGTGGAATACGACGGCATTTGTGAAGAATGTGAACGCAAGTCCGCCGCTGCGGCGGACGAGGTACAGGCTGCGAATCAGAGGCGCGCCTGCTGACGATACCCCTCTGCCATCAGGAGAACATGTCATGAAATCTTTGAAGGGTACCCAGACCGAAAAGAATCTTCTCACCGCCTTTGCCGGTGAATCTCAGGCCCGCAACCGTTACACCTACTTCGCCTCTCAGGCCAAGAAGGACGGCTATGTGGAAATGCAGAAGGCCTTTGAAGAAATCGCCAATCAGGAAAAGGAACACGCCAAGCGTCTGTTCAAGTTCCTCGAAGGCGGCGCCGTGGAAATCACGGCTACCTTCCCTGCCGGTGTGATCGGCTCCACGCTCGACAACCTGAAGGCTGCCGCTGCCGGTGAAAACGAGGAACATTCCGACATGTATCCTTCCTTCGCCGATGTGGCCGACGCCGAAGGCTTCCCCGCCATTGCCGCCGTCATGCGCAACATCGCCGTGGCTGAAAAGCATCACGAAGAGCGCTTCCTCGCCTTTGCCGCCGCCATCGAAGCCGGCACCGTGTTCAAGTCCGACAAGCCCCGCGTGTGGCGCTGCCAGAACTGCGGCTATGTGCACGAAGGCCTTGAAGCTCCCGAAACCTGCCCGGCCTGCGCGCATCCCCGCGAATATTTCCAGGCTCTGTAAGCATTAAAGCGCGTGCAGGGAACGACTCTGCGGAAGATCTGCGAGTCTGCATCCTCACCTCCCTCCGGATCGGCTGCAAAAGGGCATTCCTCCTGCCCCCGGAATAATGGCTGTTCCCGTAAAAAACGGTCGTTTCCTGCCGCGCGTCATTTCCTCGGCACTGCCCTGCAAAGGTGGGGGATCTTCGGATTCCTTCCGGCCGTGCAGGGAGCCAGGCCCTCTTTCCTTCGGGAGAGAGGGCTTTTTTTGTGGTCAATGCCGGAGGAAGGGCAGGAAAGAAAGGGCGCGGGCCCGGGGGATGGACTTCCGACGCTTCTCCGGTCGGGAAATTCCCGGCGGAACGTCTTTTTTTTCTTGCCAAACGGCGGGAATGGAGGCATATTCCGTCTGTTGGACCCGTAGCTCAGTTGGTAGAGCCCCCGGCTCATAACCGGATTGTCGTAGGTTCGAAGCCTGCCGGGTCCACCACCTTTTATGCATGAAAGCGGACGGAACCCTGGTGTTTCGTCCGCTTTTTGCGTTAATCTGCAAAAACCGTCCTGCCGGAGTGCTGGGGCGGGGGGCTTCCCGGTGCTGCGTTTTCCACTGCGTATGAGCCGTTCGTGGAATCAGTTCGTGTTTTCAATGAGTATGATAAGCTCAACCAGCGACACGCCGAGACCTGTGGACAATTTTTCCATGGTGGCAAGAGTGGGGGAAGATGGATTGCTGCCCTCCAGTTTTTGCAGGTATTTGTAGTCCACTCCTGCTCTCTGAGCCAGACTTTCCTGAGTCAGACCTTTGGCCTTTCTCAACATCTTCAATGCTTTGGCAAAACGAAGGTCAACGGTTTCCATTGACTTAAGATATGGACTAGTCTACAAACTAAACACCGTATATATGCGGTGTAATATGTTAAGAAAACGTTTATTCAAGAAAGTAACTGTGTTGTTTTCTTGAGTTTTCAGCATGAATTCCTTTTGATATTCCCTGTAATGTTTTCCGGACGGCATTGTTTTGATGCTGCAGGCTGCCGATGCAAGATCGCTTTGCATGAATGACAATTATAAGTATTTTCTTATGGCTATGTCACAACAAACAGTTGATAAATAGCCATTTTTATAGGGGAGTATCA
>OOCM01001182.1_pt1 | contig 21643 bp, 20 predicted proteins | sample 1671111 | NCBI WGS metagenome assembly OOCM01 (sample SAMN06348123, study PRJEB24527) | human gut metagenome | biome: human gut; feature: ankylosing spondylitis patient; material: feces | host: Homo sapiens | place: China | collected 2015-10 | reverse complement strand
TCTGATACTCCCCTATAAAAATGGCTATTTATCAACTGTTTGTTGTGACATAGCCATGCCGAAAAAGAGAAAGTCCCGCCAGGGCGGCATCTTCTCCATGCATCGGCCGCACGGCATGCAGGGAGCCTCTTCCAGCACCGAAGGTTCTCCGCAGTAGGGACAGAACCCGGCCTCCCTCCGCGGAAGATCGCGGCGGCAGTCCGGGCAGACGAAGTTCCGTAACACGTTCTCTACGGAAAGCTCTTCCTTCGGAACAAACAGCGCTTCCCGCTCGAACGGCTCGCGGCAGATCACACAGCGGCGCTCAAGAAATCCTGCGGCCCGCAACACCTTTTCCGCACCGCGGAAAAAACGTGCCCGCCCATCCGGGGAAAACACAGCTACAGCCCCGCCCGCTCACGAAGAGAGAGCGCAAACGCACGCACCCGCTCCTGAGCCTCGGGATTCTGGGCGAAATCCTGCGGGCCGTCCAGCCCGTAGAGACGCAGCGGCTCCGTCCATGAAAGTCCCAGCGAAAGCGCCATGTAGCGCAGCGTCCGCTCCGCGCCCTCAAAAAGCTTTTCTCCGCGCGGACGGGCGCCGTAAAGAACAGCCGTGACGGGCTGCCCTGCCCCCGTTCTCGCTTCCCCGGCCCAGAAGCACTGGGCGCGGTCCACCCAGGCCTTGGCCTGCGCCGGAAGATGATAGAAGTACACCGGAGAAACAATGACCCCGACCCTGGCCCGGCACAAATCCCGGAACAGCGCCATGGCGCCGTCCGTCGGATCATCAAGCGCGCACGCTCCCGGATGTTCCGCACAGAAGCCGCAGGAAATGCAGGGGCGCACGTTCTCGTCGGCAACGCGTTTCACCCTCACTTTGCCGGGCAGCGCCGAAGAGATCAGCGAAGAGATGCCGTCGCCGTTGCCGCCCCTTCTCGGACTGCACGACACCAGAAAAACAGGCGCGGCCGAAGAGCTCTCTGCCCGGATCATCATGCCTGAGCGCGGCAGAAACCGTTATGCACGGCTTCGTAGCCGATGCTGGTTTCCGGGCCGTGGCCGGGATAGACCATCACGTTGCCGGACAGCACATAGAGCTTCTCGCGGATGGAGCGCATCAGCTCCTCGCCGTTGCCGCCGGGAAGGTCGGAACGCCCCACGGAACGGAAAAACAACACATCACCCGTCACCACCAGTCCGAGTTCGGCAAAATAGTAACACAGACTGCCCTCGGAGTGACCGGGAGTATGGATGACCCGGCAGGAAAGTCCCCCCCATGTCACGTCGCCCGGAGCAAGGATCCGGGCATCAAAGGGTTTCAGGTTCATGCCGAAGCACATCCCCTTGCACAGAAGAAGGGAACGCTCCTGCCAGTCCTGTTCGCCGACAAAGGGAACAACGCCCGTAGCAGCGGCAAGATCGGCGCAGCCGATGCAGTGATCGCAGTGCAGGTGCGTAAGCGCCACGGCGCGGAGCGTGAGATGATTGCCGGCGAGGTTCTTCAACACAAGATCGGTGTCGTCCGAAGGGTCGAAGACCACGGCGTCTCTGCCGTTGTGGACGATATAGCAGTTTGCTTCCAGAGGGCCGAAGGGAAGAGTGATGACGGGCATGGGAATCTCCTGAAAAACTGTGCTTTCAGGTCGGATGTATCTTTTTTGACGCCGTTGCGCAATGACGGGCACCGGATATTCCGGCCCCCGTCATCGACAATACGCCGTTCAGATTCCCATGGCCGGACGATTGTCCTTCCACTTCCGGCACATATCGAGAAAGAACACATGAAAACGCTCATCCTGCGTAAGTTCAGGATGAAAGGCGGCTCCCAGGACGTTACCCTGCCGGACGGCCACGGGAAGCGGGCCTTCCGGTCCGTCCACACGGGCAAGCACGTCCACATCCGTGCCGCAGGACACGATGACGGGCGCCCGGATGAACACGGCCCGGCAGTTTTCCGCCACGCCCCTGACCGGAAACTCCGTTTCAAAGCTGTCGATCTGCCGCCCGAAGGCGTTGCGCCGGACGCGGGCATCGAGAAGGCCCAGTCCGGGCTGCGTCAGAAGTCGTCCGTCCGGTCCTTCCACCTCGCGGCAGAGCAGAATAAGCCCTGCGCAGGTGCCGAACAGGGGCATCCCCCTGCGCCCGCACTCCCGCAAGGGTTCCAGCAGATGCCAGTCCGTGAGCAGGCGCCCCATGGTCGTGCTCTCTCCGCCCGGAAGAACGATACCGTCGAACCGTTCCAGTCCGCCGAAGGCCGACGTGTCGAACGGACGGCGTATTTCCGTAACCTCGGCACCGCAGCGCTCAAGCATGAGCCGGTGCTCACGGAACGCACCCTGCAGCGCCAGCACGCCGATATGAAGTGGCTCTACCATCCCCGCTCCTGCATACGCTGCTCCGGCGCGATGGAGGATATTTCCAGCCCGGGCATGGCATCGCCGAGACCTTCCGAAACTTCCGCCAGCACGGCAGGATCGTTGTAGTTGGTGGTTGCGGCGACAATGGCCTTGGCAAAGGCCGCCGGATCAGCCGACTTGAAAATGCCCGAACCGACGAAGATGCCGTCGCAGCCGAGCTGCATCATCAGCGCGGCATCCGCAGGCGTGGATATGCCGCCCGCCGCAAAATTGACCACGGGAAGTCCGCCATTTTCCCGTACGATGTTGAGAAGTTCCAGAGGCGCTCCCAGTTCCTTGGCATAGCCGGGCACTTCCTCTTCGGGCAGGGAAAGAAGGTGGCGCAGCTGGCCGGTCACCATGCGGATATGCCGCACGGCCTCAACCACATTGCCCGTTCCGGGTTCCCCCTTGGTACGGATCATGGCCGCGCCCTCGGCGATTCTGCGCAGTGCTTCGCCGAGATTGCGTGCGCCGCAGACAAAGGGCACACGAAAGTCGTGCTTGTTCAGATGATACTTATCGTCCGCCGGGGTGAGCACTTCGCTCTCGTCGATGTAATCCACGCCGAGATGCTCGAGAATGCGGGCTTCAGTGATATGGCCGATGCGCACCTTGGCCATGACGGGAATGGTCACCGCCTCCATGATGCGCTTGACGATGACCGGATCAGCCATGCGGGCCACGCCGCCCGCCCGGCGTATGTCTGCCGGAACCCGTTCCAGAGCCATGACGGCACAGGCTCCGGCCTCCTGAGCAATAACGGCCTGCTCCGGCGTGGTCACGTCCATGATGACGCCGCCCTTGAGCATCTGTGCCAGTCCCGTCTTCAATCTCAAGGTTCCCTTTTCCATAGCAAACACTCCTTGTTTCTGCGGCAGATGCCGCCGTTTCAGCCCGTCGGCCTTCCGACTGCAGGCTACGGATACGGTCGTATCCTTCGCCCTTGCTCTTTGCCAGAAAATGCGGCAATACAGAGACAATAAATATTGTCACCATGACATTATGACACGCTCAGCTGCGATTCATGTCATTTCGCGGAAAAAGGGAAAAACCATGCTGCAGATCATGAAGAACCTGTATGAGGAATCCTCCGCTTCCTGCCGCTATCAGCGCATAGCGGCCGCCATCGAGGAAGGCCTGCGCCGCAATCTGCTGAAGGCGGGCGACGCCCTACCCACCCAGCGGGCTCTTGCCGGAGCCCTGCGCCTTACCGTGGGCACGGTCACCCACGGCTACAGCGAGGCGGCAAGGCGGGGACTCATCACCGGCGTTACGGGGCGGGGAACCTTCGTTGCCTCCGCGGTATCGGACGTGGACGTTCTGCCGCCGCCCGCGCCTCTGCCTCCGGCCACCGAATGGCCGGGAGCGGACACGAGTCGGGCATCTTCCGAAACGTTTTCAGGCGATACGGAACTGCGCTGGAATCTCGGTTTCATCGCGCCGTTCGAACACCTCAACCCGACGCTGCATTCTGCACTGGAGGATCTGACAAAGTCTGCGGACGCCCGCACGCTGGCCGAGCTTCAGAGCTATCACCGCCCGGCGGGCATGGAACGCCATCGCACGGCAGGCGCCGTCTGGGCCGAAAAATACGGCGTACACGTTTCTGCGCGCGATCTTCTGATATGTGCCGGTTCCCAGCACGCGCTCATGACCATACTGACCACGCTCTGCGCTCCCGGCGACCGCATCGCCGTGGAAACGCTGAGTTACCCGCTGCTGCGCCAGCTTTCCTGGCGGCTGCGCCTGCCGCTCTGCCCTGTGCGTACGGATGCCTGCGGCATGCTGCCCGACGCTCTGGATGCCGCCTGCAGAAGCGGCGGAGTGAAGGCCGTCTATCTCATGCCGTCATGCCGCAATCCCACGCTCACGCGAATGCCCGAGTCCCGCAGAAAAGACATCGTGGAAGTATGCCGCAGGCACGACGTACTCATCATCGAAGACGACGTCTACGCCCTGGCCCTGAACAGAACGCATGCCGCGCCGCCTCTGGCCGCTCTTGCTCCTGAAAGAACCTGCTTCATCGCCGCCACCAGCGAAATTCTCGGCGGCGGACTGCGCGTGGCCTATCTCTGCCCGCCGCAGCATCTGATCGAGGAGCTGGAAAGAACCATATCCTACACCATTTCCATGGTTCCTCCGCTCATGGCCGAACTGGCCTTCCGCTGGATCACCGACGGCACGGCCGACCGCGTGCTTCAGGCAAAGCGGGACGAAGCGGAAATCCGCAATGCGCTGGTTCGCGACATTCTGGACGGCCATCCGCTTCTGTCCCGGCCCACGGGCTTCTTCTGCTGGCTGAGTCTTCCCGAATCCTGGACCGGCCTGAAGCTTGCCGCAGCAGCAAAGGAAAAAGGCGTGCTCGTCGCGGAAGGCGAACATTTCCGCATGACGCCGTCGGCAGTCGAAAACGGCGTGCGCCTTGCGCTCGGCGGCGTGCCGGACAGAGAAAATCTGGCCGAAGCCGTGCGCATCATCGCCGATCTGCTTGAAGGGTGAGCCGCTTTCTCCTGCAGGCTCGTCACAGGCGTCACAAGACCAAGGCTCCGTCATTGACGTCCTCTTCCGAGACGCTATGATAAAACGTCTCTATCATCAGGAGAAAAGGTTATGCTCACCGCAATGATTCTTTATTGTGTTCTCGGCGCAGTCGCCGGTCTTCTGGCCGGTCTTCTCGGCATAGGCGGCGGCGCCGTGGTGGTGCCCATGCTCGTTTTCGCCTTCCAGTGGCTGAACATCTCGCCGGAAGTGGCCATGCACATGGCCGTGGGTACCTCGCTGGGCAGCATCATGTTCACGGCCGTGTCCAGCGCCCTTGCTCACCACAGACACGGCAGCGTGGACTGGAGCGTCTTTCGCTGCATCGCCCTCGGCATTCTCATCGGCACCTACGGCGGCACCTTCATCGCCGCCCGCATCCCCGCCCGCTATCTTCAGATGTTCTTCGTGATCTTTCTGTACTATGTGGCCACCAATATGCTGCTGAATAAGAAGCCGGCCGCCAGCCGCACCCTGCCCGGCTTTGCCGGAATGACGGGGGCGGGACTCTTCATCGGCGCCGTTTCCAGTCTTGTGGGCATAGGCGGCGGCACGCTCTCTGTTCCCTTTCTCGTCTGGCACAACGTGGATATGCGCCGGGCCGTGGGAACGTCTGCCGCCATAGGATTTCCCATCGCCTTTGCCGGCTGCCTCGGCTTCATCTGCAACGGCTGGAACGCACCGGGACTGCCGGAATATTCGCTGGGCTTCGTCTATCTTCCCGCGCTTGCGGGCATCGTCGCCGTCAGCATGCTCACCGCTCCCATCGGCGCCGGTATCGCGCACAAGCTCCCCGTGCCGAAGCTCAAGAAATTCTTTGCCTGCTTCCTGTACGTCATTGCCACCAAAATGCTGCTGGACGTTCTGTAGGAACGCGCTACGCAAAGGCAAAAAAGGGCCGCAGTCTTTCGGACTGCGGCCCTTTTCGCTACGGCAACAACAAACGTCTCTTTCTCAGCGCAACGCCATGAGCAGCGGCACAATGACGGGAACCAGCAGTGTGAGGCACATACCGGAAAACACCGCAAGAATGGCACAGCGCTCTCCGCTCACCTGTGCAATAACCGGCAGACAGGTATCCATGGCGGCGGCGCCGCCCGCAAGCACGGGCCCGAGCCGCCCCGTCAGGCGTACGACAAGCGGAGGCAGAAGAAGCGCCAGCGCCTCATGAATCATGTTGGAAAGCAGCGCCACCGATCCGAGCGCAGGATCGCCCAGTCGGGTGATAATGACGGTGGCGAGGCTGTAGTAGCCGAACCCTGCGCCCACGGCGAGCGACTCCGGCAGAGAAAGATCGGAAAAACCGGAAAGAATCAGCCAGGCAAGCGTGCTTCCGCAAAGCGTACCCGCCACCACGCCCAGAGGAATGAGCAGAATGCGGCCGCGAAGTTCACGCACAATACCGAGAGCCTTCAGATCGAAACCCACGGTCATGCCCGCCAGAACCAGCAGAAGATACAGCACCCACACCGCGGCATCCGCCGCAGCTACGTTCTGCGGCAGTAGCCTGAGCCAGCCGATGAGAAGTCCTGCGATGAAAAAGCCCAGAGCAATGAAGGAAGTGCGGCTGCCGCCCCTCTCCGGCCCGGAGGATACTTCCGAGCCGGGCGCGTATTCGGGAAACACATGGCGGCCGAGCAGTCTTGCCGCCACGAAGCAGCCTACGATGGAAAACGAACTGATGAAGGCGGCATACAGTCCGAGACTCTGAAGCTGACTGAGAAGCGTGTCATCCAGTCCGAGAGAAAGTCCGAGAAAGAAAAGCATGATGCGCACGGTCCAGCCGAGCGCCATATTGGCCAGCTTCACCACAAGCGCCCTGCGCCGCAGAAGCCATCCCGCGGGAATGCCTCCCGCGATAAGTCCCATTTCCAGAAGCATGATGATCTCCGTCGTCGCCACGGCACAAGGATCAGAGCCGTAAAGACTCTTCCCCGGCGGGCGACCTGAAGCATGTGTTCCGCGCTCTTTGCTCCGACATCGGGCATGACCATGCGCGCTGCCGGAACAAAGCCCGTTCGATAAAAACTAGCGCACTCTGCCGTATCGCAGCCAGGCAGCGCCCTCTTCCAGCGTACGCACCTCTTCAAGAGCAAAAGACGCCGTCACGCTGCGGTCGAACAGACTTCTGTCTCCCTCCGATGAGGTGACCGGCATCATGACGAGGCTCAGCTCGTCGATGAGGTCTTCCCGGAGAAACGATCCGTTCAGCAGGCTTCCGCCTTCCAGCAGCAGTCGCCGTATGCCGAAGATCTCCCTCAGCTTGCGCAAGGCCAGAGACAGATCGATTTCATCCTTGCCCGCAAAAATATAGGATACGCCGACGCTGTGAAGATAGGAAAGGCAGGCCTGCGGTACGCTTTCGCAAAGCACTTCCACAATATGCGCTCCGCCGTAGCCGGGATCCTCGTCCTCGATGCAGGGCGTCTTCCAGCCGAGACTGCCGTGTCTGTCGAAGGCGACGGCAAAGAACGACGCGTTTTCATCGGCCACATGATCCATGGGCGGGATGACGGAACCGTCGAAGCGGGAAAGATCAGGCCTGTGCCCGAGCGTAAAGCTCTCTTCCATCGTCACGCGACCGCAGGCAAAGGCATCGGCGCCGTATTCACGGTTGATGCGGTAATAGGCTCTGGTTGCAGCCTCGCACTGCGGCAGACGAAGAAAACTGCCCGTCACTCTGCCATCCAGAGACATGGACATATGGCAGGCAACAAAAGGCCGTCCCTGAGACTTCATGGTCTCTTTCATCAAAATCCTCCAGGCGGATGCTTCCCGGCAACAGCTCTCCGGGAAAAGATTGACCATGAAAATCCTTCCGACGGTCATGGCGCTGAGTCGCCACGACAGAAAAAGGCTGCGCGCCGCGTCATGGCTGCGACATATTACCCGATCGGAAAAAAAAGGCCAGAGGTCGAAAAGAAGTTAAAAAAAAGCCCCATCCCGAAAGGAAGGGGCTCTTTTTTACGCTCTGAAGAAAAATCAGAACTTGTAGCCGAGGGTCAGGCCGAAGTTGTGGGCATAGCTGTTGTGAGCCTTGCCGGCGTAGGTGCGGACCATGCCGTGATCATCATATTGCGTGCTGTAGTTGATGTCACGCACGTCGATGTACATATAGGCAAGATCGAGCGTCCAGTTCTCGTATTTGAAGCCGGCGCCCAGCGTGTAGTAGTTGCGGCCGTTGGAAGGCACAAGGTAGTCGTAGCAGTTGGAGTCCTGCAGGGGCGAGGTTTCATAGGTGAAGCCGGCACGCAGCGTCAGCCAGTCGATGGGAGCGTATTCCACGCCGAAGGTGAAGGCCCAGGTGTCGCGCCAGTTCTTCTGCTCAAAGAACTGAGGCGTATCGCCATGCATGTTGATGGTAAGATTGCGGAAGCGGCTCCACACGGTGTAGGCCACGTCGCCTTCAAAGCTCAGATTGGGCAGAGGCTTGTACATGACGCCGAGGGTGATCACGTCGGGAATGGAGAGCTTGCCGTCGGCATTGCAGGTCTGCATCAGTCCCTTCATACCGGCCACAACAGCATCATCGCCGTAGAAGCGGAAACGGGTCTGCCCCTTGAAGGTCATGTCTTCGCTGGCACGATAGGTAAGACCGGCACTCCACTGATCGTTGAAGCGGGCATGCAGGCCGAAGTTGTAGCCAAAGGCGTAGCCGTTTTCGGAGTGGATGCGAGCATCAGCCCGACCAGCGACATCCACAGGGACGGGATAGGGAATGGTGCCGTTGACGTTATACTGCTGATTCAGGCTGAGGTAGCCCCAAGTGTAGCTCACACCGGCGCTCACCGACCAGATGTCGTTGATCTTGTAGGCGATGTTGGGATTGATGGTGCTCGAGAGCAGAGTAACCGACTTGAGTCCGCTGGAAGCACGAAGAAACAGTCCAGGCACGGCCGACACAGGGAACTTGGCGGCAGTGCTGGAAACAGGAGCCGCCCAGTTGTCCGGGAACTGGGAGCCGAGACCGTAGCGGGTGAACGCGCCGATACCGAACCACCACTTGTCGTTGAGCTGATGGGTCAGGTAGAAATGAGGAATGGGCCAGGCCTGATCCGAAGAGGACACGGTGCTGCCGGTGTCGTAGCGGGTGAGATCGAAGTTCAGCATGGAAACGGCAAGGCCCATCTGCGTGGCGGTGCCGGGAATCTGCGTGATGCCTGCAGGGTTGTAGGCCACGGCGGAAGGATCGTCCGCACGGGCCACCATGCCGCCGCCGGCGCCGCCGCCGAGAGCCATGCCTCGGGCGCTCCATTCGGTGATGGCGAAACCTTCGGCGTGAGCGCCGGAAACGGAACCCGCCACCAGCCCGAAGGAAAGCAGGGCTGCGGCGGCAAGTCTGGCCTGACGACGCGCGGCACAAAAGACCCCGCGCATCACATTGAGAGATACGTTCATGAGTTCCTCGGATATGGGATATGTATGTTGCCCGGCCTCTGCCGGAGTCGTATCATTTCCGAAAAAGGACAGGACAAGCCTGCCGAAACCGGCCTCTCTCCGGCATCGGAAAAATAATACGATCGTTCAGGAATATCCTTCTTCGTAAAAAAAATAAAGCACTATTTTATGAAAAATCGCCTTAAAAATCATCAAAAAACTGATGATAAGACCGGCAACTCATGGCCGTCAGAGAGCAGAACTCCTGAGTTCAACCCACTGTCATTCCCTGCAGGACAAGGCCATACGAAAAAAACGACGGATCGTTCAGGCCTCCCAACCAGCCCTCTCCGCCCCCTCTTGCAAAGCAGAGAAAAAATGCAGGCGTCAAAAAAATTTTCTTCGACGGCGAGGTCGACAAACAGCCGGATCAGGCGGAGCGAATCCAGATGAAGCTTCCCTGCCGACCGTCTTCGCTGCCCATCCGGCGGAAGTGCCGATAGGAAAAAAACAGATCCGCATTATCGAAGGTGCACATGTCGATGCCGAGAATGCGCCCGGGCAGAAGGCCCGCCCGCTCAAGCTGATGCCGGGCCAGCAACCACAAGTCCACGGTACGCCGGTTCTCATCGTACCACGGCAGAAATTCAGGGCCCCATTCGCTGTCGAAGTTCACGAATTCCGAAGCGGCGGGACCGAGGCTCGGCCCCCGAACGGCCCAGAGCTGCTCAGGAGACAGACCGTAATGCTCGCAGAACGAGCATACCGCCGTGTACGGGTAGTCCTGCCTGTTGCCCCTCCAGCCGGAATGAATGGCCATGACGTAACGCCCCGATTCATGAGCAATCAGGATAGGCTGGCAGTCCGCCGTCTTTATCATGAGCGCAAGGCCCGGACGGGAAGTAGCCAGCCCGTCGGCCTGCTCCGAAGGCATGGATGCCGGATTCTGTTCCTGCGGCTCGAACAGCGTGCGCACGCCATGCACCTGATGAACTTCGGCAAAGGCCCGTACCCCGAACAACGACGGAATGGACATCCGCCTTGCCACGGAAGAGGCATCTCCCGAAGAAAGAGAAACACTGCCGAATGCGCGCATGGTAAAGGCGCATCCCACCCCGGCAATGCCGGGAAACTGAAAGGGAATCATGGTCAGAGACAAAGCAGTTCCTCCTCGGTGCAGACGGCTCCTACAGGTCTGTCCCACGCCTCGCGGGGAAGACGGTTCTGAAGAAGTTCATGATAGGTCAGCCCCACGCTGAAGCAGCGCGCGGCATCAAGCATGCGGTCATAATAGCCTCCGCCGTAGCCGAGGCGAAAGCCCTGTCTGTCGAAGGCCAGGGCGGGCACAACGATCAGCGTATGCTCTCCGTCCTCAAGCTCCCGCGAAGACAGAAAACGGGACGACGCGGAAAGCTCCGGTTCCGGGATGCCGAAGCGCGACGGAACAAGCTCCTCCGGGCCGCAACAGGCGATCATGTCCATGAGCCCCGGCTCTGCCGGGCGGCAGCGCGGCAGAAAAACCTCCCGGCCTTCCTTCCAGGCGCTCTCAAGAAGAAGTGCGGTATCCACCTCTCCCTTCACTGCAGCATACAAGACGACACGGCGGCTTTTCTGCCAGAATACGCTTTCCAGAAGACGACACTGGGCGGCAGAGGAACGCCTGTCGCCAGCCTCTCCCGACGAAAGTTCCGCCCGCCTTTTCCTAAGCCTTCTTCGCAGCTCTCCCTTGTCCAGCATGTCGCCGTCCGTCATTTTCTTCCCGCCTTTTGAAAAAATACCGCAATAAATCAGCGCAATGCCCGAAATATGTCCTGCCGTGCGCATTTTCATACATTTGCCTGCATCCACCCCTTTGTCAAACGAAAAAAAATAGTCTATATTGCGCGCAGCAGAACAGCTCTGCCGGTATTTTCGACCGCTCAAGCGAAAAGGATCTTCCCTACATGCCAAGCCCCGTTCCGGAATCAGCTCCGTACATTCCGAGCTGTTCCTCTCCGTCGGCGCGTTTTACACGCATTGCCGGCTCCACGGACGCAGAAGACCTGCCCGATTCCGGGCGTCTCTGGGTCGTGCTCGGCGACGTCCACGGTTGCATCCGCCGTGTAAGGGAAATCCCTGAACTGGAAAAAGCGGCCGGAGTCATTCTCACCGGCGATCTGACCAATCTGGGAGGCGTTGCCGCCGCCCGCAGAGTGATCGAGGCCTTTTGCGCCGTCAATCCCGTCATTCTCGCCCAGATAGGCAACATGGATCGCGCGGAAGTCAATGACTGGCTTGAGGAGAGGGGCATCAACCTGCACCGCAATGTGCGGGAACTCAGCCCGGATGTCGCCCTGCTCGGCGTGGGCGGCTCCACGTTCAGCCCCTTTGGAACCCCATCGGAATTTCCAGAGGCACGTTTTTCGGAATGGCTGGAGGATCTTGCGCAGCGTGCAGCCGGCTACAGGGAACTGGTGCTGGTCGCCCACAATCCTCCGTACAACACGGCCTGTGACCGTATCGACAGCGGACTCCACGTAGGATCCACCGCCATACGGGACTTCATAGAGGAATATCAACCCGCCGCCTGCCTGTGCGGGCACATTCACGAATCAGCAGGAATACAGCGCGTCGGACGCACGCTCGTCGTCAACCCGGGTTCCTTTTCCACCGGGGGATACGCCCTGCTTACGCTCTCCGATACGGGCGTAAAGGTGGCACTCCGCAGACTTGAGAGCTGACGCCGCATTAAATTTTTTGAGGATCACATGAGTCAGAATCCCGCTCTTCCCGAAGAGAACACCGAAGAAATCAAGACTACCAGAACCCGCCGCACAAAAAAGACCGCCGAAAAGGCAGGCGAAGCTCCCGCCGAAGAAAAGAAGACCGTCCGACGCAGAAGAAGCACGTCTTCCTCCGCGGAGAACACCGCTCTCACCGGCGAAGGCGAAGAAAAGAAAGTCCGCCGCCGCACGACGAAAAAAAGTGCTGCCGCAGAAAGCTCGCCCGAAGCGGCGGCTCCCGCAGACGAAGCTTCGTCTGAAAAAAGCGCAGCGGATGAAGCGACTCCCTCCCGCAGAACGCGCACCCGCAAAGCCTCCGCATCCCGCAAAAAGCCCGGCGGCGAAAACGCTTCCGAGGATACGATCATCCATCTCGGCTCCGCGCTGGTGCTCGACGACATGCTGCCCCCCTTCTCCTTCACGGCTGCGCCCGAGGAGGAACCGTCTGCGCCCGAAAAGAAACGCCGTACAAGAAAGGCTGCCCCCAAGACGGAAGAATCCGCGCCCGCGGCGGAAGAAACGCCGGTGATCGAGACCGCCCCTGCCGCGGCGGAATCTCCTGCAGCCGAAAAGGTTGCCCCTGAAGAAAAGGAAAGCGCCGCTCCCGCCCCTGAGAAAAAGCGCAGCCGCCGTCGCTCCGGCCGGAAAAACGCTAAGGAAGAAATCGTTTCTGTTGAAGAGAGCTCTGCGGACGAGGATGAGGAAATCATCCACCTCGGCTCCGCGCTGGTGCTCGACGACATGCTGCCCCCCTTCTCCCTCACGGTGGAAGACGAAGAAGAACCTTCCGGAAAAGGCCGCCGCTCCCGCCGCTCCGCTCGAGACCGTCGCCCTCAGACTGCGCCGAAGGCCGAAGAAAACGCCGTCCATGACGCTTCTGCCGACGACAATATCGGCAACAGGGTCGACGCTTCCTCCGGTCAGGCGGCAGAAAGCAACGAACAGCCCTGGTTCGATGACGGCATCGTCACCAACATTCTGCCCTATCCCGGAGAATTTCCCGACGATTCCCGCTCTCACTCCCGCTCGCGCAAGAATCGCAGAAACCGCGACGCCCAGCCTGTGTCCAACGGTTCTCCCTATCTGCCCGGTTCCTACCAGCAGGGCTTTTACGATCAGTCCCAGGCTCTCGTTTCCGACAACCCCTTCGGGGGCCGCAACAATCGCAAGAACCGCCGCAATCAGTCTCAGGTGCCCGTTCTTCCGGACGACTTCGACTTCAATGCCGCCATGCTGAACGACAGCGTGCTCGGCGTGGCTCTCGGACGCCGTGAAGACGACTTCCTGCCCGAAGACGACGGCCCCCAGCCTGCGCTGCCCGGCCAGCCCGTAGCCCTGCCGCTCGCCGCAGGCGAACTGGCCGAAGAGGATCTGGCCGCCCTCGATGCCGCCGTGAACGGCAACCGCATCGACATACCCGCTCCCTCGCAGCAGAAGGAAAACCGTCAGAACCGCAAGAACAAAAAAGCGCAGAAGGAAGAAAAGAACGCTCCCCGCGTCGAAAAGAAGACGGAACAGGAAGAGACGGCTCATCCGCGCCGCATTCTGTATGTGAGCGTGGTGCCCGACGAACAGGTGGAAGTCGTCATCACCGAAGACGGGCAGGTTACCGAGTATTTCGTGGAAATGGCCCATCAGGTCAAAATCCGCGGCAACATCTACAAGGGCGTCATCAACAACATCGACACCAACCTGCAGGCCGCCTTCGTCAATTTCGGCAACGGCAAAAACGGCTTTCTCCAGATCGACGAGGTGCATCCCGAGTACTACCTCGTGCCGCACGATCCTACCCACGGCCCCAAGTATCCTCCCATTCAGAAGGTACTGAAGGTCGGTCAGGAAGTGCTGGTGCAGGTAGTCAAGGAACCTTCCGGCTCCAAGGGCGCCTTCCTCACCACCTGGATCTCCATTGCCGGACGCTTCCTCGTGCTCACCCCCGGACAGGAACAGATCGGCGTTTCCCGCAAGGTGGAGGATCCTGAAGAGCGCGCCCGCCTCAAGGATCTTCTGAACGGCATACAGCCCGGCGAAAACATGGGCGTCATCATCCGTACGGCCAGCGAGGGCGCAAGCAAGTCCAGCATTCAGCAGGATCTGCAGTACCTCAAGAAGCTCTGGAAGGACATCCAGAAAAAGGCTCCCACGGAAAAGTCGCCATCCCTCATCTATCAGGAAGCCGACCTCGCCACGCGTTCCGTACGCGACTATCTGTCTGAAGACATCGTGGAAATCTGGACGGACGACGAGGCCACCAAGGCCAGAGTGGAGGAAATCGCCTCGCTCATCTTCCCCGACAGAGCGGGAGACATCGTCAAGCTGCACAAGGATCAGCGTCAGAGCATGTGGGAACGCTTCAACCTGCTCAGACAGCTTGAAACCGTGACCAGCAGAGAAGTGGTGCTGCCTTCCGGCGGACGCCTCGTCTTCGATCAGACCGAAGCGCTCATGGCCATCGACATCAACTCCGGAAAGACGCAGGGCAAGACGAACTTCGAAGCCATGGTCTTCCGCACCAACATGGAAGCGGCCGAAGCCATTGCCAGACATCTGCGCCTGAGAGACATAGGCGGACAGGTGGTCATCGACTTCATCGAAATGCGCGACAAGAACCACTGCCGTGAAGTGGAACGCACGCTCAGAAACGCCATGCGCAAGGACCGAGCCCGTCACGACGTCGGCCACATGAGCTCCTTCGGCCTTCTGGAGCTGGTGCGTCAGCGCACCGGAACCTCGGCCATCTCCATTTCCTGTGAACCCTGCCCGCACTGTCACGGCACGGGCGTGCGACGCAACATGGAATGGCAGTCCCTGCAGGCCCTGCGCGATCTGCAGAGCAAACTGTGCCGCAGCCTCGACAACGGAAAGGGAAAGAAGAACGAAAAGTCTTCCGAACCGTCCACCTTCATCTACGAAAGCGATACGGAGCTCGCCCTGTACCTGCTCAACCGCAAGCGTGACCGCATAGCGGCCCTTGAGGAAAAATACGGGGTACACATAGAAATCCGGCTGAAGTAGCAGCAAGAAGGCCCCGTTCTTTCAGAAAGCGGGGCCTTCTTTTTTCAGGATATGCCATGCTGAGAACCATCGTCGTCCTTTTTCTGCTCGCCCTCGGCGGCTTCTACGTCTACCAGAAGCAGCAGGAGGAAATTCCCGTCGACACCTCCACGGCCCGCGTCGTGGACGAATCCGCTCTGCAGAGTCTGCAGGGCAGAATCCCTTCCGTCATCTTTGAAAAGGACATTCTGCCCGTCATTGAACGCAACAGAAACGGCGGACTGACGCCCAAAGAGCTCAACGAGCTGCTCGACAAGCTGGACACCATAGGACGGGCCCTCGGCGACAAGGCCACCGAAGCCGTCAATCAGGCCGGTCACGCCATTGCCCCCGACCTGTTCCCGAAAAAGACGCTGGCGCAGCAGGCTGCCGGAGTTGCGGAATCGCTGGCGCAGGCCGGAGCCGAAGGCGCCAAAAGCGCCATGCCCGTGCTCAAGGAACTGGCCGGTGACCTTCTGAAGGCTCTGGCCTCCGCTCTCTCCTTCCTGCTCGACAAGGCCGCCGACCTCATCCAGGGATCCTAGCGAATGTAAAGTCACGCTGAAGCCTCCGGCGAAATCTCGACCGGAAAATGCCCTGAGCTCAAAATAAACGGGACGCATAAACACGTTCCGCCAGGAACTGCCTACGAAAAAGGCACAGAGTCGGAAAAACTCTGTGCCTTTTCCTGTATCAGATAAAAAGCAGGTAGCCGGATAAAAAACTCGACAATTCCTGCCGTACGCTCTTCTCACGTTACGTCGGACATCATTGGCCCGACCTGTCTTTTCTTTTGTGCACATGCGACGAGAAAACGTCACGTGCCCCCAAAAGACGTATTGCGCCGAACCTCACCGACAGAAAAAACGCCGCTTACGGATTCAAAGGCGACCTCCAGAGTCGCCCGGCCGGTACGCCGGAATACCTGCCCAAAAACAGTTTTCCGGAAACGCAGACATCCTGCAATATATCAGCCACCACGGCTCGAACCGACGGCACAAAGGCTGCCGCATTAAAAAGAAAGCGGATACGGAAAACCGTATCCCCGTCTCTGTCCGCGCTCACGGCAGGCACACTCCGGCACGGAATCTCCGGCACGGCTAAAATACTACGCCCGAAAAAACCATTCCGGGCGTCGTCTCCGGAGAAGGCCGCTTCCTGCAGGGAGCCGGCCTTCTCTGGAATCATATGTGTTGAAAAGCATGGGGGCGCAGCCCTACTTGGCCGCCGCTTCGCGCGCCATGGCGCGCTTTTCCCAAAGCTTCATATCCTTCATCTTCTGACGGCGGGCACGCTGAAGTTCCTTGCAGGTGAGAGGAGTACCTTTCTTGAAGCCCCACTTCGCGCGATAGGAAGCAGCATCAAGACCATGTAGAATGAGATGTTTCTTGGTGATGACCTTAAACGTCTTGCCGCACTCAAGGCAGACAATGCTCTTTTCCTTGATGGAACGCTTGGGGTCAATGACGGGAGCCTCCGCAGCGGGGCAGGCTTCTTCAGGCTCTTCACAGCAATCAAGCTTCTTCAGCTTGCTGGACAGAGAAGAAATCATTTCCGCCATTTCATCTTCCGACATGACGCGGACAGAAGCCTGAGCCTTGACCAGTTCTATAGCATGCTTGAGATAATCTTCCATAATGGACCCCCTTATAAAAAAGTAATGTATCTTATGTAAACGCAATCAGAAATTCTGTCAAATTCAGGAAAAAAAAGACAGAGCTTTAAAATAAAAGAGGCATAACACCGCTCTTCCTAGTGCCGCAATGAAATCCGAGAATATATAGGATGTTGAATCACGGAAATACGTCAGAAAAAAGCGAAAGAAAAAATACCGTTCGAGAGTGACTCATCTGAAAAAGCACAGAGGGGAAGCTGCACCATGGGCAGACTTTGCACAGACGGAACGGAACAGAAAAAACGCTTTTCTCAGGCAGCGCAGACCGGAGAATTCTGCTTTCTTCACCATAAAAGTATATCGGCAGATAATATAGAAAGCTATATTCAATAACAGCATTGTCTCGCCGGATATACAGGCTTATCTGCAGCACGAAATTCTCTTTCCTCAAGAGGGCTCCTGTACTCTCCAGATGGTATCCCCCCCTCTCGACGGCACAGCTGTTCCCTCTGAAAAAGCGGAATAGGCTTTTGAAAAGAGGATTTCAGCCAACGAAAAAGGGGAAGCCCCAGCTTCCCCTCTCCGTTTATTTTTATGCCTCTAACGTCGGTCAGGCAGCGGATAGCGACCGCAGGTGAATTTTTCCCCTTCGGGGCAATATCCGAGTCTTTCACATCTGGCTCCGGCCTGACGAAACACCTCGGGCAGAACCTCGCGGCACAACGCCAGCATGGAGCGGGCCACCCCGCGGATTTCCCACTGCGCCCGGGTACAGCAGCGATGCTCGAAAAAGTTGAGCAGGGTACGGCAGTTCATAGTCACAACGATGCTGGAAGCCGCCGCCTGAGGCAGTACGAAACGCGCGTCCTCACAGGACGAAGAGCCTCGGCCGTCTTCTTCCAGCAGCTCCTTGAGATCACGATAGGCACTGCCCACTTCATCCATGAAGCTCAGAAAGCGCTCGCGGGCACGCGGATTTGCCGCAATCGCCGGAGGCATGATGAAGTTCATGTCGGAAGCGTCCACATAACGCTGGCTCTGCTGGGAATAGCTCGCAATGCGATGCCTGACGAGCTGATGAGTCAGAGCCCGCGATACCCCGGACAGAGCAAAGGTAAAGCTCACATGTTCGATGGGGCTGGCATGCCCGGATGCCATGATGGTTTCCACAAATGCCGCCTGCTTTTCCCGGCTGATGTCGCCGGAAAGCAGACGAGGCCACATATCCGCCACGTCACCGGCATGATAGCACTGGCGGAATGCCGCATAAATAAGCGCAAGCGGATCCGGCGTATGCGCCAGAAGTTCCACACGGGCTTTGACTTCAGACATATTTTCCTCCTGCGCACGATGCAGCACTCCGCCCCGTACGCATACTTGGTCTGATAAAGGATCTCTGCGCACCTTTCAGCGCAGCTTTACAGCAGACTGCCCTGCGCGGTTCCGCCGTACAGTCTGTTGAGGTGACGGTACGCCTTGGGCGTAGCCACACGGCCTCTCGGCGTCCGGTTCAGGAAGCCGCACTGAATGAGATAAGGCTCGTAGATGTCCTCGATGGTGCGTATTTCCTCGGAGCAGGCCACAGCAAGCGTTTTGACGCCCACAGGCCCGCCGTTGAAGTGATCGATGAGCACGGAAAGAATCTTCCGGTCCATCTCATCCAGCCCGGCCTCATCCACATCAAGGCGCACAAGGGCCGCCCGAGCCTGTTCTCCATCCACAATGCCCTGACCGTATACTGCGGCAAAGTCCCTTACACGACGAAGCAGACGGTTGGCAATACGCGGCGTTCCGCGGGAACGGCGACCGATTTCCAGAGCGCCTTCCTCTGTAACCTGCACTCCGAGAATACGTGCCGAGCGCTGCACCACGCGGGAAAGCTCCTCCGGAGTATAGAACTCCAGACGGCTGATGATGCCGAACCGGTCCCGAAGCGGAGAGGAAAGAAGTCCGAGTCTTGTCGTCGCTCCCACCAGCGTAAACGGTTCGATATCCAGCTTCACGGTACGCGCAGCCGGTCCCTGACCGATGATGAGATCGAGCGTGAAGTCCTCCATCGCCGGATACAGCACTTCTTCCACACTGATAGGCATGCGATGGATTTCGTCCACAAAAAGAATATCGTGGCGGGAAAGATTGGTCAGAATGGCGGCAAGATCACCGCTGCGCTCCAGCACGGGGCCGGATGTGGTGACCAGGTTCACTCCCAGCTCCGCCGCCATGATGCGGGCAAGTGTCGTCTTGCCGAGGCCGGGATTTCCGTAAAACAACACATGGTCCATGGACTGACCGCGCTCTCTGGCCGCGTTCAGGTACACGCGCAGATTGGCACGCAGTTCTTCCTGACCTATAAAATCTTCCAGGCGCTGCGGACGGATATTCTCATCGGCACTGTCCTGCGCCATGCTCTTGGGTACAAATTCTGCCATTTAGTTCTTTCCTCTGGCCAGCGCCTTCAGCGCGGCACGCAGGGCCTCGCCGACCTCAAGATCAGGCTCTGCCTCCAGCACCTTTCTGAGCACCTGACCGGCCGTATTCTCATCATACCCCAGGTTGGCCAGACCGGTCAGCGCATCTCGGTACACCGAAGACTTGCCGGTCGATGCAATCGCCCCCGTCATCACGGCGGCCTCACCCTTCAGCTTGTATTTCAGCTCCAGAAAAATCTGCTGCGCCGTCTTCTTGCCAATGCCGGAAACCTGTGTAAGCGCCGCGGCGTCATCCTCAGCCACAATGCGGCGAAGATCATCCGGTCTGTACCGGGAAAGAATGGCCAGGGCCGTACGGGCGCCGACGCGATTGATGCCCGTCAGCAGAATAAATGTCTGCCTCTCATCCCAAGAGGGGAATCCGAACAGCTCCTGCGCGTCTTCCCGGACAATGAAGCTGGTATAAAACGCCGCATTGCCGCCCTGAGCAGGAAGAAGAGACAGCGCGTGTTCCGGCAGAAAAATCTCGTATCCGACGCCTCCGGCCGTCACCAGCACACAGCTGTTCTCGGTGCGTTCAAGCACCCTGCCCTCAAGGTACGCAAGCATACTGTCTCCCTCGCGCAATAACAACGCGAAATATATAATTTTTATGGAATAGAATAGCCTACGTTATTATACGGAAAAACGCAAGATTGCTCGCTCTGCCCCAACGGATACCTTCCCGCACGGGAAGTCCAGCTTTCCGTACGGCTTCTTTCCCCCTATCGTTCATTTCGCTCCATTTTTTGTCTCCTCATGTCTGACACCGCTACCCTATCAAAATGCGCCGGGCAGTTCTCAAATTCAGCCGTTTAATGTTCACAACTAGACATGTACAATATTACATGTCTTTTAAATAGACATCAAAAAATATTACCCAAAAAGGATGTCCTACATTTAATAAATTATTTTAATATATTATAACCAACCCCTCTTTCCTTTGCAATTTGGCATAAGTTATGCATTATCAAAAAGAAGCATTGTCTCGCCGGTCAAGTCCAGATGCATGAACCTTATCAAGCGGGATATCATCTTCGTCGCTCCAGAAAATCTCTTACGTATCCGGCGTAGCGACTGTTTCCATCACAGAACATGTATCCTTCCGATATTCTCTGCAGGCGGATATCAAACGCTACGAAAGTATGTAACCTCTTTCTTCATACCCAAAAGAAAACCGTGTCGATCACGATATCATCCTTTCTCCTACCCGGTAAAAACTCCGACATCAGACGAAATGCTGCTCCCGCTGTTTTTAAAAAATGCAACGGGTAAACATCATGTGTCAGAGCAGCAAAACAGAATATGCTGACCCGAAAAGGTCGTGCATCAAAGCTCCCTCGACGATCTATGGACCACTCTCGCATACATGTAAGGATCATTTATGGAAATCAGACGTTATGAAGGTAAAACAGCAGTTGTGACTGGAGCAGGAAACGGTATAGGAGCCTGCATGGTACAGCGACTCCTCAGGGAAGGCGCCAAAGTCGCTGCCTTGGATATCGATATGGATGCGCTGAGCAGACTCTATGACGGTAATGACAACGTTCTGATACTTCGCTGTGACGTTTCAAACAGCAAAAACGTAGAGGATGCCGTTACCGCTGCAGTCGAGCATTTCGGTCGTATCGACTGCCTTTTCAACAATGCAGGCATCATCGGCCGTCACTCCCTTTTGGACACTACGGACGAGGACTGGAAAAAAGTCATCGACATCAATCTCACAGGCACATTCTACATCAACCGAGCTGTGCTGCGCGTGATGGTGGAAAAAGGGATCAAGGGTTCTGTGGTCAACACCAGCTCCTGCGCAGCTTTCGTCGTCTCGCCCAATACCGGAGCCTATGCCGCAAGCAAAGGAGGTGTCAGCCAGCTCACGAAGTTCGCTGCCATCGAAATGGCGCCTTACGGCATTCGAGTCAATGCCATTGCTCCCGGAGCAAGCACGACAAGAATTACGGAAGGAACCCGCTTTGACGAAGAAAGAAACAAGATGTTCCTTTCCAATATCCCCATGGGCCGCTATGGAACGCCCGAAGAAGCGGTTTCCGCGGCTCTCTATCTGGGCAGTGACGACGCCTCTTACATTACAGGCGTCACTCTGCTGGAAGACGGTGGCTTCACTCTCTTCTAAGAGACTCTGAACGAACAATCCGTTTCCGTACTCGCAAAAAACCTCTTTGCTCTGGTGGTCGGCAGCGCTGACGCCAGAGCTTTGTTTATTGGATGCTCTACGGAGCAGGGAGCACAGAAAACAGTGGCAGAAAAGTTCTTTTGCCCTAGGTATGGGATGAACAAAAGGCGTAAAAAGGAATTGTCCAGAGAAGTAACGTAATTGATTCTCTACTCCCCAAAAAGCTTTAAAAAGCGCCAGATTAAATTCAGTCTGCACCGGGGAAATCAAACGAGACATTCCGTAAAGAAGCGATTCCGCTAGTCCCAAATATATCCCTTTAAAAAGCCTCTTCTC
>OOCM01001165.1_pt1 | contig 21920 bp, 19 predicted proteins | sample 1671111 | NCBI WGS metagenome assembly OOCM01 (sample SAMN06348123, study PRJEB24527) | human gut metagenome | biome: human gut; feature: ankylosing spondylitis patient; material: feces | host: Homo sapiens | place: China | collected 2015-10 | reverse complement strand
TTGATGATTGCGCTGCATCAGGAAAAATTGCACTCTGCTCACCTACCTTACCTTATAGAATGATTATACTCTATCCGGCTGGTCTTTGCAATCTGCGTTTTTGCCGCAGCGTCAATCCTTTTCTGTACACCAAGGGGGAAGTATATCTTTTTTCGGGAAATGGGGTGCCGTCTGTGTTTTCCCCCACACCCCCTTTCAGCCAGCTGAAGTGACAAAAAGCCTGCTGAAACAAGAACATCGTTACTCTACGCCTTTGAACCGCCCCAGAAATAGTAGACATGCACAAAAAGAGACCCATGTAGGGTAAACCTCAACAGGACTGACGAAGCGAAAGCGGAGGCAGTCCTGTTTTTAGTTGGATGCGTTCATGGTTATAGAAGTAGATGTAACCGTCAATCATCTTGTTGGCTTCCTCAAAAGTTTCCGGCTTGTGTCGGTAGATACACTCTGCTTTGAGGATTCCAAAGAAATTTTCAGCCAAAGCATTGTCATAGCAATTTCCACGCCTTGACATGGACGGAGTAATGCCGTATTCTTTAGTCAGGTTGAAATATGCTTGCGAAGTGTATTGGAACCCCTGGTCGCTGTGGAGCTGCAACTCCCGGCGACTTTTTGTTTTTACAGACTTCATCGCAAGATGAATGGTTTCCAATACAAGATTGACTGTCTGGCTGGTATCAGTCTTGTAAGCAACAATGCTTCTGTCATACAAGTCACGAATCATGGACAAATAGAGAACTCCTTCTTTGGTCTGAATATACGAAATATCCGTGACCCACTTCTGGTTCGGATAGTCAGCGTTAAACTCACGGTTCAGCAAATTGTCGTATCTATGTTTATCATCGCCCATCTTTTGCCACTTCTTTCTGCGGCGAACCTCGCTTAAAAGACCATATTTATGCATAATCCGTAAAACTGTCTTCGGATTTTTGGCAATTCCTTCACTGTCCAGCCAGAGTTTCATCCGGCGATAACCATACGTTCTCCTGCAAGTTTCCTGCTTTGCTCGAATCTTTTCCGCAAGTTTAAAGTCCTTGGCCGGATGTTCAATGTGTTTTAGATACTTATAATATCCGCTTCTTGAAACCTCAAAGAAACAGCACATTTCTTTTATAGGATATCTTTCGCAATGGCGGTGAATGACTGCATATTTAAAATTCGACTTCACTTCCTTCCTACGGATTGCAGAAAATCCCGCAGCAGTTCGTTCTCCATTTTTAATCGTGTGATCTCGTAGGCCTGTTCCCTGACGATTTCCTCCGGGCTGGTTGGCTCCGCATTTTTCCGAGGCCGGCCTTTCTTCTTCGGAAGGATTCCAGCTTCTTTTCGGGCTTGCTCATGATTGCGCCGTGTGACCCAATTTACGATTTGCTTCTTTTCAAGCCCCAATGACTTTGCTATTTCTCTGCATGTTTTTCCTTCTGCTCGCATTGCGAGTATCTGTGGTTCTAATTCTTTGATTTTGGTATATTTTCTGGACATAACAAAACCTTCTCGTGTAGTTCTATTATCCTACACGGGGAGGTCTATTGTCTATTGTCTACTTTTTACGGACCGGTTCACTTTACCATCAGTAAGGGCGCTTTTATTTACACCAACGGAGGAAGTCAGCAATGAGATTACCCGCAGAGAACATCAAGACCGCCCGCGAGGTTCAGCTCGTGGATTTCTTAAACACCTACCGTCCCGGAGAGCTTGTGCGCAAATCCAGAGATGAGTACTGCACAAAATCGCACAGCAGCTTGCGGATCACGCCGAGCAAGAATCTGTTCCACTGGTGCTCCCAGAGCAAGGTCGGCAGAGGCGCGCTGGATTATCTGCTGACGGTCGAGGGAATGAGCTTTCGCTCGGCGGTAATGCTTTTGAACGAGATGGAGCTTGTTCCTTTTCAGCAGGCCAGAGCTGCCACAGTGGAAAGCAGCCGAACACACGACTTTACACTGCCGCGTCCCGACGGAAATGCACAGGCGGCGACCGCCTACCTGATGCACCGCGGTATCAGCCCCAAGGTGCTGCGATATTGCCTGAACGAAGGGATTCTGTATCAGACCACGCGCGGCAACTACCGCAACTGCGTTTTTGTGGGCAAGGATGAAGGCGGCGTTCCGCGGTCTGCTTTTCAGCGCAACTGTCAGGGAACCTACCGCGGTGATGTCACCGGCAGCCAAAAGAAGTACGGATTTCTGATGCAAGCGGAAAACCCGGACTGCGATACCGTGGAGCTGTACGAAGCCCCGATTGATGCTATGTCCGGCGCGACCTTGCGGCAGTATACGGACATTGGAAAGTGGCGCAGTGTGCATTATCTGGCACTGGGCGGGCTGAACTATCTGCCCATCGACTACTTTTTGCAGCAGCATCCGCAGGTGAAAAATGTGGTGCTCTGCTTTGACCGTGATGAGCCGGGGCTGCGCTTTACCGATACGGTTGCCCAGCGCCTTGCCGGGCGCGGATTCAATGTAGAAAAGCGGTTGCCTGCCGTTGGCAAGGATTACAACGAAAGCCTTATCTGGTACAAGTCAAAGATTGAAAAACAGCGAGGAGAGCGCGTGTGAAAACAATTTTCTGCTGCGTGAGGATTTTAAGAAATTCAACCGCTATCAGCAGCAGACATAATTGTTTCCAGCGCGTCGCCCATTGCACCGCCCAAGGTGCGGGCTCCCATCGCGGCCAGTCCAATGGCAACGCCCGCCTGTGGAATTAAAGCCAGCCCAAGGTTGTTGCGAACTTTTTTGTTCTTTCTGGCAAGCAGGCAACCCAAGAAGGCGCCGCTGTATTTGCCGAGTATTCTTGTGACAAAGTAGACCACACCGACAGCCAGCAAAGAGGCCGAACCGATATGATTGGAGGAGCTGAAAATAGCACCCAAATCAAAGTTGAGACCAGACCGCACAAAGAACAGCAAGAGCAGCGGAGGGCTGAAGTAATTCAGCTGCTTAAAAAGCCTTTCGTCGTCGGAGGTATTGATGTAAATCATCGACATGGACATACAGCCCAGTAGCGACGAAACGCCCATCAGCGCACAAATTCCGCAGAATGCAAAGAGCAGCGCAATAGATACGATTAGGCGATTGTCGGTTGATCGCTTGTGAAGAAGAAACTTCAAAATCAAACCAAATACGCCGCCCAGCGCAAACGCGAACAGGTTCATTATTATCGGACGCAGCACATTTTGCGCCTGAAAATTGCCGGTCATGGAGGCCAAGGCGATGGAAATGGCGATGCTGTACGCGACAAGCCCCACCACATCGTCCAGTGCGACCACCTGCAGAAGGGTGTCTACAAAATCGCCCTTTGCGTGCGTCTGGCGAATCGTCATCATGGTAGACGCAGGTGCTGTGGCTGATGCCAGCGCGGCAAGAACGACGGAAAATACCATATCAAGACCAAGCACATAATGAGTAGCGATAAACACCGCAATGGATGCCAAGCACGCCTCAAGGAACGTAATAAGCAGCACCTTAACGCCGCTTTTTTTCAGTGTAGAAAAACGGAAAAACTCGCCCGTGCTGAATGCAATGAACGCCAAGGCGATGTCTGCAATGAAATCCATCCTCTCGATAAGACCTACCGGGATCAGGTTTAAGCAGTACGGACCCATCAAAATGCCGGCAACAATGTAGGCCGTGACATTGGGGAGTTTCAGGCGTTTGGTAATTCTTGTCATGGCAAACCCGCCAAATAACATTAAAGAAATCGATATAATCACTATCGAAACCGAGGATGTAATATTCAATTTTTCAATCAGGGGCGTGGTCACTGTCTCGCATTCCTTTCTTAAAAATCACTCGGTCAGGCATTCGCAGGCCAATTTCATACAATAAGATGTTATCCTTGTTCGTTTCTGAAATCTCGCACTGCTTTTTCGTTATCTGAGTTACAGATTATCTTTGATGTATTATCCTTCACGAGTATTGCCTGATTATTGCTTATGGGACGGACATCAAATTCCGAGAACTTTTCCAGTATTTCCTCCGATGCTTTTCTATAAACCTCATCAAGAAAGTGCGGCAAAATATAGTATTTTACCAGCCCAAGCCCGGCATCGTCTTGCTGTGAATACTCCGGCGGTTTTTTATCCATTGGCTCAATATAAGTAATCGTCGGTGCGCAAACAATAGCCCCTGCCGACTCGCCCACCATAAGTTTGCCGCGCTGCAGTTCTTTTTTCAGCAATTTGTCTGTTCCTGATTTTCGCAGCGCATCCATAAGGAAGAACGAATTGCCTCCTGAAAAGTAAATGCAATCTGCCTGCGCAAAGGCTGCCTTGATTGTATTCCTGTCTTCCTTAGAAATATCAATTTCTGTAACGATTGCTCCCATTTCACTGAGCAACTCCCGACCCGCCAGCACATACCGCGAAGCCCCTTCTTTGGCTGCGGCTGTCGGGATAAATGCAATTCTCTTGTTTTGCAAATCCTCCTTAATAAGAGTCCCCACGTTGCAAAAACGTGAGCATAAAAACAAATTCATAATCCATATTTCCTTTTTTGGTAATCTGATGTCCTTTTCGGGTCGTTCTGATTGAATATCATTGCCGAGTCTTTTAGTAAAACGAGAAGAGCACTGTATGGTAACAGCGCTCTTCTTGTTGCGTTGAGAGAAACTTGTGTTATTGGGGCAGGCAGGAAAGGATTCATATGTCTTGTGTAATATGCCGTATAAAGACTTACCGAACCAGCACAACAGCAACATCATTTACATTGGTTCCTGTCGGTCCGGTAAAAAGCAACCCTCCTGCCGCCTGCAGCGCCGTGTAGGAATCATTTTGGTTGAGAGAATCCACCGGGTCAATTTGCGCCGCCCGCAGTGTTGTCAGCGTGTCGCCGTCCACATAACCGCCCGCCGCATCTGTCGGACCATCGGTGCCGTCTGACCCAACACTAAAAACCGCCGCATTGCAGCCCGAAATTGCGGGTGCCGCCGCCAATGCCAGTTCCTGATTGCGCCCGCCCTTGCCGTTTCCGATGATTTTGACCACCGTTTCGCCTCCGGCTATAAACGCCATGGGTTTGTCGGGGTGCTGATGCGTCCGGGCAATTTCCGCAAGGAACAGCCCCGCCTCCCGCGCCTGACAAGCCAGCTGATCGGTCAAAAGGATCGGCGTATAACCAAGTGCCTGTGCAGCATCGGCAGCCGCCGCGCAAAGTTCCCGAACACTTCCTGTAATGCGCGTTGTTACGTTATCTATTTGTTTGGGTGTTTCTTTGCGAAGGCAAGTCAGCGCATCGGCGGACAGCTGTAAGCCGTACTTTTTAACGACATTCTCCGCATCCTTGCAGGTAGACGAATCGACACAAGCCGGTCCGCTTGCAATCATATCCAGCGGGTCACCCAAGACATCGCTCAGGACGACGCACAGCACCTGTGCCGGGGCGCACGCCATAGCAAAACGCCCGCCTTTTACGGCAGACAACCGCTTGCGGATGGTATTGATCTCCACAATATCGGCACCGCATCCCAGCAGCTGCTGTGTGATATCCTGCAATTCATCCAAAGGGATCCAAGGCTTTTCCAGCAGGGCGCTTCCCCCACCGGACAGAAGAAACACCACCGTATCCTGCGCCGTCAACCCCTGCACAAGGTCAAGCGCTGCCTGCGTACCCCGGCAAGAGCCGTCATCCGGGACAGGGTGTCCGCCCTCAAAGCAGCGGATATGGGCAATCGGTCCTTTTATATGCCCATACTTTGTAACAACCACGCCATCCGCAATACGATTCCCCAGGCAGTCAGATGCCGCGTTTGCCATCTGCCATGCCGCTTTTCCTGCTGCCACCAGAACGATTTTTCCGGTTCCAAAGCGATACCCTTGCAGTGCACGCACTACGGCAACATCCGGCAAAACCGCGTGAATTGCCGCAGAAACGATAGATTCCGTATGTTGATGAAGTAATTGATTCATGAGCTGTACTCTCTTCCTTTGCTAATTGCAGGTTTGCAAATATCTCTGTTTTATTAAGCTGCTGGGATATAATGTTGCCGTTATCACCAATCAGAATCGATAGACCCTGCAACTAATGCGTATATTCCACAGCATAGACTTTGCCGTCTATACCCGTAGCAATAACAAGGCTATCGGTTGCTTCCGGAGTCGCCCAAAAGACTCTCTCTGGGTAACCAGCCGCGTCGATACTCCAAAGGATTTCTCCATTATCTGGATTCAATGCCGTAATCCTTCCTCGCTCGGCAACATGAATCAGGCTATTTCCATTATATACGAGTGCCGAATCAATTTGCATCTCTTGTAGGTCCCTGTCTTTATTGTCATAGCGAAGATCCTTTTGCCAAACAACTTGGTTTGTCTCTGCATCAAACGCTGTTATCTGCCTTCCACTGTTCGACGAATAAAATACTGTGGAGCCGTTTGTGGTCATACCACGAGAAGATACCTTTTCCAACGTTGATGTCCACGCCAGCTCTCCCGTATCAAGGCTCAAATAAGCAGGGCGCGTATTTTGTGCATCAATACACCACAATTTTCCGTTGGCGATAACCGGTCGTACATCACCACATACAAACAGGGATTCATCAGTATTCGCATTTCCCCTCCAAATCAGCTGACCTGTAGAGGCGTCGATTGCGTACCAAATATAGGTATCCCGAACAAATGCGTACAAGATTCCATTTTCCAAAATTGGTCTTTGACGCATAAGACCGTCCGTTTGGTATTCCCAGACAATTTCACCAGATGCTGAGTTCAAGCAATAAATTTTTCTATCTCCGCAACCGATGAAAACACGTCCTTCCGATGTAAGGGGATCAGAAAGCACACTCCCGCCTAGTTTGGTGTTCCAGATGATGTTTCCGTCGTCTGCCGAGGCGCAATACACAAATTCATCTCCAGAACCAAAGACTATCTTTCCTTCGCTCGTGATTGCCGGCTTAGAAATCACAAAATCCCCGGTCTGAATACACCATTTTTGGCTTCCGGTGTCACGATCGATACAATATAGGTTCCCGTCATTTGAGCCCACATAAACATTGGCTTCGTTTATGGTTGCGCTAGACTGAATTGAATCTCCGGTCTCAAACACCCATTTGATTGTGGGATTATCACTCGGCGTTGAGTAGTCCTTATATTCTGTCCATTTTTTGTCCTCATTATCAAAAGCTTCAACACCAACAAAATGCGTTCCGGCAATCAGCTCTGGCGTATACGATCCCGTGTCAATGCTTCCACTCCAAATACCGCCCTCTTTTTTTATGAGTTGCGTATATGGCCCGTAATTATCTATTCTTGCCTGAACTGACTTTACGCCGTCTGGTGCATTTTCTATTTGAACTGCCACATCCACCGTATTATCTCTTGCTGTGATGTTTGTAATGGTCATTCTTAGTTTTCTGGTGTTGTTCATTCGACCACTTAACCAAAGTTCCTTGCTATGGTCAGTCGCCTTTCTCTTGTATATGTAGTAATAGTTTTCTGAGAATTCTATCGTCACAAAGTCCTGATTCGGATTATCTTTAATGTACGTTATGTAGTTAATCGGCACACCGTCTTCCACAACATTTCCATAGTAATGGACATGACCATTCATGAAGGCAATAACATTTGAATCTTTTGTCGCACTGAGCAATTCATGCCGTGCCGTAACATTATTGTTGATCTTGAAAGGATGGTGCCCGAATAGGATAACTGGCATATCAGCGGGTATACTATCCAAATCACTCTTAAGCCATTGCAGTTGGGCTTTCCCAATCTTTCCGTCCAACTCAAAATTCACTGTTGTGTCTAACAGAACAAAATGCACACCGCCATAGGTAAAAGACTGATATAGCGGTCCTACCTGATTCGTGAATGTTCTCTTTCCATTGGCGTTCCACCAACGCACATCATGATTACCGGGCGTAGTATAAACTTGTCCGTCAAAGAGTTGCTTATCTTGTAAATATAATTCATATTGTGCAGGCGTTCCATGATCAGATATGTCCCCAGTTATTATCGAGAACGCAGGTTTAATATTGCTGTTGATTTCAGAAATAATTGCCTTAAAGTTTTCAGACCCGATTAGCTCGTGAACATCCGACAGCTGTGCCACCTCGAATCGCGTAAAGCGGCCATAGGTGATGCTCATTTGCACAAAATCAATTTCTCGTGTAAAATCCCCCACAGACGAACTCGCGGAATTATATATTCTTAATGTCAGTTTACCGTTGGCGTCAATATATTGCTCAATTTCTCTCAGTGAGTCCAGTGTAAAGCGAATCATTTCATAGTTGTCAGAACTTGACGCTGTTTTCACAACTGCAAATTTTCCTGTGGATACATTCTTAAGCGACAGGTTTTGAGTATTTGCACCATTCTTTGACTTCAATGCAACTACAAATGTGACTTCACCTATCGTATCAATGTCAATATCCGTATCGAACTCGAATTGCACAGCACTTTTCCGATTACTATCACTATGGAATTTCATCGACTGTCCGTCTATATGATCCAACTTCTCAATTTGTCCTTCACTTGAACCATATTCCTCAACGAAGGTTGTAGGAGTATAGACTTTTTGTTGACTTTGTGAATTGGCAACCGTTGTGACAGACACGCAGTCCGTGTATCTTATGAACTCTTTTGAGGCCGAATTGTATACTCGTATCTGTATGTCTCCTTCCTCTGATATATAAGCACTAATGCCATTTCCAGACAAAACAAAACTTCTTGTTACTTCTTCTGTGCTTCCTGGGATTGTCCCTACAACCTCCCAATTCTGTGTGTCGAATCGATATAATGATAACCAGATAACATTTGTTTCTTCAGACGTATTTCCGGTATAATCAACTTGAATCGTCTGTACATCGTTCTTTTCATAATAGAGTGGCACCGTAGTGGTCCACGCCGCTTTTTTATTGGACGACTTCACTTGAAAAGAGGCACCGTCTCTGTCCTTCAAATTCTTAGCGGTTGTTCCAGCCACAGTAGTTCCCTGCTCAATCTGGGCATTTTCTACTGTGTAATTTCGAACTTCTACATTCTGCACGCTCTCCTCGCACAGCAAAAGCAATTGCATTTGATCCAAAGACAATTCAAACGGGCTCTCTGCCGATATAGTTACCTCAACTTTAATATTTGCGGAATCATCTATATGACAGTCTGACCAGTTGATCAAATTGATTTCATTAAGTCCTTTACTGGATATAGCCCCTGTCGAATTATGCTCAATGTATGAGTTACTATTCCAGTCAAATAAACTTATCGTATAGGTAAGCGATCCTGCATTTACCGTTCCAAGTCTGAATGTTGCAGATTGTATTCTCGTCTTTGGCACTCCCGTAAACAAAACCTCTAACCGGACACAGTTTTTTCCTGCATCGCTAACGCCCGATTTTAGGAACACAACTTTTTGATCCAAGTATTCAAGATCGCCAGCTGCTCCAGATTGAATACTGCCATCAAGAATCTCAATATTTGCGGGTACGCTTTGCCTAACCACGTGCCTCACTTCGTCACCCAGTGAATCTACTTCTATTGCATAACACTTAGTACAAAAAGGAAGCGTTACGAATAAGGCAAAAATCAGGGAAAGAAATTTACGCATAGCCACGTCCTCCTACTCTGGTTTTTACGTTTGTTTTTGTTCTCATTTCTCGCCTACGGCGTATGCACTTTCTATCTGCGTAAGGACGGCATCTGGGAAAACCTGCCTTGCCTCCTGCAACAGCGCTTGAGCTTGCTCGGAATGATAATGTGTCATAAACAGCTGTTTGACGCCCGCATCCTTGGCAGTCTGCGCCGCGGTATGCGCGCTCAGGTGATGGTTTTCCTCCGCTGTTTCCCCTGCACAGAAGGTAGATTCACACAGGAACGCATCCGCCCCGGACGCAACCTTGTATAATCCCTCGCACACACCGGTATCCCCGCTGTAGGCAAAGGTTTTTCCCTCCGCTGAGATCCTTACCCCGTAGGATTCAATAAGATGCTTCACCGCAAAGAATGAAAAATGCACTTCATCGAAGTCATACGCTGCGCCATCCTTGATCGTATGAATTTGGAACACGTCGTTCGTGCATAGCTCCTCGCTTGCCCATTGCGGCAAGGCGGGGATAAATAGTGGGATAGGCTTCAGATTTTCACCGTAGGCACGTTTTGTTTCTAACGCATACTTGGCACAGAACAGATCCCCAAAATGGTCAAAATGCAGATGACTTATTATGATCGCGTCCAACTGCGTAAGCGGCAGATGCTTTTGCAGCTTTGCTGCCGAGCCGTTTCCCATATCCAGCAGGATTCGTTTGCCCTTTGTTTGCAGCAGGTAGCATGAACAAGCACCATCTGCCTCCGGGCAGGTTGCATTGTTACCGAACACAGTCAGTTTCATACAGGTTCCTCCAAAAAGACAAGCTGCCCCGATTGTTCTTCGCAATCGGGGCAGCAAACTTCACTGCAACAAGAAATAACTCAGCTGTCCCTGCGGTACAGTGATGGTAATCGGTTCGGTACCGATCATCGAGCTTTCCCGGATAGCCGTATCCATAGATTTCGTATCCTTAACAATACTGCCGTGCAAATCCTTCATCCGGAAGGACACGTCCTGCGTGCTGTCATTGGCAAGAATCACGAGTTTTTCGCCGTTTTCAAGCGCCCAGCAGGATGCAAAGCACTGGTTTGGAACGTTCTCCAGCCACAAATCATCCAGATATTGGGCGTGCTTCAGCAGGGGCTGAAGGTTTCCTCGGAAGGCAGTTGCCATCATTCCATAGTCATGATATGCACTGTCCTCCGGGCGAAGGCGGCTGGTGATGCCAAGCCACAAAATGCTGCCCAGCGTAATGGCTCTGTGCAGGTCCTTGCGGAACCATTCGGGACGGTCTTTTTCTTCCGCCCAGCTTCTGGGGTTTACCATATTGACCTGCGTAAACTCCGGGAAGGTATACTTGAACACATTATAGTGTTCATCATACTCAGCGCCATTCCAGGTCAGATTTCCCCAAGTATAACTGCCGTAAATATCGCCGCAGTTCTCGGTCATAATGTAGGCGCTCGGGTTATAGGCCCGCAGGCGTTCCAGCAGGTTTTTCAGCACATATACATAGCCGTTGTTGAATTCCCCGATATTGTCATGCGTGTGCTCGCTGCAATAGCACGGGAAAGGCTCTGCCGATGCAAGCTGATCCAGATAAATACCGTCGCAGCCATACGCCTTTACGCAGAATTCTGCCGTATCCAGCAGATACTCTCTCCACAGGGCGTCCGAGGGGCAGTTCACGGTGAAATGTTCCGGACCATAGGTTTCCCGGTACATCTCGCCCTTCTCGTTCCGCATGGCCATCTTCTCGCCAACCAGCTTATGGAAGTCCGATTTCAAATCAAATATGCGCGCGTTGATATACAGCGTGGACATACCGCCATGATTGCGGACATATTCCAGCCCGCGCCGGAATTCCATGGCGCTGCCGAGTTCCATATCGGGATAATACTCCGGATAAAAGGAGTCAAAGCCCGTGCGGTTCCAGCTTGCAATAAACATATGCCTTGCGCCCCATGCCTTGCCTGCCTCAAACATAGCCGGGATGTCTTTGAAGGTATGCTCCACCTTGCCGGTACGCTTAAAGTTGTAGCACTGGTTCAGGGCATATTCGTTTTGTAAATACTCGGGGTTATGGTCAAAATCCAGATAAGGAGCGATGTATTCCCGATACACCTTCGAGCCATAATGCCAATCCTTGTCGGAAAGGCATACAACATAATCCCCGGTCTGATAGGTTTCCCCTTGCTTGATTCGGAAATATTTACGGAAGGCAAATGCCATCCAAGGATTTTCTCTGTCGCCGCTGGTTTCTGCTATAACGCCGGTCACCGGGAATCGGGGGTCATGGCTGCCAATATAGAATCCACCGCAACTATTGTAATAGTACATCCAGCTCATGGAGGCTAAGCCGCAGTAATTGATCTCACGGCGATAGATATCCTCAAAGGGTACGCTGCAGCCACGCCAGAAAGTCATACGGTTCTCGGCGTAATTATATACCGGATCTTCTGTTTTGTCACCTGCGTGGTGCGGGTAAATGAGATAATCTTTCTGTCCGTTGCCCAGATAGATGCCGCCCAAGTGCGGCATCAGAATCTCGGTCACATCGATTGTGCTGTGATTGCAGATTTCTGCAGAAAACACCAGACGATCCTGCTCGCAACGGCAGGTCACCTTTGCGGAAATGTCATATTCTCCGAAGGAATCATAGCTCAAAATCAGCGCGTCAGGGGCTTCTGCCACGTCAGAAATATGCCCCGACAGTTTGACCCGTTCGCCGTTCTTCAAGCCATAGAGTTCAATCAACGGGTCGCGCGGCGCGCAGCGGACATAGTTGGTATTGGTAGAAAGATTCCACAGTTCCGTGAAATTTCCGATCTTACGGTCGAAACAAGCCCTGATTTTATCGGTTCTCAATTCCATAGCAGTATACCTTATCAATAACCAAATTCGTTGTAGCGTTCCAGCGCCTCACCGTTGATTTTGGGAGCATTCGGCATATGGTTGGAGATATAGACACTAGGTTTCAGACCCTTTGCCAGAAGCTTTTCCACCACTGTGCTTTGCAGCGCCCACATCAGATAGCTGGCGCTGATACCGCTTGCCGGGCAGATACTCTGTCCCAACGCAGGCACATCGACCAGCGTATCACCATAGTTCGTGCAGTTATCAATGCAGTAGGTACAAGCCTCAAAAAGGCGCTTTCCGCTGGGGTGCTTGCTTGTCAGGTGGCTGGAATATTCGACAGACGTCAAAGCGATTGTGGCACAGCCCATCTCGTTCGCCTTAATGGCAAGATCTACCGGGAAGTAGTTGTATCCCGATACCGAACCGATCATAATGACATCTTCCGGCAGAACATTGGCTCTGCCCAGCACATAATCCGCGAATCCGGGAATGCTGTCATATCCGATGATACCGCGCGCCGGAGAAGGGCGATACCGCACCGGGTTCTGGATTTCGCAGGTGATCTTGATGGGCTTTATCGCCATCATACCGCCGGTTCGACCGACGGCCTCAAACATCAACATATGCCCGGTGTCCATAATATGCCATGCGCCGCCTTTTTCCAGGCGATTCGCAATTTCATCGGCAGCTGCAAGAATCGCTTCCCGCTGGGTGTTTTCTGCCTTGGTCAGCACGTTTTTCATGGCAGAAAAATACTCATCCATTAACATAGGTTGTCCCCCATTCAGCTTGTATATTTTTCAAAAAGTCTTCACGCGAATCCATGCGGCCGACAATCTCGTACATCACAAAAAGTGCCGCGCCGACAATGGGTTCAAACATAGGTTTCCTGTAACTGCATTGCGGCAGTTTCTCTTTTAAGGCAGACTCAAAGCGTTTCGTAAAAATGTCGCCCATATGGCTGATTCCGCCAAGTAAGGATACCGGCAGTTCATCGTTTCCTACACGCCTTGCCACGGCAGCCGCCAAGTCCGCCAGACATACAGATGCCTCATCCAGAATTCCCAGCGCATCTATGTCCCCTGCCTTGGCAGCTTCTGCCACCGTATAAGACAGCTTTGCTATTTTTTCCCGTGTAAAGTCCGGTTTATATGCGCCCTGCCTTAACGACGGGATACTCTCCATATGCAGCTGCTTCAGTGCCAGCGTTTGCAGCAAGGTGTTGGTACTGCCGCGATCCCATTGCTGTGTGATCCTGTCCAGACACATCAGCCCCATATGGTAACCGCTGCCTTTGTCGCCAAAGAGTGGTCCCCATCCGCCGACGGATATCCAACTTCCCTTTTTATCTCTGCATACGGCAAAGGAACCCGTTCCGGATAAAACGGCAATGCCTCCCGGTTCCCCCAAGGCTCCGTAATACGCGTTATACTCATCGCCTAATACCATCAGCCTCGTTTTCGGGAAACGATCACGCACCGCATTGGCGGAATTTTTGAAGCCGGGAATGAACAGACAGATTTCATTCAGATCCGTATCCCGGATACCTGCCTGTTGCAGACAATCCGAGATGCCGCCGCACACAGCATCTGCAGCGGCATCCGGGTTTATAAAAATGGCATTGGTTCCCTGGGTCTTGCTGAAGCCATGTATATGTCCGGACAGATCAAAGAGCATATATTCTGTTTTGGTTCCCCCGCCGTCACACACCAAATACATGGTCATTACCTCCATCCATCAGGAAAGCGCCGGGATTCTTGTGCGGTACAGTGCAACAGCTTTGGCGTTAAACTCATCGCCACCGGGAATATTGGCACTGCGCAATATCGGGGGAATTTCGCCGTTTTTCAAGTACAGGTTTTCGATTTTCAGAACAATTCTCTGTGCGATAAACAGGCTGCCGAAGGTAGAGGCACCTCCCGTCACCTGATTGGTTCCGGGAACGGTAAAGACGCCATCTCCAAAGGGCGCATGGTTATCGATCACGATATCCGACACATCACACAGATGCTTTCCGATGGCACTGCGCGGTTTCAGCTGCTCCGAGATCGTCTTGGACGTGACGCATACAACCGTCAGCCCCTTTTGCTTTGCGTACAGCGCAGCTTCAACCGGCACGGTGTTGATGCCTGTGTTGGAAGAGATGATGATCGTGTCGCCCTTTTGCAGGGATGCCTTGCCCAAGACCTCCGCAGCCTTACCGGATTTGCGTTCCATCTGTGTGCTGGTTATCGCGCCGGTGTGGAGCATCAACTCATCCGATAAGATGGGGTTAATGGGAACCAGTCCGCCGCTTCGATAGAACATCTCCTCGACGATCATGTGGGAATGACCTGTTGAAAAGACGTGCAGCAAACCACCGTTTTTGATGGAATGGTAGGCTGCCTCCGCGGCTGCTTCCATCGGTTCCTGCTCCTGCTGCTCGATGCGATTCAGCATCTCATAGATTTTGGACAGATAGCTTCCGTCAGGCAGGAGTTTTTCTGTCATAAGGCCCTCCTTTCTAAAAAAGGGCGGCATATTGCCGCCCTTCCTTCCGGGTCGTACCGGTGAGCCAATTATTTGTTAAGGATCTCTGCTGCCTGCTCGTCCACGCGGGTCTCAAATTCTTCCGGCGTGATTGCACCGGCCCACAGGGACTCGCATTCCTTCTGGAACATGGTCTGGAAAGCAGAACCATTGAGGTTCGTGGGATAAGGAACGGCAGTTTCCAGAGCTTCCACGAAGTACTTGTTATAGGGAGCCTTTGCCTCAAACGCAGTGGTATCGACCAGCTTAGAGGCGGGCAGACCGAAGTTCATATCCAGAGCGATCTGCTGACCTTCCTTACCGGACAGGAACTCCACAACACGCCAAGACAGATCAGGGTTCTTTGCGGTTTTGGGGATGACCCAGGTGTTTACGAAAGAAGAAGTCTTGCTAACGCCATCGATGGAAGGCATAGGCAGAACAGTGTACTCCGTGCCGTTTGCATCCATGTTAGAAGCAGTGGACAGGGCACCAATCTGCATGGCAACCTTGTTTGCCATAAAGGGAGCAAACTCGTTGTCGCCGAACTGAGCAGCCTGCGTTGCAGTGGGGCATACCTTGTAGGTGTTGCACAGGTCATACATGAACTGGACAGCTTCCTTGGTCTTGGGGTCGGTAGACAGAACGCTTGCCTTGCCGTCTTCGCTGTACAGCTTGCCGCCGAAGGCTGCGATCATAGCAAAGGTCTGGTCGGTATAGTTCTTCCAGTAATAGCCCCACTGTGCATCGGCACCGGAACCCTTGGTCAGCTGCTTTGCCACCTCGACAAAGTCATCCATCGTCCAATCTTCGGAAGGAATTTCCACACCGGCGTCCTTGAACATCTTGGTGTTGATGTACATGACCTTGGGGGTGATGTCACGGGCAGCCGCGTACATCGTGCCGTTCACGGTAAGAGCCTCGGTAACGACGGGATAGAGGGAATCCTTGTACTCCTGGCTGGCCAGATCGTCCAGCGGCATCAGCATACCGTTCAGCGCATAACGGGGCACCTGGTCCATAGCAAGCATCATTACGTCAGGAATCTCACCTGCTGCCAGCTTGGTAATCATGGTGTCCGCATACTTGCTGGGAATGGTAACGAACTCCAGCTTGATATCCGGATTTTCTGCTTCAAAATCCGACTTCATCTTCTGCAGGTGCTCAAATTTGGTGACGTCCCACCAAGTATACACAGTAAGGGTAACAGGGTCTTTCGTTTCAGGGGTCGAGGCAACCGTAGATGTTTCTTCGCTGCCGGAAGCAGCAGGTGCTGCACCGGAGCTTGCGCTGTTGCCGCCGCAGGCAGCAAGGGATAGGATGAATGTCAGAGCCAAAAGCAGTGCAAAGACATTGCGAACGATCTTTTTCATTTCTAGTCCTCCGTTTTGTATGAATATTGTACGACCGTAACAGGTCGCAAGTCCTTGGTTATTTTCCGCCGAAACCGGAGTTCATGGCAGATGCCATGAAGTACTTCTGGAACAGCAGGAATACGATAACGATGGGCACGATGCTGATGGTTGCACCGGCCAGAAGAACTGCCCAGTTGGGATCCCATTCCTTGAGGTATTTAAGACCTACCGTCAGGGTCAGTTTGTCATAGTCGTTGATTACGATCATCGGCCAGAGGAATGCGTTCCAAACACTGCGGAACGACAGAATTGCTGTTGTAGCAATGGCGGGCTTTGCATTGGGAAGAACGATCTTGAAGAACACGCCCAACCGGGAACACCCATCCACGATCGCTGCATTTTCAAGATCCTTGGGGATGCTCAGGAAATACTGCCGGAAAAAGAAGATGTTGAATGCGTTCGTTCCGGTAAACATACTGGTAAGGAACAATGCGGTATAGGTGTTCGCCAGATGCGCATCCACAACGATTTTGTAGTTCGGGATAAGCGTTACATGGCTGGGCACCATCATGGTTGCCACAAACGCCAGGAACAAGATGTTCCTTCCCTTAAACTCCAACCGAGTCAGCGCGTAGGCTGTCAGGGATGCTACGGCAATCATGCATATGGGCATTGCCACAGCGAGGAAGAACGAGTTTATGACAAACTTGCCGAACGGCAGTACCTGAAACAATCGCTCATAATTGTAAAGCGTTGCCGGCTTCGGCAGCAGATCCAGCGGAGAGCCGCCATAAAGCTGTTCCGACGTCTTAAAGGACGACAACACCGACCACACGAACGGATAAATCATCGTCAGCGACAAAAGCACCATAAAGCAGTGATAAACCACTGACCCAATGCGCTTACGGGCCTTGACGCCCAGGGATTTCTGTTTCATTTTATTCTCCTCCCTGTTCGTTGCGGAATTTATACTGGATCAACGACACAACCATAATCAGTGCAAAGAATATCCATGCCAGAGCGGATGCATAGCCCATGTTGTAGCTACTGAAGGCTTGTTCGTAGATGTAATACATCATGGTACTGGTCGAACCCAAAGGACCGCCGGCTGTCATAATAAAGATGGATTCGAACATATTGAACGCTTCGATTACCAGAAGAATCATGACAACAAACGTTGTGTTCGACAAAAGCGGCAATGTGATGCGGAAAAACTTCTGGATTCCGCTGGCGCCGTCCAGCTCCGCTGCTTCGTACAGGGTTTCGGGTATCGTCTGAAGACCGGCAAGGAACATAATCATATAGTAGCCGCCCATCTGCCATACACGCATGATGACAAGTGCCGGCTTGCTCCACGCTGTATCACCCAGCCACATGGGTACGTCATTCAGTCCGATCGCCATCAGGAAGTTGTTGATCAAACCCATATCCGGGTTGAAGATCCACAGCCAAACCATACTGACCGCAACCGTTGAGGTGATGCTGGGCAGGAACAGCGCCACGCGGTAAATATTGTTCACCCAACTGGTCTTTTTGTTGATCAGTATAGCCAGTAAGAGGGAAAGCGCCAGAACGATGGGAACCAGCGTGACGACAAAGTAAAGCGTATTGCCAAAGTACTTATAAAAATACTGATCCTTCGTGAAGGCTCGGATATAATTGTCAAAGCCCACCCATTTGGGAGCGCTGAGCAGATCATAGTCTGTCAGCGACAGATAGAAGGAATACAAAATTGAGCCAAAGGTGAAAATGCTAAACCCAATTAGGGCCGGTGAAACAAACAGCCATCCCAAACAGGCTTCGCGTCGTTTCAGCGTCATAAACCGCTTTTTCGGTTCCTTTACTGTCGGATTCATCTGTGTCCTGTGCTCCTTTCAAATCCTGTCAATAAATACATGTTGTTATGTTGTTATAACGTCTGTATCGATTTTTTATTGCGTCCTGTGGAACGGACGCAATAAATTGGTTTATTTTTCCAATGTTACATTAAAAACATACTTATCTCCGCGATATACGGATTCCGTATATTCAAACGGAACTCCCGCGCCGTCATACGCAGTTCGCGTAATCCTCAGCACAGGCGCACCGGCTTTGATCTGGAGCTGCTTTGCTTCCTTTGCCTTTGCCAAACCGGATTGAATGCTCTGGATTGCCTTTGCAGGCTCACAGCCGTAACGCTGTCTAAAAAGCGCATAAAGCGACTTGCTCATATCATATGTTTCGATCCCTGCGAATCTGGCGAACGGCAGGCAAACCGTTTCAACCGCCATAGGCACTGCATCCGCACAGCGCAAGCGAGAAATGATGTATACCTTTTGGGTGCCATCCAATTCCAATGCGTTGGCGACCGGCTCACTCGGAAATTCCAAACTCTGTGAAATCAGTGAAGTGGAAGGTTCCATACCAATGCTGCGCATTTCATCGCTGAAACCAATCAAGTGGTTCAATTGCATTCCGGCTTTTTTTGCCGCTACAAAGCTTCCCTTCCCTTGTATTTTATAGATGTAACCACTCTGCGCCAAGCCATCTAACGCTTGTCTTACCGTAATACGGCTTACGCCGAAAATCTCACCTATGGTCTCCTCCGTGGGCATTTTGTCGCCCTCTGCCAACTCTCCTGACTCAATGAGTGACCGATAATAGCTAATGATCTGAGAATATCTTGGTGCAGCTTTCATAATTGTTTGTACCCTTCCCTCTTAGCTTATTCAGTTTTCCCTCATCTACTTGTTATGACAACATAATAACATTATCCCCTTCTGTTGTCAATGCATTTTCACACACATAGGTCAAGTTTGTGAAATACTGCCAATTTAAGCAGTTCCGTTTTATACAAAAAGGCAGTCTTATTGTCAGCGCATTATCTGTAAATACAACTTTGCAAAAATGAGCATTTTGAAATATCATCCTCATAGGAGATTGCGGCACAATTCCCCAAACTCTTTGTTACCCCCCGCTGTATCACCCGATACAGCGGTATTTTTATCGTCAAAAAAGGAGTTATTGCAATGTCTAACGAAAACAAAATCCGTATTCTGTATGTTCAGCCGGGCAAATATCCGGAAGAACGGAGCCGTATACCCGTGGTCAAAGGACAATGTGGCGCTTGTCTGCAACGATTCGGGCAAGGTGGACGGTCTGCCGCTGAACCGTTGCATTGAGGACTACGATGTAATCGCGGGCAATTTCTTTATCTGCGGTTTTTCCGGTGAGGAATTTTGCAGCCTGACTGACAAACAGTTCCGCTACTACAAAAAGCTGTTTCGTGACCCGGAGCTGTTCTTGCCGACCCCCATCGGTATTATGCCGATGAAATGCACCCCTGACCAATACAGACGCCTGATGCAGGAGCGCAGCGCCGCTAACCGTGGGGAGTGCTGACTATGGAGTATAAGCGCAAGCGGCTGATACGCGCGGCATTGCAAAAAGCTGAAGCCAAGCGAAAGCAGACAGTACGGCAGGCGGAATCGGCAGCAGATACTGAGCAGCAGACGCCGGAAGAATACGCCCAGACGGTTGTTTCCGAAAAAGCCAAACACACGGTAGAGAACCTGCAAAGCAAGGCGCTGGACACAGGACGAATCAGCTACCGTCAGTTCCGAATTTTGCAGGAAAAGCGCCAGCGTATTCCAACCACACACGCCGCCCAGCCCGCTGAAACAGAAAATACCCCCTTGGGGCAATCCGCTGACAAGAGAGAAACCTTCAAACGCCAGCGCTTTCGGCAAAAGGCGCTGGATAAGCGGGAGATCAAAACGCCCGATTCCTACCGTGACAAAATGCAGGCGCTGAAACGCCAACACCTCACGCGCGAAACGGTGCGCCGCCATCTGCAAAAGCAGGCGGGCGGCATGGTGCTTGGCAGCGGCGTCAGACTGCCCGATACCGTCCCTGTCTTTTCCGGTGGCATCAGGCAAGCCGCGCTGGGCAGAGTTCGCACGGTGCTGCAAGCTGCCTGGCTGCGGCTGAAAGCGGTGCTGGCGCGCACGATACGGCGCACAGCCGGTTCGCTGATGGCGCTGCTTGGCGCGGGCGGCGTGGTGCTGTTGCTGGCGATGGTCATAGGCGCGGCTGCGGCGGTGATCGGCTCACCGATGGGCATCTTGTTTGCCGATGAATCCGGCGATCTCAACAGCATCCCTATTGCCGAAATCGTAGCCGACACCAACGCCGACTTCGGCGCGGTCATCAATGACATCGTATCTGCCCACCCGGAGTGCAGCGAAACTACCATCACCTACGACTACGAGGACGGCCACACATGGGCAGGCTACTGGCCGGAGGTGCTGGCCGTGTTCGCGGTGCATACCAACCTCAATTCTGACAGCGATGTTGTCGTTATCAATGCCGCCCAAAAACAGCGCATCCAAGACACCTTTTGGGCGATGCACAACATCACCTACGAGGTCGAAGAAGTAGACACCACCCCCGAACCAACCGAGGATGACCCCGACCCGGAGCAGCAAACCGAGTACATCCTGCATATCACCGTCAACAGCAAAACCGTGGATGAACTGGCCGAGTTGTACAATTTCACCCAAGACCAAAAAAACATATTGCGCGAACTTCTCTCCGATGAAATGCGCCCTACGCTGCTTGCCCTCTGCGGCGGCATCGGCATCATCGAGGATGGCGAGTTATGCTGGCCGCTGCCGGGTCACACCTATATATCCTGCCACTTCGGGGAAGTGGATGCCTTCGGCAACGCCGGGCATCGCGGCACGGATATTCCAGCACCGGAGGGCACACCCATCCTCGCCGCCCACAGCGGCACGGTACTGGTCAGTGGCTGGAACGACAGCTACGGCAATCAGGTTCTGCTGGATAACGGCGCGGGCTTGTCCACGCGGTACGCCCACATGACGCAAACTGCCGTTACCGCAGGGGAAGCGGTAACGGCAGGGCAGGTTATAGGTTATGTAGGCAATACCGGCGACAGCACAGGTTTCCACCTGCATTTTGAGGTTATGCAGAATGGTGTGCGTGTGAATCCTATGGATATGGTTTGTCTGCAAGAGAAGAAACAATAAGTAATCGGTTATCCTGACAAAAGCAGCCTTGAAAGTGTTTTGGCACTTTCAAGACTGCTTCATTATTGTTTATACTGTATCATCTGTGGAAAGTTGTGCGCTTTCTTTTCATGGTGATGGAGAGTGCAAGCATTGCAATGTTCCATAGCAAAGATGCACCGGAAAGACCAACAGCCGCTGTCGCAAGCGATTTTGCCGTAGCAGAGTCATTTGCTTCTTTGTTTGCCACAGCGGAAGTGTCGCGTACAAGACCGGCATTGATGGTCGTGCCATCGGTCATTGTAAGAATTAGGTAGCCGTCGTTATCAATCATGGCGTTGTCTATTCCGCGCCCGGCAGTACCATCCTGTCCATCCTTGCCATCCTGACCGTTTTGTCCGTCTTGACCATTTACACCGTTTTTTCCGTTAATTCCATTGGTGCCATTTTGCCCGGAAGCGCCATCGGCACCGGCATCGCCTTTTTCTCCTTGGACACCCTGAATGCCTTGCTTGCCTTGGTCACCCTTGTCGCCCTTTTCGCCTTGGACACCCTGAATGCCTTGCTCGCCTTGGTCACCCTTGTCGCCCTTTTCGCCTTGGACACCCTGAATGCCTTGCTCGCCTTGGTCACCCTTGTCGCCCTTTTCGCCTTGGACACCCTGAATGCCTTGCTCG
>OOCM01001161.1_pt1 | contig 22021 bp, 17 predicted proteins | sample 1671111 | NCBI WGS metagenome assembly OOCM01 (sample SAMN06348123, study PRJEB24527) | human gut metagenome | biome: human gut; feature: ankylosing spondylitis patient; material: feces | host: Homo sapiens | place: China | collected 2015-10 | reverse complement strand
TATCCGGGAAATGCTGACCCTTCCGGCTACACATTAAAAGATGGCACGCCACTTAACTTCAGCGAAAAAGATAAATTGTGGGACACGCTTGAAAATACATTTAAATTTTGAAAAAATCCCAGTGAGTTGCAGCTCACTGGGATTTTTATTCCTTTTTTGCAAGGCGGCTTAAACCCTAGGCTGATTGCCGACTAATAATCTCCATCCAGCCATTTACAAATATAGTAGGCTACTATACTTGCCATAATAGAGATTACAAATTCTGCGGATGATACGTATCCACAACCTCCATAATCTTCTTTCTTATATCTGCCGAATCTTCTGCATATGCCATTTCTTTTAACTCTTCAAGCTTTTCATAGAAATGTTCTTTGTCAAATTCGATTGGTCTGCCTATGTGAATAAGTTTGTTATCTGTGTCCTGCATGCCCTCTTCATTCATGAGAAGCTCTTCGTAAAGCTTTTCACCGGGACGCAGACCTGTATATTTGATTTCCATGTCAACACCGAGCGTGTAACCCGAAAGACGTATTAAGTTCTTTGCAAGATCGTCAATCTTTACCGGCTCACCCATATCAAGAATAAATATCTCGCCGCCTTTGGCATAAGCTCCCGCCTGAAGGACGAGTGATACCGCCTCCGGAATTGTCATAAAGTATCTGATAATGTCAGGGTGTGTAACGGTAACAGGACCTCCCGCCTCAATCTGTCTTTTAAAGAGCGGAATAACCGAACCGTTGCTTCCAAGCACGTTTCCGAACCGAACAGCAACGAAATCTGTCTTTGATTTCTCATTAAATGACTGGATTATCATTTCACAGATTCTCTTTGTTGCACCCATTACATTTGTTGGATTAACAGCCTTGTCCGTAGAAATCATAACAAACTTCTTAACTCCGTACTTATCAGCCATCTTTGCAACATTCCATGTTCCGACAACATTGTTCTTTATAGCCTCATTAGGGCTTACTTCCATGAGCGGAACATGCTTGTGTGCTGCCGCATGATAAACAATATCAGGCTTGTACTGTTCAAATACCGATTCAAGTCTTGATGTATTTCTTATTGAACCGATAAGCGTAACCACATTTGCATCAGGATATTTTATTTTTAATTCCTGTTGTATGTCATAGGCATTATTTTCATATATATCAAATATAACAAGACATTTCGGCTTGTGGCTTACAAGCTGTCTGCAAAGTTCGGAACCAATTGAACCGCCGCCTCCTGTTACAAGCACTGTCTTGTCTTTAACATAACCCATAATTGATTCTATATCAACTTTTACAGGGTCTCTTCCAAGCAAGTCAAGAACATCAACATTTCTTAAATCCTTAATGTTAATCTCGCCGTCAACCATCTGGTAAACGCCGGGAAGAATCTTTAAGTTACATGATGTTTCTTTACAGATATTAAGAATCTCCCTCTTATCCTTAGTTGATGCTGAAGGAATAGCGAATATTATCTCATCGATGTCATAATATCTTGCATACTCTTTTATATGGTCTCTTGTACCTACAATTTTGACACCACGGATATACTTTCCAACTTTTCCCAAATCGTCATCTATTATACAAACCACCTTTGAGTTGTCGAGGTATCTCGAATTGGAAATTTCTCTCATCAGCACACTTGTTGCCTCTCCGGCACCGATAATCATTATCTTTAACTGTTCCGAGGTATGTCTGTATTCATTAATAAGCTGCCTTAAAAGCCTGTACATAAAACGGCTTGCACTCATTGCAACTATAAGAAATACTCCTGATGTAAAATAACATGAACGTGGAAGCATCCATCCCATAAAAGATGTCACGCAAAGATGTGCCAGCTCTGCAACAACGCATGCTTCCACAATTTTATAAAGTTCTGCGATACTTGCATACTGCCACAGACTGTGATACATCCTGAAACACCAGAATATTATAAGCGTCACGATTGTAAATGGAATAACATTTACAATGTACTTTTGTATATATTCTTCCGGAACACTTGCTATATTTATCTCAAAACGCATAATCAGTGAAAGAAATACTGAACCATTTATGAGAATAATATCCGTTATAACCAAAAAAATTCTTCTTACAAGGAGCTGTATCCTGTCTTTTCTTGTATCTCCCATATCTTTTCCTATTTCCTTTCACCATCAGTCTTACTAAGTAAGCCTTTTAATGTGCCAACTCCGTAACTTACATGAAGCAATAAAAACAAAAATGGCAGTGCCACATTTGTCATATTTTTCTTTTTGCCTGCTTTCATCACCGAAAATGCTGACATTACTGCTGCCAGAAGTCCATAAACAGACCACATCAACTTTGTAAGTTTTTTTGCAAGCCTGTTAAGCGGCATACATATTTTCTGGCCTGTTCCGATTACCGACATTATAATTGCCGATACAAAGGCAAATGGCACAAAATGATATAATGACAAACATTGCGGACATATTTTTGCTGTTTTCCCAATCCACAATCCATTGGAATATTTCTGTTTTAACATCTTAGGAAGACTGCTTCTTATATGCTGATATGAGATAATATCAGGGTCAAAGCAAAGTTTAAATCCTGCTTCCCTCATTCTGTAATGAATCTCATTATCTTCCGTGCGTGCAAGATTTTCATTAAAAAAACCGACCTTATCAAAAACTTGTCTTCTGTACGCAGCATGAAACATTGATTTTACATATGTTTTTCCCGGATTGTTCCTGTATGGAGCTATACTTGAGCCAAACATGCTGCTCTCCGCAAGCAGAAGCGTATTCTTCCACGGAGTCTCTTCATCTATAATCACAGGTCTCTGTCCACCGCATATATCCTCTCCGCTCTCAAGAACACGCACATTTTTGCTCACGAAATCCTTAGGAATCTCGGCATGTGCATCTACTTTTATGATTGCATCGCCTTTATATTCCCTGAGTGCTACATTCCAGCCTGACGGTAGTGTTCTCTTAGGATTATCAAGCACCACAACTCTTCTGAAATCATCTTTGTATTTTTCCTTGAAATTATCAAGATGTTTTTTTGTATTATCAGTTGATGCCCCATCAACAAGCACAACTTCCATATCATTATGATTGTAATCCTGTGCGGCTATATCGCCAAGAATTCTGTCAATTGCATTTTCTTCATTATATGCAATTACACACATTGTAATAAACATAATGTCTCCAATCCTACTTCCTGATTACAGAATAAAAAGTATTCCATAAAATGCTACAGTCATCAACCAGTCCAAATTTTCTTAAACTTTCAAGATTATATTGCATTTTAACAGGAAGAATCTGCTCTACATAAGTCTTATCGGCATTTTTTGCATCCTTCAAAAGCTTATCCTCATCCTTGTATGCAATGCTTGTCCTCGATGTAAGTCCTGCAGGAAGAAGCAGTGTTGCATACATCTCAGGTGTATAATGCTTAACATATTTCGGCACTTCAGGTCTTGTCCCAACAAGTGTCATATCACCAGCTATTATATTAAAAAGCTGTGGAAATTCATCAAGTCTGAATTTTCTTAAAAATTTACCAACCTTTGTTATTCTTGCATCACCTGCCACTGTAACCTGGCTTCCGATACATGAAGCATTATTTACCATAGTTCTGAATTTGTAAATCTTAAAAATTCTTCCATACTGCGTAACTCTTTCCTGCCTGAAAAAAACAGGACCTTTTGAGTCTAACTTTATCATGGCTGCAATAACTGCCATAGGAATTGCAAGAAATACAAGCATTATTAATGAAACTATGACATCAAATACCCTTTTTGCACGAAACCAGCCTCTTCGCTGTGCGATTATATTATAATATTTTCTGACCTCACGCGTTCTCATACGGTCAGGCAGCTCATTCCACTGTCTTAACTCCATAATTAAATCTTCCTTAATCTGTTAAAATTCTCAATGATATACTCTGTCTGCTCATCTGTAAGACATGTGTGAAGCGGAAGTGTAATTTCATTTTTATACATCTCGTATGAATTTGGGAAATCTTTTATATCAAATCCAAGGTTCTTGTATGCCGTATGCATAGGAAGAGGTTTGTAATGGACATTAGTTGCAATACCTGCCTCTGCCATTGCTGTTATAAGGGAATTTCTCTTTTCTTCATCATATGGAAGCACTCTTACAAGATAAAGATGTCCACTTGAAATATTACCGCCATCAAAGTGTTTAAGTGTCATTATATCATCATCTTTAATCCACTCATCATAACGCTCAATAATCTCTTTTCTTCTCGCAAGAAGGCTCTTATAACGCTTCTGCTGTACAAGGCCTACAGCGGCAAGAATATCTGTCATATTACATTTGTAATAAGGTCCCTTTATGTCATATTCCCATGCACCTAACTTTGTCTTTGCAAGTGCATCTTTTGACTGTCCGTGAAGCGTAAGAAGCATAAGATTATGATAAATCTCCTCATCTTCAACACCCGGCACAGGTCTCCATACAAGTCCGCCACCCTCAGCTGTCGTAAAATTCTTAACAGCGTGAAATGAAAAGCTTGTAAAATCAGCACATTCTCCACTCATCTTTCCATTCTGTGAAGCACCATATCCATGTGCAGAATCAGCAAGAATTAAAATATGTCCCAATGCTTCCTGCATCTTTGAAGAAGGTCTAAAAAGGCTCTTCTTTGATTCAACAATAGCTCGTATACGATCGTAATCAACCATAACACCGCCCAGATCAACAGGTATGATTGCCTTTGTATTTTCATTAATCATACTCTCAACCGCAGCATAATCAATGTGGAATGTTCCTTTTTCTACATCCACAAGACGCAGCGTAGCACCAACATGACATACAACACTGGCACTGGCAGTGTATGTATATGCCGGCACAATAACTTCATCTCCCGGTCCTATCTCAAACAGGCGTAGTGCCATCTCCATACATGATGTTGCCGAATTAAGGCATACACCTCTGTTTGTATGCGTAAATTCTGCCATCTTTCTTTCAAGTTCCTTAGTCTTTGGTCCTGTTGTAATCCAGCCGGAACGCATAACCTCGGCAACTGCTTCTATCTCTTCTTCTGTTATATCAGGTGGTGAAAACGGTATATTCATAATATCCTCCTTCTATTCTTTCTTTGTCATATCCGGAAATGCATAATTCAAATCTCCGCTGCTGTTGGCAATAGAAATAGAATAACTAATTGTATTATATCCATTCTGCGTAAGAGTTATAGTCTTTGTACCCGACTTTTTCTCAAATGAACACGGCACAATCCCAACATATACGCTGTCTACATAAAGTGCTGCACCTGCAGGTGCTGTTACATTTACCTTGTAACCATTTGTTGATGCTGCAGTCGTCGATGAACTGCTGCTCTTAGTCGAGGCTGACTTAGATGTCATATCTATAACTTTTGTAGAATAAGCCGAACTTACTGTAAATCTCTCTGTATATGCTTCATAATAATTAGCTGCCAGTGTCAGGACATGACTGCCAAATTTCAACATAACAGGTTCTGTATAATCCACTTCCTCGCCATCAATCGTCATGACAGCATTTGACGGAGTAACTTTAAAATTAACAGCTCCCTGCTCATCAACCGGAAGCTTATATTCACTGAAATCAACCGTTGTCTCTTTATTTTTCTCAACCGTAACAGTCTTCTTTCCGCTCATGGTTCCTGCATCAAGTTCAAGGTCATATGTTCCGGTTGCTGCAGTAACAAGCATATTATCAGTCACACCTACAAGCTGGCTCTTTCCTATACTTGCATATCCGCCCTCAAATGCACTTACTCCTGTGAACTTAATATATCCGTGTCCTACATCAACTACAATTGAGTAAACCGTACTATCAACACCTCTTAATATTACAGTATCCTGTTTTACAATCTGGGAAATAGATATCTTTTCATTATCTGACAAAATCACCGATTTCTGTGCATATACAAGATTAGTTGAACCAATCGTAATCTTTCTTGTGCTTTCATCAAAATCAAGCCCTGTAATCCCGGTTCTTTCCCACGCATCCTTTGCACCGTAGATTGTCAGTGCTGTTCCTTTTTTATCACATGTAACTTCGTATATCTCACCCGGCTTCATATTGGATGGTGCTATCTTTGTTCCATATTTTGTCTGAATATCAGTTCCCCCCGTATATGGAACTTCATATTCTATTCCTGATGAATTTTCAACAAATCTCATCTTTTTGGCATCTTTATCTAATGAAGACAAAACGCCTTCTATTGTAATTTCATTTGTTTTTGCATTTACAGGTGCATCCGTAATTGACTTTGTCGGTGCCGGAAGTATTGAGCTTCCCGGTGTGACAGAACTTGTTTTTTTCGAGCCGCAGCCTACAAGACCTGACACAGAAATGACAACAATCATCATAACGGAAACTGCCTTATATATTATATTAAAAAATACATTTTTGTTCATACGTACTCCAATTCAAAATCTATCCGTACTTGTAAGCTTTATTATCACAATGCACCTATACTTGCAAGAAATTCCAGCCTGCGGCTGTTTACGGATGTAACTGCTTTCAGTTTTTCAACACTTTTGGGTGGTATCCATGCCTTATTCATATTGTAATAATAATTGATTATCTTCCAGAATTTTTCCGGAAATGAAAAAAGCACTCCTAAAAGCTCCAAATCAATATCAGATACAGGTTTTACTTTGTCATATTCATCAAGCATTTTGTATGCCGTCTGAATATCCCACTCATATTTTTCAAGAATTTTTCTCATAAACTGGTACAAATCACTTATCTGACATTCATTGCGGCACTTCTCAAAATTTGTGACAAATACAGTGCTTCCGCAAAAACATACATTATGATATGTATAGTTGCCATGTACAAGTTCACCGCTAAGCTGTGCCTGCAAAAAACGTTTTTTTAATTTATCATCACTCATTTTACGGACAGCATTCACCGCCTCACTGTAGAATGAACCTATATTTCTATATGCAATATTTTCAAACTCAGATTTCTTTTTCTTATTTTTAAGATAATTGGATGCCTGTTTCAGTTCTTTCATATGACGCACATAATTATCCGCAAGCCTCATGTTTTCTGCTACAGGATTAACATCCATCTCCCTGAAACACACTGCCGCTTCATCAAGTGATGTATGCAGCCTTGCAAGCGTTGAGACACCGGCCGCTATATCCGAAATATCATTCACATTACACTCTCTTGCATCAACCCAGTTTTTCAGTATATACCGTCTGCCATCCTCCTCATTCTCACTCACAAGCCCGCCATCTGCATTTCTTATATATGTATCAACATTAATAAATCCATTATGTGCAATAGTTTTAGTAATTATGTCTTCTCTTTCATAATATTTATCAGGATGATTACACTCGAGAAACAGCTTCACTCCCTGATTTGTAAAGAGCAGCATTCCTCCTCTTCCACGCATAGTTTTATACACATCTATATCATACTGTTTTAATACATCCAGTGATTTTTCATTCATTATAAACCTCCACACTTCCATATGTCTGTCTTATCATATGAAAGCTGTGGAGGAAAAATACCCTAAAGTTAATTAAGATGTTCTATTAATGCTATAAGTGTTGCTTTATCATTAAGACGTGGATTTTCTATTACAACGCCAAGAAGTTCATTGAGTGTCTTCCCTATTTCAGGGCCTTTAAGTCCATATTCCATCAAATCATTTCCCGTTATATCAAGGTCTTTTATACAGATACAGTCACCTCTTTTTGTAATCTCATCATACATAGCCCTGAGAACGATAAGGTGTTTTTTCTTGCCAGCAAGCTTTATACCGGTAATTTCTTCCTTTGTGGCAATTATGGCCTCTTCATGCTCAAACATCATCTGTATAAGTTCTCTTCCGTATTGGTGGACTGCCTCTCTTAATGCCGGTTCATTTTCTTCTATTGTTACTTTTGAATTAGCAACAAGTTTTGTAACATGCTCCACCGTATAATTATCAAGCTTCAGTTCCCTGAGCGTCTTTCTTACATTTTCCGGTTCAAGCGTGTTAAGAAGTGCTGCATACCTGAAAACAGGCTGTTTTTTAGAGAATTTCAACATTGTAAGTGCATTTCTTGAATATCTTCCACCAAGTACCAAGCCTATATCCGGAAGCACATATTTAAACAGCCCTGTCTCATAAAATCTCATTACATAACCGGGGTTATCCGACAACAATGTTTTTACAAGCTCAACCTGTATGCGTTCCATGCTGACATGGCTTATTGATGGTGACAGCTTTGATATTGCATTGTATGTATTTTCTTCAATATCAAATCCGAGCTGGGCAGAGAATCGTATTGCACGCATCATTCTCAAAGCATCTTCCGTAAAACGCTCTTTTGCATCTCCCACACATCTTATAATACCTTTGTTCAAATCATTTATTCCGTCAAATTCATCAACAAGGCCTGTGCTGTCATTGTATGCCATTGCATTAATTGTAAAATCACGTCTTTTTAAATCATCCTTTAAATCTGATGAAAATTCGACATTTTCAGGATGACGGCAATCCTTATATTCCCCATCAATACGGTATGTAGTTATCTCATAACCGGTTTTGCCTATCATCACAGTAACAGTTCCATGCTGTATGCCTGTATCTATTGTTCTTGAAAATATTTCTTTTATCTGTGAAGGCAGTGCTGATGTCGTTATATCCCAATCCTGCGGTGTTCTGCCAAGAATACAGTCACGGACACAGCCACCGACAGCAAATGCCTCGAAGCCTGCCGCCTCTATCTGTTTTATTATATCCTTAACCTCCTGCGGCATCACAATATTGTATTTATCCATACATTACCTCATTTCCACAAATTTTAATCTTTTATAAAAGGCGGGCTTTTGCCCGCCTTTGTCTTTATCTATATTAATAATCTTTTAGTATGCTTTACCCCAGTAAACCATCTTCTTTGCCGGCTTTCCGCAGCATACACATACATCTGAAAGATGTTCCTGTGCAAATGGCATACATCTTGAAGTAGCAGTTGTATCTTCCTTAATCTTATCCTCACATGCCTGGTCACCGCACCACATAGCCTTAACAAATCCAGGTTTATTAGCAACTATATCCTTAAACTCATCATAATTTGTTGCAACGTAAGTATGCTCATCTCTGTGCTTTCTTGCACGTTCAAGCATCTCAACCTGCATTGCATCAAGAATCTCTTTAATCTTGTCAGCAAGTTCAGAAATATTAACTGTAATCTTCTCTCTTGTATCTCTTCTTACAACGATAGCCTGACCGGCTTCAATATCTCTTGGTCCCATCTCAACTCTCACAGGAATACCACGCATCTCCTGTTCTGAGAACTTCCATCCCGGATTCTTATCAGAATCATCAACCTTAACACGAAGTCCTGCTGCCTTGAGTGTATCCATAACCTCAAATGCCTTATCAAGCACGCCTTCCTTCTTCTGCATAATAGGAATAATATCAACCTGAACAGGTGCAACTCTTGGTGGAAGCACAAGACCTGAATTATCACCATGTGTCATAATTACAGCTCCGATAAGTCTTGTCGTAACACCCCATGATGTCTGATGGACATATTTTAGCTTATTATCTTTATCTGTATACTGGATACCAAATGCCTTCGCAAATCCATCACCAAAATTATGGCTTGTACCTGACTGAAGTGCCTTGCCATCATGCATAAGTGCTTCAATTGTATATGTAGCCTCTGCTCCGGCAAACTTTTCTTTATCTGTCTTGCGTCCTTTAATAACAGGAATTGCAAGAACCTCTTCACAAAATGCTGCATACAGATTAAGCATCTGCTGTGTTCTTTCCTCAGCTTCCTGTGCTGTAGCATGTGCTGTATGACCTTCCTGCCACAAAAATTCTCTTGAACGGAGAAATGGTCTTGTCTCTTTTTCCCATCTTACAACTGAACACCACTGGTTATAAACCTTTGGCAAATCTCTGTATGACTGTACTTCATCTTTATAAAAATCACAGAAAAGAGTCTCTGATGTAGGTCTTACACACATTCTTTCCTGAAGCGGATTAAGTCCGCCATATGTCACCCATGCAACTTCAGGTGCAAAACCTTCTACATGGTCTTTTTCTCTTTCCAAAAGACTCTCTGGAATAAACATTGGCATGTATACATTCTCAACGCCTGCTTCCTTAAATCTTCTATCAAGTTCATTTCTTATATTTTCCCAAATGGCATATCCAGCGGGCTTAAAAATCATGCATCCCTTCACGCTTGAATATGACATAAGTTCTGCCTTCTTACAAACATCTGTATACCACTGTGCAAAATCAACATCCATCGATGTAATTGCCTCTACCAGTTTCTTATCCTCTGCCATGTCTACCTCCGATTTTGCTGTTACTTTACAGCTTATATTTCAAGTATTTTTTAGTGTACCACGTTCAATCTCTATTTTCAAGTGAAGTATCAATGCTTTCATTATACAATATGAAACAGGGCCTAATATAAATCCCATTATGCCATATATCATAATCCCCAGAAATATTACCATAAGCATGACAAACGGCGGAATCCCCGTTTTGTCTCCCAGGCACTTGCTCTCCATTATCTCACGCACAAAATATGTCACAACATACGCACTTACAAGAACTGCTGCCGATGTCACATTTTTATTAACAAGTTCAAATAATGCCCACGGAAGAAGAACTGTTCCGGTTCCGAAAACAGGAAGCATATCCACAATACCTATAAGTATGCCAAGCACAACTGCATACGGATTTTTTATTATAAGCAAAGCAATTATACATAGTATTGAATTAATAACCAGAATTAATGCCTCTATTTTAAAATATACATGTATAAGCCTGTATAACGAATCAGATACAGCTTTTATTTCCATGCGAAAAACATTTTCCTTTTTCCAATCCCTCACGTTGTCAATCACAACCGCAAGATACACAACTGATATAAAGCAGATAATTACCGAACCTGTAACTGTAATTGTTTTTATTACAGCAGGAACCGAAATTGTCACAACTTTAGTCATAATCTGTGAAACACCGCCATTATCGACAGTTTTTTCAAATTTTTCCATACAGCGGCATATAAAATCAAGGCATTGTCCGTCCGAAAGTCCAAGCCATCCATCCATATTAAAACAGATTCTTGCGGCGGTCTGCCTGAATGTCACCATATTATACTCATAATTTTTTATAAATGACTTTATCTCAGCCAGTCCAAAATACGCTGCCAGTCCGATTCCCACACACAAAACTGCCGAAAACAAAATAACTATAACAGCCGACGCAATCATTTTTCTGCCCTTGAACACCCTTGCGAGTCTGTTTACAGGCTTTTCAATCATTACTGCCACAGCATATGCAATCACAAATGGTGCAACAAAAGGAAAAACATATTTAAAGCCAGCAATTACAGATACCGTAATAATCACGATTCCACTTATATACTGCAACTTCTGCCTGTTTGTCCAATATGCTTTTTCATAATGCTTCCCGGTTTCCTGCATCTGCCCTGCCCCTTCTATAATAAGTTCACAATGTTTTACATTCTTTATATATGTAATTATTGTCAACAGGCGGGGTAATTATTCAGTATTTCAGTTTCAAAACTGCCATGACGGCTCTATCGAATATTCATGTCCGTCAACGCTTAAAAATGTTGCACAGAGTGCTATTTCATTGTTAAATCTCTCATCTCCGTATTTTGTATCGCCAAGAAGCGGATGATTTCTATGTGCAAACTGCACGCGTATCTGATGATGTCTTCCGGTTATCAGTGTTACTTTTACAAGCGTGTAAACCTTATCATCTTTTTCTATCTCTTTTAATGTTTCGTATAGAAGTTTTGCGTATTTCGCACCGGCTGTCCCTTCCTTTACAACCTTTGAAACATTATTCTTTCCGTCTTTTAAAAGGTAATCCACAAACTCACCGTTTTTATCAGGCAGTTTTCCGCAGCACACCGCATAATACTGTTTACAAAAGCCTTCTTCTTGCATAAGGCTGCTCAATCTTGATGCCTCTTTTTTATTTTTTGCAAACAGCACAAGTCCGCTCACCGGTCTGTCAAGCCTGTTTATAACTGCAGCATATGCTTCTTCGCCTTTTTCACGCCTGTAATTTAACACTTCGCTTGTAAGGTCAAGTTCAAATGATCTGCCGCTCTGCACAAGCTGTCCTGCCGGTTTATTTACTACAATCATATTTCTATCTTCATATATTATATCAAGCATATTCCCTCCATATTTTTTATATTTATCATACAGAAAAACATTCATCTGTCTTTAATACAATATTTTTGTCAAGCCATCCTTTTTGTGCCATATCTTCAAGAATCCCAATTGCTTTTTCATGTGTCATTCCTTTTTTATACGGCCGGCTTTCTGTCAACGCCTGATAAATATCAACACATGCCATTATTCGTTCACATTCATTCAATTCGTCTGCACTCTTTCCAAACGGGTATCCCGTTCCATCTAATCTTTCATGGTGAAAAGCTGCCCAGTCACGGATTTCGTCAAAATCATCAATATCTGACAAAATACGATATGTATATGATGCGTGATGCTTCATTGTATCAAATTCTTCATCAGTAAGCCTGTCTGGTTTTTCCAATATGTCATTGCCTATTGCAACTTTTCCGATATCATGCAGTGCTCCGGCAAGATACATTTTCTGTACTGTTTCATCATCGAATCCCATATATCCCGAAAGTTTCCTGGCACATTCAGCCACGCCAATTGAATGTGTACTTGTAAATGGTGATTTGTAGTCTACTATTCTCGCAAAAAATCCGGCAATATTTTTTATCTGCTCAAAAGTTAATTCTATTTTTTCGCGTGGTACTTTTTCCCACAGACTCTTCTCTATCTGCGAATCTTCCATATTCATAACGGACACTCCTGTAAATGCATCCATAAATGCATCTGCACACTCATCATCAATAACCGTTCCACGTATTTTTGAAAGAAACTCACTTATTTTCTTCCATGTCTCAAAGTCAACCGCCTTACGCAGACATACCATATCAAGCAGGTCACACATATGTATAATTCGTGCAAAAAGCGGAATCTCGTTCCATTTTTTACCAAACGGACCACTTCCATCGGCATTTTCATGGTGATATAAAATAACATTTTTTACATCTGTATAAAATGGAATGTCTTTTATGTTTTGTTCACCCATTACACAATGTGCACCTGCATGCGGCAGTTCTTTTATACTATCTACATGTGAAATGTCATTATGAAATTCTTCCTGTATATATTGAGTAAGGGCATTGTCATGCAAAAGTGCACACACAGCCAGGTCCTGCAGTTTTCTGTCTGTGATTCCCATCTGCATTGCCGTGCATACGCTCATATATGCCACACGCTTTGCATGTTTATTCGTCACATGAACTAATTCTGCCTCAACACAGTCCAATGCATATGAGCATGCACCGATAAGTCCTAGAACATCTAATTTCATCTAATCTCTCCTGTATAAATAATTCAGGAGGCCAATCATCTGTTGACAAGCCTCCTTTTAATTATCTATAGAATAATATATTTATTTATATTTGTAAAATCCTTCACCTGTTGACATTCCAAGCTTGCCTTCATCTATGTATTTTTTAAGAATTTCTTCCATCTTCTTAAAATTATATGGCATCATCATCTTCTTTAATAATGGTGAAAATATTCCCGGAACACTGTGATACTGATGAACAATATTATATGCAGTGTTAAGTCCTACTGTATCAAATATCTGGAATGGTCCTTTAGGTGATCCTGTTCCTCTTGTCCACGCTATATCAATGCTCTCAGGGTCAGATACGCCTGCCGCATACAAATCAAGTCCGCTTAAAAGAAATGGAACAAGCATTGAATTAAGCAGATATCCACTCTTTTCCTTCCTTACCGGAAGTCCAATCATTCTTATATCATTAGCAAACTGCATAACCTCATCAAAATACTTCATGTCTGTCTGAGGCTGTGTCATTACTTCTGCCGTGTTATTCTTCCATATTGAATTAGCAAAATGAAGCGATAAATACTTATCAGGTCTTCCTGTATACTTTGCAAACATTGACGGGAGAAGTGTTGATGAATTAGTCACAACAACCGTCTTTTCAGGAAGAAGCGGGGCAAGCTTCTCATAAAACGCAATCTTATCTTTTTCGTTTTCTGCCATTGACTCAATTACAAGGTCAGCATCTTTAACCGCTTTTGCCATATCAAGTTCAAGTTTTATGCCATCATAAGCAGCTTCGACTTTTTTAAGACACTCTACCTTATCAAATGAATCTTCATCAGCAAGACCTGCACACCACGCATTTTTATCGTCTGCCATCTTCTCAATTGCTTCTGTATATGTCTTTTTAAGATTATCAATCTTTGGCTGTGTACGACCAATAGACCCCTCTCTTCTTAACCATATAGTTACGTTAAAACCACAATATGCTGCCTGAAATGCAATCTGGCTTCCCAACACCCCACCACCGGCAACTACTACATTAGAATATTTCATAAAAACACCTTCCTTATCTTTTCGACATTTTATGTCATCAACATATTAATATTATTATGAGTATATCATACAATCATAAAATTTACAAACTTATTTTTTTATTTGTTTTAACAATTTACATGCAAATGCTATTTTTATTTTACTTTTTAGTAATAAATTTTAACTTGACGTAACAGCTTATATTTATTATACTCTAAGTATAGTATGAATCATACAGAAATGGAGGAGTTTCATGGATAACTATACACCAGATCCTTTTAATGATAATTCAGGCAACAACCAGAATAATAATCAGAATAACGGTAATAATGCTTCCGGCAACGGAACTTACGGCAGCTATAATGATACATATGATGCCAATTACAGACCATCAGATGACTATTCAAACAATAGTTCAACATCCGATAATTCTGACGGCAATAATTCTTCTGACAACAATTATTACAATAACAATTCCGGCAGCAATAATTCCAATAATTCCAATAACAACAATTATGGCAACGGATATAACAATTATTATAACAACAATGGCAATTCCGGTTACAATAATGGCTATAACAGCTATGGTAATAACAACGGCTATAATAACGGCTACAGCAACAACAATGGTTACAATAACGGCTATAATAACGGCTACGGCAACAACAACGGCTATAATAACGGCTATAATAACGGCTACGGCAACAACAATGGTTACAATAATGGTTATAGAAACAATGGCTATAATAACTATAATAATCAGTACGGAAACCAATATAACAACGGATATAATCAATATAATAACGGATATAACCGTCCGCCATATCCATCAAGCCAGAATGCACCATCTTTTGGCACATGGCTTACTCTGAGTATATTGTGTGCCGTATTTTTAAATAAAATATGTGGTGTAATCGGAATAATATTTATTATCATGGGTAACAACGCTTTCAAAATCGGAAACTTCGATGATTATGAAAAACAGCTCAAAAGATGTAAGATTGCTCTTCTGGTAGGTCTTATCCTCGGAATCTTAACAATCGTATTTTATGTTTTTGCTTTCATTAATACATCAGGTGACATGTCTATGTATTATTAATCATTGAAATTAAATATATTAATTCATTGAAAACAAAGGCACAGCTTACAGAAAAACTTCTGTCGGCTGTGCCTTAACTTTTTGTTCTAAACTTTTAGGGTTTTAATACATTTTCTCTTTGCAAACAACTGTTGCACCGACAAGTGAACCGGCACTTATAAACATAACAGCAAGCCAGAATATAAGATTGCTGTTGTCACCTGTTTCCGGAACTGTCTGTACAGGAGCAGGAGTATTATTCGAGATGTCAGCAGGAATTTTCTCAATTTTCTCAATTACAGTATTCTCATTGCGTTTGTAACCGCAAACCGAACACTCCTCATGTTTAAGTCCTGTTGCTGTTTCAGTTGCTTCTTTGTCAACTTTCCATTCAAAAGTATGCTCTGCCAAATCTTTTACACTTCCGCTCTTATCAGTACATGAAGCATCACTACATTCATGCCAGTGATTTGTTTCGTCATTGTTCCACTCACCGTATGTATGTGTATGAGCAGGAGCTTCATCAACTGTTACCCTCAAATTAAAATCAACTGACTGACCGCTGCCGCAGTCATAAGTATAAGTAACAAATTTTGCATTTTCATTAACGGTTAATACATTACCGCTTACCGTTCCGCCTTTCCAGTTGCTTGCTTTGCTCACATCAAAGCTTCCCGGCAAATCAGAAAGATTGATTCTACGGTCAGAATCGGCTGTAATATTATAAATATTATACTTACCGCTAAAACCATTTATTAAAGTATTATTACTTAAATCTAACGATGTAAGCTTATTATCGTTACAACGAAGCACCTCAAGGTTTGTATTATTGCTCAAATCCAATGCTGTCAACTTATTGGAAAAACACTCAAGGCTTTTTAATGCCGTATTTTTACTTAAATCTATAGATGTAATCTCATTGTGCCAAAACTCAAGATACATAAGCTCTGTGTTATTGCTTACATCAAGTTTTGTAAGTTTGTTGCCTTCATTGCTTCCGCAGCTAAGATAAGTAAGTGCTGTGTTTTTACTTACATCTAATTCAGACAACTGATTACTTCCGCAGTCAATCCTTGTAAGAGCTGTATTGTTATTTACATTCAACTCTGTCAGTTGATTATACGAACAGCTAAGTTGACCAAGAGCTGTATTGTTACCCAAATCCAATTCCGTAAGCTCGTTATTTGGGCAGTAAAGCTCTGTCAATGCTGTATTTTTACTAACATCAAGCTTTGAAATTTTATTATGACCGCATTGAAGCCTTGTCAATGAAGTAAAATACTCAATTCCTTTCAGGTCAGTTACATCTCCGCCTTTCGATGAGTCCCCGTTTATTGAAATACTCCTAATATTTGATATTTCTGTGTCACTTAAAACGCCATCGTTATTTTTATCATATTCCGCAACTTTCTCCCTGAACAAGGCGTCCGGAAAATTTGTTTCGTTAATCGCAACGCCGTTTTCTGTGGCAGAAGCCGTTGCTGGCAACAAGCTTAATGTCATACACAGAACAAGAAAAATCCCCATACATCGTCTTTTCATTTTGTTTTGCTCCTTTGTTTATTAACATTTTATTAATTTTTTCTTAATTAATCATACTCCCCGATTTGTATATTGGCAAGAATAATTCATGACATGTTACTTTCTGCCTGTCACCTTCCGCATAACAACATTTGTTATGGCATATGTGGCAATATATATTTCAAGAATCACAACAAATCTTTTTACAAGACGAATTATAATCCATTGCCCTATTGTAAAAGACGGATTACACCCCTCCATGAAAGTAAGACTCATAAGCGGAGCTTCAAGGTACGGCATACCATACATTGTATACATAGTATACATATCCATGCCGTATATAAAGCAAAACAGAATTATTGTAAGCACAGCACCCGTTAAAGCTCTGTGTATCTGTATCCGGCATCTTCCGTGCCTTGAGGCATTTATTATATAATTCATTCCCGTTCTGTATTCAAGCACAATATTTTCAGCAACTATAAGAATTATTGCGGCAGCAAGTGCCAAAAACAGTACAGTCTCCCTTATAATCGAATATTTTCCAAAAATCTCCTCATAGCCCCTGTCCGAAATCATGTAGCCGTCTACTCCGTATTTTTCGTTAATTTCCTGCAAATACTCCTGTTTTTTCATGTATTCTGATACCCTGCCAAGTTTAACCGCATATAACGAAACTGTTGATGAGCTCTCTGTAACCTCCTCAAGCGTTGCTTCTCCTGCATTGTAACGGACCATACAATCTTGTGCATCTTTAACCGCACTCTGATAATCATTTAATCTTTCATTAACCATATCGGTTATATAATGATATTCTTTTCCGCCATTGGTAATATAGATATTATCAAGTTCTTTTGCGCTGTCAGAAAATGTCATTTGTCCGTATCTCACAAAATAAACCGCCAAAATCGCCAGCACGCCTATAACAATCAATCCTCTGCCTGTTATAAGCAGTTTATGGAATTCCTTTGCCGTAATCGAAAATCCCGACAATAAATGCTGATACATTTCCCATATTTTATCCGCAATTCTTGCAAGCACTGATTTTTTCTGTTCCGGTCTCATATATACGGTTCCAAGAATTCCTCCCGCACATGCGGCAATAAAAAGCACCGTCGTAACTGTCAGCATTATATTTGATTCGGAAACCACAAATGTTCCTTTGCCGCGATTGGCATACGTGCTTATTATATCATTAACCTTTAACAGTCTTATAAGATTAATCTGCTTAAAAATGCCATATACGCTCTGTGACTGTATTTTTTGATACAAAAACATTTCCACACCCATAAATACCGCAATTACCGTAACCGCTATATTGCGGTGCCTTATAAAAACAAATGCCATCCATACAATCGCTGTCAGCGTAAGCACTGCACAAAAACTATATAAAAAATCATATATTATATTCAAGCTGACTCATCGGCAATGAAAATCTCGAAAAGCTTTCAATATTCTGAATCGGTGCATTAATTGACGCCGTTTTGTATAGTATAAACGATGTCAAAAATGTTGTAAAAAACAAAACTCCCGTAATTATAAATGCAGAAGCTGTAATAATCATTGTCCTGTTAAACGCAAGTTTTGCCCTGCCGCTTTTTGATGTATGAACAATGCACCACATTCCGTTTTCCCGTTCGCCGAAAAGTTCATACAGGACAAACACATTAAGTATCAATGACAGATAATAGATATAATAATATGTAACAAAACTGTCTACTGCTTTATTATCGGTAAGATAAACCTGTACGCCCTCTACCCGTTTGAAATCCTTTGCCGTCTTTTGAATATTGTTATATGTAAATGAATTTTTATCTGCAAATATCGAAAAACTCTTCAGGGTATCTGCGTTATTTTGTATATTTTTTATATCTTCAGGATATTTTACTATGTATTCTAATTGTTCTTTTATTTTGTTTAACTGCCTTGAATATACAGTCTGCTCTTCCGATTCCAATTCGTCATATTTACGTTTTATTACGGAATCACTTTGTATATCGGCAATTTCCAGAGCTTCCTCGGGCTGCATATCCGACAGTTCTCCGATTATCCATTGACGGTAATGTGTCTCCTGCCTTATATCGGACATACTTTTACCCTCGGAACTGCTGTATACAAACAAACCGATATTTAACAGCACCGTCACTGTAAATACCATTATAAATTTTATGCCAAAAACCCTCTTAAACTCTTCCATAATAAGTTTCTACTCCGCATTTTCCCAAACACACGCACCGTTTCCGAGACTGCTCTTATCTATATAAACAAGCTTATCACTCTTTGTCCCGAATAAATATTTTTCATCGCCGAAATATAAATTCTCTATTTCATTTCCAAGCTTAATTGTATCTATCTGTTTTCCCGTCGTATCAACAACCTGAATTTCACGTTCAACGGTCTTAGATAAATCTGTCGTACTTCCCATTCCGCCGTTACTCATATAAATATATCTGCCATCATATGACATTACCGCAGATACCATATTTTCGGACGCCTTGTATATGAGTTTATTATTCTGTCCGTCAAGCGACTGAGAATACAATCCTTTTCCAACAACAAAATAATATAACATTCCGTTGTCAGCATCGACACAGAAATCACATATATTCATATCCGAAACCTTTTTATTCTCACCGTCGGTATAATCATAATAATAAAGCTGAAAATTCATATTGGCTTTTAATGTCTGCTTATTTACGGAATACTGAAAAATTTTGTAAAAAAGTTTATCTCCGTAACTTCTCGCTCCCATCACAGCACTGTTTTCACCCTCATATACGACTATATCCTGTGAGTTTCCATCTGAAATATTTATTTTTTTAATTATCTCTTTACCGCTTTCAGAGCTTCCTATATGACCTATATGGTCGTACGCATATACATATCCGTTATGAAACACCATAGAAATTGATGTTATCCTGTCATTTGCAAACAAATTGGCAACATCTTTTCTGTCGCTTCCGTCAGCCTTAATACTTACAAGCTTAGCCATTCCGCCTTCCACACGTACAACATATATATTATTTTTGTAATAATAAATCGGAGAACTCAGATATTCATCGGTATCCAGCCAAGCATTACACGTTTTTGAATTATGACTGCACTCTGCTTTCGCACATACCGGAACAGACCTTTTTGATGACTCGTCAAAATATTTCACTAAAAGGTCATTTCCGTCATAATGCAGGTAATAATATCCATTTTCCGCCTTTGAAATGCTGTGAATATCAGGATTCCAATAATTCTGCTCATCACCCGACAATTCACCTACATTCATATTTATGCCTGACTTCTTCCTGTTAATTGTAAAAATCACCGCCACACATACCACTGCCGCCAATACTGCTGCCACTATGTATTTTATTTTTTTGCTCATAAATACCCCTCCGCTTGTTTCTGATTACATACTCTAAAACACCTTTTGTTTTCCGATAGACACACTATATTTGTATTAAACATATCACCTGTAGTCAAAACATTCAAGTTTTTTGTAGCATCTTGTAATAAACAGTAAGTTTTTTCATAAACAGCGGTATTTTTTTATATACATTCCACCTTTTTAGCCACATTACATATCAGTAAGCTCTTTTACACCTCAAATCTGCAATCTGCCGTCTCTATCGTAGACGGGCGGTGTGCTATCATAAGGATAAGCTTATCCTTTTTCACCGACATAACAGTTTTGTTTATATATTTTTCCGTCTCATTGTCCAACGCCGATGTCGCCTCGTCAAATATGATTACAGGTGCATCTTTGAGAATCGCTCTGGCTATTGCTATTCGTTGCTTCTGGCCTCCAGAAAGTGTATTTCCTCGTTCGCCCGCGGGTGTTTCGTATCCGTTTTCAAGCCCCGATATGAAATCGTGTGCTCCCGCCTGTTTTGCCGCATTGTAAATTTCTTCATCTGAAGCATTTAATTTTCCCATTCTTATATTTTCCTTAATCGAACAGTTAAATAAATACGGTTCCTGCGGTATATATGCGATTTTATCACGCACATTTACAAGTCCGAGCTCCGTTATGTCAGTTCCGTCAATAAATATGCGTCCTTTCTTTGGCTGATAAAATCCAAGCAGAAGTTTTGTAAGCGTACTCTTTCCGCGGCCTGATTCTCCCACCAGTGCATAACTTTTTCCGCTGTCAAAAAATGCACTGTAATCTTCAAATATATTTGTATTTTTACCCGCGTAACCGAATGTTATATTTTTAAATTCTACCGTATGGTAAGCTTCGCTGTTTTTTTGACAAATATTATCTTTTGCATTTTCTTTACCCTCGCCGTAAAAATTCTCGTTCGGAGTATCAAGAAACTCGAGAACACGCTGTGCATTTACAAGCCAGCTTGACAGACTCGGTATATACACACCCATGAGCAGAAAATTATACTGAAACGCTCCGTATATTGAGTACAGGCTTATAAGATTTCCCAGTTTTCCTCCTGTTTTGGTTGTATATAATATTCCAAGTGCAAGAAAAACCAATGCCCCTATAAGGTCAAATGCCGCTCTCAACGCCGAAATCAAAGCCTCTGTCCGTCCCTGGATTTTCATGTTTTTACCACAATTTTCATTGGCATTATTATAAGAATCGCTTATAACTTTTTTAAGCGGAAACATTCTTATTGTTTCCATTCCCTGAAGCATATTTGTTACGGATTTGCTTATTTCTTTATTTGCATCTGAAATTTTGCGGCTGTATTTTTCAAGCACGGGTATCATGACAAAATTTAATGTAAGCGAAATTATACATAAAACAAGCAGCCCCGCCGTAACAGGAGGACAAAGAACAAACATAGGTATTATGCAGACAATAACCATAATAACAGGCATCATGACACGCCTTATTCTTGAACCGAACACTCCAGATGCCATGTTTGTATCATATGTAAGTTTCGACATAAATTCTCCCGTATGATGATTGTCATAGAATTCCATAGGAAGCGACAGTGCCTTTCCGTATACAGTATTACGCATATTCGCACCTGTCCGCTTTGCTTCGTCGTTATACAAAACAGCC
>OOCM01001155.1_pt1 | contig 22099 bp, 13 predicted proteins | sample 1671111 | NCBI WGS metagenome assembly OOCM01 (sample SAMN06348123, study PRJEB24527) | human gut metagenome | biome: human gut; feature: ankylosing spondylitis patient; material: feces | host: Homo sapiens | place: China | collected 2015-10 | reverse complement strand
GCAGGTGTTCCTCTTCTTCACCCACGCGGCCCCTTGTGGCAGTGATGTCTGAAGGCCGTCAGGCCCTGTTGGCTACGTTGTTCTCGGATACTTCAGGGCGGCCTGGGCCGCGGCAAGTCTTGCAATGGGGATACGGTAGGGCGAACAGCTTACGAGGTCGAGGCCCGCTTCGTGGCAGAACTCCACGGAGCTGGGATCGCCGCCGTGTTCGCCGCAGATGCCGATCATGAGCCCGGGCCGTGTCCGGCGTCCTTCCGCGATGGCGATTTCCATGAGCCTGCCCACGCCCTTGCGGTCAAGAACGGCAAAGGGATTGTCCTTGAGAATGTGCTGGTTGATGTACACGGGCAGGAACTTGCCTTCGGCATCGTCGCGGCTGAAGCCGAAGCAGGTCTGGGTAAGGTCGTTGGTTCCGAAGCTGAAAAACTCCGCGGCTTCCGCGATTTCTCCGGCCAGCAGGGCGGCGCGGGGCAGCTCGATCATGCTGCCGCACAGGTACGGGAATTCCACCTTGTGCAGCTCCATGCATTCCTTGGCTATGCGGTCGCAGCGCTCCTTGAGCAGGGCCATTTCCGCAAGGCTGATGGTGAGCGGAATCTCGATTTCCGGCAGAGGCGTGTAGCCGTCGCGCGCCAGCCGGGAGGCGGCGTTGAAGATGGCGTACATCTGCATTTCATAGACTTCGGGATAGGTGATGCCGAGGCGGCAGCCGCGATGCCCCAGCATGGGATTGACTTCATGCAGCTTCTGCACCTGCTCGAGCAGCTTCTGCTTTTCTTCGAGCAGCTCGGGATTGTCGCCGCGGACGCGCAGTTCCGTAGTTTCCACAAGCAGCCTGTCCAGACTGGGCAGGAACTCATGCAGCGGCGGATCGAGCAGGCGTATGCATACGGGCAGGCCGTTCATGGCCCTGAGTATGCCGTAGAAGTCGTTTTCCTGCATGATCTGCAGAGGCAGAAGGGCGGCGGACCGCTCTTCCGTAGTTTCGGCAAGAATCATCTTCTGCACATAGGGCAGTCGTTCCTGCGCCATGAACATGTGTTCCGTACGGGTAAGGCCGATGCCTTCCGCTCCGAAGCGGCGGGACTTTTCCGCATCTTCCGGCGTATCGGCGTTGGCGCGTACCTGAAGGTCGCGCACTTCGTCGGCCCAGCCCAGAATGGTCTGATATTCGGGCGAGAGTTCCGGATCCTTGAGGGGCACGGCTCCGAGAATCACGCGGCCCGTGGTACCGTCGATGGATATGAGATCTCCCTTCTTCACCACGGTGTCGCCCACGGTGAATTCCTGCCTGGCGTAGTCGACCGTCACGGCTTCGCAGCCGCATACGCAGGGCTTGCCCATGCCGCGCGTGACCACGGCCGCATGGCTGGTCATGCCGCCGCGGCTCGTGAGAATGCCCTGAGCCTGCACGATGCCGTGAATGTCGTCGGGCGTGGTTTCCACGCGCACCAGAATGACGCGCGCCCCCATGCGGCCCATGTGTTCGGCTTCGGTGGCGTCGAAGACCACGGAGCCGAAGGCCGCGCCCGGAGAGGCGGCAAGGCCCGTGGCCAGCACATGCGGATTGGCGGAAGAGTCGATCTGCCGGTGCAGCACGTTGGCCAGATGTTCAGGATCAATGCGCAGAATGGCTTCCTTTCTGTCGATGAGTCCTTCTTCCACCATGTCGCAGGCAATCTTCAGCGCGGCCTGTGCGGTGCGCTTGCCGTTGCGGGTCTGAAGAATGAAGAGCTTGCCCCGTTCGATGGTCAGCTCGATGTCCTGCATGTCGCGGTAGTGCTTTTCCAGCGTTTCCGCAATGTTGCTGAACTGCGTATAGATATCGGGCATTTCGTCGGCCAGTCTGGCGATGGGCTTTGGCGTACGCACGCCTGCCACCACGTCCTCGCCCTGCGCGTTGACGAGATATTCGCCGTACAGCTTTCTTTCGCCGGTGGAGGGATTGCGCGTGAAGGCGACGCCGCTGCCGGAGGAGTCGCCCATGTTGCCGAACACCATCGACTGGATGTTGACCGCGGTGCCGAGGTTGTGGTCGATCTTGTTGATGGTGCGGTAGACGATGGCGCGATGGTTGTTCCAGGAGCGGAACACAGCCTCAATGGCGAGCAGAAGCTGTTCATGCACGTCTTCCGGAAATTCCCGGCCCACTTCCTGACGATACAGTTCCTTGTAGCGTTCAATGACCGTTTCCAGCGATTCCACGCTGAGCTCCTGATCAAGCGTCACGCCCTGCACCGTCTTCTGCTCCTGCAGAAGATGCTCAAACTTTTCCTTGGGAACTTCCATGACCACGTCGGAGAACATCTGGATAAAGCGGCGATAGGTGTCGCAGGCGAACCAGAGATTGTTCGTCAGCCTGGCAAGGGCCGGGAACGTGGTCTTGTTCAGACCGAGGTTGAGGATGGTGTCCATCATGCCGGGCATGGAGAACACGGCGCCGGAACGTACCGAAAGCAGCAGCGGATCATGTTCGTCACCAAAGCGCTTGCCGACCTTCTTTTCCACTTCGGCAAGGGCGGCCGCTACCTCGTCGGTCAGCCCCTCGGGGAGTTTTCCGCCGTGCGCGTAGTAGTCACGGCAGGCGTCGGTGGAAATGGTCAGGCCGTAGGGAACGGGCAGGCCGAGTCTGGTCATTTCCGCCAGATTGGCGCCCTTACCGCCTAAAAGGCTCTTCATCTGCGCATTCCCTTCGTGGAACAGATACACGTACCGCATATGCACGCTCTCCTTATCGCTTGAGGGTGACAGTTCTTTGCTTCAGAATACGAAACTCGTGTCTTCCGGTCAATACGGGACGGCGTTTTTGAAAGCTTTCCCGGCAGAAGCAGGACTTCTCGGAGGACATGAATGGGCAGAGCTGTGCGGCAACCTGCGAAAGAACGAAATAGGGCCGGATGCCCGAAGACATCCGGCCGGAATAAGCGGAAGGGAAGAGGAAAACGGAAAAAGAGGGAAAGGGAGCGAGCGTCAGTCGGCGCTTTCCGCCGCCTGCTGTTCAAGGAGCCGGCGGCCGCGGCCGCCCTTGACGGATCCCGCGCTTTCAACGGCGGCGGAGATTTCAATGCCGGGGATGTTCAGAATGCGGCGGTAGAGCTCGGCTGCGGAGAGTCCATTGTCGGCGGCAATTTCGGCCAGAGTGCGGCCGGATTCCACTCCGGAAAGTCCGGCTTCCGTCAGGCCCGTTTCAACGGAGACGGCATTGAGTCTCATGAAGGAGCAGAATTCGGTGAGCGTGCTGTTTTCGGCGCGGCTGTAGGGAGGCGTACCGTACTTTTCCTCCTGCGCGGTCTTGATGCTCTGGCCGAAGTCAATGATGAACTGAGCAGGCTGTACTTCGGCAATGGTGGTGGCATAGATCAGAACGCAGATCGCCAGCGAAACGGCAAGAGCGATGCGGGCGGCCGCTGCGGTGAGATAGAAGCGGAGAGGACGGATGTTCAGTCCCATGTGCCAGAAAGAGAAAAACAGAAAGAGCATGCCTCCGGTGATGTGCACGGCGCTCCACTGGTCCTTGTCGAGCAGAAGAAAGCTCCAGTCTGCCCAGGAGGCGATGCGGCTTTCCGGTTCGACGTAAAGCACAAGGGAGCTGAGCAGCAGCAGAGCAAAGGAGAAGAACATGCTGAGAGAAACGAATTTGCGGATCATGAGGGCTCCTGGTGGAAAATGTGAGGCCTTGCTATCAGAGGAGATGGGAGCTGACAAGTTACAAAGCCTTGCAGAGTTGTTGCATGCTGAGGGCGGGAGAGCAGGAAGACAGTAAATGAGGCAGGTTACGAGCTTTCAGAAAAAATGACCGGAACATGTTTGAGGACGGAGAAGAGAAAGCCGGGAGCTGTAACTATTTAATGAAATTGAAAATCTTTTTCATTTAACTTGACAGAGGTATGATTTTGCGCAAGGTTCTGTTTTGCGTTTTGTACACCGCGCAGCAGGAGTGAACGGGAGCAAAGGCAGGGGAGCCGGAGAACGTTTCTGCGCGGCGGCGTTTTTCAGCCGCCTTTGCGGCATAATCATAGGGAAGGAAGCGTATGAAAAAGCTTGTGACTCTCCTTCTGGCGGCCGCCTTTGTTGCGTCCGCCTTCGGCCCCGCCTCTGCCGTCGACGTCAAGATGGACGGCGAATATCTCTTTCAGTTTCAGACCGGTTCCGAAGGCTTTCGCGGCCGGAATACCGACTACTCGGTGCAGCGACTGCGTCTCGGCATGACGTTCAGCGCCAGCGAGGATCTGGCCGGATACTTTCAGCTTCAGGTCGGCGACTATCATTGGGGAGAGGGGGACTATTCAGGGCCGAACGGCCCGGTGAGCATGCGCCAGGCGTATGTGGACTGGACGATGCCCGGCACGGACGTGAAGATACGCATGGGACGCCATGCCTTTGATCTGCCTGCCTATACGGGCAACTCGCCCATGATAGCCGATCTGGTGGCGGACGGCGTTGTGGTGGCGGTTCCTCTTGGAGAAGGCTGCGACCTGACGGCGTTCTGGACTCGTATGGCCCGGGGAGTCAACCGGGAGGAAGTGTCGGATGTCAGCGCTCCGAAATATGACTTGTTCGGCCTTGTGGGCAGCGTTTCCTTCGACAGCTTTTCGGTGTCGCCGTGGGTGATTTACGGCGCGAAGGGAGACGGTGAGGGTGCCGGGGGAGGGCGTTTTCAGCCTTCCATTATGACCGATCAGGGAAATATCAGCGGCAGCGGCCGGGCCGACATCGTGGTTGCCGGTGCGGGCATGGAATGGAAGCCCTTTGATCCCGTCACGCTTGCACTGGACGGCGCCTGGGGACGCGCTGCCTATTCCGACTCCATGGATCAGGAAGGCTGGTATGCCGCAGGCCGTGCTTCGTATGCCATGAGCTTCGGCGAGCCTTCGCTGCTGGCCTGGTATGCTTCCGGCGACAAGTCCGGTCGTCCCGTGAACTCCGGTCAGATTCCGATCATTTACGGCGACTTTGACGGCACGAGCACCTACTTTGATGCTGCATGGGGGCTTGTTGGCGGTCATCGCTGCAGCTTCGGCGGTACCTGGGGTATCAGCGCCCAGGTGAACGGCATGTCTTTCATAGACGGTCTGTCTCATGACTTTTCCGTGACCTATATTGCCGGTACCAACGATAAGAAGAACGGGAGCTACGGCGAGGGATACGACTATCTCACCAGCGAGGATGCCGCCGTGGAATTCGATCTGCTTTCCACGTATGAAGTCTATAAGAATCTGACGGCGGCTCTGGAGCTTGCCTATATTATTGAAGACTTCGATACGTCGGCCGCGCACGGCCGCTCCGGCAGGTTTGAGAACGACTGGCGGACGGCGCTGCTTTTCCAGTACAGCTTCTAGTCGGCGTTTTCCGGCGATCTTCAGAGGGGAAGAGCGCCGGAACTGCCGGTTCGGATGGCTGTCGGCGGCATGATCATGCGGTACTGGAAGGAAGCCGTTTCGGTTCGTGCTCCGGCAGCTTTAAACGATCAGGCCCGTTTTTCCGCAGGGGAGTGGAAAAACGGGCCTTTTTTCCGGACGGACCGGACACCGCATTCGGCCTAGTGGCGTCGGTGCAGGAGGTTGAGGGCAACGAAGGGCCGCGCGGCGATGAGAGCTTCCCATGTGGGAATCATGGAAACAACGGAGGCGACAAGCATGAGCGCTATGCCGAGCCACATATTCCACGGAATGTTTTCTCCAAGCACGAGCATGGCCAGAATGGGAGCCAGCACGGGCTTGAAGAAGAAAACGAGAGAACCCTGCATGGCGGAAGTGGCTTCCATCCCCATGAAGTAGCAGGCGTAGCCGCCTGCGGTGACGAACACGCAGATGTAGAGCACGTTCAGGATGTTCTCGGACGTGTAGCCGGAGAAGAACGGCATGTTGGCGAACATGGGGGCGCCGGCTGCCGTGAGGGCGTCGGCAATGAATCCAACATGGCTGAGGAGCATGAGCACGATCATTTCCGCGCTGGCCGCCAGACAGCTGAAGCAGGTGACGGCGACGCCGGAATACTGCGCGCACTGCTTTTTCCCGAGAACGGCATACAGGGCGAAGGTGGCGGCGGAGAGCAGCACCAGCAGAATGCCCAGCGGATCAAGGCTGGTGTGCAGAGGATCGATGATGATGACGGCGGCCGCGACTTCCAGCACCAGCGCGGCGATGTGCTGGGGGCGGATGTCGGCGTGCAGGATGAGGAAGGCGAAGGCCAGCACGAGAACCGGATTGCAGCTGAAGAGCACGCTGACCACGGAGGCGGGCGCGTAGAGTATGGAGACCTGATAGAGCATCATGCTGACCACGAGGCCAACGAAGCCGAGACCTGCAAAGCCTTTCCAGTCGCGCAGCGTGACGGTTGCGCCGTGCTGACGCAGACCGCGCAGGGCAAAGGGGATCAGCAGCAGGCCGCCGATGAGAAAGCGTGTGCAGGTGAGCTGCATGGGATGGAAGGCATCGGCCACGGTCTTCAGAGCCACTTCCATGGAGCTGAAGAAGATGGTGGCAAGAAAAATGAAAATATATCCGCGATTCATGATATAAGGTCCTGCCCTGAGGCTTTTTCCGGATGCAGATGTGCCGGGAGCTTCGGCTCCGCATTCGTCTTGCCTATAGCAGGGGGGAATGATACGGTAAAATACTCATTTGATATGACAGTTATATCATAAACGCATAACAGGGCTTGCCCATGGAACTGAACTGGGAACTTTGCCGGGTGTTTTATCATGTGGCGCGCTGCCGGAACTTCAGCCGGGCGGCGACCATGCTGTTCACGAGTCAGCCTGCGGTGTCCCGGTCCATGTCGGCGCTGGAGCGGGAACTCGGATGCCGTCTGTTCATCCGGAACCGGCGCGGCGTGGAGCTGACGCCCGAGGGGCGGATGTTCTACGTCCATGTGGAGGCGGGGTACGAGCAGCTTCGTCGTGGAAGGGAGGCCGTGGCGCAGGCCGTGGGGCTGCAGTCGGGCAGCATTGCCATAGGCGCGAGTGAAACGGCGCTGCGCGGCTGGCTTTTTCCGCGGCTGGATCGTTTTCATGCTCTCTATCCGGGAGTAAAGCTCCGTTTGTACGGGGGAACGTCGCGTCAGGCGATGGAGGAGCTGAAGTCGGGAGCCATAGATTTTGCGGTGGCTGCGGTGTCGGGAGGGGAATTTCCGCCGCTTCGGGAAACGCGCCTGTGCTCGTTCCGTGATGTTTTTGTGGCGGGAGAGGAATTTTCCTCCTTTAAAGGAAAGAGCGTGTCTCTGAAGGAACTTTCCCGGCAGCCTCTCATCTGTCACAGGCGCGGAACGCTGACCTTTGAGTTTCTTGAAGACATTTTCAAGGAACACGGTCTGGAGCTGGAACCTGCCATGGAGCCGGAAACGTCGGAACTGGTTCTGGATCTGGCCAGACACAATCTCGGCATAGGCTTTCTGCCGTACCGCACGGCGGAAGAGGCGCTGAAGAGAGGAGAGCTTTTTGCGGTGCAGACGCGCGAGATGCTGCCGGAGAGAAGGATCAGTCTTCTGGAGTATGAAGGGCACAGCCTGAGCGTGGCGGCGCGGCGTCTTCGCGACATGCTTGAGGAGGACGCGCTTTCCGAACGCTCAGCGGTGGATCACGCCGAGAATGTTGGGCAGGGGAATGGCGTCGCCCCGTGAGGAGAACATGTAGGAAGCAGGGCTCATGCCGTGCCAGAGCCGGAACTGTCCGGGCAGACGCAGAAGAAGTGAGGCTTCGCTGCCGCCTTCGACGTACATGGCGCTGTTGATGTTGAGTTCCCTGTGCGCCGCAAGGGCCTCCACGAAATCATGCACCGAGGCAGGATCGGGACAGTGCAGGAAGAGAATGCGCCCGTTCAGGTCTTCGGCAATGGCGGCAATGGCGTGTTCCGGGCCGTTTTCAGGCCACAGCGGCTCGCCGTCCGGTCCCATCAGGCGGAAGTTCTGCACGACGATGTCGTAGCGGGGTAGAAGATGTTCCCAGTCGTCGGCATCGCGGTCGAGCACGGCGGCACGAGGCAGGCCTTCTTCTCTTGGACCGGCCACGAAGAACGCGCCGTAGCGGCTGACGATGCGGCCGTTGTTGGTACGTTCGCCGCTTCGCATGTATCCGGTGGAGGTCTGTCCGTCCTTGAGATACATGCTGGCGTTGATGGCCGCCGTGAGATTCTTTTTCTCCGCCCATTCCCGCATGGTGGGGACGCCCTGATCCTCCCATCGGGAACTGAACAGCCGGAAGTCGAAATATTCCGTATCGAAGCGCAGCGCACGGATGACGATGCGCCGTGAAAATTCGCCGTCCCTCTGTCCGGTGTAGACAAGACGCGCCATATCCAGCCCGTTCTCCAGCGTCAGCCAGGCGATGTCCTGACCGGGCATGGTCGGTTCGGGTTCCGCTTCTTCCGCACAGAGCGTGACGGGCAGCAGCAGAAGCAGCGTCATGAGGACGATGGACCGGAAAATGTTCATGCTTCTTTTGTATGCCACTACGCAAGGATGGGCAAGAAAAACCCTGCATGAGTCCCGTTTTGCTTCCGCAGAATCTCAGCATCGCCGTCTTCCGAAACGGTGGAATATCCCGGTACTTGACGATCGGGCTTATTTGTCCTACGCCCATATTTTTACAGCGCAGGAAAGCGGGTCTCTCGTTGCGACCTTTTCGGGAGCGAGCCGCTGCCATGCATCCTATATGAAAGAAGGCAGAGTCTCTGCCGTCCACGGAGTGTCTTTTGGAAACGCAGAAGAAAGCCCGCAAGCCCATCAAGCTTGCTACGAAGTCGGAACACGCGGCATATTTCATGCCCATGCTGGAAAATTTCGCCGATCACGGGGAACTGAATGAGGTCGTGAAGAACTGCGTAGGCAAGGCCTGCGATCTTCTGGACGCGGGTATCCCTCTGTATCCCAATGACTTCAAGCGAAAGCAGAACGCCGGGGACGTATGCACGCAGTACGGCGGGATGAGCGATGAGGAACTCGCCGCGCTGAATGAGGAATTTGCTCTGGCCGGTCGCATGATGTCTTCCCGCTCCTTCGGCAAGGTGATCTTCTTCCATGTGATGGACCGCAGCGGCCGCATCCAGTGCTACGCGGAAAAGAGCGTGATGGGCGACGAGGCCTTTGCCGCGTTCAAGAAGCTCGACGTGGGCGACATCGTCGGCGTGACGGGCCGCCTGTTCCGCACCAAGACCGGCGAACTGACCCTGCGCTGCGACAGCGTGCGCCTGCTCAGCAAGTCCTTCCGCGCTCTGCCCGACAAGCACAGCGGTCTTACCGACGTGGAATCCCGCTATCGTCAGCGCTACGTCGACCTTGTCATGAATCCCCGCGCCCGCGAGATCTTCCGCAAGCGTTCGCTCATCGTGCGCGAATTCCGCCGCTTCATGGAGCAGAGAGGCTTCATGGAAGTGGAAACGCCCATGCTGCACGCCCTTGCCGGCGGCGCTACGGCAAAGCCCTTCGTGACGCATCACAACGCGCTCGACATTGATCTCTACCTGCGCATTGCGCCGGAACTGTATCTGAAGCGCCTCATCGTGGGCGGCATGGAGCGCGTGTTCGAACTCAACCGCTGCTTCCGCAACGAAGGTATCGATACGCGTCACAACCCTGAATTCACTTCCTGCGAGTTCTACTGGGCCTATGCCACCTTTGAAGATCTCATGGATCTTACCGAAGAACTTTTCGCCCATATCGCCCGCGAAGTGTGCGGCAGCACGGTGATCACCTATCAGGGCAGGGAAGTCGATCTTACGCCCGGTCACTGGAAGCGCATGACCTACCATCAGGCGCTCGAGGAAATAGGCGGACACCGTCCCGAGTTCTACAACGACATGGAAGCCGTGCGCGCCTATCTGCGTTCCCGCGGCGAAAAGTACATGGAAAGCGAGGGCATCGGTAAGCTTCAGTCCCGCCTCTTCGATCTCGACGTGGAAGACAAGCTCGTGCAGCCCACCTTCATTTACGCCTATCCTGCGGAAATTTCTCCGCTGGCCCGCCGCAACGACGTCAATCCCGAGATCACCGACCGCTTCGAGTTCTTCATCTGCGGCTGCGAGTACGGCAACGCCTTCTCCGAGCTGAACGATCCCGTGGATCAGCGTCTGCGCTTTGAGGCCCAGGTGGAAGCCAAGGCCGCCGGCGACGACGAAGCCTGCCCGCTGGACAACGACTACCTGCGCGCCCTTGAATACGCCATGCCGCCCACCGCGGGCGAGGGCGTGGGCATCGACCGTCTGACCATGCTGCTTACCGACGAGCCTTCCATCCGCGAAGTGCTTCTCTTCCCGCTGCTCAGACCCGAGCTGTAATCTTCCGGAGCGGTTTCCCCTGGAAACCGCTCCGCTTCTGCCTTGAGGCCCGCCCGCACGGAAAAGACGCGGGCTGCTTCGGGCGATCATCGCAAGCCCTTTTTCCCGGAACACTTTCAGCCTTTCGGATATAACGCTCCGGCGTTCTGTCGGAGCTTCCACGAAAGAGGATCCGTATGTCGTATTCGCTGTTCATCGCTTCGCGGTATCTCACCTCGCGGAACAAGCGCACGTTCATATCCGTGATCTCGCTCATGTCTGTGCTTGGCGTGGCCATAGGCGTGGCGGCGCTCGTCATCGTCATGAGCGTGTACAACGGGGTTACGCAGGAGATGCGCGAGAAGATACTCGGCGCGAATCCTCACATCATGGTCATGGCCACGCAGGCCGGAGCCTTCGGCGCCGATGCGGCCAAGGGCCGCGGCGAGGCCATCGAGCGCATACGCGAGACCCCCGGCGTGGTGTCCGCCACGCCTTTTCTGTATGCCGAAGTGCTGCTTTCCACGCCGCAGGGCGCGACGGGACTCGTGGTCCGCGGCATTGATCCTGAACTGGCCGTCGAATCCATGCCCATGCTGCAGCACCTGGAAAGCGGAAGCGTGGAGAATCTTTCCCGGGAGCAGGGCCCTGCCGGCATGCTTGTGGGGCAGGAACTTGCTCGCCGCTTCCACCTGAGCGTGGGCAGCAGAGTCAATCTCATGTCCCCGGCAGGACAGCGCACCACGGCAGGATTCGTGCCCAAGCTTCGTTCCTTCAGGGTGGAAGGCATCTTCAAGTCCGGCATGTCCGACTTCGACAGCCGCCTTGCCTATGTGCCCATCGCCGCCACGCAGGATCTCATGGGCTATCCCGACGGACACATCTCCGGCGTGGAGGCCTTTGTCGAGGATCCCTACAAGGCCCGGGACATCGCGTCGGATATCGTGGAACGTCTGGGCGCTCCCTTCTATGCCAGAAACTGGATCGACATGAACGCCAATCTTTTTGCGGCGCTTCAGCTTGAGCGCTTCGGCATGTTCATCGTTCTTCTTATGGTGATTCTCGTGGGATCTTTTTCCATCATCACGTCTCTTGTCATGCTTGTTATGGAAAAGACCAAGGATATCGCCATACTGATGTCCATGGGCGCGACCACGGCCGGCGTAAGGCGCATATTCATGCTTCAGGGAGCCATCATCGGAGCTGTTGGCACGAGCATAGGTTATGTGCTAGGAATCGTGCTGGCTCTGCTCCTCAAGAAGTATCAGTTCATCGAGCTGCCCCCCGGCGTGTACATGATGGATACGCTTCCGGTCATCATCGATCCGCTGGATCTTCTCATCATCGGAGCGGTGTCCATGCTGTTGTGTTTTGTGGCCACCATCTATCCTGCCAGGCAGGCTTCCCGCCTTGTGCCTGCCGAGGCTCTTCGCTATGAGTAACGACATGGATGCTCCCTTTGAAAAAACGCCGCTCTACCTTGTCCGGCACGCCCGGAAAACGGTGGAAAGTCCGGCAGGCGAGCTGACCATTCTGCGCGACGTCAATTTTGAGGTGCAGGCAGGAGAAGCTCTTGCCATTGTAGGGTCTTCAGGTTCCGGCAAATCCACGCTGCTGCATCTTTTAGGCACTCTCGACAGAGCGACCGGCGGCAGCATTCTTTTTGAAGGTCGGGATCTTTCCGCCCTGTCCGCCCGCGAGGCGGCGCATTTCCGCAACAGGGAGCTGGGATTCGTGTTTCAGTTCCATCACCTGCTGCCCGAATTCACCACCGTGGAAAATGTGGCCATGCAGGCCGTTATTGCCGGCATGAGCCGTCGCGAAGCGATGGAAAGGGCCGCCGAAGCTCTGGAGAGAGTGGGGCTGGCCGAAAGACTCACGCATCATGTCACCACGCTTTCCGGCGGCGAACGCCAGCGTGCCGCCATAGCCCGCGCCACGCTCATGCAGCCCAAGGTGCTGCTGGCCGACGAACCTACCGGAAATCTGGATGAAAAAACGGGTGAGCGCGTGGCCGAGGTGCTCAGGCAGCTGAACCGCGACACGGGCATGACGCTTATCATAGTGACGCATAACCGGGAACTTGCGGACAGTATGGACCGCAGCCTTGAATTGAGATCGGGAGAACTTTATGCGCAAGATGCTTTCTAGTCTGGTCTGTCTGGCGCTGTGCCTGCTTGTGCAGGCGGCAGCGGCCGGCGCGGCCGAAACCCGTGTGCTGGTACTGCCTTTCGCCGTCAATGCGCCGACGGCGCAGGCTCAGCTGGCCAAAGACATTCCCACGCTGGTACGCCAGAGTCTGGAGGACCGCGGTCTTAAGGCCATTCCCACATCGTCCGGCAAGCAGGCTGCCCAGAATGCTGAGACCGCCAGAAGCCGTGCCAGATCCGCCCGTGCGGGCTATGCCGTGTTCGGCAGCCTGAACCAGCTCGGAGAAAACTTCAGCCTCGACATGCAGGTTGTTTCCGCATCCACCGGTTCTTCCCGTGTCTACCACAGAGAAGGCGCGAATCTGCTGGAACTGCAGCCTGCGGTCAACAGCCTTGTGGATCAGATGGTGGTCGAGCTCGACACTTCCTCCCCTGTGCGTGCGGCGGCAAAGTCTGCGCGCGGCGGCATCGTCGACATCGACATCCGCGGCCTGAAGTTCATCGACAAGGACAGAGTGCTTGTTCGTGTGGGATCCCGTACCGGCGAGCCTCTCAACGAGGACGTGGTGGATGAAGACGTCCGCAATATCTGGGATCTTGGCTACTTCAACGACGTTCGTGCCGACGTGGAAAGCGGTTCGGGCGGCCCCGTGCTGATCTTCACCGTGGAAGAGAAGCCCCGCATCGAGGATGTGCGTGTGGAAGGCTCCGAGGCCGTGAGCATCGACGACATCAAGGAAGCCATGTCCACGCAGACCAGCAGCGTGCTCAATGAAAAGGTGCTCGCCGAAGATCTGCAGAAGGTGACGGATTTGTATCACAAGCAGGGCTTCTACCTTGCTCAGGTGACCTACGAAGTGCAGCCCCGTGCCGACGGCGCCGCCGCAGTGCTGGTTCTTCATGTCACGGAAGGCAACAAGCTCTATATCAAGGAAGTGGCCATTGAAGGCCTCAAGGAAATTTCTCCCGATGATGTGAAGGACTACCTCTCCCTCAAGGAAAGAGGTTTGTTCTCGTGGTTCACCGGATCCGGCGTGCTCAAGGACGATCTTCTGGAGCGTGACTCTCAGGCCATCCGCGCCTACTTCATGAAGAACGGCTATGTGGACGGTCAGGTGTCCGCTCCTGAAGTGCAGTACGATGACGACGGCATCCGCGTGGTCTTCCGTGTGAGGGAAGGCGTGCACTACAAGGTGGGTGAAGTCATCCTGCAGGGTGATCTCATCGATACTCAGGAACGTATCCTCGAGCAGATCTCGATGGACGAGCATCAGGCTGCCGGCGACTTCTTCGACGTGGAAGTGCTGCAGAACGACGTGAAGGCGCTTACCGACTTTTACAGCGACTACGGTTATGCCTTTGCCGACATCAACGTGGATCCCCGTCCCCGCCCTGAAGCCGGTGTGGTGGATGTGGTGTACACTGTCAAGCCCGGCGAACGCCAGTACATCCGCCGCGTGGAAGTGGAAGGCAACGACCGCACCCGCGACAACGTCATTCTGCGTGAAATGCGTCTGGCGGACGGTCAGCAGTTCAGCGGCGCCAAGATGCGTCGTTCCGCCCAGCGTCTGGAAAAGACCCGCTACTTCAGCGAAGTCAATCCCACGGTGGTTCCCACGGGCGTACCCGGTGAAGTCGATCTGAAGATGGGTGTCAAGGAAACCGAAACCGGCGTGGTGAGCGTAGGCTTCGGCTACTCCACCTACGACAAGTTCGGCGTCATGGCGTCCATCACGGAAAACAACCTTTTCGGCCGCGGCTATACGCTTGGTCTGTCCGGCTATACCGCTTCGAAGGAACAGTATCTCGAAGCCTCCTTCGTCAACCCCCGCCTGTTCGACACCTACTGGGGCTTCTCCGTGAGTCCCTATACCATCGACGAAGAATGGTCGTACTTCAACAAGCGTTCGACCGGTGTCCGTCTCGGCCTGTTCCACCCCATCGGTGAGTACACCAGCGTGAACTTCGGCTACGAGTTCGAACGTTACAACCTGTACCATATGTCGGATAATGCCTCGAGCATCATCCGCGCCTACAAGGGCAAGCACTGGGCCAGCACGGTTTCCATGGGCATTACCCGCGACACCACCAACCGCGCATCCTTCCCCACCGAAGGTACCCGCGTGTCGATCAATATGCAGTACAGCGGCCCCTGGACCGCCAGTGACGACAGCTTCTTCAAGCCCATTCTGGAAGCCGGTTTCTACTACGGTCTCAACGACACCAACATTCTGCACGTCCGCGGACGCGTGGGCGCGGTGTACAAGGCCGACAGCGACAAGACCGTGCCCGTATTCGAACGTTTCTGGATAGGCGGCATCCGCAGCATCCGCGGCTACTCCTACGACGACATTTCCCCGCGTGACCCGAGAACCGGTGAAACCATCGGTTCCGACCGCATGGGCTATGCCAACTTCGAATATATCTGGGTGGTCAAGCCCGATCTCGGTCTGGCCTTCGTGCCCTTCTACGACATCGGCTTCAACGCCGACAGCGCGCAGTGCTCCAGCGTGTTCGACAAGGTATACTCTTCGGCCGGTCTGGAAGTGCGCTGGCGTTCGCCGATGGGCGATCTGCGCTTTGCCTACGGTTATCCGCTTTCGAAGAATGCCGACGGTACCAAGCGCAACAGCGGTCGCTTCGAGTTCTCCATGGGCCAGCCCTTCTAGGAACGGAATCCGGTTTCGGAGGCGGAAACATTGCCGGGACCGGGTGAAAACAGCATATATGGCTCTGCCTGAGGGCGAAGCCTGATACGAGGGGGAGGGGGATCCTTCCCCCTCTTTTTGTTCCGGCGGAGGGAATCTGACGCTCCGGCTCAGCGCGATCGAACGCGGCGGAAATGGTATGCCGCGTTCGGCAGCGCCGTGTCGGAGGAGCGTAGGGCTGTCGATCTTGTGGCCGTCATCAGGGGTTCACGGTCGGCATGTATTCTTCTGCCGCATGGATGACACGGAAATTTTCCGAATGGTATGGATGGAAGCATGAAAAGGTACGATACGATTATTTTTGATCTGGACGGTACGCTGCTGTACACGCTTGAAGATCTGACCATCAGCGTGAACCATGCGCTTGCCGGCTTTACGGATGTTCGGCGCAGTCTGGAGGAGGTGCGTGGTTTCGTGGGCAACGGTGTGCGCAGGCTCATGATCCGTTCTCTGCCCGGCGGCGAGGAAAATCCCTGTTTTGAGCAGGCCTTTGCCGAGTTCTGCAGACACTATACCGTGCACTGCCGGGATCATACGCGTCCTTATTCCGGCATACAGGAACTGATTCAGCAACTTTCCCGGCGCGGAAAAAAGCTTGGTATCGTGTCCAACAAGCCCGACAGGGAAGTAAAGGAAATGAACGAGGCCTTTTTCGGCGGTATGTTCGGCGCAGCACTGGGAGAGCGCGAAGGAGTGAGGCGCAAGCCTGCGCCCGACAGTCTCCATGAAGCCATGAAGGAGCTCGGCTCCGATCCTGAGCATACGTTGTATGTAGGAGACTCCGAAGTGGATATTCTTACTTCCGCCAATGCCGGTGTGGACTGTCTGTCCGTGACGTGGGGCTTCCGCACGCAGGAGCACCTCCGCGAAGCCGGGGCCACGCGCTTCATTCACGCTCCCGGGGAGCTGCTTGAGGTGCTGTCGGAGCTTGAGCGCTGACGAGCTGCTTCGTTTCAGGCTGAGTTTGTGGACGCCGATCTCTCAGGAGAGGGCGCTTTTCCCAAAAAATTGAATTGAAAGATAACAAAAGCCCCTTGCGACGTCGTGTCGAAGGGGCTTTGTCGTTGTCCGATGTTCGGGGATAGAGGATAACAGGCAGGAGTTACTTCTCCTTTTGGTCTTTCGTAGGACCTGTGCCGGGACCGGACAGGCTGCTTCGACCGCTTCCTTCCGGCGTGACCCGTATCTGCAGGCCTATCCGCTCACGCACAGCCTGCACATGGGAGATGATGCCTATCATCTTGCCCTTCTGATGCAGGGCGGCGAGCATGTCGAGAGCGGTGTTCAAGGCTTCCTCATCCAGAGTGCCGAAGCCTTCGTCCAGAAAGACGGAATCCACGCGCACGTTCCGGCTGGCCATCTGCGCGAGTCCCAGGGCCAGCGCCAGACTGACGATGAAACTCTCGCCGCCGGAAAGATTGCGTGAGGAACGTACCGCATCCGCCTGATAGCGGTCGACAACGTTCAACGTGAGGTTCTCCTCTGTGCTGTGCACGAGCACATAACGGTCGGTCATGAAGGCGAGCTGCCGGTTTGCAAGAAGAAGGAGCCTGCGGAACGTCAACTCCTGAGCGTAATTGCGGAATTTCTTGCCGTCTGCGGATCCGGCCAGATCGTTCAGAGCCGCCCAGCGGCGGCAGACGGTTGCCTGTGCTTCCCGCCGTGCCCGGATATGCTCTGCCTGATCCCGGCGTTCGTTGTTCGCATCCAGCTTTTCCTGCAGAATGCCGGTCCGTTGCAGTACGTTTTCCCGTTTGATGCGGATGTCCTCCAAAGCCTGCATCGTTTCTTCCCGCGAGGGCAGGGGAAGCGTTTCTTCTTCCTGCCGCCTGCGCATAAGCTCTGCGGCCCGCGCCTCAAGGCTGACGCTGCGGTCGGACAGTGTCTGCTCCTTCTGCTCCAGAGCCTGCAGCACGTCTTTTTTCAGCAGAGCCTCGCACCAGGCCTGCTCGCTGCCGAAACCTTCGGCGGCAAGCCTTGTTTGAAGATGATCTTCCAGGCGTTGCAGAGTCTCGGCTCTCTGCTCCATGTCTGCCGCAAGAGAGGCATCCACGCTCCGGCTCTCGGCCAGTGCTCTTTCTGCCTTTTCAAGCGCCTCCCGGCAGCTCTTTTCGTTGGTTTCGAGTGCCTGCAGGCGTTTGTCGGCAGCCTTTTCCTCGTCATCGACAATGCGTTGTCCGAACAGCTCAAGCCGACTCTGCTCCAGTGTCTGCACTTCCTTTTTCCTGAGCTGCCGTGTCTTGTCCGTATGTTCCAGTTCTTTGCCTGCTGCGTTGACCGCTTCGGCTTCCACGGCAAGATTGCGGGCGTGTTCATGCAGACGCTGAAGGGCGTCGTTTTCCTTCTTCTTCAGGGCGGCATAACGGTTGCGGCGTTCGACAAGAACCGGGACGGCAAGGCGAAGTTCGGGCAGGGAAGAGGCATGAACGCCGAAAGGCGCGGTATCCTCGCACAGAGCACGGCAGTCCTGCTCCGTTTTCTGCTCTCTGAGAGAGACCTCTGTTTTCAACGTTTCCGCTGCCGTACCGAGTCTGATTTCTTCCTTTTCCAGAAGGGCGCTTTCCTGCGCGGCCTGATCCCGCAGAAGATTCAGTGCTTCCGTACGGCGCTCAAGTTCATGGCGGCGATCTTCCTGTTCTTCGGCCGCCTGCAGCTTGTCGGCGGCATTCTTCAGACCTTCTTCGGATTCGGTTTGCAGGCGCTCAAGAAGCGGAACAAGTTCGGGCGTCTGTTCCGTCAGAACAAGTGCATTGAGAAGTTCCTGCGTATCCTTTCCGGAAAGTCGCGGGCCAGCGCTTGAATCGTCTGGAGAATGCGAGGCGTCAGGCGGGCAGGAAAGTTCCGTGACAAGCGTACGCAGTCTGGTTGTCAGCTGTGCTTCGGCTTTTTTGTTGTCCGACAGGGCATCGGTTGCATGTACGGCGTCCCGGCGATGGGAGATGAGGCTGGTGGAGAGAGCATCTAGCGTGTTTTCCAGATCGGCAATCTGCCGCTCCTCGTCGGCGGGAAGGGGAAGAGCTTCGGGCTCGACAAAAGGATGCGTCAGCGATCCGCACAGGGGGCAGGGCTCTCCTTCGCGCAGATGCGCTCTTTCTTCCTCGTAGGACCGTATTCTTCGCTTCAGTTCCAGAGTTTCCTTCAGAGAGGAAAGGCGGATGCGTCCGGCTGCAAGTTCGGTGTCCTCCTGATGCGCGATCTGTTCAAGGCGTCGGAGTTCTTCCTCTATGTCGGCTCTGTCCTTCATGAGATTTCTGCGCAACAGAGCGTTTTCCAGAGCGCGGGCCAGCAGGTTCTTCTGCTCGGAAAGTCCTTCTTTCAGACTGCGCCAGAAAGACAGCGGCTTTCCTTCAAGAAGAGCTTCCTGCTGACGTTTCAGCTCCTCTTTGCGATGGCGGATGTCGGCCAGTTCCCGTTCCGCGGCTTCGAAGGCCTTTTTCTTTTCCGGAAGATCGTTCTTCAGCCTGTTGAGCCGGGCAAGCGTGTCCTGCAGCTTCTGACGGGTGCTGCCGAGTTCTTCCGTATCCTTTTCCAGCATGACCAGACGCGCCTGCATGCTTCCTGCCGTATCCGCAAGCGCTGCATCGGATGCTGCGGCATCCAGTTCCTGCCGGATCTTCGTCAGGGTGTTTTCCGACTGCTGTCTGGCTGCTGCCGCAGTGTCACGAGCAAGAATCTTCAGATCCAGCGCATGCTTACGCTCGAAAAAGTCCTTGTCCAGCTCTGCCAGATCCCTGCGCTTGGTTTCCAGCTCGGTGTCCAGTGCCCGCACCCGGGTCCACAGCGTCCGTTCCTGAGGGCGTTTCTTTCGGGCTTCCTCCAGTTCCTTCTGCGCAAGGGACAGCGCCTCCCGTGTTGTTGCCGCCTCCTGGGTCAGCGTCGGCATGGCTTCGGCAATGGAGCTGCGCTGTTTCCGATCCCGGTTCTGTTCCTCGCGATGTACGGATACGGACTCAAAGAGAGGGGAAAGGCCTGCAGCTTTTCTGGCGAGCGTCAGTCTGGCTTTTCCGGTGGAAAATTCGGCCTCGTCCACCTTCAGTTTTTCCCGCTCCTGTGCCAGCTTTTTCTCTTCGTTGTTCAGAGCCTCGGCGCGGTCCAGACGTTCCTTGTCCCTGCGTTTTTCTTCTTCCTCTTCGGCAAGAGCGGTCGCTGCTTTCTGAAGCTCGAGACGTTCCTGCTCAAGCTGCCGTTCTTCTTCCTCGGTCAGAAGCTGCCGGGCGGCCAGTTCGTCATCCAGCGCGGTCAGGCGCTGCGCTTCCTCTTTGTTGCGCTCATGAATGGCGCGGGAAATGACGGAATAGATTTCCGTGCCGGTGATCTGTTCCAGAAGTGGCGCCCGTTCATCGCCGTCTGCCAGAAGAAACGAAGCAAAGCGTCCCTGGGCCAGAAGCATGGACTGCGTGAAGCGGTTGAAGTCCATGCCGGTCAGCTCTGTGACCTTGGCCGTGACTTCCGTGGTCTTTTCGGCAATGGACAGCCCTTTGTCGTCATAGAGGCGGTGTCGGGGCTGCTGAAGATTGCCGGAAAGCTTTTTCCCCGCCCTGTTCTGACTCCAGCTGCACAGAAATTCTCCTTTCAGCGTGCGGAACCGTACTTCAGCCAGACAGTCAGCCGTTTGACGGGACATGATTTCGTTGCCGCTTTTGGCCACTTTGCCGAGACGGGGCGTACATCCGTACAGAGCCAGACAAATGGCGTCGAGAATGGTGCTCTTGCCTGCGCCCGTAGGACCGGTGATGGCAAATATGCCTCCGGCTTCGTACTCTGCGCCGTCGAGGCGTATGGTCCAGTCTCCGACCAGAGAGTTCAGATTGCGTATGCGTACGCTCAGAATGCGCATGAGTCCTCCTCGTTCCGCCTGGCTGCGGCTTCCGCTTCCCGGAAGACAGCGCGCAGCTCTTCCAGCGCCGGATCCCTGGCGTCTCTTTCCGGAAAGGCTTCCCTGAGTCTTCTTTCAAAAACTTCTTCTACGCCGAGCTCTTCAAGGTCCTCGTCTTCCGGATTTGCGTCGAGACCTCCCGCAAGCGTGCGCATGTTGCGGATACGGAGTATTTCCAGTCCGTTGCCTGCGTATTTTTCCACGCGGTCCCTGAGATCGGGAACAGGCTCGCTGCCGGTATGGATCACTTCCGTCCAGATGATTTCTCCGCTTTGCGAAAGCTCTTCGAGACGGTGTTCCAGTGCGGGCATGTCGCCTTCCACTTTTTCAAGGCGCTGAAAAACGGGCACATCCACGTTCTGGCAGGTGACGCTTCGACCTTCCACGTTGAGCAGGCATACTTCCTTCGTGCGTGATCCTTCGTCAAAGCCCATGGGCAGGGGAGAGCCGCTGTAGCGGATGTTCTCCCGGCCGTTCACCTTCTGCGGAAGATGCAGATGGCCGAGCGCCACATAGTCGAAATCGTCCGGAAAAATATCGGCTGTAACCTGGCCGAGAGAGCCTATGCGCAGGTCGCGCACGCCGTCGTCCGGTACGGTAAGACCTCCAGCCGCAAAAAGATGACCGGTGGCCACGGCGGGAATATCGCCGTATTCGGCGCGCAGAGTCCGCACCTGCGCCGCAGCCCGGTGGTAATGTTCCTTCATGCCTTCCGCCATGCGGCGGTCACGTTCTTCCGGATCGTCTCCGTCGCAGGCTCGATAGAGGTCCCGGTCTCTGAGAAAGGGGATCGCACTGACGATAAGTTCGGCTTGTCCGTCCGGGCTGCGCAGAAGCATGGTTTCCTCTTCCGGTTCTCTGGCTCGCCCTGTCACATGAATGTGCATGGCGGAAAGAAGGGTGCCGGGAGCGTCGATAAAGGCGGGAGAATCGTGATTGCCGGCAACGATTACTACATGGCGGCAGCCGCTTTCCGGCGAGGTGACCTCGCGCAGAAAATCATAATACAGCGTCTGCGCCGGATTGCCTGGAATGGCGTTGTCGAACACGTCTCCTGCAATGAGAAGAACGTCGACCCGCTCTCTGCGGACAAGGTCCAGAAGCCAGGAAAGAAAGCTTCGGAACTCTTCATGGCGTCGCCTGCCGAAGAGACTGTGTCCGAGGTGCCAGTCGGAAGTATGAAGAATATTCATGGTTGCGGGATCCTGAATGGAATAGTCCGTATGGGACGGACCGGGAAGGTCCGGGCGGAATATGCCGGAAAAAAGGAATTCCGGAAAAGCCCGTGCAGCATAGGGCTGCGTCCTGAGCTGTGTATCACGCGGCGGGGGGGACTGTCATGTGGAAAAGGCAGTGCCCCGGCTGTGGTCGGACGGACGGCGGATAGCTGTTTGAAGCGAGGCTGACGCAGAGAACGAGCGACTGGAGAGAGTCCGTAGGCGTGTTTTTCCGGAAGGGAAAGGGCGGCAGAGGGGCAAGCGGATAAGGAGAAAACGCAGCGCCCAATTGCCCGCTTCTTGTCATATTTTCTTGTCAGTTTGTCTGGTTGGAAAACGGAATCTGTGCCCTTTAGAAAAAGAGGCGTGCAGCGTCATTATATTCTGTATGACAGGAATGGGTAGCGCAATGATGCTTGTCTGTTTTTAAGGTCTGATGTCGTGAGGGAGAAGGCGTGCGGAGCGAATTGTTTTTTCAGAAAAGACTCTTTGGAAAGCTGTATGGCTTGACGGAACGGGCTCAAAGAAGGGGCTGAATAAGGAATTTTTCTTTATGAATCTGGCAAAGGTTTGCCTTGTACGAAGAGCATACATGAGAATGAGATGCACAAAAAGCGGAAAACCCAAAAGGGGGTTTCCGCTTTTTCATCCTTCAAGCCTGCGATATGCAGGCGTTACAACTACTTATAAACCTTAGAGGCAAAGATGCCAACACATACAACAACAGCCATAAGAGCGGCACAAATCGTGAGTACCAAGCTTCCGAGTTCCATACCTTCCTCCTTGATTACATAGAAGATTATCGTCTTACTGTTGTCATAACGACATCATGCAGCATGAATTTTTTATACATACGGATGATGTCGTCCTTGTTTTTTTTAGAACATAGCAGGGTGGA
>OOCM01001141.1_pt1 | contig 22311 bp, 39 predicted proteins | sample 1671111 | NCBI WGS metagenome assembly OOCM01 (sample SAMN06348123, study PRJEB24527) | human gut metagenome | biome: human gut; feature: ankylosing spondylitis patient; material: feces | host: Homo sapiens | place: China | collected 2015-10 | reverse complement strand
GTGGCGTCCGTGAGGCGGGAAAGAGTTGACCTGCCCACGCATCATGACTCTACCAAAGCGTAAGGTCCGTCAGGTGTCCTTGCGCGGAGGGAATGTTTAAATCCTGACTGCGCCCGGAGAAAGTCCTGTTAAAGTGCTTTCGGACGCGGGTTCGACTCCCGCCGCCTCCACCAATGAAAAAACCTCGCAGTCTCAACGGCTGCGGGGTTTTTCTTGTATTTGCAAGGGTTTTCAGTATTACCTGTTTACGCATTACTTGCGATATTTGCAAGTTATCTTCCGCCGAAACAGCGTTTTTGCAGATGAATTGCAGATGAAATTACAGATGAAATTCGGATTCAAAAAAGCCGTCAACGGCATCTGCCACTGCTACGGCTTTATCATTCATCGTGTGCTGGTATACGTTTTTGAGCATGTTGTTTGTGGAATGCCCCATGCGCTCCATTGCGTATTTATCGGGGACATTGAGCCTGAGCATGACCGACGCGTTTACATGACGGAGGTCGTGGAATCGAAACGGCTGAACTCCGCAGCGGGCACACGCGCGTTGCAGATGCTTATACAGGACATTTCTGGTTGCGTGGACAATATACTCATCTGCGCGCGGTGTTGCGTTAAGCAGCCCCATAATATACGGCGGCACTTTTAGCTGCCTGTTGCCGCTGTAGGTTTTTGGCTGCTTGAGCTGCGGGCCGTCCTCACCGTCTACCATCGCTTGCTTGATCGTAAGAATATCGCCGTCAATGCAATCCCATGTCAGACCTCTGATCTCTGATGTGCGAAGACCGAGCCAAACGGCCAGCAGAAACGGCAATTCAAAATCCGTGCCTTTGCAATCCTCATGCAGGATCCTAATTTCTTCCATGGTAGGGATTTTAATTTTAGGCGCTTCCTTCTGCGGCAAAGATACGCGGAACATTTTATCGGGGCACTCCTCCGACATTGCCGCCGTAAACAGGCCGTAAGCGTTGCGGACGTACTTAGGGGACTTTTCCCGCGCCATCTTATTCACGGCACGCTGCACGCGGTCTTGCGTCAACGCGGCGCATTTAACGCTCATCAGCTCGGGGAAAACCACCTTGCGGAGTTTTCTGTACCCGTTGACGGTGGAGGGGGAGAGTATTGCGTCCTTACTGTCGATATATCGGTCGATAGCATCGCCAACCGTGCGCTCAGATGCACGAGCGGCAGACTTCGCGCCGGACTTCAACGCGGCAGCTTCATTCTCCGCCTGCCTTTTGGTAGGAGCTGTGACAGACACGCGCTTTCCGTCCACCATGACGCTGACATTCCAGTTGCCGGACGGTAGTAGCTTTGCTTTTGGTATTTTCATCAGATCCCCCTCCAATCAATGTACAAGCACCATGCAGCCAGCAGAACGATAATGACAAACATTATAGCAATCACGCCGTTGCGGATACGCACTCCACGCCGCATGATCTCGATCATGTCCGCTTTCGCGTCAACATGGCGTTCCAGCTCATCATTCCGCGCTTGCAAAGTTTCCTCGGTTGGTGTCAAGTGTTCGGAAATTCCGAACGATTCATCAAGGGATATTCCAAGCGCTTTGCAGATCGGCGCGACGGTGTAAATGGACGGAGCTTTCGACAGCTTGGAAAAGAAGTTCTGGACGGTGGACAGTGGCACACCGGAAGCGTCGGAAATGTCCTGATAGGTCAGTTTCAGTTCTTCTTTACGGATTCTGCACAGCTCTTGAATGTTCATTTACATCACCTTAACTTTTCCGGTTTCTGCACTTTTTGGCTGTTAAAATTGGTTTGTCGAACGCGGTCGAATGCCGTCGTGTTGCAAGGTCTTGGTATTGAAGTGGTAAGGTAAAGCGCGATATGGTCAAAGCAAGCAGCGGCGACCGCTCCCCGCTGGCTGCAAAAAGCCCTCGCCGTTGTTGCAGAGGCGGCGAGGGCTAACCTTAACGGGTGAGCATCTTAAACAAATTTTACTGCGGTGCCGTAAGCCCATATCTCCGCGACCTGCTTTCTCAGCATATCATCGTTGACAGAAATACGATATTGGAATTGGCAACAAATAACAGCATCGCCTCCCATATCGCGGCATTTATCTTGGAGCTGCGTTTTTACACCTTCAAAAGACTTTGACGGGTCTGCCGCCTTAAACCATGTTTGCGCGCTAAAATCAACCGCAAAAATGGCATCGAGGATTTCATAATCCCTATTTATATTCCCCGTTGAAACCGTGATAGGCCGCTTTGGCAGCTCGTATCCCGAATCCTTCTTCGAAAACAACCCCATAACTCCCTCCTAATTAAAAAAATATTATAACCATTAAGCCCGATTGGGTTTAATTCGACATAATAAAGGAGAACGCCATGACACACGAAGAAAAGTTACTTAGCATGATTCGGGGTTCAAGCAATCCTACAGCCGCCGCGGAAGTGGCTATTTCAACAATCCTTTGCTTCGTAGAGCAACTTCAACCGCAAGAATCATATTGTCCCATTCTTGCTCTGGAATCCGGTGAAAAAGAGTAAGAACTTGTTTTTCCTTATCGGTCAACTCAGCATAGCGCGCTTCGTCAATGACGGGGCGCGCTTTTTTTGCGCCATCTTCCGGCAGGACGGGAAGCTCGTCACCGTCCAGCTCGGCAAGCGTGATGCCGAAATGGTCGGCAATCTTCTTTTTGGTTTTTGGATATGGAGTGCACTCTCCGGACTGCCAATTCAAAACGCCCTGATTACTCGCACCAATTATTTTTGCAAACTTGTACGCGGTGTATTTCTTTTGTTCCATGCAGTAATTGAAGTTTTGAGTAAATGGCATAAATATAATCCTCTATACTTGTGCAATCCACAAATACTCAAGTCTGGAGTATACTAAAGACCGTGGACAGGCAATAAAAGACCAGACCACCCCGACAAATCGAGCTGGCGCGAATCAATGTTTGTAGCAAAACTTAGAGTAGCACCAATACTCCAATTTGTCAATAGAATACTCTAATTTTGGAGGTGAAAAAGTGAAAATTGAGGCAACGGCGAAAGAAATCGCTGACCTTGTACTTGCACTACAAGGCCAGCGAGGCAGGGAAGTTTCAGTTTTGATCGGCGAGAAAGACGTTGGACGAACTACAATCTCGGACTGCCTTGAGACGATGGCTAATTCTTTTCGTTCAGCCATTCGTGATACTGGCGAAGAAGCCCCAGAAGCATGACGGCGGTTGTTTTTGTCAAAAAATTGTATTGTTCCTGCGTAAATAAATCACTTGATTGCAAAAGTGATTTATCGGCTAACTTTGACATATCGTAATCCAATTTGTCGAAGTTTATGGATTTTTGAAAATCAGAAAATTGCTTCACAGGTAATTCACCTCCCTTCTTTACTCCATTTTATCACGATGGGATTGAAGGGGGCAACACTAAGAAAGGAGTTGATAAATTGAGTTTCCCTGAGAATCTGGCTCGGCTGCAAACTGAGCGTGGCGAGACGAATTATCGTCTTGCAAAAGAAATCGACGTATCGCAGACGTCGATCAAAAACTGGAAAGAGAGCGTGTGCCGCCCGCATCCGCGCCAAGTCAAGAAGCTGGCAAAGCACTTCGGCGTGACCGCGGATGAGCTGTTGGAATCCAGCGAAGAAAACTAACACACAACAGGAGGTTAAAGATGATTTTTGCAGCATGGAAAAGCGGCTGCCGCATTTCCGCTGACGCGCAAAAGGTCGCTGACGAAATCTTGGCAATCGGCAACTCCGCAACGGCCGCTCAAATCCTCGACAAGGCGAGGGACGAGCAGACGGAGCTGCACAAGTGCTTTGATTGGGACGATGCAGAAGCCGCCGAGAAGTGGCGTTTGCAGCAGGCGCGGCACATCGTTTGTAACCTTGTTATCAAGGAGAAGAGCGATACACCACGCCCCGAGGTGCGCGTGTTTTTCAAGACGGACGCGGACAGCGGCTATAAGCCGACCGTCCTGATTATGCAGGACAAGGACGAATATCGGAAACTGCTCGACCGCGCTCTTGCAGAGCTGGCCAGTTTCCGGGCGAAGTACAAAACACTGGTGGAGCTTGACGGCGTATTTGATGCCATTGACAGGGTAGCCGGATAGCAAAACGGCGGTAAGCAGAAACAGGGGCGCGTAACTCCGTAGCAAAATAAAGCAAGAGACCAGGACACTAAACATCTATATATGACAACATAAAACATTACACTACACTACACGCTTCTGTTTCTGCTTACCGCAGACGATAGTACATGACCGCGCATAACAACAAATTACCCGACAGAACAAAACAACATCGTGCGCTTGTTGTGGCTTATGGCCTACTATATAAAAAAACTGCAAATTATAAACCAACTCAATTTAGAAAAAAACAAGACACAACATGACTTTGTGAATACTGCTACCTCCACCATAAGTCACAGCAAGCGCACGAACAAAACGAAGGAGAAAGATACCATGAAAAAGGAACGCATCATTGAAATTCAGCCGGTGAAAATCGAATCGGCAACCATCTGTATCGAGGGCGACGGCGACCTTGTTTTAAACAAGATGAACGCCCGCACCATCCGAGAATTGACCCGCGCCCGCGAGAACAAAAAGACCACAAAGGAAATCCCCAACAACTGGGAGGACATCATCACCGCCATGCATTGGCGGGACGGATACCCTGTCGAGGACACTTACCGCGACATGAACGCAGAAGTCTTGCACGAGATGCTGACGAACAACGCTCCGTGCATTACGGGCTTCGGGCTGAAAAAGTCATTTTGTCAGGCGGTTGTTCGAAACGAGATTGACACTTACTCGACGAAGTTTGACAACGCCATGAATGTGACAAACGCACTTATTCCAATCAAGTTTGCGGAACACAACGTTGACCAGAAGCTCATGTCCCCGAAGCGCGGCGCACCCGTCCTTGTTTACATCAACCGCTTTTCCGGATGGAGTGCGAAAATCCCAATCACATACACCGAGAATGTTTACTCTCTCGACCAGATTGTGAACATCATCAATATGGCGGGGTTTGGACTTGGCATCGGGTCTGGCCGTTCCAGCGGTTATGGCAGATACCACGTTGTCGGCATCGAATAAAAAATGCCCCGCCCAATGTTGCAGCATCGAGCGGGGCGGGTGGGACAAATCTCACCACAAGATATTGTGTCCGTGTTTATTGTAGCACGAGAGAAAGGAAAAGGCAAGATGCTAAAGCCACAACAGTTAACGCGACGGCGAAATGACCTTGAGCGAGCCGTGCGCGGCGCGATGGGACGGGCGTTGATTCGCACCGGCAAGGAGCTGGGCGAGGAAATCGGCTTATCGGAAACGCAGATTTGTAACAGAATGGCGGGGCGTTCCCGCTGGACGTTAGAAGAAATCTGGGAGCTTGACCGAGTTTTGCAATTTACGGACGCGGAAAAGCTCATGCTGATCGGAGGCGCGAAATGATCGACACGTTGTTTTTCGGCGGCATCGCCGCTGCGGTGATCGCGCTCAACGGCTGCGACTTTACGACGGGCCTCGCCGTTATCGGCGCGTGCGCGGTGTGCAAGGTGCTGTACGATCTGCTGCCGTATATCGACAGGGGGTGCAGACGGTGAGACGGCACGACAAGCGCACGAGAGAGCAGCGCAAGGCCGATGAATCTGCACTGTTCGCGGCGGCGTGCCTGGGCGCGGCGGTCATCTTGATCGTGGTCTCCATCCTCGCTACCAGCGCGCAGGCGGTCGAAGCAAGTCCCGAGGAATCCTCGGTAGTCGTTGAGGAGTATGATCCCGCGTGGGACAAGCCCGCGACGGAGAGCGCCGTTTGTAATGACGTGTTTCTCGGCGAATTTACGCTGACGGCCTATTGCCCCGGACGCTGCTGCTGCGGCAAGTGGGCAAGCGGCTACACCGCGACTGGCACGCTGGCGACCGATGGACGCACGATCGCGGTCGACCCGAAGGTGATTCCTTACGGTTCGCGCGTGCTGCTGATCTGGCCGGACGGCACGCAGCACAGCTATATTGCGGAAGATAGCGGGGGCGGCGTGAACGGAAACCACATCGACGTGTTTTTTGACGACCATCAGGCGGCGCGCGTCTTTGGCGTGCAGAGTGCGATGGTGTATTTGGAGGCGGAGGAATGATCTATCGCTGCACCTGCTGTCACCTCATTTTTGACGAGCCGGATGTCGTCCTGCATCGCGTGAATCTGGACGGGGAGCGTGGATACCAGACCGAAAAAGAGCTTTTCTGCCCGGACTGCGGCGCGGAGGAAGCCTATTTCGAAAACTACAAGGGAGACGAAGATGAAGATGCAGAAGATCTCAACGCGCGGCATGAGCCGCGAAGACTGGCTTGAAGAGCGGAGAAAGAGCCTCGGCGGAAGCGACATGGGCGCGGTGCTCGGGCTGAACAAATATCGAAGTCCCTATACGGTGTGGGCGGAGAAGACCGGCAGGATCGGCGAAGAGCCGGAAAACGAGGCAATGCGCGTCGGGCGAGACCTTGAGCCGTATGTGGCAAGCCGCTTTGAAGAAGCGAGCCGCAAGAGCGTGCGCCGCATGAATTACCTGCTGCGCCGCGAGGATTGCCCCCACCTGCACGCCAACATCGACCGACAGATTCTCGGCGAAAGCTCCGGCCTTGAATGCAAAACCGCGAGCGCGCTGAATCTCAAGCGCTACGAGGGCGGGGACTTCCCGGAAAGCTACTACGCACAGTGCGTGACGTATTTGGCCGTGACCGGCTGGCAGCGCTGGTATCTGGCGGCGCTGGTGCTCGGCAAGGGGCTTTTTGTCTACCAGATCACGACGGTCAAAGACGATGACGCGCCGGAATGGTGCGAGAGCAGCGTATACGTCAGTCCCGATGAGATCGAGGCGGTCAAGCGCTGCGGAGAGGACTTCTGGCACGACTACGTGGAAGCCGACAGCCCACCGCCGATGGACGGGGCGGAGAGCACGACGGAGACGATCGCGACCATCTACGAGGGCGGCGGCGGTGAGGTAGAGTTGTTCGGGCGTGAGAGCCTGATCGAGCAGTACCAATACCTAATGAACCGCAAAAAGGCCATCGAGAAGGACGCGGACGCCATCAAGCAGCAGTTGATGACCGACCTCGGTGACAACGAGCGCGGCTGCTGTGGGAAATACACGGTCGACTGGAAGGGGCAGTCGCGGCAGACCTTTGACGCAAAGACGTTTGCCAAGGATCACCCCGAGGTGGACTTGAGTGCTTACTACAAAACGACAAATTTCCGCAAATTTGCGGTGAAGGAGGACAAGGAAAGATGAAGGAAGGACTTATTCAGAATGCGCAGGGTGCGCAGGCCGTAAAGAAAGGCAATCCCACGATGCAACAGTACATCAAGCAGATGGAGGGTGAGATCGCAAAGGCGCTGCCGAGCGTCATCACGCCGGAGCGCTTCACGCGCATCACGCTTTCTGCTCTGAGCGCAAACAAGCAGCTCGCGCAGACGACGCCGCAGAGCTTCCTCGGCGCGATGATGACGGCAGCACAGCTCGGCATGGAGCCGAACACGCCGCTTGGGCAGGCGTACCTGATTCCGTACCGTAATCACGGTCAACTGGAATGCCAATTCCAACTGGGATACAAGGGGCTCATTGACCTTGCGTACCGCAGCGGTGAGGTCAGCATTATTCAAGCGCAGGTCGTTTACGAGAACGACGAGTTTGAATATTCCTTCGGCCTTGAGCCGAAGCTCAACCACAAGCCCGCCTGCGGCGAGCGCGGCGAGCCGAAATTCATCTACGCGATGTTCCGCACGAAAGACGGAGGATTCGGCTACGACGTGATGAGCGTCGAGGACGTTCGCAACCACGCAAAGCGCTTTTCTAAGGCATACAGCAATGGCCCGTGGCAGACGAACTTCGAGGAGATGGCAAAGAAGACTGTGCTCAAGCGCGTGCTCAAGTATGCGCCGCTCAAGAGTGACTTTGTCCGCGCGGTGGCGCAGGACGAGACCATCAAAACGAAGATCAGCGAGGACATGTATTCCGTGAGCGATGACACGGTCATCGAGACGGAGAACTTCACCGTGGACGAGACGACCGGCGAGGTCATCGAAAGCGACGGTGACGCACAGTGAGCATGAATCGCGTGTGCCTGATGGGACGCATCGGGCGTGACTTGGAGATGAAAAAGACGAACAGCGGCGTATCCGTTGTGTCGTTCCCTCTTGCCGTTGATCGCAACGGCAAAGAGGGCGGCACAGACTGGATCGATGTTGTCGCATGGCGTGGCACGGCAGAAGTGCTCTGCAACTACGCCGATAAGGGTCGCATGATCGGCGTCGAGGGGCGCTTGCAGATGCGCGACTGGACGGACAAGAACGGCAACAAGCGCAGGAGCTACGAGGTGCAGGCTGACAGCGTGTATTTCGCGGGCAACAGGCGCTCGGAGGGTAATGATACTGCCGCGCCACAATACGCCGCAGAGAGCGCCGCAGGCGGCTTTGCAGAGGTTAACGAGGATTGCGGCGAGTTGCCGTTTTAAGGGAGTAGTCTATGGCAAAAAGCGGAATTGATTACTTTCCGCTTGATGTCACACTGAACGCAAAGTTTGAACTGATAGAGGCAGAATTTGGCTTGACAGGATTTGGTGTAGTCGTTCACTTGCTGCAAGAGATTTACGGTAAGGCGGGTTACTACATTGAATGGACAGAGGAGGTTGCGCTTTTGTTCGCCCGCAAGGTCGGGTTGGGTGGGAGCGTCGTTTCCGAAATAATAGAGGCTTCTATCAGGCGAGGGATGTTCGACAAAGAGAAGTATGACAAGTACCACGTATTGACCTCTAAAGGCATACAAGAAAGGTACTTCGAGGCAGTCAGCCGCCGTAAAACTCTCGAAGTCGATTACAACATCCTTCTGGTCGATGTTGCTCGAATTTTGCCTAATGTTGACATTCAAGCGAAAAATGTAAACATTCTTTCGAAAAATGCTGACATTGAGAGACAAAGTAAAGTAGAGGAAAGTAGAGAAGAGAAGAGTAAAGAAGAGTATGGATGCGCGGAGCCGCAAGCGGCTCACACGCCGCCAATTGTCTCTCTCGTGCTTAACGATGGCTCTTTCTTCGATGTCTTATCTCCCGACGTATCGAAATGGGAAACGCTATACCCCAATGTCGATGTTAAGCAACAACTTAGACACATGGCGGGGTGGTGCGATGCAAACCCTACCAAGCGAAAGACGCGCGGAGGGGTTAAGCGTTTCATTACTAATTGGCTCGCCGAAGAGCAGAACAAGGGCGGCAAAGCACCGCAGAATAGGCCGTTTGTCGGCGGCGATGTATTCGCCGAGATGCTTGAGGAGGAAAAGAATCGTGGAAAGAGCTGACGTAATTAGCCTTTTAGGGCGGTTAAAACAGGCCTATCCGCAGGCTTACGCTAAGATGACCCGCACAGAAGCCGAAGAGCTGGTTTCCCTCTGGTCGGACATGCTGGGTGGGGAAGACCCTGCTGCGGCAAAGGACGCAGTAAATGCGCTGATCGCCGAGGATACGAATGGATTCCCCCCGAAGGTTGGCCAAGTGCTGGCAAAAATCAGGGGCGCCGCTTCCCTGCACGTCTCAGTGGCTTGGATGAAGCCATACATCGAGCGGACAGCCGAACAGGAGGCATTCATGCCGAGCGTATCGCGCTATGCGAGAGAACACGGGCTGACGTGGGAAGCGGCGGCTGCCGAAATGGGAGGGTGACGCATGGAACGAGTAGTTTCATTTGCCGTTGATGGAAGGCCCGTGCCAAAAGGAAGACCGCGTGTCACGCGGCATGGGACTTATACGCCAAAGAGCACGCAGATTTTCGAATCTGCGATTCGCGCGGCGTGGCTCGAGTGCGGCGAAAAGCCGTTTGAAGATGGCGAAGCGCTGGATGTCATGGTCAATGCCCATTTCCCCATCCCATCGGGAACGCCAAAAAGCAAAAGGGGAAAATTGGATTTGACCCCGTATCTCAAGCGCGGAGACATTGACAACATCATCAAGGCGGTACTGGACGCGCTCAATGGCTATGCGTACAAGGACGATTCTGCCGTGTTTAGCGTTTACGGGAGAAAAATCTACACGATGGGAGAGCCGTTCACGGCGGTGACAATCTGCAGCGTGGAGGTCGACCATGAGCTTTGAGCACTGCCAATCCTGCTTACCGCCGACGCGGTATCCCGGTTGCCAAGACCATTGTCCGCACTACGCGGCGGATATCGCAAAGCACCGAGCTGTCCGGAAGGAAGAGCAGCGGGAAACGCAGGAGAAAGGCGACTATCTGAGCGCGCGCCATTTCAAAACGCGGCGCTATCAACGACTGAAATGAGGGAGCAAGAAAAGATGTTGACAGAAAAAGAGCTGGGCGAACGGCTCAAAAACGTTCGCGAAGTGCGCCGCATCAGCCAGTTTCGCCTTGGCGAAATGGTGGAATGCGGGCAGGGGCATATCGGGAAGCTGGAAAAGGGTGAGCACTACCCGAAGTTGCCGACGTTGTATAAGATCAGCGAAGCGCTGAATATTTCCGTAAGTGATATTTTGGCGGAATCTCCGCCGTCAAAGAATGGGATGCTTTCGCCGGAGGAAGTCGGCGCAAACATCCGCAAATGGCGAACCATGCGGGGGCTTGGCGTGACGAAGCTGGCGGAAAAGTCGGGCGTATCGCGCAACAGCATCCGAAACCTTGAGACCGGCAAGTGCATGAGCTTCCTGCTGACGTATCAGTACATTGCCGAAGCTCTGGGCGTGACCGTCGGGACGCTACTCGGAGAGACGGGTGGTGCTGAATGATGAAAGCTGTGCCATTTAAGACGGTGGCGTATCCACAGCTCAAGAAAGCCTTGCAGTCATCGGGCATGACCCCGCCGGAGTTGAGCAAGAAGCTCGGCGTTTCTCCGCTCTGCGTGTGGCGATGGACAACGGGGAAGAACGAATTCAGTATTCGCGTGATTAAAGCGATCCTTGCGGTGACGGGGCTGACATTTGAAGAGGCTTTCGGGGAGGTGCGCGCATGAGCAAAATCGCGAGACCGAAAACGCCGTTTGAGTTCTGCGCCTATCCGGTGCTCAAGGAAGCGTTGGCAAAGACGAACTATAACCAAACCGAACTGGCGCAATCCCTCGGCACGTCGCAATTTACGGTGTCGGCGTGGGTGCGCGGAGACCGCGATGTGACGGTGCGGCTACTGCTGGCGCTGGAAGATTTGACGGGGCTGACGTTCCGCGAGCTGTTCGGGGAATGCGAGGGGAGAAGATGAAGGTTCTGGTTGCCTGCGAGGAATCGCAGGAAGTGTGCAAGGCGTTCCGCGCATTGGGGCACGAGGCATACTCGTGCGATATACAGGAGCCGTCCGGCGGCCATCCTGAGTGGCATATCCTGGGCGATGTGCTTAATGCCATCGAGGGGGGGCAAGTGACCACTATGGACGGACAGACCCATGATGTGGGGCGGTGGGATATGATTATTGCTTTTCCGCCCTGCACCAAAACCAGCAACGCCGGAGCGCGGCACTTGTATAGGGGCGGCAAGCTCAATATCAAGCGGTATTATGAGGGCTTGTGCGGCAAAGCGCTGTTTTTAGCTATTTGGGCAGCGGATTGTGAAAAAGTTGTGATTGAGAATCCGACGCCGAGTAAAGTCTTTGAGTATCCAGAGCCAACCCAAGCCATACAGCCCTATCAATACGGGCACCCGTTTAGCAAGAAAACCTTGCTGTGGGAGCGTGGTGTCCAGCCGTTGGAGCCGACAAACATCGTTGCACCGACAGCAACATGGTGTCCGAGTGGCAGTTACAGCCATAAGCATGGGGAACAGCACAAAGGTATGTTTACCACGGATAGAGCGAAAAACCGCGCAAAGACCTTCCCCGGCATCGCCAAAGCTATGGCGGAGCAATGGGGAGGAGACATTAGGGAATGTGAGGGGAGACAATGAACAACGATTTAATGTTTTCGTCAAAATCTGAAATGTGGGAGACCCCGCAAGCCTTCTTTGACGACCTCAACAACCTCTTCCAATTTACGCTGGATGCCTGCGCGACGCCAGAAAACGCGAAATGCGAACGCTATTTCACCCCGGAAATGGACGGACTGAAACAGGCCTGGGACGGCGTTGTGTGGTGCAATCCCCCATATGGACGCGGCGTTGGGGCGTGGGTAGAGAAAGCGCATCGAACTGCCGAGGAATCAGACGCAACGGTTGTGATGCTGCTTCCGGCGCGGACGGATACCGCTTGGTTCCACGATTACTGCTACAACGACAAATATGCAACCATCAATTTCGTGCGGGGGAGATTAAAGTTCGGCGGAGAAAAGAACAGTGCCCCATTCCCAAGCATGGTGGTGATTTTTCGCCGCCCCGCGAAAGCGCTACATTAGGGAGGAATGACCATGTACGCGGATATCAACGGGCAGAGGCTCAGAGAGAACTTTTAATTTTAACAAAAATCAGGAGGAATTTCATCATGAACAACAATCAGGACTACATCGTTCGCTGTGACCGCGCAGGCGTGTTTTTCGGCAAGATCAAGGAACGCAACGGCTCCGAGGTCACCATGACCGAGGTTCGTAAGCTGTGGAGCTGGGACGGCGCGTGTGCCGTGGAGCAGCTGGCGCAGGACGGCACAAAAGCACCGGGCAACTGCCGTTTTACCGTGACGATTCCGGAAATGACTGTACTTGGGGCAATCCAGATTATCCCTTGCACAGATGACGCATCGGTATCGCTTCGCGGCGTAAAGGAGTGGAAGAGATGACGCTTGATGAAAAGGTCAAGGCATTCCTGTCAGTGAACTTCGGCTCCGGCGACGGCTCCGGCTCCGGCTCCGGCTACGGCTACGGCTACGGCTCCGGCGACGGCTCCGGCGACGGCTCCGGCTCCGGCTCCGGCTCCGGCGACGGCTCCGGCTCCGGCTCCGGCTCCGGCATTAAAGGTTTCAATGGAGAACCAGTCTATCAAATCGACGGCGTAAACACGCTGATTCGTTCCGTGCGCGGCAACACTGTGCACGGGGCAATCTTGAACGGCAATTTGACGCTCACACCGTGTTACATCGTCAAGCAGGACAACATTTTCGCGCACGGAGAAACGCTGCGCGAGGCGATGGAGGCGCTCCGGGATAAGCTATTTGAGGATATACCGGAAGATGAGCGCATTGATACGTTTCTGCGCGAGACAGACCGCAAGAAAGCATATCCGACGCAGTACTTTTACGACTGGCATCACCGCTTGACCGGTTCGTGCGACATGGGGCGAAAGCAGTTTGCCCGCGACCACGGTGTTGACCTCGAGCATGGCATGATGACGCTGACGGAGTTCTTGGAGTTGACGGAAGACGCTTATGGCGGAGATGTGATCCGAAAAGTGATTAGTAAGATGCAGGAGGTGGAGTGATGGAACGACTGACGAAGCGAGACACCGATGGACAGGCAATCATGGACTGAGAGAAGTGCAAAGCAGATTGGACGGGTAAGCATGGTAAACCGATGGTTGACTGCACCGCGCTGTACTACCGCAATCGCCTCAAGGAGCGCCTTGCCGCCTACGAGGACACGGGGCTAACGCCGCAGGAAGTCATCAGTATGCATGGCGAGTGGCGCGCAATGATGTCTGTGTTGAACAGCATCGGTGGAGGTTACACCCGCCTGCGCGAACTGGCCGAGGCCGACAAGGACGGTCGGCTGGTGGTACTGCCATGCAAGATGGGCGGCACGCTATGGGTAACTGGCCGTGACAATGTGCCGCGAGAAATGGAGCTTGAAGCCCCGGACATTAGAGCTGTTTGCACGGATGAGGATAATCTGTGTATGTCAACGTGCAATCGAAAGCCGGACGGGTTCTGCGCGTATCGTCTGCGTAATGATGGTGCTGACATCGGCAAGACCGTATTTCTCACCCGCGAGGAGGCGGGGAAAGCCTTAAAAACAAAGGAGGGGTAATATGCCGCATGGTAGCGCAAGTCAGTCTGGCGAGCATAATGGCAACTATAAGCATGGTGGGAAAGGAACAAAACTATACAACGTCTGGCGCGCTATGCGTAAAAGATGCTCCCTTAAGACTGATGCGCATTATAAGCGATACGGGGGCCGAGGTATCTCGGTATGCGAAGATTGGCAAAGTTTTTTAGCGTTTAAACAGTGGGCGAATGAGAACGGGTATAAAGAAGGCCTTACCATTGACAGGATAGATAATAATGGGGATTATTGCCCAGAAAATTGTCGTTGGGTTGACAGAAAAACTCAGGCGAACAATTTGGAAGTGACTGTGAAAATTAAAGTAATAGATACCGAAAAGACGTTGCATGAGTGGGCTGACTTTTTAGGTATAAACCCGTATACGTTATATGATAGGCTGAGGGCTGGATGGCCGCCAGAACGTGCTCTTTTTGAACGTGTAAGTTTAAATAAATATGAGCACCAAAAGAAAGCATTGGAGGCGAAGAAGAATGAGTAAGGCTGTTATGCTGAGCATCCGCCCCAAGTGGGCGGAGAAGATTGCCAACGGTGAAAAGACGATTGAGGTGCGAAAAACCAGACCGAAGCTGGACACGCCGTTCAAATGCTACATCTACTGCACGCTGCAAGGCTGTAACGAGTTTTTTCGAGTTGACCTCGGGGGTGATGTTGCCAAGCGGAACCGCGGCAAGTGGGCAGACCGCAAGGGCAAGATTATCGGCGAATTTACCTGCGACCGTATTTACGAGCTTGAGACCAAAGCGCGCGGCGGCAGCTACTACGTCAAGGGTGAAGACTGGCTGACGGCGTGCGAAGTAGCTCAACAGTCCTGCCTTACCCTCAAAGACATGCACGACTATCTGCACGCGCAAACGGGCTACGGCTGGCACATTACCGATTTGCGCATCTACGACGCGCCGAAGTGCTTGTTGAGTTTTGGGCGGAAAGGCTTTGCAGACGCGAGCCAAGCGTCTTCGGGGGCGGAGAATGTTGCGATTGCGATAAGCGCGCCGCAGAGCTGGTGCTATGTGGAGGTGATGAAAGATGGCTGAATTAAAACCTTTTGCGAAATTGACAATGCTGCGAAGTCGGATTTTTGCCCGCATTGCGGCGCGAAGATGGACGGAGGAAATAGTTGATGGTTAAAGTGTTCTGTGATATGTGTGGGCGCGAGATTGACTACGAGGTTGACGGCGTGAATCTGGATTTCAATCACTACGGCGTTGTAAATTTTAAGACACCATTTTCTGCAGAGAAACAACTGTGCCTCTCCTGCGCTGCCAGAGTTTGTAACTTTGTGGAGAACTACGCGAAGATGGACGGAGGTGACAGCGATGCGACTGATTGACAGGGATGCTATTCATTGGCGACCAGATGAAAATTGGGAGCTTTACGCTACAGCAGCAGATATTAGGGCCATCCCTATTGTAGACGCCGTGGTCGTGACGCGGTGCAAGGACTGCAAGCACAGCACATTGCCGTCCGAGCTTACCCAGCGATACGGGAAGCCGGGGACGCTGACGTGTCACAACAGACATTCGCCATGCAACAGGCGCAATGTTGGTGAGAACGATTTTTGCAGCTACGGCGAGCCGAAGGAGGGATAACGCATGGACGTTGTTGGGCGAAAGGTTGTTAAAACGCGGGCGGCTCATGTGTGCTTCGGTTGCGGGCGCAAATTCGAGCAAGGGGCTATAATGGAGCGCAGTTGCGTTTTCGATGGGACGCCGTGGACGTGCTATCTGTGCGAGAGCTGTCAGAAAGCGTCTTCTGAGTTAGGATGGCAAGACGAGTATGGGTTTGGAGACTTGCGCGAACGTTCGCTTGAGATTGAGATGGAGGCACTCCATGCTGACGATCACGATTAAAGCCAACGTCCCCGCCGCTGACGCGCAGGGCATCAAGGAACGCATCGCCATGGACATTGAGCGATACGGTGACTGCAAGGTCGTGAATATCGAGAGCGACAGAGGGCGAGAAGAACAGCTGCGAATGAAAGGAGTTAAATTATGAGCATCAACATTAAGAAGTACACCAAAGACCAGATGGCGAAGATGGTGGAGGACGCCGCCGAAAGGCAGGAAGCGGCGGAAGCCGAGGCGGCGGAACATTTTAAGGCCGGCGTAAAACTGGCCGAGGAAAATGAAAAGCTGCGCGGAGAGATCGGCACGCTGACGGAAAAGCTCACCCAGATGCACGGCGAGGCCATCACCCGCGAGAACGTGATCGCAAAGCAGAAAGCGAACGCGGATACGCTGCGAAATAAGCTTGCTGACACTGAGTCGGCGCTTGGGCGGGCAAATGCAGAATTGACGCGTTCTGTCATTGAGAATAAACAACTATGGTGCGAAAGAGTTAACTTGAAGAATCGCGCCGCTGTTGAGTGTGAGCGCGCCAATTACGCAGAATCCCACCCGTGGCGTAATCTGTGGGCGTGGTTCAAGAGAAAGGTAGCGCGCCATGAGTAGACCTCGTTATAGTTGGTGGGGCTATGTAAAAGCCATTATTCGCCGCTATGCCCCCGACCGAGAGCAGGAGTTGCATGGAGTGTCTTTGTTAGAAAGCATCGCTGTGCGAAAAGCGGTGAGCGAAACAAAGTTAATGCAAGACGGAGAAGAGCGCTTAAAATTTATCCGCCTTGTGTTCTGGGACAAGACCCACACGCTCGAAGGGGCGGCGATGGCAGTCAACTGTTCCGACCGGACGGCGAGACGCTGGCATACGGATTTTATCAAGTGCGTCGCACGGAACTACGGGCTGCTCGATGACTAAAAGTTGGCCTTAAAAAGCCATTTGCTTATGAGATAATAGAATCGTAGAGGTGTAAAAGCCTTTGCGGTCCTCTCATTTATGGCGTTTACCTCCTGCGCCATAGCGGGGGGCGGTGCTTTTCATCTTTTTCACGCCGCCCCCGCACCATGCAGATGTAGCTCAGTAGGCAAGAGCATTTCGAAAATAATGAAAAGGTCGCTGGTTCAAGTCCAGCCATCTGCACCAAATCCCAAAGCTGACAGCGTACAAGGGCGACATTGCGGCAAGCCCGAACTTGGCAAGCGCAGCGTCCCGTCAGCAGGGCGTGGCTCCGCGAAGGGCCGTTCGATTTGCCCGCGTTGAATCGAGCGTTACATAGAATGCGGGGGCTTCAGTGCCAGATCCGTAAACGCGGGATATGCGGCATAGGTGCCCCGTAAGGGGAGGCCACAGCGAGTGACGGGGGCTTTCCCTGAAGCGCTAAAGCAGGGCAGGACTGCAATGCCGTACCAGATGTATGCTACCGCATTGCGGCACCGTGGAAGGGTAAGACCGCTACAAGGGGCTTGCCTGTGCGCTGTATGAAAGCGGCAGGCCGAATAATCATTATTTTGCTGGCTCCGGCCTATGGATGAAGAAACGGATGCGACCGACATACCGGCGCAGGGCTGAAAAGTTCCGTGGGATACCGGCATTGCTACAATCTGCGCGAGTGCCGAGGCGTTTAATGGATGCGGCGTGGTGGCGGCAATCGTATGATTAGGCCGCTGTGTAAGCAATTCAAACAGATTGCAATGCCGGGACCTGTGAAAAGGATAACGCCCAATGTGGGCGGCGTTGAAGCCCCTCGGGGCGGGTAAAGTCTGCTATGTAAGGCCAAGGGGTGGGGGGCGGTAGCAAAATAGGAGGAAGTCATGGCAAAAGGGGGAAACGCGTCTTTTATTGTGACTGCTTCAAGCGTAAAAAAGTTTTTACGACAATCAGAGAAGTCAACGGCGTGTGAAAGATTGATGGGTAAGGCGCGGTTGCATATCCCTGATTTTGACATTAAGCAAGTAAAACGGCGAGGTGGTGACAATGGCTGCGCGTCTGACAGATCGGCAGAAAAAGAAAATACTGGCGGACTATGTGCAGACAAACAACTATTGCGCCACGGCAAAAATCAACGGCGTGTCCGCAACGACCGTCAAGAACCTTGTGCGGGCGAATGCCGACATTATCAACAAGATAACGTATTCCGCCGACGAAATAGATAGGCTCATGAAAATCAATATGCGGCTCATTGCGAAATTCAAAACCCATTTGCACAAAGAGTATGGCGACGCTATCGAAGATATTGCGAAGATGTTTGACACACTCTACGCAGAACAGCAAAAAGAAACGCCGTTGATGTGGTATGAGTATTGCTACGGTGTTAAAGATACAGGGAAATAAAAACAAATTATTTGGATTGGAAGTGAGCGTATGCCAGCAGGAGCGCCAAGAAAATGGAAAAGCGTAAGCACGATGCAAAAGGCGATTGACGCTTACTTCAAAGAGTGTGAGGGTGAGCCGTTTATCGGCGATGACGGTTGTGCTGTGCGAGATAAGTACGGCATACCGATTATCATTAACGCAAAGCCGCCGACGATTACGGGGCTTGCGTTGGCACTTGGATTTACGGGAAGACAAGCGCTGCTGGATTATCAGGCAAGGCCAGAATTCGCGGACACGGTCACGCGCGCGAAGTCCAGATGCGAGGAATATGCCGAATCTCGGCTCTACGACAAAGACGGTGCAAACGGCGCGAAATTTTCGCTTGGCTGCAATTTCGGTTGGCGTGAAGTGAACGAGACAAAAATAAGCACGGATTCCGTCAAGGTGGTTATTGATGTCTGATATTCGTTTATCCGAGAAAATCGGCCCTGCGTTTTACGATATCGCGCATGATGTTTTTCGTCATGGGCACACGCATTACGATTTCAGCGGCGGGCGAGGCTCACTGAAATCTTCCACGGTATCAATTATCGTTCCGCTTTTGCTGGTCGGCAATCCGGGCACGCACGCGCTTGTGCTGCGCAAGGTGGCAAACACCATCCGCGATAGCGTTTATGCGCAGTACATTTGGGCAATCGGGGAGCTGGGCATGTCAGCGTATTGGGAAGCAAAGGTTTCCCCAATGGAGCTGATCTACAAGCCGACAGGACAAAAGATCATGTTCCGTGGCGCTGATGACCCGATGAAGATCAAGTCTATCAAAGTCCCGTTTGGCTATATCGCCGTGACGCACTTTGAAGAGAAAGACCAGTTTGCTGGACGCGCGGAAATCCGAACCATTTTGCAGTCGACCATGCGCGGTGGCTCGGTGTTCTGGAACTTTGAGAGCTATAACCCGCCAATCAGCCGCGATAACTGGGCGAACAAGGACAGTTTGGAGGAACGGGCTGACCGCCTGTGCCACAAGTCAACGTATCTGCAAGCACCGCCTGAGTGGTTGGGAGAACAGTTTCTTGCCGAAGCGGAACACCTGAAAGAAACGGACGAGCGCGCATATCAGCATGAGTATCTCGGTATTCCGGTAGGAACTGGCGGCAATGTGTTCGATAAGCTGGAATTGCGGGAGATCACCAGCAAAGAAATCGAAAGCTTTGATCGCATTTATCAGGGAGTGGACTTCGGCTGGTTTCCTGACCCATTCGCTTTTATCCGCCTGCATTATGACAGAGCGAGAGAGACGATATATCTGCTGGACGAGATTTATCAAAATAAGCTATCTAACGAGCAGAGCGCGAACATGATAAAGCAGCGTGGATATAACAACGTGCGAACAATCTGCGACAGCGCAGAACCAAAGAGCGTTGCCGACCTTCGGGCGATGGGGATGCCTGCGTATGAAGCGGTGAAAGGCCCAGGTTCGGTGGAATATGGCATGAAGTTTTTGCAGAGAAGAACAATCGTCATTGACAGGCGGCGCACACCGCACGCTTACGATGAATTTGTTGGATACGAATACGAAAGAAACAAAGACGGCGACATTATCAGCGGCTACCCTGACGCGAACAACCACCTGATTGACGCGACGAGATATGCGTTAGAGCCTGTCAGCCGCAGAATGGGAGTTATTGCATGAGCAATGCAGTTATCCAAAAGTTAAAAGAACTTGGATATACGACGATTCCGGAAGAGTTTTACAGCCAAGTTGACCTCTGGAAGTCCTGGTATGTTGGGAAAGTAAAGGATTTTCATCAATACCGGCGATATAACGGGCATAAGTGGACAAAGTGCAACCGTGCAAGCCTCGGTATGGCGAAAAAGGTTTGCGAGGACTGGGCAAACCTCTTGATGAATGAGAAAGTCCAGATCACACTTGAAGGGCAGAAAGAACAGGCGTTCGTTGATAGCGTCCTGACAGCGAACAACTTCACGGTCAAGGCAAACGAAATGCAGGAAATGAAGTCAGCGCTCGGAACTGTGGCGTACATTCCGCGTGTGGTGGGGCAGGCCGTCAACGAAAGCGGCGAGATTGTGCCTGGTGATGTTTCCGGAATCGAGCTGGACTATGTGACGATTGAGCACATCTTTCCGCTGGCTTGGCAGAATGGATTTATCACAGAATGCGCGTTCGACAGCGTAGTCACCCGAGCCGGAAAGAATTATCTGTATTTGCAGATTCACCGGAAAGACAAAAACGGACTTTACGTCATCGAGAACATCATTTACCGATACGAAAACGAAGCGCTTGCCGACGCGCTGCTCACCGATGTTCCAGGCTTTGAGCGAATCCCCCCTGTGGTACATACGGGAAGCGACAAGAGGCAGTTCGTCATCGACAGGCCGAACATCGCAAACAATCTTGACTACCTGCTTCCGGTTGGTATCCCTGTGTATGCAAATGCAATCGACGTTCTGCGCGGTGTTGACTGTGCCTATGACTGCTACGTCAACGAGTTCGAAAACGGGCCGATGATGATGATGGTCAAAATTCCCGCCACAAGGTGGGAAGACGGCGAACCGACGCTTGATGACCATGACCGGCGTTTCTATCTGCTTCCGGAGGATACGCAGCAAGGGAACGTTGTAGAGACAATTTCTCCGACGCTGAGAACCGAGCAGCTAAATATCGGTTTGCAAGACCAGCTTAATATTCTAGCAAGCAAATGCGGGTTCGGGACAAATTACTATCAGTTTAATCAAGCGGTAATGGCAACTGCGACGCAAGTAGTTAGTACGCAGAGTGAACTAGCGAGGACAAGAGGGAAACATCAAATCATTTTAGAGCAAGTCCTGATTGAACTTTGCCGGATTCTTCTTAGATTGGGCAATACCGCGATGAAAGCAGAGCTTGACGAGAACGTTGAAATTAGCATTGATTTTGACGATAGCATCTTTGTGGACAAAGACGCCGAGTTTAACAAGGACGAGCGGATGCTTTCTGACGGTATTATGAATGATTGGGAAGCTCGCATGCGCTGGTTTAACGAGGACGAGGAAACCGCAAAGGCGGCGCTCCCGAAGATGCAGGACATGACCGACGAGCAGCAAGACGAGGTGGAATGAGGTGACAGACTGTGCCACATTATCCCTTCGACCCTTCTACGCTTGATGCACTTCCAGAAGAACTCGCCGAACTGTACCGCGCTCTTGAAGATATTCTGCTTGACGAGATATGCAGCCGCTTGAAGCTGGCAGATCAGCTCAACGAGGTCACAGTACAGGATATTCGGACGCTACGGTCACACGGTATTGACCTAAAGGAGATTGAAAAGGCAATCCACAAGACCACGGGCATCAGCGAGAAGAAGCTGAAAGAGCTGCTTGACGATCAAAAGTGGAACATCACCGACCGCACGGACTTCGCGTCGATGCGTCCAGAGGATTACCCCATCCTCTCCGACCTCTACGATACGATCCAGGAAGCCTATGACAACTATGACGCCGCCGGTCTTTACCCGCGGGAGATGCTGCGGGATCTGCTGCTGGGGCTCCATTCCATGTGCCGCGGCGCGGACGCCCGGTTCTTTAATGGGCATACCAATATTACAAGCTCCAAATTCCTGGTATTCTGCGTTAAGGGATTAGATAACATGGCGGAAAATCTTCGGAACACCTTGCTGTTCAGCCTGCTGTCCTATATGTCGGATCAGCTTCTGACGCTGGGCAATTCCGTGGCAGCCATTGACGAGCTGTACCTGTGGCTGTCCGATCCCACCGTCATCACCTACATCCGCAATGCCCTCAAGCGGGTGCGGAAAAAGGAATCCGCCCTGTTCCTTGCCAGCCAGAATCTGGAGGACTTCACCCAACCGGGGATACGGGAGCTGACACGCCCCCTCTTTTCCATCCCCGTCCATCAGTTCATCTTCAACGGCGGCAATGTGGATAAGAAATTCTTCATGGATAACCTCCAGCTGGAGGAGTCCGAATATGCCCTGATCCGGGACCCGCAGCGCGGCTCCTGCCTCTACAAGTGCGGCAACGAACGGTATCTCTTGCAGGTGCAGGCCCCGGAGTACAAGCAGGCCCTCTTCGGAACGGCAGGTGGACGGTAATGGCGGTACCCGTTGCGGCACTGGCGAAGCTCACCGCTGCCGCGCTCTCGGATGAGGACACCCGGCGAAAGCTGGGCTGGATCGTGGCGGCGATCTGTTCACCGTTGATCCTGACGCTGGCG
>OOCM01001135.1_pt1 | contig 22348 bp, 11 predicted proteins | sample 1671111 | NCBI WGS metagenome assembly OOCM01 (sample SAMN06348123, study PRJEB24527) | human gut metagenome | biome: human gut; feature: ankylosing spondylitis patient; material: feces | host: Homo sapiens | place: China | collected 2015-10 | reverse complement strand
CTGCTGCACGGCAGCGCGCATGTCGGTGGAGCCGAAGACCAGCTCGCGCCCGTCTTCGGGAAAAAGATGGAATTCCTCCAGCTGTTTCATGTCCGTGATGCCCATGAGGGCATCGCCGCAGCGCAGGGCGTGGTCCAGAAAGCTGAAGGGCCTGTCTTTTTGCAGGGTCACCAGCCAGAGGGAGAGTTTGGCCATCTCCACGGCCATGGGGTTGTTGTCCACACCGTACAGGCAGCGGTCGGCCACCAGTCGCCGGGCCAGAGTCAGACGCTCCTCGGCATCTTCCGGCAGCGGTTCGTCTGGGGAAGAGCTGGCGGGCGTGGCCCAGGCTTCCAGCAGACGGTCGGCCAGATAGCGGCAGGCCTGCACCAGAAAGGCTCCGGAGCCCATGGCCATGTCACAGACTTTGAGGGAGAGCAGGCGTCCGGCATCGTGCAGGCGCCACTGCTCCCGCGGCAGGCCTTCGGCCGGGCCGTGGTAGACGTGGGGCTCCAGCGTGGCCGCCACCAGCATCTCGGTGAGGGAGCGGGGAGTGTAGTGGGTGCCCGTATCCCGGCGCTGGCTGCCCGATGTCACATACAGGCCCCTGGCGGGCACGATGACCGGCAAACCGAAACTGTCCTGCCGCAGCAGGCCTGCAAAGGGGCGTACACGCTCCAGCAGGGCGGTATCGCCATTGCAGGCCATGTGCAGCCCCACTTCCCGGCGGGCAGCCTTATCCTGGGCGTCGCTCCCGGTGGGCAGGGCCGCCTGTCCCCGGCCACGTCCCCGGCCGCGGGGCCGCTCGCCGTGCAGCTGTTTTTTCAGGGACGCCTGCGTGGCGCCGGTAAGATTGCGCAGGCAGGCCAGCAGATGCGCCTCGCCCTGTGCCAGCCAGGCTTCCGCCTCGTCCAGAGACAGGAAAAGCTCGGCGCCGCTCTTGCCCGTCAGGCCCAGCAGCACGCCTTCGGCCCGGGCCGCGGTGCGGTCCAGCAGGCCTTCGTAGACATGGCCGATCTGCTCCACATCCAGGCCCCGGAAGGACAGGCGCACCGCTTCGTCACGGCCGGTGGCCTGGCGGTCGCGCAGGAATTGCAGGGACTCCAGCATGTGCAGGATCACGCGGTTGTCCACGGGCAAGGGCCGGGCAGGCGTATCGCGCCAGCAGCTGCCCTGCGGACGGCCTTCCAGAAAGGGATAGGTATCGGGATCGAAAAGCGAGCCGCCGTAGGCGGGCAGGCGCAGGTCCTCGTGGCGGATGCCGCCGTAGACGGCGCGGAACAGCGACAGTAGGCGCACCCAGGCGTCATGGCGGTAGCCCAGTACTTCCTCGCCCTGCTTGTCGGCCTGTTCGCGCAGGCTGCCGCACAGGGTCGAGGCCGCGTAAGCCTGGTCATAGGCCGGTTCCCCCAGACGCAGCAGGCCGCGTTCCTCGGCGGAGAGCAAAAAGACCAGACGCATCATGACCGTCAGGGCCGCCTCGTAGAGTTGAGGGGCCGGGATGCCCGACAACAGCGAGCCGGCTCCGGCGTTACGGTCCAGGCGATCCAGCGCACGCAAGAACTCCGTGATGGCCCCGCGCACCTGCAGGCCCAGCTTGTCCGTGACGGACTGCTGGGCATCAGCACTTTTTTCCAGCAGGCAGGGCAGGGTCTGGGCCTCGGCCAGCGAAAAGAAGCGCCGCCGGTGCAGCAGGGTCACGAAGGAACGCAGGGTGATGCGCTCTTCCAGCCAGATGTCCGCCTCCCAGGTTACGAAGGTGGTGGTCTTGTTCTGACAGGCATGCACCAGCATGAACTGGCGGCCATCGCTCACCAGCCCCAGCGTCACGCCCGAGGCCCGGCAGAGTTCGGCCATGCGGCGCGCCGTGCTCCAGGCACAACGGCGTCCCGGCAAGGGGGCATCCAGACGGGCCGTGGTGATGCTCACCAGCAACACAGGGCGGCGCTCCATAGCCGGGGGCGTGGGGGCATCCAGAGCGTCCGGATCATCCAGATCAACGGCCGCGGGCGGCAGCAGCAGCCAGTCAGGCCGCAATTCTTCGCCCATCTCCGGCAGGGAGAGGCCGGGACAGGCCGCCCCCATATCGGCCGCGGGGACGAGGACAGAGGCATCGTAGCCCAGCAGGTCGGTCAGCACGGCCAGTACGCAGTCCCGGCAGCCCTGCTCCGGCTCCCGGGCATCGTCTCGCAGGGCCAGTGCCGCCCGCAACAGGGGCATGGCCTCCGGCGGCAGACGGTCCAGTCCGTCGGGCATTTCCTGCAGGAGCACGGGCAGGGTCAGGAAGGGGCCGGAAACATCCAGCAGGGAAAGCCATTCGTTATGTTCGTCAGCAACGGCGACAGACATCAGCGGGAGCCTCCACGGGCAAGGGATTGGGGAATGAACCAGAGCACGGCCAGCGGGAAGAGGGTCTGGCGGGGCTGGGCATAGCGGGCCCGCAGATGGCGGCATTCCTCTTCCTTCTCGGCAGGGATGCGCCGCAGACGCGCCTGCAGGACATTGACGTCGGCCTGGAAGGCCTCGCGCTCTTCGGCATCAAAAAGGGAGAGCTGCTGCGGTGTACGCATCTCCTCAAGATGCTTGCGGATCATGACGGCCAGTTCGTCCATGACAGCCGAAAAACGGGCCACCTCATCCTGCGCCCGGCGTTCCATGCGGCTTTGCAGGGTCTTCAGCCGTTCTTCACAGCGTACTTCCAGCGCCTGACGTACCGCAGGGCCGATGCGTGTCCACAGCTCGCCAAGGTCCGCCTTCAGCCCCTCCGCACGCACGGGCGCCAGGCTCATGGCGCTGTTCCAGAAACTCTCCAGTTCCTGCACGCCCATACGGGCAAAACGTCCGGCCCGTATACGCCCCCCGGCCATGATCATTTCCTCATAGATGCGCTGGCTGGTACTGCCCACCACGATGATGCGCCCCAGCACCACGACCACTGGCTCGGAGATCAGGGACGAAGGCACAAGGCGGCAGGCGTTCCGGTGCAGACGCCGGTCCAGATCCGAGGCCCAGAGCTGGGCCCGCAGCAGTCGCAGGCTCATGCTCACCAGCCGGTGATTGAGATGGGCCAGCACCACGTCGTCCCGACCGGCGGCATCGTCACCGCTGAAGACTACCGGGCGCGGCTGGAGTGTGTAGGGGTGAGCATTGCCTTCCAGACAGGCGGCCCAGGCCCCGTTGAAGGCAGGCAGGCGGAAGGCCCGGCCCGCCGGGAGTCCCGGCACGTCCACGGGGGTCAGCGGCGGCTGGTTGGCCAGACGCAGGGCCACTTCCACGGTATGGCGCACATGCTCCGGCGTCAGCAGCAGCTCGTTGCGCGTGGCGTCCATACGGCTGTGGATGTCCTGCAATATGCGCTTCAGATCGCGGTCCAGCTTAAGCAGGGTCCGGGCGGCCTCGGCGTCCCGTTCCGCCCGGGAGGTGACCAGCTCCCGGCGGCGATTGCCGCCCGCCAGCATGGCCTGCTCCACCTGTTCGGCGATGACGGGCCCCACCTTGCCCAGGTCCTGGCGGATGGTCTCCACCTTGTTCACGACCCGGTACAGGAATTCCAGATCCGCAGCCATCACGTCATGCTGCCCCTGCGCGAGATCCGCGGCCACGAAATGATAGATGTCCACCACGGGCGCGTGCTGCCCGTGACGGTCCACGCGGCCGTTGCGCTGTTCCAGACGGCTGGGGTTCCAGGGGATCTCGTAATGGATGAGCCGTGAACAGTGGTTTTGCAGGTTGATACCTTCGGATGCGGCGTCCGTGCCCAGCAGGATGCGCACGGGCGAGGTGTCGGGGGCCGCCTGGAAGGCCGCCTTGAAACGCTCCCGTTCCTGGGCGCTGGTGGCGCCGTTCAGGCAGATGAGGCGCTCGCCGCCCATGCCACTTTTGTTCAGCAGCTCGGCCAGATAGTGCTGGGTATCCATGTATTCGGTAAAGATGACCACGCGCGTCCGGTTCCAGACGCCGCCGGGGCAGAGGGTCTGCTGCAGCCAGTCCAGCAGATGTTCCGCCTTGGCATCCCGGCGCTGCATGGAACGCTGTGCCCAGCCGCGCAGCTCCGTCAGGGCCTGTTCCTCCTCCGCATCAGGACAGGGGAGGGTAGCCGCGGCGTTATCTAGGACTTCGTCCAGAGCTTCGGCGGCCTCGTTGTCCGTCATTTCCTCAAAGTCAGGCAACTGCCATTGGGCCTGACGGTGGCGGCGCGGGGCCGTGCGGGCCCGGGAGCGGCTGGCCGCATGTTTCTCCAGCGTGGAGGCAAAGGCACGCGGCGAGGAGAACAGCCGCTTTTTCAGCAGGATGAGCACGAAGCGCATGGCCAGCTAGGGAACGCCGCCCGCATCACGCAGCCGTGCCGTGCACAAGGCCGCGTAGCGCTGGAACAGACGATGGACCGTGCGTTCCTCTTCGCTGTAGGCGACTTCCAGAGGATGGATCTCGCGCCGGGGAAAACGCGGTGTGCCGTCGAAAGCCACGATGTCGCTCTTCATGCGTCGTACCATGACCTGACGCAGCATGTCGGCCGTAGGTGTCACGCCACGGATGAAGCGTTGCGGATCAAGGATCTCCAGCAGGGCCGAGAAACTTTCGCTATAGCCATTGTGAGGCGTGGCCGTCAGAAAAAGTCGGTGCTCGAAGTGGGGCACGATGCGTCGGATGATGCGCGTCCGCAGGGACGGCTTGGCATAATGCAGGGAACCGGCGGGCGCGATGTTGTGCGCTTCGTCCACGATGAGCAAATCGTAGCGCCGGGGCCAGCTGCCGGCGCCTTCGGCAGGCAGGGTCTCGCAAAAACGCTGGAACACGCGATCCTGCTTGAAGTAGTCGATGGACGTAATGAGGCGGGGAAAGTGTGTCCAGGGATTGACGTGGATGCCGCGCTGACGACGCAGGTGCGAGACACTCTCGCTGTTGATGATGCGGAACTCCAAACCGAACTTGTCGCGCATCTCGTCCCGCCACTGGTATTGCAGGGAGGCCGGGCAGACGATGAGCACCGTGGCGGCACGATTGCGCAGCATGAGCTCCTGCATGGTCAGGCCCGCTTCGATGGTCTTGCCCAGGCCCACGTCATCTGCCAGCAGCAGGTTGACGCGCGGCATGGTCAGAGCCCTAGCCACCGGCTCAAGCTGGTAGTCCTCGGGTTCGATGCCGCTGCGGAAGGGCGACTGCATGTTACTGTGGTCCATCTGCGAAATGATGCCCCAGCGGACAGCATACAGGAAGGCGTCCAGATCGCCGGGATCGTCGAAAGTCCGTACATCCGGCAGGGAGGATGCCTCGCGGATCTCGGCCCCTGGCTCCAGCTCCCAGATGACCTGCAATTTCTCATCAAGGGAGTTCTCGTCAAGGCAGGAGAGCGTCACCAGATGCTGATTCTGCTGCGTGGTCTCTGGTAGGGCCTGTTCGATGCATTCTTCCACGATATACGGCCTTCCCCGTACCAGGACGGTCTGGCCCACTTCCGGCGCTGTCATCATGTGCGAGTTCTCTCCTTTTTCCTGGGCGGAAACAGACAGTAACAAAAATACTATAACGGCCTCCAAGCCCTGCGGCAAGGTAGGGACACCCTGTTGCCTACCGTGGAAGAAGGGCAGTGGGGCTGCGCCAAGAGGCGGTACTGTGCTAGGTGGTGTCGTCAAACGAAGAGGATGTCCGGCATAAGATTCGCTGCTTATGCGAACTTTATCCAAAGGATGTAGGCCAGAGCCAGATAGAGCAGCTTCATAAAATTGACGAGTGTGTTGTGGAATTCCATATTTTGGAAAAAGATGTGCTATATTTCTCGTGAGTTTCGTTGTTGTAAAGCGTACTATGTGGGTAGGGTTGTTGCATAGAAGAGTATCGTATCATCCCCTGTCACACAGTGAGGAGCTCTATGTCTGATATGTGGGGCCTGCTCGGGCCCGAAACGCTTCCTTCCCTGCGCCGGACGCGCGGTCTCGGGATTGCCGCGTCCGTGCGGCGATTCAATGATCTGGCCGTGCCCGGGCTGGGCGGTGTCTGGTTCGGCAAGCAGATCTTCCTGGCTCTGCTGGGCGTGGCCGTGGCGGAATATGTCCGCGCCTGGGGGAACAGCCCGGACATCAGGAAGATATCGAATATCGAAGTCACCAATGCCGTGGAAGCCCTCGCCTGCTGGATGGCCTACCGGAAGCACGGCTGGACACCTGATCCGCGTCTGCGCGGTATCACCAAACTGAGAGGATGGCACAGCATCACCTTTCAGCAGGCGAGGCAGCCCGGTTTCTACGTCACCCAGCCTATGCGCATAGCCACGGTCCAGACCCTGCCCGCCCTCGGGCTCGTGGAGGCGGACAACACGCGTTTCAACTCGTTCCGCTGCTCGGATACGGGCCGTAGACTGATCGATGCGGTGACGCAGGGGGAAGTATCGCGTACGGCCACCGAGGGAGATCATGCCCTGTGGGCGGAAAGCAACGCTACCATACTGTCCCTGGCCAAATGGGTGCTGGACATAGGGCAGCGAAAGCGGCTGCCGTCCGCCGAAATCCTTTCGCCCCTTTTTCCCCTGCCCAATATGGCCAGGGGCGTCCTGCGCCGTGGTCTCCTCAAGGTTGGCCCCGATGCGAAGCGACGCCAGGATGCCTGGACGTGGATCTCCAGCCTCGAGGCAGGGGGCGCAGCCTCCTGGGAGCGCAAACCGGTGCAGCTTTCGGAGGCACATTGGCACGACCTGCAGGCCGGTGCCCGCTTCTTCGCGCTACGTGAGGCGGCCATCACGGTCCTGGATGAGCTGGAGAGCCATATGGGGACCATGGCGTCTCCGTCTCTGGATATGTCGGACCTGTCGAAGGACCGGCCTTGTGATCTCGATCCGTTGATGCAGGCGGCGCAACAGTATCTTGCCGTGGTGCGTGAGGGTAAGGATAAGGATAAGGATGCCCTTGCCTTTGCGGAGGACTGCTGTGGGGATGACATCGTACGCGCCCTCGTCCGTCGGGACGGGCAGGTCCTCCAGCTGCGGGGCGAGCGCATTGTGCCCGGTCCAGCCTTTCGCGGATCGCCGCAACGGCACGGGGATGACACGGATGAGGAAAACGTACCGCAGCCCGCTGGTGTCCCGCTGCCGCCGCATATTTCATCTCGTGTCCGCAATCTGTGGCTGCTGCAGCACGATATGGCAGGGAAGCTCGAAGCGCTGCTGCATCCGGAACAGAAGGAGGACGACGCATGAGCTGCAAGAAGAACGTGTTGCCCATGCCTTCGCTGGCCGGGCATTTTGACGCCCCGGATGACTATGTCGGGCACTTCGGCTGGCTCTGCGGCTATTCCGCGGATGCGCCCTTCCTGGATGATGCCCTCACGCGCTTTACCCGGATGACGGCGGCGCAGCGGGCCGGCCAGGGGCGAATCTTCCTGGCCGTGATGCTCGATGCCGGCAATCCCCCCATCCTGTCCACCGATGTTCCCGGTGTGGCCCATCTGCTCCTTAAAAAAGGTCAGCCATTCCGCCTTCTCCACGCCAAGGTGGCCCTGCTCGGCTTCCGGCATCGAACGGAGCCCGGCCGCTGGTGGCTGCGCCTGCTGGTCTCCACCGGCAACTGGACGCGCCAGACCGTGGAGGAGAGCCTGGACCTTGCCTGGCGGCTGGATGTCACGCAGAAAGGCTGTGAGGAGGCCGCTGATGGTATCGGGAAGGACTGCGCCGATATCAGGGCGGCCTGGGATCTGCTGCAGTGGCTACAAGGATGTGTCGATACAGGTCTGCTCGACGCCACGACCGATGGGCGTCCCAGTGAGAGCTCCCTTGCCCGGCAGTGTGTGGCGCGATGGCTGGATGCCTGCGGCGCCCGGGCCGAAGCGCCCCGCTTCTTTGACAGCCGGAAGGCGTCCTTGCTGAAGGGGCTGCTGAAAAAACTCAATAATCATGGCGTGAAACGGTGTTCCCGTCTTGTTCTGGGGTCCGGCTTTTTCGAGTCAGGCACGGACGCGAGAAAGGAACTGGTGCCGTTGCGTATCGTTCGGGAGCTCAAAGAAAAGAGTTTCCTGACCAGCAGGCCCAGAGTGGATATCTTCGTCGATCCAGATTCCTGTCAGGTCATGGCCAAAGCCGGTACTCTGGATTCCTTGAAAAAAAACGGTTTCCATCTTCGCCCGGCGGCGCCGCCGGAAGCCGTCTTCGGGGAAAGGGCGGCGCCGCGGACCTTGCACGCCAAGTTCATCTTCAGTGCCGCCTCCGGCAGGAAGGACGAGGACGCCTGCTGTGGTGCCTGGCTGTATCTGGGCTCCGGCAATCTGACGTGGCCGGGCTTTATCGACAAGATGTCTTCCACAGGAGGCAATCTGGAGGCCGGTGTCCTCCTTTTTCCGCCCGAAGGCCTGCGCTGGAAGCAGAAAAATGGTGTGGATGCCGGAAAGGTCATCACCAATCTCCTGCCCGTGCAATGGGACACAGAGATCACGACCGCTGATGCCCTGAAATCTGGACCGGGCAAGGAAGAACAGCGGGAAGCGTTTTTCGCGCCGCCCGTGGCCTGCCTGCTCTGGGACGACGGAGATGGCCAGCAGACCCTGGATACTGGGGGGGACTGCCCGGCGTCACTGGAAGTTCTTGATCCGCAGGGAAGGCCATGTCCCCGCAAGGGCGGTGTCTTCGAATGGAAGGATGCCCGCCCCTGTCTCGTGCGTATTCGCTGGCAGGAGGGCTGTCCGCAGGAGGCCACTGTCCCGGTGGTGGACCGCTGGGGGCGTGTGGCTGTACGGGAACTGCCCGCCCTTGATACGGAGGATGTCTGGTGGCAGCTGGCCAGCTTCCCCCTGCCGCCGGAAAAGGATGACGAAGATGTCTCCGGCGTTGAAGAAGGAGGAAGGGCAGGCAAGAGTATGGCCGCATCCGGTGCCCCCGCGACAGGAGCGAACTATCCCGTCCGCCGGATGATGGAACTTGTCGAACATATCGCCGCCAGACAGACCGAGATCAGGGAAGAAGACTGGCCGCTCTGGTGCCTGCGTCTGGAACAGACCCTGATACAAGCACGGGACTGTGCGTCCGTGGTGTATTTTCGCGAGGTACTCAAGCTCGATCCGCTGTACCCTCTCTTTGCCCCCTGTTTCCGTCCCTCATTCGCCGAGGACAAACGCTCAGAATGCGGCAGGAGGTATGAAGAGGCCTTGCAGGCGGTCAGGGAATGCTGGCAGGTCCACAAGCTGCCGGGACTGGGAGAAGATCTGTGAAGTGGGACGCCCGCAGGATAACGTGCTCACCAGAATATGATCTTTCCGTGATAGCGGGCCGGTAGAGGCGTCCGGGCCTAGGGTCTTTGGAGAAACACCGGTCATAAGGAATGAGGTCGGTCATCTATGAAACAGGGCTTGCGCGGTTGGGACAAGGTCGCACGACAGATCGAAGATATCATCGCAGGGCAGACGGTCCCGCTCAACGCTGGACAGAAAGCCAGTCTGCGCTGTTTGGCCGGGCGGCTGCCGCAACATGGCATGATCATCGCCGATGAAGTCGGCATGGGCAAGACTCGCATCGCGGCGGTGGTGGCCAGGGCTGTCAAGGAAGCGGGCGGTCGGGTGGCCATCCTTATACCGCCGGGACTAGGCTACCAGTGGCAGGAGGAACTACGCCATGCGGGCGTCATGGCGCCCCCGCTCCTGCGCAGTCTCCTGCAATACCTGTGTGAATGGCAGGAAAAAGATAGGCAGTTCTGGCTGGATGAACAGGTGCTGCTCATCTCCCATATCTTCAGTAACTGGCGACTGGGAGAAAGGAGCGAGCCCTGGCGCTGGCTCCTGCTCCCGGAACTCTATGCCCAATGGAGAAAGCGCGAGCACAGATGGCCGCGAGGCTACTGTAACGGCACGATGCCCCAGGATCAGGACGTCCAGCTGACCGCCCGGAGCATCATCGAGGCATTGGAACAGGTGCCGGACACAAGCCCCGCGCGACTCCTCATAAAGGAACTGACCAGGAACACCCCCTGGCCTGCGGCACTCGAGGCCGCGCAATACGGCCGTACAGAGGCCCTGCGCGTATGGCTGGAACGCGCGGTGGGACTGGGGTTGGGTACCTTTGATCTGGTCATCATCGATGAGGCGCACAAGGGCAGAGGAAAAGAAAGCAGACTGAATAATCTGCTCGATCAGATCATCCAGCCATCCTTCCATGTCCGTCGCCTTGCCCTGACAGCGACCCCCATCGAACTCGAGGCCGGTCAATGGACGCAGATGCTGGCACGTATCGGGGTCGAGGCGGGCGGGCAGCTTTCCGCCGCTGTCGCTGACTATATGAAGGCCGTGGCGGCCGTGCGTCTCCATCCCGGTGAGCAGCGGGACAGGTTCCGACAGGCCGCCCGGGCCTTCCATAACGCCCTGGGCCCCTACCTGCTGCGCCGTGACAAGCGGCTGGAAAGTACGATCCAGGCCTTTGCGGAACTTTCTGGAGAGGATTTCCATGCCTACCGGCGGGAGGAGCCTGTCCGTATCGATGTCTCCAGGCTGTCCCCGGACTGGAAACAGGCTGTCTGCGCGGCGGAATCCCTTTCCTTCGTGACCAGCCATACGGACAACACGCAGATGAAGCGCCTGCGTCTGACCCTGGCCAACGGGCACGGCATCGCCTCCTTGCTGGATCAGCCGCTCCAGGATGAAGAGGCCGATAAAGCGCAGCTGGAGGCCGAGCGTGAGGAGTACGGGGAAGAGACCCTGCCCTGCCTGAAAAAGGACAGACGGGGGGCCCGTAGCAAACGTGAGCAGCGTATGGACTGGTGGAGCGGACTGCTCCGACGGCCATTTGACTGTGGGAGTACGGTACTCTTTGAGCATCCGGCCATTTTGGCCGCTGTGGAACAGATCGAGCGGGTCTGCCGGCAAGGAGAGAAGGTCTTGGTCTTCGGGCGCTTCACCCGTCCGTTGCGCGCCTTGACGCAGCTGCTGAACGCCCGGGAGATGCTGCGCTGCCTGGATGAAGATCTCCCCTGGTCGCAATCCGTGTTGTCGGACGAGGAGAGCTGGAACGCAGTACAGGTTGCGGACAGACAATTGCACGGGAAAGGGCGATGGGCTTCACAGACAGAGCTGAACGACGCCCTTGCTCGGCAGTACAACCGAATCCGGCAAGAGCGCAGCCTGTTCCGGGATCGGCTCTTCCGGGACCTTGAGGAAGGTTTCCGGCAAAGCCCGGATGCTTGGGCAGAGCGATTTTTTCAGGCCTTCCGTCAGGAAATGGACGGGGTGGGGGAGTCTGTTTCGGCCCTTGTGTCCAGAGCTGTCCTGGAGATCCTTGGCCAAGATGGAAAAGCAGTCTCACCCGGGCAGAAGGCCCGGGCCTTTGCCGATTTGATGAAGGCCGTCAGCGATCATGATGATACTAGTGAGGCGGACGAGCCTGATGACGATGTGGTGGCTGTACGCTGGGCTATGTGCCGCGAACGGCTGGAAGAAGAGTACGGCAGCCCACAGGGCCGCTTTGCCCGGCTCATGGACGGCAATTCCAAACCCGCCACCCGGCGTTTTTTGCAACTGTCCTTCAACCGGCCGCACAGCCATCCCCAAGTCCTAGTGGCCCAATCGCTGGTGGGGCGAGAAGGGCTCAATCTGCACACCTCCTGCCGCACGGTGGTTCTGCTGCATCCAGAATGGAACCCGGGCGTGGTGGAACAGCAGATCGGCCGGGTGGACCGCATCAGCAGTCTGTGGGAGAAAAAAATGATACAGTGGCAGCAGGCGGGTGCGTCCGGAAAGGCTCCCCGCATCCATATCCATCCCGTCATCTTTGAAGGCACTTATGATGAACGGCACTGGAACGTCTTGCAGACGCGCTGGAACGATCTGCGGGCGCAGCTGCACGGTCAGATCCTGTCACCGGATCAGGCGCGCGAGGACACGGAAACAGCGGCATGGATCGCGGAGATCAACAGCATAGCGCCGAATTTCTCGCCCGAACAGGGGCGGCGCTGACAGGGAGCAAAAGGGTATTGTTGAGGGGAAGGGGCCCCTTGCGGGCAGATTGTAAGTTGTGCTGGGCATCAGAAAACGAGCATTCCAGCATCCGGGCCTGTCCTGGAGAGATGCGGTTTGCTGCCGCTACTTCTTTTTTGCTTGAACGGGGCAAGAAGAGGCTAGAGCCGTTCCCGTAGCTCATCAGGAATATCACGAAAATCTGTTTGTTTCATAGAACGAGCTTGCCACGGCCTTTGGGAATTGAAAAAACATGTCGCACATGCCCCAACGAGTTGGATGTCCCCCTCTCATCTCTTCCTGTCCTGTGGTTCGATCCGAAGATGGGAACGCTAACGGAACATTTTCGGAACACAGAAAAAGCCTTATGTAGAGCCACTTTTCTTCTGTTTGTTCCTATGTTCCATAAAAGTTAAGAAAATATGTTTCAGCGAAGCAAGTAACCTACATAGACGATATGTATGCACAGGAAAAGTTTTAGTTCGCTTGGAGCAGAGCGATGAAACAATTGTCGTAATATACAAGCCTGTCTGGAGATTTCTTTGTTCCGAACAAAAATTTGACGGAACACATCGGAACCCGTGATGTCTATGGCGTATGTCAACTGGTGAAAATGCCCCAGAGCTCAGCCCTATAGTGGGATACTTCTCAGGGGATGAAAGGGAGAGACGGTTGGCCTCTCCCTTCCGTCAGCAGTAGTCATCAGACGTTGCGCTTGAATACGTTCTGAGGGCCGTAGAAAGGTACGCGCCGTTTCTTCCCACGGGTCCAGTGGTTTTTGAGCAGGACGGTTATAATGCGCCTTCCATCCGTTTTACCGTTGTAGTCCGCCTTGTTTTTCTTGAAGCATTCACACCAAATTTCTATGGGAGAAATCTCCGTACGTCTTTCTGCGCCCGTCCTTTGTATACCCGGGCCACTGTTTTCGTTTTGCAGAAAGTTCAGGCGCTGGGGCAGATCCATCTGTGACCATTCCAAGGGGATCGGGGTATCAAGATAGTCCAGAATCACGCCCTCCAGCTCGTCGGTTTCAAGTTCCTGCCGCTGGCGTGCGCAGGCTTCCTCCTGTAAATTGGGTGGGAGGCACAGCGATTCTCCTGCCTGAAAATAGTGTTTGGCCTCCGCCCATATCTGTCGCACATCGTCATCCGTCATATCCCAGGATTTTTTGTGACCTGTTCCAGGGGCATTGATGGGCCAGTAGCGCCTGTTGCCCGTTATGTCTCGTAAGAAGCCGTTCTGGGCATTTGTCGTCGCGAAGAAAACGCACTGCCTGGGATGGGATATGACCCTGCGTCCGTAGGCTTCACGAAATTTATCATCCGTCCGGGTGATAAAGCTGCGGATGGACTCCTCTTCAGCTTTGTTACGTCCGGCAAGCTCGCTGATCTCAACGATCCAGATGCCCATCAATTTTTCTGCCCCAGTTTTGTCCCTGGTGTCCGCTAGCGTCAGGTTATCCGTGTACCAAGTGCCCCCCAGCTTTGAGATGAGGGTGCTCTTTCCGGTTCCTTGAGGGCCTTTAAGAACAACCATGGTGTCAAACTTGCAACCGGGCTCCAGTGCACGCTTGATTGCCGCACACAGGATCTTCCTCGCGACCGCTTTGGCGTAGGGAGTGTCCTCCTCCCCGAAATAGTCAATGAACAAGGTATCTACACGGGGAACTCCGTCCCATATTGGCAATGTATTCAAATACTCACGGATAGGATGGAAGCCTTTGTCCCTTGCTGAAGTTGTCAAGGCAGATAGCATGTGCTGTTTGCTTATCTTGGCATAATTCTTGTGAAGATAGCTCAACAGGTAATCATCGTCCGCGTCGTTCCATAAGCGTTCTCCCTGTCTGTCCCAAGGCACGACGCCGGTCAGGACGATGGCCTGTGTGAGCTGGTCGTAGGCGATATTTTTCAACAGGGGGTCGTTCCGCAGAATCGTGTTGGCATTATTAAGAGTTGACAAGATATTTATCCCAAGAAGGTCATACTCAAGCTTGCTCAACCAGCTTGTCCCTTCGTCATTCGATACTTCTAGTCCGTACTCTTGTGCAGCCTCCTGGATTTTCTCCTTAACTTCCAGGCACCGCTGCATATTGACACGCTCATCCTGTAAAGCGTGTTCAAGCATAGCCTTGAAGGATGGCGAATTGGGGCCCTTTTTAGTCGTGCCGACGTCCAGTTTGCCGAAGGCATGAATGCGCCAGAGGTCAAAGGCGTTTAGAAGTTGGTGGGCGGCAGGGTCGGAGTCATGGTGACTGTAGACAAACTTGTCCTCATAGACGACCATGCCTCCCGAGGTACTTCCTTTGGTGTAGGTATATCGGCTCCCCTCTTTGAGGGGCTCGTAGATATCCGAGAGATGCTCTTCCAGAAGCAGTTGTATAGGATAATACGCTCGGCATATTAGTCCGACGGCACCGTCTTTTGTAAGAGGATCCGCCACCTTGGCAGCCTGTCGTAAAACCACGGGGTCCTGCCGTGCAGAGACGGGCCATTCCTCCGTATTCCGCCAGTTTTTGTACCGGGAAAGGACGGCGTCCGGCTCAAGGGGCTGTCCCTCAATGACCTCAAATATATACTCACCGTCGCAGGATACCGTCGGCCAGAACATCATTCGGTTGGCTTCGTAGGTGCTGTCATCGAACAGCTCGATGCCTATGTCCGCCGCTATCCTTCTGGCCACAGCCGGATATTCCTCTTCGCTGATCTCTCTGGACAGAGGTATGATAAGACGGAAGCGTGGTTTTTCCGGCGTGTGCTTGTGCGTGGTATGCACAAAGCAGCGGTACGGCAACCCTTTCAGCCGTGCCAGGGTATCGGGTCGCCCTGAGTCCAGGTCAAGGGACAGCAGCGAGCGTAAAAGAACGCCGCCTTTGCGTCTCTGGCCATCACGCAGATGCCCTCCAACAAAACCGCCTTTATCCTTGATTTCACCCTGTTGCGACTTGGACATCTCCATGAAGGCGCTCAGCGTTTCGGGGGTACGAACGGGCGAGCGAAGCTTGGCGAGCAGTTTCTCTTCAGACCAGTCAACGTTTTGCCACGTAATTTCGGTACGGCTATTTGCTATGGCTATCTTCATACTAGTCCTTGCAGTAGTAGTTGGTGGTATAGCCGTCGGCACGGAGAAGAAGGCCTTCTGCCCACGCTGGTGACTGTGCCATGAGCGTACATACCGCATCTGCCGATGAGGTCGCCGGTGCTTCGATGATGACCTCGTCATGTACATGGGCGACCGTGCGGTAGCCGTGATTGCGAAGATTTTTCAGGGCGTGGCAAAGGATGTCCCGCGCTGTGCCCTGCACGATGTTTTCGACAAACTTGGGACCGTAGGAGTCGATGCTTCCCCAGGCATGGTGGTAGGGATCCACACCTTCGTAGGTGATTTTTTCACGCCCATCAGCTGAAGGCAGCAGCAAAGGATACGGGTAGGCAAGCCGACGCCCGGAAGGAAGGATGATGAAAAGCCACTTGCCGCTATGGCGCATTTCCAGTCCGTAGGGCACTAAGGCGCTGTACCCCACGGTAAGGGCCTCTCTGACAGCGTTGTCCACCTCCCACCAGAAGGCTACGATACGCGGATTCGCGGCACGCCAGGCATTGACAAGGGATTGCAGCTCCTCTTCTTCCAGCCCCATTTCCAGCGCGCCCATGCTCTTGAGAGCACCAACGGAACCGCCATAGCCCAGCGCGAGTTCCGCTATCTTGCCTTTCTGACGGAGTTCGGCATTTTGGCCGTGCTTCTCGACAGGGACGCCGAACATTTTGCTGGCCGATGCGCAGTAGATGTCCTTGCCCTGGACAAAGGCCTCAAGACGCCAGTGCTCTTTGGCGTACCAGGCGATGATGCGGGCTTCGATAGCCGCATAGTCGGCAACGATGAACTGATTGCCGTCTCCAGCCACAAAATTGGTGCGGATCAGTTCTGACAGCGCTCCCGAGACGTCAGGAAAGCGAGCTTTGACCTGCGCATAGCTGCCGGAAAGAACGAGATTTCGCGCCGTATCGAGATCGCTCATACTGTTGCGCGGAAGGTTTTGGAGCTGGACAAGCTGTCCTGCAAAACGTCCTGTGCGGGCGGCGCCATAGAAGCGGAACATGCCGCGAACACGCCCGTCAGCGCATACGCATTCCTGGATGGCCGCGTATTTGCCTATGGAGGTGCGGGTGATGCGACCATAGTCGTTGAGCACCTCGCGCACGTCATCCGTTACGCTCTTCTTCAGGCACTCCACCGCTTTTTTATCCAGACTTTCCGCTTCGTAGCCCTGTGCCAGCAGCCATTTCAGCATCTGCTGACGGGATTTCGGGTTAGCCAATCCCGTGCGCTGCTGGAGAGAGTGGAAAAGTTCCTCCGTAAAGGTCTTATCCAGGGCAAGAGCCTTGTGAACCAGTGCCCGGTCAACAGCAATGCCTCTGTCGTTGATTTCCTGATCGATGGCGTATTCTTCCCAGAGCAACTGAGGTACCGGGAAATCGGCCAGCCTGGCACAAACATCCATCTCCACTTCCACGTCCCTACGATTGTAGGCCTTGAACTGTGCCCACTTTTCAGCAGCATGGGCAGGCAGGTTTCTTACTCGCAGGCCATTCGCCTTGGTGGGTTTGCATGGCTTGGAGAAGAAAGAGATGAGCTCGCGTCCCTCACGGAGTTTTTGCTTGGTCAGTCCCAGTACTACCCCAAGGTTCTCCAACGAAGCGGGAAAACCCAGAGTAAGCGCCCAGACCATACTGCACCGCCAGGACGCCGGATCAAGGTATCTGCCTTGCGGCAAGCCCAGAAAACGGCTGAGGCAGATACGTTCAAAGGCGGCATTGTGTGCCCACTTTTGTATGGTATCATCAGTAAGAGCTGCCAGAATATCCGTCGGAACCTGTTCTCCACTGGCGCAATCGACGACATGCACCGGGCCATCGTCAACGGCGTAGGCGAAGAGCAGGATTTCAAAGGAGAGATCTTCGGCATAGCGGTAAACACCGCATTCGGAAAGCTCTCGGTCACAGTAGGTTTCAAGGTCGATATGAATCTGCTTCATTAGAATAATCCTCGCTCCTAGTGGCGGAGCAGACCTCCGCCACTAGGGCTTGCTGATGCCTTATAAGTAGCGGTCCGCCTCAGCCAACTGTTCAGCAGAGAGTTTATGCGGAGACTCATCTTCCAGCTTACGTACACAGTCCAGGCTGAAGCCAAAACCCTGATGTGTGTTCTGTGGGTAGAGTTTCATAACCAGCTGTACGACACTGCCATCCCGAACAAGGCTCCTGTCCTTTATTGGATTACCTTGTCTATCAGCTATCACGGGCATGAATTTGCTACTGGCAAACAACTCCCAGTGATTGGGGTATCTTGGACTCCTACAGTCTCGGACAGGACCGACTATCTTATCAAAAGCAGGCCAGTCAGAGCTATCTTGGGTCTGCTTCGCGATGTCGTAGGCTTCACGAAGTGCTTGCTTGTAGCGCTCATAGCTTGCAGTATCCTCTTTGGGGAAGATGAATGTTGTACTAAACAGCTCCTTGCCATTTTGTGTTTTCTTGGGCTCCCAGCCATGGAAGAACATAAGATGACCCTTTCCTGTATGAAAAATAGGATATTTAATCGACATAACTATCTGCCTCCATTTTTTGAATATATGATACATTATAGTCGGTTATGTATTCCGAAGACTTTAAACTTAGCATGTGTACCTCTCTAATTGTGTTTGCTTCTCGCGCTTCTCAATGAAGGCATTTACTGTTGAGGCACGCCATCGGACACAGTTCGGGCCAAGGCGTAAACCTGGCTCAAAAAAACCTTCATCAATCCAGCGATAGAACGTGGTTCTACTGATGGAAAACATCTTATAGATCTGGGCCGCAGACAAAAGTTGATGGGATGGAGAGACTTCAATCATAATGATGCTCCTTGGTTAAAGGATTGATGGCAGATATGCCCTTTTCGCTGCTATGGTCCTGTTTTCCGCAGAGCTGTGGCAGCTACATCGCCTCGAAACGTCGGTTGGGATAGACTTTTCCCCGGGGAAAAAATGGAGAACATTCCGCGTCTGTTTCTCTTTCGGGGGCATCGCCCCAGCCGGCTAAAGAAAGGTTGGCCTCTCCTCGGAAGGCGTTCAGTAAAAAACGAAAGATTTTGCAAATATTTTTCTTCCCGAACCGCGCGGCCCCCAAGCGACAACAACATATTGGGGGCCTCCGCAAAAACGTTTAGAAAAAAATAAAAAAAGGCCGTTTTCCTTTACTGGAAGAACGACCTTTTGAGATAAATAGTGTATATTATCAGTTGGTTGGTGTGTTTCTTGGGCCTATTTTGTCGATGGTTTGTGGCAAGCGCTGGTCCGCAGCTCATCCAAGTAATCGGCCCAGGACTGCATCATCTTCGCTCTCTCGGGGAGGTACTGGGCGTGGTTGTATGCCGCACGTACCGCATTTTTTTCCCTGTGTGCAAGCTGTGCCTCAATGACATCCGCGCGGAAGCCTTGCTCGTTAAGGAGCGTACTTGCCATTGCCCGGAATCCATGGATGCAGAGCTCTTCCTTTCCGTACCCTACGCGACGCAAAGCGTTAAGCAGGCACATGTCAGTGATGACTCGTGCTCTGGATTGAGGGGAGGGGAAGAGGAATTCTCCACCTCCAGTCCATGTGTGAAGCTCTTTGAGCAGGTATTCCACCTGTCTAGCAAGAGGGACAACATGCAGCCGCTTCATTTTCATGTGCTCAGGGGGAATCACCCACAAATGCTTTTGAAAGTCTATATCTGCCCAGCGAGCACGGCGTAGTTCTTGCGAGCGTACAAAAACGTAGGGGAGGATTTTCAGCGCGTACTTTGTGACGATACTTCCGGGGTAGTCGTCGATGTCTCGAAGAAGGTAACCGATTTTCTTCGGATCCGTGATCGTGGCCCTGTGCTGAACAGGGCCTTTGGGTTCCAGAGCTTCGGTGATCCCCGAAGAAATATCGTACTCCAGATAGCCTACTACTCTGGCATAGCGGCATATTTGGCCTATGATTTGCCCCACACGCCGGGCCATTTCCCGACGTCCCTGACTTTCGATGGCATGGAGGGCAAGAATAATATCCCGAGGCTTGAGCTGCTTTATGGGAAGGTCCCCAAACGAGGGAAAGACGTGTCGTTCCAGCCGTTGCATCTTGAGGCGGCGGGTGCTTTCTGTCTGGGTGACCGTGCGCTTTTCATACCACTCTTGAGCGACAACGCGGAAGGTAAGGTTGGTCTCCTCGTCCTGTTGCTCCTGTTCAGAACGATATTGCTCGTTGGGGTCAAGGCCTTGCACTAGCAGCCCATTGACGGCGTCGCGTTTTTCGCGGGCTTCTTTTAGGGAGATGGTAGGATACGGGCCTATGGTGAACTGTTTTTGCGTGTTCCCTTCTTTCCAGAGCATCCGCCATACTTTGATGCCCGAAGGTGAGACGAAGAGCCAAAGTTTATCACCGTCGCCGATTTTGATCCGCCGTGCTCCGGGCTTGAGATTTTTAATTTGTCTGTCCGTCAACTTGTTGATTCCGCTCATAAAGACTCCATTGGGTGGTACAGGCGAGCGTGGAACGGTGGTACACGAGGCCTGTACCACCCGCTGTACCACCCGTGCGCTGAAATCGACAAGGTACGGATAGGAATCGATGGGACTATAGGAAGTAAAAAAACAAATCCCGCCAAGTACCTAAGTGCTTGGCGGGATCGTATAGGTCGCTTTTCTGGCGGAGAGGGTGGGATTCGAACCCACGTACCGGCTATTAACCGATAACTCGATTTCGAGTCGAGCGCGTTACGGCCAACTTCGCTACCTCTCCGCTCTTTGGAGCTGTGCATGCACAGCAAGGCCGAAGGCATTATTTAGTCTGTTTCGGCGAAAAAAGCAATAAGTTTTCTTGCAGCCCCGGACGGCATCAGGCATCGTCCGTTTTGGCCTCGGGCAGCCAGTGCGCCAGCACGGTCTCCCGGTGGGCGTCCAGCAGCTCCAGTACGGGCTTGGGCACCAGAAAATCCACGTTCAGGCCGTGCAGCCAGCGGTGGCGGATGCGCGAGGAACTGACCGAGATCCACGGCAGGGGCACGAAGTGGACCTGCCCGCCGCCGGGCAGGCGCATGCGGCGGCTCCCGGGCAGGACAGGCTCGCACGCCCGGGCACCGGGCCACATGCTTTCCGTGGCGGCAAGAAAGTTCTTTTCCGAGCCCTCACCGCGCGGCACCACCACCAGCTGGCAGAGTTCGGGCAGTTCCAGCCCCCGGTGCCAGTGGGGCAGCAGGGCATAGTCCGGGTTGCCGAGGATGAAGAACAGGGGCCGTTCCGGTGTTTCTTCACGACAGGCCTGCAACGTATCCCAGGTATAGGAAAGACCGGGACGTCCGGCTTCCATGCGATTGCACGAAAGGCCGGGCCGGCCGTCCAGGCAGGCCTCCACCATGGCGGCGCGCAGGTCGAAGGGCAGCAGGCCGCTCACCACCTTGTGCGGCGGTGCGGCGCAGGGCATCAGCTCCACGCTGTCGGCCAGGGGGCGCAAGGTCTCCGCCACTTCGATGGCCAGACGCAGATGCCCCACATGCGGCGGGTTGAAACTGCCGCCGAACAGGGCCCGGCCCGCTGCGCGCTTCCCGTCCATGTCTATTGCCGCACCTGCCCCTGACCGAAGGCCACGAACTTGGTGGTGGTCAGTTCCTGCACGCCCATGGGACCATAGGCATGGAGCTTGGAGGTGGAGATGCCGATCTCCGCACCAAGGCCCAGCTGGCCGCCATCGTTGAAGCGGGTGGAGGCATTGACCGCCACCATGGAGGCATCGGCCTCACGCAAAAAGCGCATGGCGTGCTCGTGATCGTTGGTGCAGATGATCTCCGTGTGGTTGGAACCGTAGCGGGCGATGTGGGCCAGGGCCGCATCCATGTCGTCCACCACGCGGACGGCCAGGATCAGGGCGTGGAATTCCTGTCCCAGATCGTCGGGGCTCTGGGCCTTGGCCGTGGGGCCCAGCAGCGGCAGGGAAGCGGGGCAGGCGCGGAACTCCACACCGGCCTCGCCCAGATGCCGGCCCACTCGGGGCAGGAAGGCCGCGGCGCAGTCCTTGTGCACCAGCAGGCATTCCAGGGCGTTGCAGACGCCGGGACGCTGCACCTTGCCGTTGAAAACGATGTCCAGGGCCTTGTCCAGGTCCGCATCCGCGTCCACGAAGGCATGGCAGACGCCCTTGTAATGCTTGAGCACCGGCATGGTGGCGGCTTCGGTCACGGCACGCACCAGACCTTCGCCACCGCGTGGGATCATGACGTCGATATACTGATCGAGCTTGCACAGCTCGGTGACCGCGGCGTGATCCGTGGTCGTCACCAGCTGGGCCGCATCGGCGGGCAGACCGGCTTCTTCCAGGGCCTGGCGCAGCAGGGCGGCCAGAGCGGTGTTGGAGTGCAGGGCCTCGCTGCCGCCGCGCAGGATCACGGCATTGCCTGCCTTCAGGCAGAGGATGGCCGCGTCGATGGTCACGTTGGGGCGGGCCTCGTAGATCATGGCGATGACGCCCAGCGGTACGCGCATGCGGCCCACCAGCAGGCCGTTGGGGCGCTGCCACTGGCTGTCCATGGCGCCTACGGGGTCGGGCAGACCGGCCACATGCAGGCAGGCGGCGCGCATGTCGGCCAGCATAGTGTGCACATCGAGGCAATCCGGAGTGGTCATGGGCGCGTCCTCATGATGCCCCGGCCAGCGATAGGAAACCGTACCGAGCACGCCGGTCTTCTTCCCGGCGGAGGCGAACAGATGATCGAGCAGATAGGTCGTGGTGGTCTTGCCGTTGGTCCCGGTCACGCCGACCACGGGGAACGGGAGAGAGGCCGTGCCGTACCGGGCGCGGGCCAACAGCCCAAGGGCCTGCCGGGGATCGGCACAGTCGACGACTTCCGCTTCGCCGCAGTTCCCGGCGGATTCAGGGCGACAGACCACGTACCCAGCCCCCCGCGCCACGGCGTCGACAATGAACTGAGAACCCTCAGCACTGCTGCCGGGCAGAGCCACAAAAACACAACCGGGGGTCGCCTTGCGGGAGTCGATGCACAACTCCATCCCCTGCGCGGCCACGCGGGATTCCAGTAACGAAAGCGGATACATTCCCATTATTCCTGCTCCGAAAGCCAAAGAACGCATGACGTGGGGGCCGAATCCTTCCCCGCCCAACGCACGCCCGGTTCCGGCGTTTGTCGTACCACTCTTGAACCATTGCCCTTGATGACAGGGACAAGCCCCTGCCGGGCAAACATTTCCACAGCCCGCCGCACGGACTGCCCCACCACGTCCGGGACCGTTCCCGAATCCCGAACCGGCAACGCCGTCTTCTTCGTCGCCAACTCGCTGCGGTACTCGCCGAGCACGGTCTTTTCCTTGCTCCCCCGCCGCACCGCACGGGCGCGGGCCCGGGCCTCGGCCTTTTCCTGGGCCTTGATCTGCGCCGGG